>Ga0268241_10000012_pt1 | contig 18346 bp, 15 predicted proteins | sample BulsoiAmnAmmetaG_FD_200248 | JGI IMG/M metagenome (GOLD analysis project Ga0268241, IMG submission 200248) | Bulk soil microbial communities from Mexico - Amatitan (Am) metaG (v2) (version 2) | ecosystem: Environmental > Terrestrial > Soil > Agricultural land | place: Mexico: Amatitan, Jalisco...
ACGCCCCGCCCGGCAATCCCGAAGATCCCGCGTGATGCCGGGCCGGCGAAGCCGTCACAGGAAGTGAGGCGGGTGGACCGGGGGAACCGCCCGCGGACGGCCCGCCGTGCGCTGGCCCCGAGGCGCCGGCGGGCCGTCCCTCACCTCTGCATCGCCAGCTGCCGGTAGGACGGCGGCACGCGGGGGCTCTCGGCGATCAGGCGGCGCGCCTGGGTGGGGGAGAACAGGTAGGTGTGCTCGCCGCCGCAGATGCCGTCCGACTCGCCGGGCGGCTTGATCCACAGCAGCGCGCCGAGGCCGCCGGGCGGCGTCCTGGTGGTGGGCGGCTCCCCGAGGGCCTGGTGCCGCGGGTTGCACCATTCGTCGGCGCGGCCGGGCTCGTCCGGCGGTGGGCCGAGGCCGTTGCGCGAGGTGTCGATCACGAACTCGCGGTTGCCGAGCAGGTCGGAGAGCTCCCGGCCCCAGTGGTAGCTGCGCGTGGTGGTCTGCCGGTTGGAGACGTTGACCGAGAAGCCCTGGGCGTACTGCACGCCGCTCTGCAGCAGGCGCTGCGCCATCTCGCCGGTGCTCTTCCAGGCGGCGTGGCCGGCGTCGAGGTAGACGTACTGCCCCGCGGCCGCCAGCCGCCGGACGCTGCGCTGGAGCAGGGCGGCGCGCCCAGGGCCGAAGCAGTCGGCCGGCACCGCGTCGGGCTCCATGACGATCGCCGCCCGGGCCGGCCGTAGGTTGTGGATGAGCTGCCCGATCCAGCGGTCGTAGGCCGCGGCGCTGGGCGCGCCGTCCCTGGAGGTGCTGCAGCTGCGGTCGGGGATCCAGTAGGCGACCAGTACCAGCAGGGCGCGCTGGGCCATCGCCCGGCGCGCCAGCCCGGGCAGCCGGGCGAGGTCCTGCGGGCTGGTCAGCCAGCTCGCCTGCGGCTGGGTGGTGATCGGGTCCAGCCACTCGGCGCCGTTGGCGCGCTGCCAGCGGGCGGCGGCGGTGTCGGAGCTGACGTACAGCCTGGCGCCTCGGAACGGGTGCTCCAACGGCGCCCAGGCGATCGGCGACCGCCGCGGGTGCAGGGTCGTGTCGGGCCTGCTGGCGCAGGCGCACAGCGCCAGCGCGACGATCGCCAGCGCCGCGGCGGCGCGTGCGGCGCGTTGCATCACTGCACCTCCCTCATCGGCGCGGCTCAGGGCGCCAGTAGCGGCTGACCCGGTAGACCCGCACGCCGTCGTCGCCGGAGCCGAACCTGGCGACCGCGACCGCGTGCTTGCGCGCCTCCATGAGCGTCGGGTACTTGCTCGCCGCCACCGGCGTCTCGTAGTACCAGTTGGGCACCACGAGGTAGTCGATCCGGTGGAGGTTCCTGCGGACCGCCGGGTCGGTGTCCAGCTTGTAGACGATGATCGGCTGCGGATCGAAGCCGTAGCGGTGCACCAGGTCGGTCCAGATGCTGTCGTGCACCACCACGACGCGGTCGCGCGGCACGTTGTCGGCCACCCAGTGGGTCGCCGCCCGCAGCGGCGGCTCCTGGCGCACGGTCGTCATCCGCTGCAGCGACGGCGCCCACGAGAGCGCCACCACCCCGGCCAGCGCGGCCGCCGCCACGCCCTTGGCCAGCCGGCGGGGGAGCGGCCGCAGCCGCAGCGACTCGACCGCCCCGACCGCCAGCAGCGCGCTCCACGGCATCAGGTTGAGCACGTGCATGAACGGCACGTAGCCGCCGCGCACCAGGACCAGCCACTGGATGGCCAACGCCAGCGCGGCCGGCCGCAGCCGGCGCACCAGCAGGCCGACCGGGATGGCGGCCAGGCCGGCGAGCAGCAGAACGTGGTCGGTCGCCAGCCAGCCGCCGACCATGTGGAAGGTGGCGCTGCCCGAGTCGAGCAGCGAGCCGCTCGACTCCCGCTCGACCAGCTGCCACCTCGCCGTCCCGAACAGGCTGTTGCGCCCGGCGCCCTCCAGCAGCTCGCCCTTGTAGACGGCGTACAGCGGGTACAGCGCGCCCAGCATCACCCCGCTGAAGCCGGCCACCACGACCACCTGGGAGCGGTTGCGGCGGTCCAGGTTCTGGGCCATCGCCCAGAGGAACGCCGGCAGCACCACCAGGGCGGTCTCCTTGGTCAGCGCGGCCATCGCGAAGGCCAGCGCCGCGCCGGTGGCGGCCGACAGCCGCCGCGAAGGCGAGTACGCCAGCACGAAGGCGAGCAGCAGCCACGGCGTGACCAGGTTGTCGAGGAAGGTCCAGCGGCTGTAGACGAGCTCCAGCGGGCAGAGCCCGAACAGCAGCACGGTGGCGGCCGCGCCCGGCCGGCTGAAGGCGAGCCGGCGGCACAGCACGTACAGCAGCCCGGCGCTGGCCAGCTTGGCGAGCAGCATGCACTCGTTGCCGAAGGCGATCGCGGAGCCGTAGCGGTTGAAGCCGTTGGTCAGCATCGACCAGACCGCGATCAGGATCCAGCCGGCCGGGGCGTGGTCGTAGGTGTAGGAGTAGGGCGACAGCGCGTGCTCGTACTGGAAGGACCACGCCTGTGACAGGTAGGTCCCCGGGTCGTCCACCCACCTGGGGAAGGTGGACATGCCGATCGCGTGGACGGCGCCCACCGCGGCCAGGACCGGGACCAGGATCGCGATGCTGGCGGCGTGCCGCCGGCACCACGCCGCCGCGGCGTGGACGCCCTTGCGACGCAGCGAGAACCCGTCGCGGACGGCGGCGACCTCGGGGACGTCGACGGCGGTCATGCGGCGTCCCTCGCCATCTCCCGCAGCGGCCGCCCGGCCCGCGCCGCGCCCAGGTGGGTGCCCTGGTGGGCCGTCTTGACCCAGTTGCCGCGGTTCAGCGCGAAGCGCGCCAGCGCCCACACCGCGGCGACCGACAGCACCACCTGGAACGGGTAGGCGCCCACGACCAGGCCGGCGTAGTCGCGCAGCCGCACCTTCTCGCCGAACGCGCGGCCGAACTGCGCCAGCAGCACCACGTCGAGCAGCACGTTGAGCACGCCCATCCCCAGCGGGACGGTCGCCAGCAGGGTGAGCAGCACCGGCGCCTTGTGCACCACGGCCAGGGCCAGCGCGACCGGCGCCAGCACGCCCGCGAACGCCTGGAAGAACTGGAAGCCGAGCACGTAGACCGCCAGGACGCGCTGGGTGAGCGTGGGCAGCCGCAGCCACTCGCCCTCGGCGAACACCTGCATGAAGCCCTGCATCCAGCGGACCCGCTGCCGCACGAAGGCGCCCAGCGTGTGCGGGGTCTCCTCCCTGGTCACCAGCTCGTCGAGGTAGACGACGTCGACCTTGTAGCCGAGCACCGAGGCGGTGATGCCGATCTTGGCGTCCTCGGTAAGGCAGCGCTCGTCCCAGGCCGCGCCGTCGCGCCGTCGCAGCGCGTCGAGGAACGCCCGGCGGAAGAACACGGTGTTGCCGCCCAGCGGCATGACGCCCACGGCCGCCTGGAGCTTGAGGCGCGACTGGAACCACTTGAAGTACTCGAGCACGTTGGACGCGCGCCACCAGGCGCTGGTGTGCGCCCGCCACCAGCGCCGGGCCCTCGCCAGCCGCCCCGGCGGCAGCGGCAGCGCGGTCCGGTCGGAGCCGAAGTTCATCAGCTGCACGCCGCACTGCACGATGCCGGCGCCGGTCGCGCGGAAGCGGTGGTCGACCATCCGCAGGAGGTCGTGGTGGAACAGGTCCTCCGCGTCGGCCACGCCGACCCACTCGTAGGGGACGCCCGTCCGGTCCAGCATCCGCAGGGCCGCGTTGAGGGCGATCGGCTTGTTGTGGGTGGCGGTGTCCTCCGGATAGCGGCAGACCAGCAGCCTGCCGGGGTGCTCGCGCGCCTTGGCGTGGGCGATCGCCGCGGTGCCTGGGTCGTCGGGGTGGTCGACGATCGCCACCACCCGGTAGTTCGGGTGGTTCAGCCCGGCGAGGCGGTCGAGCGTCTGCCCGGCGACCGCCTCCTCGTGCCGCATGGGCACCAGGATCACGCCCGGCAGGCGCGGCTCGTCGGGCTGGCCGTAGCGATGGGCGTCGTTGTGCTCCGGCCGCCACCACTTGTAGAGCTGGAACGCCAGGGTGGTGGTGGCCACCACCAGCATGAAGCTCGAGGTGGCCAGCAGGAACCAGTCCAGCGACAGGGCCGCCAGCAGGGCGAAGGGCGCGGTCGCCAGCCCGACCACCAGCAGCCGGCGGGCGGGGCCGCGCCTGGCCGCGTGCCGCGGGCGGCGGTTGCGCGACCTGGCCGCGCGGAACGACCAGTACTTGTCGGAGTAGAAATTCACCACGCAGGCCGCCGCCAGCAGGCCCCAATAGGCGATCGCCGGCCCCAGCCTGGGCGCCACGACCGGGAAGGCGGCCACCGACAGCAGCAGGCTGGCGCCACGGGCGAGGTGAAACCGCCCCCAGCGCCGCCACAGCGGCAGCCGCGACCCGCTGATCCGCCGTCGCCAGGTGAGCTGGCGATTGGCCCAGAAATTGAGCTGCAGGGTCACCACCGCCTGCGCGACGTTCGCCAGCGCGGCGGTCCATCCCGCGGCGATGAGCAGTACGAGCATGACGTGGCCGAGCACGGCGACCGCGCCGCCGATCAGCGCGAAATTCCAGGTCTCACGGGAGATTCTCGGGGGGATTGCGCGGAGCAGATTGCCTCCTCGGGTCGTGCGTGGGCGGCCTTCACCCAGGCGCGATGGGGGATTGCGACCATCACCACCACTGTGGACACCGCACCGCATCGATTCGGGCTACGGTGACGGCCGGGAGACAGCGGGTTGGTCGCTGACTGACACGGAGGGTGAAGCCGTCCTGCCATTGCGTCTAGCCGGCCGGCCGATGACGTAAACGCCCGCGGCGCGGATCGCCCGTTGCCGTAGCCATTGCGCGATATCCCCGTGATGTCGGCGGCACCAGCCGGTCATACACAGTGACGGCCCGGCAGAGGGTGACCGGCCGTCAGTGGCTCGTCGCCCGGCATGGACCCCAGGTCGGGTGGCGAGCCATGCCCGGATCGGGACGGCCGCCGCGCGGCTACTGGCCGGCGCTGAAGCCGGCCACGTGGCTGGGTTCCTGGCGCCGGCCGCTGAGCCAGGACCGCGGCGTGCGCCGCACCGCGGCGACCTCCCGCGCCGGCTCCAGCACGGCGGGCTGCAGGCGCCGGGCGGCGTCGAGGTGCTCGGCCGTCCAGATCATCTTGACCGCCGTCGCCGTGCCGCGGCCGTCCTCGCCGTAGAGGTCCCGCCGGACGGCGTCGATCAGCCGGCCGTCCGCGGCCTTGTCGTGCGGCAGCGGCTCGGGCACCGTGGCCGCGCCGACCAGCGCCCGCGCCACCTGCTGGTACCACTCGACCAGCCGTCCGCCGCTGCCGAGCAGCTCGGCGCGGGCCGCGGTCCGGTCGCCGCTGCGCGCGTGGTCGGCGCCGCTCCACAGGTCGAGGATCGCGTCGGCGGTGAGCCGCAGCACGGCGACCGCGGTGAGCAGGGTGGTGACGTCGGCCATGGCGACGTGCTTGGTGCCCCGCTCGGCGAGGAACTCGCGGAAGGCGTCGTCGAGGCGGCGGGCCGCGGCCGCGGCGCGGCGGCGCTCCTCGCCCGGGGCGGGGGAGGAGGCGACCATCGCGTCGCAGCGGGTCACGCCGTAGTCGATCGCGCTGTGCAGGTAGCGCGCGCTGTCGGAGAAGCCCTCGGCCAGCGCCTGCCCCAGCGCCGAGGCGGCCCCGCGGGGCCAGAACAGCGCGCCGACCACCAGGCTCACCGCGCTGCCGATGGCCACGTCCTCGATGCGGACCAGCCCGATCTGCCAGCCAGCCGGCCCGATGATGTTGTAGAGGATCAGCAGGGTCGCGGTGAAGGCCGCCTGGCCGACCGCGAACGAGATGGTCGCCGGCGCCAGGCCCGTGAAGGCCACCGCCAGCGGCAGCAGCAGCCAGAACACCGTGGTGTTCGAGCCGACCGCGTAGACCACCCCGCCGCCGACGACGAACCCGGCGACGGTCCCGAGCAGGGCGCGCAGCGCGTTCTGGCCGGTGTTCAGCGCGCTGGAGCGCAGCACCGCCAGGGTGCCGAGCACCACCCAGAAGGAGTTGTGGACGCCGGTCTCCTTGGCGACCAGGACGGCCAGGCTGAGGCCGATGGCGCCGCGCACGCTGTTGTGCAGCCACACCGAGTGGCGCTCCACGTGGGCGCCGGCGCGCTCCTGGGCGGACGCCAGCGGTGAGGCGACCCCCTCGGGCCGGCGGCCCAGCAGGCGCTGCCACCAGGACCGCCGGCGGGCGGCCACGTGGAGCGCGATGTTCGCCGCGATCGCCGAGGTCGCGAAGCTCAGCTCCTCGGCGCGGAAGCTCGGCTCCAGCGCGCTGACGAACTCCGCCACCTCGCCGCCCGAGCCGTCCCCGGCGGCGGCCGGCACGCGGTGGACCGGCAGCGTGGCGGTCACCTTGCGCTCCATCGTCTCCCTGGCGGCCTGGAGCCGCTCCAGCGCGGGGTCGAGCTCGCGGGGGTCGCCGTCCTCCGAATCGAGCAGTGCCGCGCCCCGCTCGAGCAGCCCCGCGGCGGCCAGCTCGACGTCGCACACCACCTGGTCGTTCGGCCCCGGCCGCCGGTCCACCGGGGCTCGCCGCAGCAGGGCGTCGAGCCACGCCACCTGGTCGGTCAGGCGGACCAGCGCGCGGGCCGCGGTGGTGAGGCCGGTCGGCCGGTACGGCGCCCCGTAGAACGAGCTGCTGAGCGCGCCGACCACGCTCGCCGTCTGGTCGGACAGTTCGCGGAGCGCGGCGGTCCGCTCCGGCCCGAAGTCGTCGCGCACGCAGTCGACCTCGGCCGCGAGCCGCCGCGCCAGCAGCGCGCACGCCTCGGCGGTCGACCGGCGCAGCTGGTCGCGCGTGGGAGCTGGCCACATCGTGGCGATCGCGACCAGCGACGCCGCGCCGGCGAACAGCCAGCCGTACAGCCGGTCGGGGATCGAGCCCACCGGGCCGGGCAGGCTGAGCGGCAGGATGAAGCCGAGCAGCAGCGCGGTGGTCGCGCTGGCCAGCACCGAGCTGACCACCCCGGCGAACAGCACCGCGAAGGCGACCACCAGGGTGGTCACCACCGCCAGCCAGACCACCTCGGACACCAGCGTGCCGATGGTGACCAGGACGGCGCCGACCAGCACCAGGCTGGCCTGCGCCGCCAGCCGCTCCCGCATCGACCCGGTGAAGTCGACGAACAGCAGCATCGCCACGCTGCCGAACGCGGTGAAGATCGCCAGCGTCGGCCTGCCGATGACCAGGTCGGCGATCGCGAAGACCGTCGGCATGACGATCGCCGCGCGGGCCGACCGCCGCAGCGCGGACAGCCCGGCGTCGCGCGTGCGCAGCCACTCGAGCAGGTTGAGCCGGATGGGCACTTCGCCGTGCCTGCTGGAAGCCATCAGGCCGGGCCGTCGCTCCCCAGGCGTTCGATCGCGTTGGCGGCGCGACCGACCCCGTCGCGGGTGCGGATCACCGCGCCGGCGGCCGCGAGCCGGCCACGCAGCTGGCTGTCGCCGATCAGACGGTCGACGGCGTCGTGCAGCTGGGCGTCGGTGAAGCCGTAGGTGTCCAGCCGTACGCCGTAGCCCAGCTCGTCGACCCGCTGGGCGTTGTCGTACTGGTCCCAGAACAGCGGCAGCACGATCATCGGCTTGCCGAAGTGGAAGCACTCGGTGGTGGTGTTGTTGCCGCCATGGGTGATCACCAGGTCCACTATCGGGATGATGCTGGTCTGTGGCAGGAACTCGGCGCCAACCATGTTGTCGGCCAGTTCCAGCTCGGCGTGCAGCGGCCCCATCGAGACGATGTAGCGGTGCGGGGTCCTGGCGAGGCAGTCGAGCACCCGGCGCATCAGCTCGACGTCGGCCGAGCCGAGCGAGCCGAGGCTGAAGTACACCAGGCCGCCACCCCGGCCGGCCAGCTCGGGCGGCAGGGTGAACTGGCCGTCGGTCCGGCGGACCGAGGAGTCCAGCCGCTGCCAGCTGGCGCCGAGCGGCCGGCTGCGGGCGTAGTCGGCGATCTCGGGATAGACGTACAGGTTCAGGTCACCGTCGGAGACGAACGCCAGATCGGGCAGGCCAGGCGCGCCCTGCCCGCGGACCCACTGGTCGAACTCCTTCCAGAGGGGGCGGTGGACGCGCTCGTACTCGGCGCGGAAGCTCGCCCAGCCGCTCGAGTCCCTGGCCGGGTAGCCGGAGAACGCCGGCGGCAGCCCGGGGTCGGGCAGCTCCAGCGGGTTGCAGGAGACGATCCGTACGAACGGCACCCCGGCGGTCCGCAGGGCGGGGAACTCGACCACGTTGTCCTCGACGATCACGTCGGGGCGCGTCCGCTCGACGATCCCGCTGAGCTGCGCGTGGGAGTACCTGGCGCCGCCGATCAGCTCCTCCCAGACCGGCTTGATCCAGGTCTCGAGCTGCTCGATGGTCGGCTTGCGGAACTCCGGCGCGGTGTCGCGCACGAAGTCCTTCCAGAACTGCCCGGGGTCCACCCCCTCGGCCGCCGGCTCGGCGAGGTCGACCAGGTCCTCCTCGAACCCCAGCGGTTCGAGCTTGCCCCGCCAGGACGACTCGGCGGCGAACACCACCCGGTGGCCGCGCCGGCGCAACAGGTCGCCGATGCCGATGCAGTTGTTGGTCGGGCCGTAGGCGCTCTCCGGCATGAAGAGGATGGTCAGCTCCCGCATCGCGCTCCCCACGACTGGCCGAATGTCGGACCCATGTTGGTGACGCGGGCAGGGCCCGTCAACGCGCGGAAAGCCGGTAGGGTTCGGCCGGGACCATCGGGTTTGCCGGACGCGGGAGTGGAGCGGTGGCGGATCAGGAGGTCGAGGACGCCCTGCGGCGCAGCTTCCTCGGCGGGTTGCCAAGCGAGCTGGTCGAGGACCTGCTGGTGGGCGGGCAGCGGACCGACTACCCGGCGGGGAGCACGATCTACCGGGAGGGCTCGGCTCCCAGGGCCGAGCTGGTGGTCCGCGGTCTGCTGCGGGTGTTCATGAGCTCTCCCGAGGGGCGGCAGGTGACCGTGCGGTACGCGCGGGAGGCCGACGTCCTGGGGATCGCGGTCATCGTCGGCGGTCCCGCGAACGTGCGCGTGCAGACCATCTCCGATTCGAGCCTGTTCCGGATCGACGCGCGGCGGCTGGTCGACGCGGCCCGAGGCGACGGCCGGATCGCCTGGGCGCTCGCCGAGGAGCTGAACCGCCGGCTGTACGACACCCTCCAGCAGACGGCGGTCAACGCCTTCGGCTCGGTGCGGCAGCGGGTGGCCGCGCACCTGCTGGACCTCGCCTCCGCCCAGCAGCATCCGCAGGACCGGCTGGTGGCGCGGGTGACCCAGCAGGAGCTCGCGGACGCGGTCGGCTCGGTCCGCGAGGTGGTCGCCCGCGCGCTCCGCGCCCTGCGCGTCGCCGGCGTGGTGGCCACCGGTCCCGACAGCGTCCTGATCCTCGACCCGGCCCGCCTGCACGACGAGTCCTGGTCCACCGACGCCGGGTGACGTTGGTCACCGCGAGGCACCACCGAAGTCACTGACAGGCCCGCGAGCGCGACGCACGCTGATGGATGCCAGGTCGGAACCGTCGGTGTGGAGGAGCCATGGCGTCGTTCGAGAACACCGTGACCATCCGACGTCCCGTGGAGGACGTCTTCGCATACCTCGCCGCCTTCGAGCACGTCCCCGAGTGGAACTATGCGATCGTCGAGACGGCCAAGGTGACGCCCGGCCCGGTGAGGGTCGGCACCGCCTATCACCAGGTCCGTTCGATCCCGCGGACGAGCGAGGAGGACTTCGAGGTGACCGTCTTCGAGCCCCCCGCCCGGCTCGAGATCCAGGGGCGGCTCGGGCCGTTCCGGGCGACGATCGGCTACCTGCTCGAGCCGGCGGACGGCGGCACGAGGCTCCGCAACCCGGTGGAGCTCGGCTCGTCCGGCCTGCTGAGCGCGGCCGCGCCGCTGGTCACCGGTAGGGTCAAGCAGGCCGTGGCGGCCAACCTCGACACGCTCAGGCAGCTGCTGGAACGCGCCGCCTGACCAGCGAGCTGCCGCCGCCGCCGGCTGGGGCCGCGCCGCGCTCGCCGGCGATCGCTGCTGATCAGGCGTCGAGGAGTGACGCGCGGTAGGTCTCGGCTGTCTCCCGCAGGACGCTGAGCATCGAGGCCGCGGCGGCCGAGCGGAAGCTGGCCGCCAGCCGCGCGGCGGCAATGCGCCGCACCGGCGGGTCGGCCAGGGCGACGCTGGCGATGCCGGGACGGTGATGGGTGAGCGCCAGGCGGGGGAGGATCGCGACGCCGAGGCCGACCGCCACGAACGCCTGGATCGCCTGGTAGTCGTCGCTGCCGAAGGCCAGCCGCGGCTCGAAGCCGGCCGCGCGGCAGCTGTGCAGCACGATCCGTCCGTATGCGCCGTCCGGGGTGCCGCCGATCCAGGTGTGGGCGGCGAGCTCCTCCAGGGCTGCCGAGGCCCGGCGCGCGAGCGGGTGGCGATCAGGGACCACCAGATCGAACGGGTCGTCCAGCAGGTGGGTGCGCTCGAGCTCGACCTCCGGCTCGGGCAGCGCCTGGTGGTCGTAGATGAGCGCCAGGTCCAGCTCCCAGCGCGCCAGTCGAGGGATCAGCCGGTGGCCGTGGTCGTCCAGCATGATGAGGTCGACGTCGGGGTGGCGCTGGCGGAAGCGCGCGACCGCCTGGGGAACCAGCGTCGCGATGGCGGTCGGGAAGCTCGCCAGCCGCAGCCGGCCACGCCGCAGCCCCGCGAGCTCGCCGAGCTCCTGCTGCGCCTCGTCCAGGCGGGCAAGCACCGCCTCGGCGTGGGCCAGCAGGACACGGCCGCCGTCGGTGAGGCGGACCGGGCGGACTCCCCGCTCCACCAGCCTGGTGCCGGTCTCCTGCTCCAGCGCGGCGATCTGCTGGCTGACCGCTGGCTGGGTGTAGGCCAGCGCCTCGGCCGCGGCGGAGAACGAGCCGCGGATCGCGACCTCGCGCAGCACCCGGAGACGCCGTGGATCGAGCATAAGCAAAGTTTATCAATCTATAGAAACAGTAACTTGACCTGATCCTATGGCCCAGGGGAGCCTGCTCCCAGCCGTACGATCACCAGGAGGAGCCATTGGACCCAATCACCGTCGAGCGGCCGCGGCAGGCGCCCTTGGCCTGCCGCGATGCCGACGCCGTCGAGTCGAGGGCGCTGCTCACCAGCGAGTTGCTGTGCGAGTCGGTCGACCTGCGCGCCGGTGAGCGCGTGCTGGACGTGGGCTGCGGCAGCGGCAACGCCGCGCTCGCCGCCGCCCGGCGCTTCTGCCGGGTCATCGGCGTGGACGGGGACCCGGCGCTGCTGGAGCTGGCCCGCCGGCGCGCTGAGGCCGAACGGCTCGAGGCGACCTTCCTGGAGGGCGGCGGCTGCGACCTCGCCTTCCCCGACGGCTCCTTCGACGTGGTCCTGTCGGCCTCCGGCGCCGTCCTGGAGGGCCACCAGGACCGCACGGCAGCCGAGCTGCTGCGCGTCTGCCGGCCGGGCGGGCGGATCGGCCTGGTCGCCTGGACGCCGGACAGCTACCTCGGCGAGCTGCTCGCCGCCACCGGCACGGGCCTTCCGTCGCGGCCCGTCCCATGGGGCGGCCAGGAGCGGCTGCGGGAGCTGTTCGGGCCCGACGTGGCGATCACCGCGCCGCGCCGCAACTTCCTGTGGCGCTTCGCTTCGGTCGAGCATCAGGTGGAGCTCTTCGCCGCCTTCCACGGCCCGACCATGACGGCGCTGCAGGCGCTGGGGCCGGACCGCGCCGGCGCGCTGCGGGCCGAGATGATCGAGCTCGCCGAGCGCTTCGACGTGTCGGAGGACGCCACGCTGGTCCTGCGGCTGGAATACCTGGAGGCGGTCATCCACAAACCGGCGTGGCGCTGAGGCCACGCCGGTTTGAGGTCACCGGTTGAAGAACCGTTCGAGCACCGCGGCGAGCGCCTTCGGGTCGGCGACGTGGCCCTGGCCGTCGAGGGTGCGGCGTTCAGCGTCGGGGACGCTGGCGGCGATCGCGTCGGCGGCCCGCTCGAACAGGTCGTCGCGCCCGCCGGTGAGCACCAGGGTCGGGCGCCTGATGGTGGCCAGGCGGCCGGTGGGCGGGCGGCCGTCGCCCACGCAGGCGGCGTCGTAGGCCAGCGTGTGGGCGACCGCCTCCAGGGCCGGCCACACCGGCGAGCTCCTGGCTCCGGCGACGTCCTGTCCGGAGGCGCCCGCGACCCGCATGAACAGCTCGATCGCGGCGCCGCGGCGACCCTCGGCGAGCACCGACTCGAGCTGCTCGACGTACTCCCGCCAGCGCCGCGCCGTCTCCTCGCCGACCATGTAGGGCACTTCGTAGACCGAGAGCCGCTCGACCCCCAGCCCGGCGGCCGCGGCCTCCAGGGCGAGCGCGCCGCCCGAGGAGACGCCGTGCAGGTGCGCCGACCCGCCCGCCTCGGCGATCAGCGCCTCCAGGTCCTCGAGCTCGCGTGCCAGCGCGTATGGCGGGGTGTCGCCGCTGTCGGCCCGGCCGCGCCGGTCGTAGTTGTAGACGGTGAACCAGCGGGCCAGCTCGTCGGCGAGCGGCGCGTTCTCCCAGCGGCCGGCCCGCCCGGTGGCCGGGTCGACCAGCGCCCCGCCCACCAGGGCAACGGCCGGTCCGCGTCCTCGACGGTCGTAGGCGATCGGCGTCCCGTCGGCGGAGACGACCTGGCTCATCGGCTTCCTCCTCGTCGGTGTGGTCCGGACGCCGTGATTGAACCGGCCCGGGCTGACACAGCGGTGGAAGGTCGGCGGCGGCCACCTCTGCTTCCGTGTCCCGCGGGCGGGGTCAGCGACGCAATCGGCACCTGACTGGCTCACTGGATACGGATACGATCTCGCCAGCAGCTCCGCGACAGAGGAGGTCAGTCAGGTTGTCGACCCGGGCGCCCGAGTCGGCGGGCGAGGTGGAGACTGCCGGGACGCAGCGACCCCCGGCCGTCCGTCTCTCGTCGCTCCGCAAGCGCTATGGGCAGGTCGACGCGGTGGACGGCGTCGACCTGGCGATGGCGGACGGCGAGTTCTTCACCCTGCTGGGGCCGTCCGGCTCGGGCAAGACCTCGCTGCTGCGACTGATCGCCGGGTTCGAGCGGCCCGACTCCGGCCGCGTCGAGCTGGCCGGGGTCGACGTGACCTTCCGTCCGCCGTACGCGCGCGACGTCAACACGGTGTTCCAGGACTACGCGCTGTTCCCGCACATGACGGTGGCCGACAACGTCGAGTACGGCCTGCGCGTCAAGCGGGTGCCCAAGGCGCGGCGGCGCGAGCGGGTCGAGCAGGTGCTGGCCACCGTGCGCCTGGCCGGCCACGGCGGCCGCAAGCCGGCGCAGCTCTCCGGCGGCCAGCGGCAGCGGGTCGCGCTGGCCCGGGCGATCGTCAACCAGCCGAAGGTGCTGCTGCTCGACGAGCCACTCGGCGCGCTCGACCTGAAGCTGCGCCAGGAGATGCAGCTGGAGCTCAAGCGCATCCAGGAGCAGCTCGGCATCACCTTCCTCTACGTCACCCACGACCAGGAGGAGGCGCTCACCATGAGTGACCGGGTCGCCATCCTCCGCGACGGGCACATCGAGCAGGTCGGTACGCCGGTGGAGGTCTACGAGCGGCCCGCCAGCGACTTCGTCGCCGGGTTCATCGGCGTCTCGAACCTGATCGAGCGGGACGGCCGGCGGGTGACCGTCCGGCCGGAGAAGATCCGCGTGCTCGACGACGGCGAGGCGCCCGACCCGGGCGCGCACGTCGAGCGAGGGACGGTCCGCGAGGTGGTCTACCTCGGCGCGGTCACCCGCTACCTGGTCGACCTGGAGGCGGCCGGCCAGCTGGTGGTGGTCAGGCAGAACCTCGACAGCGCCGCGGAGGTCCTCCAGGCGCGCGGCCGCCGCGTGCGGCTGGCATGGCAACCGGAGCAGGCATTCCCGATCGGGGGTCGCGGCAGCGGCCGCACGGACTCGGAGGAGGAAGCATGACCAGGCAGCGGGCACGGCTCACGCGACCCGTCGGACTGCTGGTGCTCGGCACCGTGCTCGCGCTGGTCGCCAGCGGCTGCGGCGGCGGCTCGTCGAGCAGCGGCGGCGGCGCCACCCAGGCCAAGCCGAAGCTGCCCACCAGCATCGGTCCCGGGGAGGGCCAGCTCAACCTGGTCGCCTGGGAGGGCTACGCGCAGCCGGACTGGGCCAAGCCGTTCGAGCGGCAGACCGGCTGCAAGGTGAGCGCGAAGTACGCCGGCTCGTCCGACGAGATGGTCGCGCTGATGCGCAACGGCGGCGGCGGGCAGTACGACCTGGTCTCCGCCTCGGGCGACGCCGACCTGCGGCTGATCTACGGCAAGGACGTCCAGCCGGTCAACGTCGACCTGATCCCCTCGTGGAACGACTTCATCCCGCAGCTCAAGTCGCCGCCGTTCAACACCATCAACGGGGTGCACTACGGGGTGTCGTACGAGTGGGGGCCGAACGTCCTGCTCTACAACCACCAGAAGGTCAGCCAGCCGAGCAGCTGGGAGGTGATCTACAGCCCGCAGTTCAAGGGCCAGATCACCGTGCCGGACAACCCCATCCAGATCGCCGACGCGGCGCTGTACCTGTCGAAGAAGAACCCCGGCCTGGGCATCAGCGACCCCTACGAGCTGACCCAGCCGCAGTTCGACGCGGCCATCAACCTGCTGAAGCAGCAGCGCCCGCTGATCAAGAAGTACTGGGCGCTCGCCTCGCAGGAGATCACCATGTTCAAGAACGGCGACGCGGTGGTCGGCGCCGCCTGGCCGTACCAGACCAACACCCTGCAGGCCGACGGCGTCAAGGTCGCCGACGCGATCCCCTCCGAGGGCGCCACCGGCTGGGCCGACACCTGGATGCTCGCCTCCAAGGCGCCGCACCCCAACTGCGCCTACCAGTGGATGAAGTACGTCACCACCCCGACCGTCCAGGCGCAGCAGGCGATCTACTTCGGCGAGACGCCGGCCAACACCAAGGCCTGCGCCGAGATGGACAAGCAGGCCAAGGGCTCCTGCGCCCAGTACCACGCCAACGCGCCGGCCTCGTACTTCGACTCCATCAAGTTCTGGAAGACCCCGCTGGCCGACTGTGGCAACGGCAAGTCGGACTGCATGCCCTACACGCGCTGGCAGCAGGCGTGGCAGGAGATCAAGGGCTGACCTTGGCGAGCGTCTCCGGGCAGGCCGGCCGCCAGCCGGTGGCGCGCGCCGCCACGCGCGGCGCCGGCCTGGCGGCGCTGCTGTGGCGGCGCCCGTGGCTGCGGGCGGTCGGCCTGCTGTCCGCGCCGCTCGCCTGGTTCGTGCTGATCTACCTGGCGTCGCTGGCGGTGCTGCTGGTCACCGCGTTCTGGCGGATCAACCCGTTCACCACCGACATCGAGCGGGTCTGGAGCCTCGACAACTTCAAGACGCTGGTCGAAAGCGCCACCTACCGCAGGATCGCCCTGCGGACGGTCGGCATGTCGGCCGCGGTGACGGTGACCGACGCGCTGGCCGCCTTCCCGTTCGCCTGGTACATGGCGCGGGTCGCCTCCAGCAGGGTGCGCTCGGCGCTGTTCGTCGCGGTGATGCTGCCGCTGTGGGCGAGCTACCTCGCGCGCGTCTACGCCTGGCTGCTGATCTTCGCGAACAACGGCGCGCTCAACTGGGCGGCCGACCGGATCGGCCTGCCGTCGCTCGGCATCGGCTACTCGAACTGGGCGATGTGGATCGTGTTCAGCTACATCTGGCTGCCGTTCATGATCATCCCGGTCTACGCGGCGCTCGAACGGATCCCCGACTCCTACGCGGAGGCGTCCGCCGACCTCGGCGCGCGCGGCTGGTGGACGGCCAGGCGGGTGATCATCCCGCTGGCGCTGCCCGGGGTGATCGCCGGCTCGGTGTTCACCTTCTCGCTGACCCTGGGCGACTACGTGACCCCGCTGCTGGTCGGCGGAGCCGGGTCCGACTTCATCGGCAACGTCGTCTACCAGAGCGTCGGCGTGGCCAACAACATCCCCTTCGCGGCGGCGTTCGCCACCGTTCCGGTGGTCATCATGGCGCTGTACCTGGTGCTGGCCCGCCGCTTCGGCGCGTTCGAGGCGCTCTGATGGAGGGCCGGGCGACGCGCGTGGCGCTGCGGCTCTGGGTGGCGCTGGTGCTGGCGTTCCTGTTCGTTCCGATCGTCATCATCGTGCTCTACGCGTTCAACCCGTCCAACATCCAGAGCTGGCCGATCCCTGGGCTCTCGCTCAAGTGGTTCGCGCTCACCTGGCGCAACCCCGAGATCCGCGCCGCGCTGCTGCTGTCGGTCAAGGCCGGCCTGGCCGCCACCGCGATCGCCATGCTGCTCGGCTCCGCGGCGGCGTTCGCGGTGCACCGCTTCCGCTTCTTCGGGCGCGAGGTCGTCTCCTTCGTGGTGGTGCTGCCGCTGGCGTTGCCCGGGATCATCACCGGCATGGCGCTCAACGCCTTCTTCGCGTTCAACGGCCTCAACCTGTCGCTGTGGACCATCGTCATCGGCCACGCGACCTTCTGCATCGTGATCGTCTACAACAACGTGCTGGCGCGGCTGCGCCGCACCGCCCCCTCGCTGGTCGAGGCGTCGATGGACCTCGGCGCCAGCGGCTGGCAGACCTTCAGGTACGTCACCCTGCCGGTCATCTCGACCGCGCTGGTGTCCGGCGGGCTGCTCGCCTTCGCGCTGTCGTTCGACGAGGTGATCGTCACCACCTTCACCGCCGGCGCGCAGAACACCCTGCCACTGTGGATCTTCGGCGCCATCCGCCTCGGCCAGCAGCTCCCCGAGGTCAACGTGGTGGTGCTGGTGATCATCGCCCTGACCATCGTCCCGGTGGTGATCGCCCAGCGCCTCACCCGCGAGTCCGGGCTGATCCGCCGGGGCTGAGCGCTCGGCCCCCGGGCCGCCGCCTCGATGCCCCCGGGCCGGCAGGCCGAGCCGTACGCTGTAGGTTCGAGTTCGCGGGCGGATCGGCAAGGTGGTGCGATGACCTCATCCCTGGCAGGCAAGGTGTGGACACCCACGCCATCACCAGCCACTTCGCCCTCCCGCTGCTGATCAGGAACCCCGGCCTGGTGGCGGTGAACCGGATGGCCTTCGCGCTGGCCCACGAGCTGGAGTCCCACGGCGCGACCGCGGTGTCGCTCACACCGGGCTGGCTGCGGTCCGAGGCGATGCTGGAGGCCTACGGGGTCAGTGAGTCGAACTGGCGCGACGCCACCAGGGGTCCAGCCCCACTTCGCCATCTCGGAGACGCCCGCGTTCGTCGGCCTGGTGCTACCTGGTCGAGGTCCAGGGCCCGGCAAGCCCGCCAATACGACGGGCTACCGGTGACGCCTCGGGGGCTGGCCGCGGCCCGGCTCACCCCGCGTCGGTCTCGCCGCTGCCGCGGTCGTCGGTGACCAGCTCGGAGCGGCCGTTGACCGCATAGCGGATGTGGGTGACCTCGGGGGTGTGCACCACCCTCGTCGGTGTGAGCTCCAGCGCCTGGCCGGTGGGGAGCCCGAGCCCCGCGGGGTCGAACAGGCGCATGCCGTCGCCGAGCAGGACCGGCACGATGTGGAGCTCGAGCTGGTCGAGCAGTCCCGCCGCGAGCACCTCGCGCAGGAAGGTGCCGCCTCCGGCGACCGCCACGTCCTTGCCGCCCGCCGCGGCACGGGCCTGCTCGATGGCGGCCTCGATGCCATCGGTGACGAAGCTGAAGCTGGTGCCGCCCTGCTTGACCACGGTCTCCCTGGGCCGGTGGGTGACCACGAACACCGGCGCCCGGAACGGCGGTTCGTCGCCCCAGGGCAGCTCGCCGCCGTCGAACATCCGTCGGCCCATGATGTACGCGCCGGCCGACTCGAAGGTCTCCGCGATGATCTCGGAGTTGGTGTCGTGCTCGCCGCCCTTGTACCCCTGCCGCTCGCGCCAGGCCATGCCGTCGATCACCCACCGCGTGATGCGGAAGAAGCCGAGCGCCTCGGCGCTGCCCATCCAGTTGTGGACGTCCGTGTCCGGGCTGTTCGGGCCGGCGTAGAACCCGTCGAGCGAAACCGACATCTGCGCTGTGACCTGTGTCATCGTCTGCTCCTTCCGTGGTGGCGGCATCCCGATTGGAGCCGCTCACGGGAGACATCGGAGCCGGCGGGCCGGTCTCGACATGCTGACCGATGTCGGGCGGGAGCGATACTTTCGGGGTCCAGCGACGTCGCGGGCGGAGAGGGCGAGGATGCGAACGACCGGCTTCACCTGACCTTGACGAGCACGATCTCCTCCGTGGTCCGGCGGTGCCCGCCAGTCCCCGTCGACGACCATCGAGGAGATCAACGTGTGCGGCTTCATCCGGCAGAATTCGC
>Ga0268241_10000013_pt1 | contig 18276 bp, 17 predicted proteins | sample BulsoiAmnAmmetaG_FD_200248 | JGI IMG/M metagenome (GOLD analysis project Ga0268241, IMG submission 200248) | Bulk soil microbial communities from Mexico - Amatitan (Am) metaG (v2) (version 2) | ecosystem: Environmental > Terrestrial > Soil > Agricultural land | place: Mexico: Amatitan, Jalisco...
TGCTCCTCCACGAAGTCTACGGATCGTTCCAGTCACCGGACGAGCTCACCGAGGTGCCGCTGATGGCGGCGATGTTCATGGCGATGGTCTGGCACGCGCGGCGCCGGACGGCCGCCATCGAGCGTGAGCATCAGGCGTTCGAGGAGAACCGGCGGTTGCTCGAACGGCAGCGGCAGTTCGTGCAGGACGCGTCCCACGAGCTCCGCACGCCCATCGCGATCGCCTTCGGCCACGCCGAGCTGCTGATGCGCTCCAGCCGCGATCCCGATCTCGCCGAGGACGCGAGCATCGTCGTGGACGAGCTGCTCCGCCTCCGGCGTCTGGCCGACCGGCTCCTGCTGCTGGCCTCCTCCGAGGATCCCGATTTCCTGATGAGGACCCCGACCGCCGTGGACCGGCTCCTCAGGGAGGCGTGCAGCCGCTGGGCGCCGGCCAACCGGCGCTGGGTGGTCGACGACTTCGACGCCGGCACCGTGCTCGGCGACCCAGAGCGCCTGGGGACCGCCCTGGACGCGCTGATCGAGAACGCGGTGAAACACACCGAGCCGGGCGACGAGATCCGGCTCAGTGCCAGTCGCGAGCGGCAGCAGGTGGTGATCGCGGTCGCCGACTCCGGTCCGGGCATCTCGCCGGAGCGGCTCAAGCCGATCTTCGAGCGCTTCGCGCGGCTGGACAGCGGTCGCAACCGCGATCGCGGTGGCGTGGGACTCGGGCTGGCCATCGTCAGGGCGATCGCCGAGGCCCACGGCGGCTCGGTCCGGGCCCGCAGCGTCCCGGGGCAGGGAAGCGTGTTCGAGATCGTCCTCCCGAGCTCGAATGCGCCCCTCGGGGTGTCGCCGGGATGACCAGGGCGCTCACGGCGTGGAGGTTCGACCCGCCGCTGGTCGCCGGACTGGCCACCGCGGGCGTGCTGTACCTGCGTGGCGTGGGACGCGTGCAGCGGCCGGAGCGGCGGCTCGTCAACCGTGCCGCGTGCTTCCTCGGCGGGCTGGCGGTGCTCTGGATCGCGCTGCAGTCGCCGATCGACGCCTACGCGGACGTGCGGCTGTCGGTCCACATGGTCCAGCACCTGCTGCTCACCATGGTCGCCGCCCCGCTGCTGGTGCTCGGAGCGCCGGTCACGCTGCTCCTGCGGGCGGCCACCCCGGCGTTCCGGCGCCGCTGGGTGCTGCCGCCGCTGCGCAGCCGGCCGGTGCGGCTGCTCAGCGCGCCGGTGGTGTGCTGGGCGCAGTTCGCCCTGGTGCTGTGGGTGAGCCACTTCTCGCCGCTGTACGACGCGGCCGTGCGCAACGCCGGTATCCACGTCCTCGAGCACCTGCTCTACGTCGGTTCGGCGGTGTTGTTCTGGTCACCGGTGGTCGGCGTCGACCCGAGCCCCAAGCGCCTCTCCCACCCGGCGCGGCTGCTGTACCTGTTCCTGGCCATGCCGCAGGCGAGCTTCCTCGGCCTGGCCATGTGGGGCGCCAGCCGGGTGCTGTACCCGGCCTACCAGGTCGCGCTGGGGCCCGCGGCCCTCGACGACCAGCGCCTCGCCGGCACGATCATGGGGTCGGCCGGCATGTTCGTCATGGTCCCCGCGCTCGGGCTGGTCCTGCTCGACTGGCTGCGACGGGAGGAGCGCGAGGCCGTCAGGGCTGACGCGCGCGTCGGCCTCGAAGGAGGACCAAGATGAACGATCGCTGCATGCGCTGCGGCAAGGTGGTGCCCTGGGGCCATTCCGTCTGCCGTGACTGCAATCCCGCGGACCTGCCGAGCCCCAGCTCGACGCAGTTCCACGCCACCGTCTTCCTCTCGGTCCTCGCGATGATGCTGGTGCTCGTCGTCGTCCTGCTCGTACGCGGCTGACCGACCCCAGGGCCCGCGAGGCGCCCCGGGCCCCCGCGTTCAGTTGTGCTCTTGGCGCTGGGCCAGCGCTTCGAAGAACCAGCCGGCCGCGGCGGCGACCGCCAGCACGCCGCCGACGATCAGCAGCCAGTGGCTGGCGAGCACACCGGCGACGATGCCGGCGCCGGCCAGCGAGAACACCAGTGGCCAGATGGTGGGGCGCACCTCCTCCATGTGCGGAAGGTGCCCCGCGGTTGCATCGGTCTCCGGGCCCCTCGGCTCGGCACCCCCGTGGCCGGCCTCGGCCTGGGCGGCCGGCTCGACTTCAGCAGCTCCGCCAGCGGTCCGGTCGGCGGCCCTGACCGTCCGCCGGGCGTACAGGCCGACGTAGGCAAAGCCGCTGCCGGCGATCAGCAGCAGCACGAACCCTCTCCACTCGTAGCCGGTCAGGCCGTAGACCAGACCGGCGGCGAGCAGGAAGCCACCGAGCAGCAGGGCGATCCGCGCGTACAGCCTCACCTGGAGCCCTCCCGCTATCCGCCGGTGTTGGTCAGGACGTAGAAGACGACGTAGATGACCAGTCCCAGAACGACCACGAAGTTCCAGTACACCGCGGCGGCCTGGACCGGCTGGTAACGGACCAGCGCCAGCCTCCCGGTCAGGCTCTGCACAACCACCAGCGCGAGCAGCACGACTCCGCCGGCCACGTGCGCCAGGCCGAGGCCGGTCATCAGGTAGAACAGCGAGGCGAAGATGCCTGCGTGCAGGCCGAAGCCGACCTCGGCGTAGCTCACCAGGGTGAGCACCACCGAGGCGACGGCGGCGGCCAGGGTGAGCACGAGCCAGCGGCTGACCGTGCCAGGAAGCCCGCGCCGGGCGGCACGGAACGCCCCCTGCAGAAGCAGACCTGAGAGGACCAGGCTGGCGACCGCGGCGGTGGCCAGCGAAAGCGGCGGCGCCGGGGTGTTGTTCGGCGGCCACACCTTCTGATTGACGTAGGTGTTGACATAGGCACCGAAGAAGGCGGCGAAGAACATCGACTCCGAAGCCACGAACAGCACCATGCCGAGGACCGAGCTGGAGGTGCCCGCGACCGCGCGCTCCTCGCCCGACCGGATGGGAATCGCTGTGCCGCTCATGGTTCCGCTCCTTCGGCCGCGGCCTGGGCCGCGGTGCGCATGTCGTACACCGGCCGGCTCGACCGCACCGGCGGGAGCCGCTCGAAGTTGTGGGCCGGCGGGGGTGAGGACGTCGCCCACTCCAGCGTGAAGCCACCCCAGGGGTCGGCCGGCGCCTCGCGTGGCCTGCGCAGGGTGACGATCACATTGACCAGGAAGACCAGCATCGCCATCCCGATCACGAAGGCGCCAACGGTGGCCAGCGAGTTGAGGAAGGTCCAGCCGCGGTCGGGGGCGTAGTCGGCGATGCGCCGCGGCATCCCCCGCAGGCCGAGGAGGTGCATCGGGAAGAAGGTGAGGTTGAAGCCGATGAACTGGAGCCAGAAGTGCCACTGGCCCAGGCGACGCGACAGCATCCGCCCGCAGATCTTGGGGAACCAGTAGTACATCCCCGCCATGATCCCGAATACCGTGCCGCCGAACAGCACGTAGTGGATGTGGGCGACGACCCAGTAGGTGTCGTGGATGGCGAAGTCCATCGCCGGCGACGCCATCCACACGCCGTCGAGCCCGCCGATCAGGAACATCGCGACGAAACCGAGCGCGAACAGCATGGGTGGGTCGAAGCGGAGCTTGCCCTTGCGCATGGTGGCAAGCCAGTTGAAGAACAGTACCCCGGTCGGGATCGAGATGAGCTCGGTCGTCACCGAGAAGAACGGCAGCTCGACCTGGCCGGTGACGAACATGTGGTGCGCCCAGACACTGAACGACAGCGCGGTGATCAGCAGGAACGACAGCACCACGCCGGTATAGCCGAACAGCGGCTTGCCGGAGAACACCGGGATGATCTCGCTGACCATGCCCCAGGCGGCCAGGATCAGCATGTACACCTCGGGGTGGCCGAAGAACCAGAACACGTGTTGCCACAGCAGCACGTCGCCGCCGCGGGCGGGATTGAAGAAGGTGGTGCCCAGGCGCCGGTCGGCGAACAGCATCACCAGCCCGGCGGTGATCACCGGCGTGGCCAGCACCACCAGCAGCGAGGTCGCGAGCGTGGCCCAGCTGAAGATGGGCAGCCGCATCATCGTCATGCCCGGGGCGCGCAGCCGCAGGATGGTGACGATGAAGTTGATCGCCCCGAGGATGGACGCGACCCCCGCCAGCAGCAGCCCGGCGATCCACAGATCCTCGCCCGCCCCCTGCTGCACCGAGATCGGGACGTAATTCGTCCATCCCGACGCCGCCGCCCCGCCCTTGGCGAGGAAGCCGGACAGGATCGTCAGCGCCGAGACCGGCAACAGCCAGAAGGAGAGCGCGTTGACTCTGGGGAACGCCATGTCGAGCGCGCCGATCTGCAGCGGAACGAAGTAATTCCCGAAGCCGGCGAGCACCGGGAAGATGAACAGGAAGATCATCAGCGTGCCGTGCAGGGTGAAGACCTGGTTGTAGGCGCGCACCGAGAGCAGCTGGGTGCCCGGCTGGGCCAGCTCGGTGCGCATCAGCAGCGCCATCACGCCGGCGACGGCGAAGACCGCGAACGAGTTCCAGAAATACAGGATGCCGATCCTCTTGTGGTCCGTGGTGGTCAGCCATGCCACCAGCCGGGTGGCCGGTGAGGGCTCCGGCACGAGCCCTGGCCGTTGGACCTCGGTGATCGCCATGACGCCTCGCTATTTCACGATGAGGGTGCCCGACATGGACGGGCCGTGGATGGTGCATTCGAAGTAGTACCTGCCGGGCCGGAGCGGAGGGAGCTGGAAGGTGGCGACCGTCGGTCCCGGGACCGGTGGGCTCAGGAAGTACTTGACACCCTCGGTGCTCGAATCGAAGACCCCGAAGGTGTGCTCGATGCCGGCGTCCTTGTTGGTCACCGTCGCCGACCACGGCTGGTCGGGCGGCACCGCGAGACAGGCGGTGTTCCACGAGGTGTTCTGCGCCACCAGTTGGACGGCTGGTGGGCCGGTCGGGCAGGACACGTTGAGCGCAGCGGCCTTCTCGCTCTGGATCCAGGCGGCGTAATCGGGGGGCGACACCACCTTGAGGACGAAGGTCATCTTGGAATGCCACAACCCGCAGAACTCGGCGCACTGGCCCGGAAAGGTGCCGAGCTTGGTCGGGGTGAAGTCGAAGTCGTTCGGATGGCCTGGCAGGGCGTTGCGCATGAACAGCAGCGCCGGCACGTAGAACTCGTGCATCACGTCGCGCGACCGAAGGTGGACGTGGACGGTCTGGTTGACCGGGACCTCCATGACCGCCGCCTTGACGAGCGTCTTGCCGGTCTCCACCAGGCCCTCGTTGACGTAGGTGAAGGTCCACTCCCACTGGAAGGCGTCGACGTTGATGACCACGCCAGGATTCTTGTCGCGGTGCTGGACGTAGCTGAGGGTCTGCTCTCCGAACGGAAACAGGATCGCGATGATCACCGTCGGGATGGCGAAGAAGACCCCGAGCGTCCTGCCGCTCCCGGGATCCTGGGGAGCGGGCCGGTCGTCGCGCTTGCGGTAGCGGACGACGCACCACAGCAGGAACGCCTCCACTCCGATGAACACCGGCGTGGCCAGCAGGAGGATGCGCACGTAGAGGTCGTGGATGTCCTGACCCTGCGTGCTGACACCCTGCTGCGCGCAGCCGGCCAGCAGGACGGCAGCGGTGAGGAACGCCGCGGTGACGGCGCAGCGGCGAGCGACCACCCTCAGCTCACCGTGAACTGATGGATCATCCCGACGGTGAGGTGGACCGGACCGCCCTTCGGCTTGCCCTGGGGAGTCCCGGTCTGCCAGCAGGCCAGCGCGTAGGTGCCAGGTGGCAGCGAGAACACCCCCGCGATGGTGGCTCCGGTGTTCACCTCGCCGATCTCACCGAAATGGAGCCACTCGTCCTCGGACGCGTCGCCCTTCTGCTTGGCGGCCGCGATCACGTCCTGGTCGCTCTTGCCCGAGGGGATGGCGACGACCACCATCTCGTGGGTGATCGGGAACGACTCGTGGTTGCTGAACGCGATCAGCACCGGCCCGCTCTTCACCGAGTCGGGCATGCCGCTGTACTTGAACTTCTGCACCGAGACGTTGATCGTCGGCAGGCCACCACCGGAGCTCGAGCTCGCCGCCGCCGCGGCGGTAGTGTGGCCCTTGGCGCACCCGGTGAGTGCGAACCCAAGCGCGAGAACGCATGCCAGCGCGCTGGCTGCCCGTCCCACCCCGACCTTCTGACGCATGACGGCCTCCCAAGCTCTACAAGGCGCGTTGTCATTCAGGTCCCGCGGGGCCCACGCTACGGCGGCAGAACGCCAGAAAAGCGAGGATAACAACACTTTCACCCAAGCCTTCGGGGCACGTACTGGCTGAGCAGCGGGAGTGGCAGCCCGCATGACAGCTCTGTAATGAAGCGGCTGCCAGGAGACCGCCCGCGCACGGAGCCGGTGGAGGAGATCTACGCCTCCAGACGTCGCGCCAGCGACCGCGCCGTCCCCGATCTCGACTGACCGCTACGACAGACCTGGCTCCGTGGCGGCGCCCAACGGGCGTCGAGCACGTCGTCGTCGTCCTCGAGCAGGTCCTCCAATGGCGTGATGCCACGCTCGGCCGTCACCAGCATGGCCGTATCGAGCATCACGCGTCGGGCCAACTGCGCTCCTGATCGGCTGTCAGCCGGCGCACCCGCCACAGGTCCTTCACCCAATCGCGATCCGGACGGTGCCGTCGCAGCAACTCCTTTACCGCGCGGCCGGGAGCCGCCGCGGCCGGACCGATGGTGGCGACCCGGCGGCTGCCACGCACCACCACGATGGTCTCGCCACGCTCAGCTTCATCGAGTACGGCGGCGAAATTCCGAGCCGCCTCGGTGGCGGTGACAGTCTTCATACGTATCAGATTGTCAGATTCCTGCCCCGCTGGGGGTCATGGCGACGGATCGGCTGGGTGGCCCGGATGAGGGCGCGGAGGGTGTCGAGGTCGCCGTGGATGGTGCCGTGGGCGCGGGCCTGGACGAGGACGTTGCCGAGGGCGGTCGCCTCGACCGGGCCGGCGAGCACCGGCAGGCCGCAGGCGGCGGCGGTCAGCTCGCACAGCAGGGTGTTGCGCGCTCCGCCGCCGACCAGGTGGACGACCTCGACCTGGCGGCCGGTGAGCCGCTCGGCGTCGCGCACGGTGCGGGCGTAGGCGGCCGCCAGGCTGTCGAGGATGCAGCGCACCAGGCCGGCCCGGCCGTCCGGTTCGGGCTGGCCGCGCTCGCGGCAGGCGGCCAGGATCCTCGCCGGCATGTCGCCTGGCGGCAGGAACGCGGGGTCGTCGGGGTCGACCATCGGGCCGCCGGCCGGCAGCGCCGCGGCGGCAGCGAGCAGCGCCGGCAGGTCGCTCGGCAGCCCGGCGCGCCGCCAGCTGCGCAGCGATTCCTGGAGCAGCCACAGGCCCATGACGTTGCGCAGGTAGCGGATGCGCCCGTCGACCCCGACCTCGTTGGTGAAGTTGGCCTGGCGGCTCTCGGCGGTGCGCAGCGGGCGCTCCAGCTCGACCCCGACCAGCGACCAGGTGCCGCAGGACACGTACGCGGCGCTCCGGCCCTCGGCCGGCACGCCGACCACCGCCGAGGCGGTGTCGTGCGAGCCCACCGCGGTGACCACGGCGCCGGGCGCCAGGCCGGTCTCGGCGGCGACCTCGGGCCGCGGCGGGCCGATCGGCTCGCCGGGCCGCCGCAGCGGCGGCAGCAGGCCGGGCTGGATCCCGGCCCGCTCGAGCACCTCCGCCGACCAGCGGCCGGCGCCCGGGTCCAGCAGCGAGGTGGTGGACGCGTTGGTGAGCTCGGCGCCGACCGCGCCGGTGAGCCAGTAGGCCAGCAGGTCGGGGATCAGCAGCAGGCTGGCGGCGGCCTGGAGCCTGCCGGCCGCCTCGTCGGCGGCCAGTTGGTAGATGGTGTTGAGCGGCAGGAACTGCACGCCGGTGTGCCGGTACAGCTCCTGGTGCGGGATGCGGGCGTGGACCTTCGCGACCACCTCGCCGGTGCGGCCGTCGCGGTAGCTGTAGGGGCTGCCGAGCAGCGCGCCGGAACCGTCGAGCAGCCCGTAGTCGACCCCCCAGGCGTCCACTCCGACGCCGGCGATCTCCGCCTGCCCGGCCGCCAGCCGCAGGCCGTCGAGCGTCTCCTGGTAGAGCCGCAGCGCGTCCCAGTGGAGCCCGTCGGGCAGGGCGATCGCCTGGTTGGGGAAGCGGTGCGCCTCGGTCAGCTCCAGGGTCGACGGGCCGACGCGCCCGACCATCACCCGGCCGCTGGCGGCGCCGAGGTCGACCGCCGCGAAGCCGGCCGTGCCGGTCATCGCAGGAAGGCGGCGGCGACGCCGGCGTCCACCGGCACCACCAGGCCGGTGGTGTGCGCCAGGTCCCCCGCCACCAGGGCGAACACCGCGGCGGCCACGTGCTCCGGCAGCACCTCGAGTCCCAGCAGCGTGCGCTTGGCGTAGAAGGCGCCCAGCTCCTCCTCGGGGACGCCGTACAGCTCGGCGCGCTTGGCGCCCCAGCCCTTGGCGAAGATCCCCGAGCCGCGCACCACCGCGTCCGGGTTGACGCCGTTGACGCGGATCCCGTGCCGGCCCAGCTCCGCCGCCAGCAGGCGCACCTGGTGGGCCTGGTCGGCCTTGGCGGCCCCGTAGGCGAGGTTGTCCGGCCCGGCGACGACCGCGTTCTTGCTGACCACGTAGACCAGGTCGCCGCCCATGCCCTGGGAGAGCATGGTGCGGGCCGCCTCGCGCGAGACCAGGAACGAACCCCTGGCCATCACGTCGTGCTGCCGGTCCCAGTCGGCCGTGGTGGTCTCCAGCAGCGGCTTGGAGATCGACAGCCCGGCGTTGTTGACCACCAGGTCGACCCCGCCGAACTCCAGGGCGGCCCGCTGGAACGCCTCGGCCACCTGCGACTCGTCGGTGACGTCGGCGGTCACCGCCGCGCCGGTCCCGCCGAGCTCGCCGGCCACACTGCGTGCGGCGCCCGCGTCCCGGTCGGCCACCACCACGCAGGCGCCCTCGGCGGCCAGCCGGCCGGCGACCGCCCGGCCGATGCCGGAGCCGCCGCCGGTCACCAGCGCGACCCGCGCGGCCAGCGGCCTGGGCGGCGGCCGGCGGGCGAGCTTGGCCTCCTCCAGCGACCAGTACTCGATGCGGAACTTCTCGGACTCGGGGATCGGCGCGTAGCTCGACAGCGCCTCCGCGCCGCGCATCGCGTTGATGCCGCCCGCGAAGAACTCGCCGGCGACCCGCGCGGTCTGCTTGTCGGCGCCGAAGGAGAACAGCCCAACGCCGGGCAGCAGCACGATCGCCGGGTCGGCGCCGCGCAGCGGCGGGCTGTCGGGGGTCGCGTGGCGCCGGTAGTAGGCCTGGTAGTCCTCGCGGTAGGCGGCGTGCAGCTCGCGCAGCCGCTCGACGGTCGCCTCCAGCGGCGCGCCCGGCGGCAGGTCCAGCACCATCGGCCGGACCTTGGTGCGCAGGAAGTGGTCCGGGCAGGAGGTGCCGAGCGCCGCCAGCCCGGCGTGGCGGGACCGCGAGAGGAAGTCGAGCACCTCCGGCGAGTCGGTCCAGTGGCCCACCTGCCGCCGGTCGGTGGAGGCCAGGCCGCGCAGCACCGGCGCGAGCGCGGCGGCGCGCGCCCGCCGCTCGGCCTCCGGCAGCGGCTGGAAGCCGTCGACCACCGGCCCGAACGGGTCGGGGCGGCCTCGCTCGGCGATGAACCGCTCGGCGCGGCGGATGATCTCCAGCGAGCGGGCCTCGCACTCCGCCGAGCTGGAGCCCCAGGCGGTGATCCCGTGGCCGCCGAGCACCACCCCGATGACCTCCGGGTCGGCCCGCTGGATGGCGGCGACGTCGAGGCCGAGCTGGAAGCCGGGCCGCCGCCACGGCACCCAGGCGACCCGGCCGCCGTAGCACTGCTTGGTGAGCGCCTCGCCGTCGGCCGCCGTGGCCAACGCGATGCAGCCGTCCGGGTGGAGGTGGTCGACGTGCGGCGCGTCGACGAGCCCGTGCATGGCCGTGTCGATCGACGGCGCGGCGCCGCCCCTGCCGTGCAGGCAATAGTCGAACGCCGCCACCATCTCGTCCTCGCGCTCGACCCCGGGGTAGACGCCGGTCAGCGCGCGGAGCCGGTCGAGCCGCAGCACCGCCAGCCCCTGCCCGGTCAGGGTGCCGAGGTCACCCCCGGAGCCCTTGACCCACAGCAGCTCCACCGCCCCCCCGGTGGCCGGGTCGTCCGCGGTGCCCTTGGCGGAGGCGTTGCCGCCGGCCCAGTTGGTGTTGCGCCGGTCGGCGCCGAGCCGATGCGACCGCTCCAGCAGCTCGCGCACCTGCGGGGCGGTCATGGCGTCAGGCTCCCCAGCCGGCCTGGGTGCCGCCCACCCGCTCGGCCACGATCCGCTCGCCATACCCCGAACGCGCATAGGCGCCCATCGGATCGGGGTCCAACCCCATCTCCACCCGCAACTCGGCCAGCAGCGGCCGCACGTCGGTCGCGTAGGCGTCCATCAGCACCCCATGGGCGCCCAGCACGTCACCGGCCAGCTGCGCCCGCCCCAACGCGGCGGCGTCCACCAGCAGCGCCTTGGCGGTCGCCTCCTGCACATTCATCACCGAGCGGATCTGCCCGGGGATCTTCGGCTCGATGTTGTGACACTGGTCCAACATGAACGCGATCCCCGCCGCAGGTTCAAGGCCGCCGCCCTGCACCACCTCATGCAGGATCCGAAACAGCCCGAACGGGTCGGCCGCCCCCACCATCAGATCATCGTCGGCGTAAAACCGGCTGTTGAAGTCGAACCCGCCCAGCCTGCCGGCGCGCAGCAGCAACGCCACGATCATCTCGATATTGGTCCCCGGCGCGTGATGGCCGGTGTCGACCACCACCAGCGCCCGCTCCCCCAACGCCACACAATGGGTCAAGGCGGTGCCCCAGTCCGGCACATCGGTCTGGTAGAACGCCGGCTCGAACAGCTTGTACTCCAACAGCAGCCGCTGCTGTGCCCCCAACCGCCCATACACCTCGCCAAGCGCCTGGGCCAGCCGCTCCTGCCTGGCGGCGATCGAGTCCTGGCCGGGATAGTTGGTCCCATCCGCAAACCACAGCTTCAGGTCTCGCGAACCGGTGGCATCCATCACCGCCACACACTCCAGCAGGTGCCCCAGCGCCTTGGCGCGCACCCGGGGGTCGGGGTGGCAGACGCTGCCCAGCTTGTAGTCGTCGTCCTGGAACACGTTGGCGTTGATCGTGCCGATCTGCACCCCCAGCTCGGCGGCATACTTGGCCAGCTGGTCGTAGTCGTCGACCGCGTCCCAGGGGATGTGCAGCGCCACGCTGGGCGCCACCCCGGTGTGGGCATGCACCCGGGCGGCGTCGGCGATCTTCTCATACGGGTCGCGTGGCACCCCGGGCTGGGCGAACACCTTGAAGCGGGTGCCCGAGTTGCCAAACGCCCACGACGGCAGCTCGATCCGCTGCTGCTTGAGCGCCGCCTTGACGGCGGCCGGGTCACGCATGCCGCACACCTACTTCCTTTCGTACCGCGATCATCATGGCAGGTGGAACACTTCCTCCAGCGGCTGCATCCGCTCGTCGGGCCGCTGGCCGGCCAGGTTCTCGAACAGGTCGCCCATCTCGGCCTGCCAGCGCGCGTTCACCTCGGTGGCGTCCATCGCCGCGCGCGCCGCGGCGAAGTCCTCGCACTCGAGGTAGCCGACCAGCAGCCCGTCGCCGCGCAGGAACAGCGAGTAGTTGCGCCAACCGGCGTCGTGCAGGGCCTGGCGCATCTCCGGCCAGACCATCCGGTGCCGCTCCCGGTACTCGTCGACCCGGTCCGGGCGGACCTGGAGCAGGAAGCACACTCGTCGCGTCACCACGCCACCTCGACCGGCGCGCCGGGGTGCGGCCGGGCGGCCGCACCCCCGGGGCCGCCCGGCTAGAAATCGAACTGATCGATGTTGGACTTGTCGAACACCTGCGGTGGCCCGAGCAGGATCTCCCCGTCCTTGCCGACCGTCTTGGTGCCGAGGTTGCCGGCCTTGAAGGTCTCGCCCTCCTTGCCGCTGATCTGGCCGGACGCCAGCGCGGCCGCCGCGTAGGCGGCGAGGTAGCCGAGCTTGCCCGGGTCCCACAGCTCGAAGGAGCTGACCGTGCCGTCCTTGACGAACTTGCGCATCTGGTTGGGCGTGCCCAGCCCGGTCAGCGCGACCTTGCCCTTGAACGAGGAGCCACTCAGGTAGCGGGCCGCGGCGGACACGCCGACGGTGGTCGGCGAGATGATGCCCTTGAGGTTGGGGTAGGCCTGCAGCAGGCCCTGCGCCTGCTGGAACGAGGTCTGGTCGTCGTCGTTGCCGTAGGCGACCTTGACCAGCTTCATCTTCGAGTACTGCGGCTTGGACAGCTCGTCCTTCATGAACTTGATCCAGGTGTTCTGGTTGGCGGCGGTGGAGGTCGCCGACAGGATGGCGATCTGCCCGCTGTAGTTGAGCTGCTTGCCGAGCACCTGCACCTCGCTGCGGCCGATGTCCTCGGGCGACGCCTGGTTGACGAACACCGTGCGCCCGTCCGGCGCGGTGTCGGCGTCGTAGGTCACCACCTTGATGCCCTGCGCCATCGCGGCCTTGAGCGAGGGCACCACCGCGTTGGGGTCGTCGGCGGAGATCACGATGGCGTCCTGGCGCTGCTGGGTCAGGGTGTTGATGTAGGGCACCTGCGCCGAGGCGCTCGCCTCCGAGGGCCCGACCTCCTTGTACTCCCCGCCGAACTCGCCGATCGCCTGCTTGCCGCCGTTGTCGGCGGTGGTGAAGTAGGGGTTGTTCACCTGCTTGGGGAGGAAGGCGATCTTGAGGCCCTGCTTGATGGGAGCGTTGGGGTTGACCTGGCCGGCGGCGGTGGTCGCGGCCCCGCCTCCCCCGCCGCTGGTGCTCTCCTTGGTCGTCCCGCCGCAGGCGGCCATGACCACGGTGCAGGCGACGGCCAGGACGAGCGGTCCCACCCAGCGGGGACGTTGCACCAGAGCTCGCTGCATGGCGCGATGTCCTTTCTCTTGGCGCCGCACGCGCGGCGCGACCTGCTTGACGGTTGGGGGGCGGCTCAGCCGCCGGCGGTCGGTCTGGCGGACGGGTCGGGCGGCGCCCGGCGCGGGCGCACCACCCGCCCGGCCGCCCTGACGGCGCTCGGGGCGACCACGCTGCCGATCAGCAGCAGCCCGGTCACCACGTTGAGGGTGTCGTTGGAGACGTCGTTGAGGATCAGCGCGTTGCGGACGCCGCCGAGCAGGAAGACGGCGGCCACCACGCCGCCGAGGGTGCCGCGGCCGCCGAAGATCGAGACGCCGCCGAGCAGCACCGCGGCGACCACGGCCAGCTCCAGGCCGGTGCCGTTGTCCGCCCGCGCGCTGGCGAACCGCAGGGTCCAGACGATCCCGGCGAGGCTCGACATCGCGCCGCTGAGCACGTACAGGATCAGCTTGGTCCGCTTGACGCGGATCCCCGAGAAGAAGGCCGCCTCCTGGTTGGCGCCGATCGCGAAGATCGCGCGGCCGAACGGCGTGGTGTGCAGCAGCAGCGCGAACAGCACCGCCAGCACGGCGAACAGCGCGATCGGGTAGGGGACGTGGGTGCCGGGGATCGGGTCGATGCCGTAGCGGGTGTACTTGGCGGGGAAGTCGGCGACCGCCTGGTCGCCGAGCACCACGAACGCCAGCCCGCGGTAGAGCGCCAGCGTGCCGATGGTCACCGCCAGCGACGGCAGGCCGAGCCGGGTGACCAGCAGGCCGTTGCAGAGCCCGGCGACCGCGCCGACCAGCACCACGGTCGGGAAGATGACCTCCAGCGCCCAGCCGGCGTTCCACAGGAAGCCGATCAGCGCGCTGGACAGCCCCAGGATCGAGGCGATCGACAGGTCGATCTCGCCGGCCACCACCACCAGCGTCAGCGGCAGCGCCAGCAGCGCGATCTCGCCGACGTCCAGGCCGAGGTAGAACAGGTTGGAGCCGCTGAGGAACCCCGGCTCGGCCAGGCTGCCGCCCACCGCCACCGCGACCAGCAGCAGCACCAGCACGCTCTCCCAGCGCAGCAGCCGCCGCGCCCCGAGGCGCGCGGTGGTCGTGGCCGGCTCAGCCGCCATCGCGCACGCTCCGCTGCCGCAGCGCCGAGGCCAGGCGCAGGCCGATCAGGCGGTCCAGGGCGATGGCGCCGAGCAGCAGCGCGCCCGCGATCGCCTGGAGCCAGAACGCGGGGACCCTGAGCACCACCAGGGCGCTGCCGATGGTCGACAGCAGCAGCGCGCCGAGCGCCGCGCCGACGACCGTGCCGCTGCCGCCGAAGATGGCCACCCCGCCGACCACCACCGCGGCGATCACCTGGAGCTCGAAGCCGGTCCCGGCGGCGGCGTCGACGGTGCCGAACCGGGCCGTCCACAGCGCCCCGGCCAGGCCGGCGACCGCGCCGCTGGCGACGAACGCCGCCAGCACGCGGCGGCCGACCGGCACGCCGGCCAGCACGGCGGCGTCGGGGTTGGAGCCGATCGCGTACAGCTCGCGGCCCCACCGGTAGGAGCGCAGCGCCCAGGCCGCCACGGCGACCACCGCCACGGTGACGATCGCCAGGTAGGGCACCCCGAGGACGCGCCCGCTGCCGAGGCTGAGCAGGCTGTCCGGCAGGTTCTCGGCGTTGACCTGCCGGCCGCCGGCGAAGGCGTAGTCGATGCCGCGGAAGACGTACAGCGTGCCGAGCGTGACCACCAGGCTGGGGACCCGCCCCACCGCGGTGATGCCGCCGTTGATCGCCCCGCAGGCGACGCCGATGAGGATCCCGACCAGCAGCGCCGCCACGATCGGCAGCCCGGGGTGGTCGACGAACAGGTTGCCGGTCACGAAGGCGGTCAGGCCGAGCACCGAGCCGACCGAGAGGTCGACGTTGCGGGTGATCACCACCAGGGTCTGGCCGACCGTCAGCAGCGCCACGATCGAGGCGTTGAGCAGCAGGTCGCGGATGCTCTGGGCGCTGAGGAAGCGGGGGTTGTCGATGGTGGTGACGGCCACCACCACGGCCAGCGCGGCCAGCAGGCCGAGCTCGCGGAAGCGCAGCGCGTTCTCGACCAGGCGGCTGGCGCGCCTGGCCCGCTCGATGGCCGCCCGGCGCTCCTGGGACTGCACGGTGACGCTCATTCGGCCGCCTCGGCCACGCCGCCGGCGCTGCCGGTGGCGGCGAACATGACCCGCTCCTCGGTGGCCTGATCGCGCGGCAGCTCGGCGCGCAGCCGGCCCTCGTGCATCACCAGCACGCGGTCGGCCATGCCGAGCACCTCGGGCAGCTCGGAGGAGATCATCAGCACCGCGACGCCCTGCCCGGCCAGGTCGGACAGCAGCCGGTGCACCTCCGCCTTGGTGGCCACGTCGATGCCGCGGGTCGGCTCGTCGACGATCAGCACCGAGGGGCTCCGGGCGAGCCACTTGGCCAGCACCAGCTTCTGCTGGTTGCCGCCCGACAGCGACCAGGCCGGGTCGCTGAACCGGGCCAGCTTGAGGCGCAGCCGCGCCGCCCAGTCGGCCGCCAGCTGGCGCTCGCCGCCGGCGCTGATGAAGGGGCCGCGGCGCAGCCGGCCGAGCGAGGCGAGGCTCACGTTGCGGGCGATCGACAGGTCCATCACCAGCCCCTGGGCGCGGCGGTCCTCCGGCACGTAGCCGACGCCGGCGGCCATCGCGCTGGTCGGCGAGGCGGGCGGCAGCGGGCGCCCGTCGACCACCACCTCGCCGGCGTCGCGCCGGTCGATGCCGAAGATCGCCCGGGCGACCTCGCTGCGCCCGGCGCCGACCAGGCCGGCCAGGCCGACGATCTCGCCGTGGCGCACCTCGAAGCTGACGTCGGTGAACACGCCCTCGCGGGTCAGGCGGCGCACCGACAGCGCCACCTCGCCGGCGTCGGCCGCCTCCTTGGGATACATCGCCGCCAGCTCGCGGCCGACCATGCGCCGCACGAGGTCGTCGCGGTCCAGGCCCTCGAGCGGCCCGCTGAACACCCGGCGGCCGTCGCGCATCACCGTGACCCGCTGGCACAGCGCGAAGACCTCGTCGAGCCGGTGCGAGACGAACAGCACCGCAGCGCCCTGGGAGCGCAGCGCCCGCGCCACCGAGAACAGCCGCTCCACCTCGGCGCCGGACAGCGCCGCGGTCGGCTCGTCCATCACGATCACCCGTGCCTCGAAGGACAGGGCCTTGGCGATCTCGACGATCTGCTGGTCGGCGATGGACAGGCCGCGCGCCGGCCGGGAGGGGTCGAGCGGCACCCCCAGCCGCTCCATCAGCGCCTCGACCCGGCGCCGCAGCTCGCGGCCGTCGATTCGCCGGTCGAGCATGCAAGCGAGCGAAGCGATGCCGTCCACGGGAGGCCGGCGGAGGCGAAGCCGGTCATGCGACAGCGGCTGGCGGCCCATGAAGATGTTCTCCGCGACCGACAGGTCGGGGAACAGCGTCGGCTCCTGGTAGATGACCGCGACGCCGGCGGCGCGGGCGTCCGCCGGCCCGCCCAGGCGGACCTCGACGCCGTCCAGCAGCAGCCGGCCGGCGTCGGGCTGGTGCACCCCGGCGAGGATCTTCACCAGGGTCGACTTGCCGGCGCCGTTCTCCCCCACCAGCGCGTGCGCCTCACCGGCGAACAGCTCGATCGAGGCGTCCTGGAGCGCGCGCACCGAGCCGAACGACTTGGTCGCCGCTTCGAGCGCCAGCAGGGGCCGTCCCGCCGGCCCGTCCGCGGGCGGCGCGCTGCGTTCGCCGTCGGCCTGCGCCACCGCGGCCTCCTCGCTCGGGCGCTCGGGCCTCGCGGCTCCGGCACGCCGCGGGCCCTTCCCGGTTGAACCGTTCCTGGTTGAACCGTTCCTAGTTGGACCGTTCCGGTTGAATCGTTTCAGCAGCCTGAGCGGAGGATGACCGGGCACTCCCCCGGTTGTCAAGTGGCGGATGATGCACACTGGGGCCACGGCCGAGGAGGCGGAGGGCGACGTCCAGCAACGGCAGCAGCATCCGTGACGTGGCGGCGCGCGCTGGCGTGTCGGTCGGGACGGTGTCCAACGTCCTCAACCGGCCGCAGCTGGTCGCGCCGGCCACGCGCGCCCGCGTGCAGCAGGCCATCGCGGCGCTCGGGTTCGTGCGCAACGAGTCCGCCCGGCAGCTCCGCGCCGGCCGCAGCCGCACCCTCGGGCTGGTGGTGCTCGACGTCTCCAACCCGTTCTTCACCGACGTCGCCCGCGGCGTCGAGGACGCCGTCACCCAGGCGGGGCTGGCGGTGGTCCTGTGCAACAGCGACCAGCGGGTCGAGCGGGAGCGCGCCTACCTCGACCTGCTGGAGGAGCAGCGCGTGCAGGGCATCCTGATCACCCCGGTCGCCGGCGTGAGCCAGCGGCTGCGGCAGCTGCGCCGACGCGGCACCCCGGTGGTGCTGGTGGACCGCTGGGCCGCCACGCCCAACCAGTGCTCGGTCTCGGTCGACGACGTCCAGGGCGGCCAGCTGGCCGCCGCCCACCTCGTCGGCCAGGGCCACCAGCGGATCGCCTTCGTGGGCGGGCCGTTCGGCATCAAGCAGGTGCAGGACCGCTACGACGGCGCCAGCGCGGTGGTCCGGGAGGCCGGCCTGCCCGCCTCGGCGCTGACCGTGGTGGAGACGCCGGCGCTGAACTTCGCCGCCGGCCGCGCCGCCGGCGAGCGGATCGCCGGCATGCCGCCGCGCCGCCGGCCGACCGCCGCCTTCTGCGCCAACGACCTGGTCGCGCTCGGCCTGCTCCAGGAGATGACCCGCCGGCGGCTGCAGGTCCCCGGCGACCTGGCGATCGTCGGCTACGACGACATCGACTTTGCCGCCGCCGCGGCGGTGCCGCTCTCGTCGGTGCGCCAGCCGCGCGACCAGCTCGGTCGCGCCGCCGCCGAGCTGCTGCTGGAGGAGACCGCCGGGCATCGCAGCCACCGCCACCGCCAGCTGGTGTTCGCCCCCGAGCTGGTGGTGCGCGACTCCAGCGACCACCATCGTCGCCGCCCCCGCAATCGGGCGGATTCCCCATCCCCAGCCGCTGCCGCATCCCCATCTTGAGAGCGGGCGTGCCGCACGTCCGCGGGGCCGGCCGCCGATGACCGGGGATGTCCTCGCGTCGCCGCCGTGCGCGGGCGCTTGCTCTGGCAAGATCGTGCCATGGTCCAGCGCATCTCGAGTCCTGTCCTGGTGGGTCGCGCCCCGGAGCTGGCCCGGCTGGCGGCCGCGCTGGAGCGGGCGGCGGCCGGAGCGCCCGCCACCGTGCTGGTGGCGGGCGAGGCCGGCGTGGGCAAGACCCGGCTGCTGGCCGAGCACGGCCGCCGG
>Ga0268241_10000014_pt1 | contig 17985 bp, 16 predicted proteins | sample BulsoiAmnAmmetaG_FD_200248 | JGI IMG/M metagenome (GOLD analysis project Ga0268241, IMG submission 200248) | Bulk soil microbial communities from Mexico - Amatitan (Am) metaG (v2) (version 2) | ecosystem: Environmental > Terrestrial > Soil > Agricultural land | place: Mexico: Amatitan, Jalisco...
TCGTGGTCGAGGTCGCACTGGGAACGCCGACGTCGGTCACACCCAGCGACGACATTACCCTCGGCGAGCAGCTCAAGTACACGGGGCGGGTCATCGACCCGTCCGGCCGCGGAGTCGACGCGGGCCTGATAACCGTCATCTGGGCGCGGGCCGATGGCGAGGATCCCGCTCCGGTCAGCGTGACCCGCACCGCCCAGGCGGGATACATCTCCGGGCCGTGGGTGTCGCAGACCTACGCGGAGGCCTACGGGGTGGTGTCGGGCGGTGAGCCGATCCCAATCGCACTCGAAGACTCGCGGTTGCCTCGCCGGTTGATCCTGGTGGTGCCGGTCGCTCCGGCGCAGCCGCACGACGACGACTGCGAGTGCCACGAGACAGGTCCGCTTCGCTCGCCGGACCAGGTCGACCTGGCCGGCAACCCCGAGGCGTTCGCCCGCGACGCGACCGGCTGCGTCGACTTCACGATCCCCAGCCGGACGGTCGAGGAGGTCACCTACCAGGCGGTGGTCCGCACGACCCAGCCGGCGCTCAAGGGGACCGTTCCCCGGCGTCCGCCCGTGATCCCGCCCGTCCTGATCGACCGCCTTGCCAACCTGGCTGAGCTTGGGCTGGCGTTCGACGACCGCGTCGCGGGAGGGCGGTTCATCCGCAGCAACGTGACGACCACACCGGCGCTGACCGCCCGCGAGGCAGCGGACAACCCCGGACTGGAGGTGACGGATATCGGACGGGGCGGCGCCGCGATCGACGTCGTGACGGCCGCCCTGCGGACGGCTCGGCGCATCCTGCCGGGCATCGACCTGGACAGCGGAACGTTCCTCGCCGACCCGCCCGACACCATGGCGCGCCGCGCACTGGCGGCGCGGGTCGCCGACCGCGAGCCGCTTCGCCTGGAGGCATCGGTCATCGGCGAGCTCGTCCGCGAGCCCGGCGGGGTCACCTCGCGCCGCCTGCTCGAGGCGGAGCAGACGAGCGTCGTCCGGTCGTTCCGGACGGCCGTCGGCCTGCTGGCCACGCCGAACCCCGGGCGCCACGAGCTGGACGACACCCACCAGATCGACTGGGAGCAGATCCCCGACCCGTACCAGGCGACCACGATCGCCCACGGGCACCTGCTGACGATGAAGCAGGTCTGGCGCGCGGACGGGTACTCGCGCGGCGACCTGCTCTACTCGCTGCCGCTCGCGCCTGGGCAGCAGAAGCTGATCTCGATCTTGGACTGGAACAGAAGCGAGGTCTCGTCCCGGCGGGCGCAGCGGTTCGAGACCGAGGACCTGCGCGCCGACCTGGACCACGACCGCGACGTCTCCGACGTCATCCGCACGACGCTGAGCGAGCGGATGGACGCGAGCTCGCACGCCGACACCGAATCCGTGGCGGCAGGGATCGCCGGGTTCATCGGCCCGGTGGTATTCGGCGCGGCGGGCGGCGTCTCGTCCGCGGGCTCGAACGCCAACCAGACATCGGCACGCTCAGTGACGGGCATGGCCCTGAACCGCGTCCGCGACCGCACGCTGCAGTCGGCGTCCGCCGTGCGAAGCCAGCGCGCGAGCGTCGTCCAGACGGCCCGCCAGGGCGAGTCGGTGCGGGCGCAGACCGAGGTCGTCGCCAACTACAACCACTGCCACGCCCTGACGATGGAGTACTTCGAGGTGCTCCGCCACCTCCAGGTCAGCCAGGAGCTCGCGGCGGTCGACGAATGCCTGTTCATCCCGTTCTCGATCACCCCGTTCAGCGCGAGTAAGGCGCTTCGCTGGCGCGATCCCCTGCGACGCGGCCTTCGCGATCGTTCGCTCGAGTGGGCCTTCGACGCGCTCGAGCGGGTCGACAGCAACTGGGTGGACGCCGACTTCCCCGCGGGGCGCTACGCTGACGAGCCGCTCACCTACCTGGACGGCGAGTTCTGGATTTCGGCGCGCCTGCCCCGCCCGGCCGACGGGGCCAACGGCGAGTTCGCCCAGACGAACTGGAACGCCTACGAGAGCGCGGGGCTGCTGTGGGACTCGGCGGCGAACATCTGGAACCGGTACATGGGAACCACCGTCGCGGCGCTCCGCGACCGCGTTTGGGACACCCGCGTGGCTCCCGGCATCGCGCAGCGCCTGCTCGAGCGGCTCACCGTACGCCTGGCGGAGGACGGCGCGGCGTCGTCGACGCTCTCGGTCGACCCGACCCTGGTGGACTCGTTCGCCCAGGATCGGGAGATGCTCGTCGCGCTCCGAGTCAACACGCCGCTCCCGGTCAAGACCCGCAGCCAGGTCGACCGGGTCGAGATCTCCCTCGCGGTCACCAACCTGCCCCCGGGGGCGGAGCTGACCGTTCGAAGCGGCACGGTGCGCTACCGCACCGACCATCTGACCGCCGACCTGTTCGGCAGCCGGCGGATCCAGAACGACCTGACCCTCGGCGACACCGTCGAGATCGCCACGCCGCTGACGCTGCAGGAAAAACGCGACCCGCGCCAGCGCGACCGCCGGTATGCCGCGCGGCTCCTGGATCACCTGAACGACCACGTCGAGCACTACCACCGGGCCATCTGGCTGACCATGGACCCGAACCGTCGCTACATGCTGCTGGACGGCTTCGTCGCACCGGACGCCGGCGGCAAGAGCGTCGCGTCAGTGGTCGAGAACCGCGTGATCGGCGTCGTCGGCAACAGCCTGGTCATGCGCGTGGCGCCCGGCATCAAGCTCGACTCCACCTACCAGTACGCGGGCCGCACAGTCAACGACCTCCGCAACCTCTACGCGGGCGAGTCGGCGCCGCCGATGCGGATCAGCCTGCCGACCTCCGGCATCTTCGCCGAGGCCGTCCTGGGCAAATGCAACAGCTGCGAGACGATCGACGACACCAGGTTCTGGCGCTGGGAGGAGGCCCCGATCCCGGACCGGCCCACACCGATCCAGGCGCTCTCGACCGACAGCCGCCGCACCACGCCGCCGTCGCTCACCCCGGACCAGTTCCCCGACGCCCTGGTGCGTCTGCAGGACGTGCCGTCCGCCCCGGACCCGACCGGGCTGGGCGCCGCCCTCGCTGCGCTCGGCATGGGCAACATCTTCAAGGACCTGACCGGCCTCGCGCTGAACCAGTCGAACGCCGCCGAGGGGCTCAAGGCGTCGCTCACCGCGGCGCAGGGGTTCGCCTCGCGCGCCGGCGCGCTCGCGCAGCAGAAGTTCCTCAACCGCGAGCTCGACCGAAGCCTCGACCACATCAAGGACGCCCGCGACAAGAAGCTCATCACCGACGACCAGGCGAAGTCACTCACCGAGAGCGTCCTGCGCGGCGCGATCGGCGAGCCGAGGCCGCAGCAGGCCTCGCCGATCGACGACCCGGCGGTCCAGCGGGCGATGGAGCGGGTGCCCAGGTCGGCGAACGGATCGCTCCGGGTGGTCCGGCCCGACGGAACCGTCGAGGTCAAGACGGGCCGGGCGGTGTCGCCGGCGATCGACGTGGCCGTCGACCCGGCGGTCGCGCCGGTCCTTCAGCCGAGCGACATGACCTGCTGGGCGGCGGGCGGCACGATGATGGACTCCTGGCGAGCGCAGCAATCCAAGACCATCGAGTCTGTGCTCGACCAGCTCGGCGGGGACTGGCGCACGAAGTTCGACGCCAACGAGGGGTTGAGCGCCGCCGAGTTCCGCGCGTTCGCCGGTGTCCTCAATCTGGTGGAGGAGGGGCCGGCCAGCTACACGCCGCAGGGCCTGGCACGGCTCCTGACCGAGCGTGGGCCGTTGCTCGAGATCGGCGACGACGGGATCGAGAACAACAAGATCGTCCACGTGCGGATCATCACGGCGGTCAGGGGCGATGGCAGCGCCGATGGGACAACGGTCACCCTCGCCGACTCGGCCACCGGCACGATCGTCACCGAGCCGTTCTCCGAATTCGACCGCCGCCACGGCGCCACCGACGCCGTCGACGTCGGCCTGGGGCTCTTCCACTACTGAGGATCCATCCGGCTCGCCCTGCTCCGCGGCGCGAGGAAGCGCCATCGTCTCCGGGCAAGTGGCTAACTGGTGCGCAAGGGCTTCGACGAAGCGAGATGGGTGCGTTGGAATCCGATCCGCGCGGTCGCGTCCATGGTCGCGTTCGGCCGCCTCGCCTGGACGCCGGTCTTGTACGGTCGTATCCCACGCGCCGGGAGTTGATCAACTCGGGAGGACGGGATCAACGATGAAGGCGATTCGCTTGCATGCTCCAGGGGGGGTGGACAACCTCGTCGTCGAGGAGATCGCGACCCCGACGCCGGCCGCTGGCGAGGCGCTGGTCCGAGTCCACGCCGCCGGCATCACCCGCGGCGAGCTGGACTGGCCGGTCGACCGCCTGCCCGCCATCCCTTCCTATGAGCTGTCCGGAACGGTCGTCGCCCTTGGCGAGGGCGCCGTTGGGGTGGCACCTGGGCAGGCCGTGTGCGCCCTGACCGACTTCGATCGCGACGGCGTGGCCGCCGAGTACGCCGCTGTCCCGGCCGAGCGGCTGGCCCTCAAGCCGAGCCGGCTCAACGATGCTGAGAGTGCTGCCCTGCCGCTGGCGGCGCTGAGCGCCATGCAGGGTCTGTTCGACCACGGCCGGTTGCAGGCGGGCCAACGGGTCCTGGTTCTGGGCGCAGCCGGTGGCGTCGGCATGTTCGCGGTGCAACTGGCCAGCTTGCGCGGCGCCTACGTGATCGCGTCGACCTCCGCGGAGAACGTGGATGCGGTGCGGGCGCTTGGCGCCCACGAGGTGGTGGACAGCAAGGCGGTCGACTTCCCGGCAGTCGAGCCGGTGCACCTGGTCTTCGATACCGCGGGCGGAGATCGGCTCGCCCGGTCCGTTTCGCTGCTGGAGCAGGGTGGGCGGCTGGTGTCGGTGGCGGAGGAGCCGCCCCGTGACCTGTGCGCCGAGCGCGGGGTGGAGGGCATGCACTTCGTCGTCGAGCCCAATCGGGTCCAACTCGGCGAGCTGACCGGACTCGCCGACCAAGGCCTGCTGCGGGTGCTGGTGGGCGCGACCTATCCGTTGGCGGACGCCCGGAAGGCATTCGAGCGCAGCCTCGCGCGTGGCGGGCGGGGCAAGGTGGTGCTCATGGTCGTGGGCGGCGATGGTCGGACCGGCGAGGGCGCGGCATCGGCTGGCGCCATGGGGCACTGAACCTGGGTGGACAACGACCGTGCGGTGGATTGGTATGAGCTGTCAGAGCTGTACCGGATCGCCCGCTCGGCGATAAACCGCCGGAGAGTCTGGCGACGGTCTTCGGGAACAGCATGTTCAAGTGCTTCGTCTATGACCGTGACCATCTGGTCGCCGTCGGACGCGCTGGCTGACGGCCTGGACTGCTCGTACAGCTGCGATGTCGCTGTCCGCCCGGAGCACCACGGGCGCGGGCTGGGGAAGGCCGTAATCAACGAGCTCGTGGCGCGCTCACGCGGGCACAGGAAGATCATCCTGTATGCCAACTCCGGGACAGAGGGGTTCTATGCCAAGCTCGGCTCTTACCGGATGAATACGGCGATGGCGATCTGGCGGGACCCGGAACGGGCCATCGTGGCCGGGCTGATCCGCAGGCTGGGCGCGGTTACAGTTGGTCAGGCATCCGCGGCTGGTGAGGGGGGAGCTGATGAGCCAGGTAACGGAGCATCTCGAAACCCGCGGCGTCCCATTCGAGCCGATCGCGCACCAGCAGAGCTACACCTCGATCGCCGAGGCGAGGACGCTCGGCATCGATGCCAGCGAGGTCCTCAAGACGGTCGCGGTGCGTGTCGCGGGCGGCTATGCCCTGATGGGGGTTCCGGCTACCTGCCGCCTCGACATGCACCTGGTGCAAGCAGCAGTTGGCGACCGCCATGTGCGGCTTGCCACTGAAGAGGAGCTGCTGCGGGACTTTCCAGACGTCGAGCTGGGCGCCTTGCCGCCGCTTGGCTCACTGCTGGGCGCACCGCTCTACCTCGATCAGGAGGTGCTCCAGCATGAAAGGGTGGTCTTTGCCGCGGGGAGCCAGACCCAGTCCATTCAGATCAGGACGGCGGATCTGGTCCAGCACGAGCAGGCAACCACCGTGCCGCTGATCAAGCATGCTGACGAGAATCACAAGGACTGGCTGCGGTAGCCAACGGTCCACACGCCCACCGCGGCGCGGCTCATCCTAGACCCTACTGGCGATCGCGCCGGCCCTTCGGCGGCAGCAGACCTTCGAGATCCCCAGGGGCCCGGCGATCAGCCCGCGGGAGTCGCCGTCAGCGGGCGACGAGCGTGACCTCGATGGAGTACCGGTCGGCGAGATAGGCATGGTTGCCGTACTCGATGGCACGGCCGGTCGCGTCGAAAGCCGTCCGGGTCATGGTGAGCATCGGCGTGCTGCGCCCGGCCTCCAGCAGCCTGGCCTCGTGGTTGGTGGCGGCACGGGCGGCGATCGTCTGGGTGGCCACCTGGGGCTGGATGCCCCGAGCGCGGAGGATCTGGTACAGCCCCTGGCTCCTGAGCATGTCGCCGTCGAGCTCGACCAGACCGCTGGGCAGGTAGTTGTGCATGACCGCCAGGGGAGCGTCGTCGGCGTAGCGGAGCCGTTCGAGGTAGAGCGTCGGCTCGCCTTCGGGTAGCGAGAGCGCCGCCGCGACGTCAGGATTCGCGGCTCGCGTCGTGACCGCGAGGATCTCGGTCCTCGGTCGACGGCCAGCGTGGGCCAGATCCTCGTAGAGGCTGGAGAGGGCCATGGGCCGCTTCACGGCCTTGGGGACGACGACCGTGCCGATGCCGCGCCGGCGGACGACAAGACCCTGGTTCACGAGCCGTTCGATCGCCTTGCGCATGGTGGGGCGGCTGACCGCGAGACGCTCGGACAGCTCGATCTCGTTGTCGAGCCGGGTTCCAGGCGCAAGCTCGCCGCGGCTGATGGCGTCCTCGAGCTGCCGGGCGATCTGGAAGTAGAGCGGGATCGGACTGGTCCGATCCAGGGGACTGCTGAGCATCGCAGCACCCATTCTCCTGTCGAATGGCGGGGGACACCGATGGCGCCTCACGCCGAGTCCCCTCTCCGGACTGCAGTGTAAGGCCTGGGACCCGAGCTCCCTCGCTGTTTGTGTTTACGTATTGACAATCATAGGACGGTCCATGACCATGCAGCATCATCCGGGGGGTCAGGGCGGGAGATGAGGTGCTCGACGACGACCGGTTCGCCCAGCTTATCCGCGGGTGTTGCCTGCCTCGCTGAGGACAGGGCGTAAGGCGGCCACCATGGACGTGCGCTTCGAGAAGGCCAGCAAGAGCTTCCAGCAGGTCGTCGCGCTCGCTGAGCTCGACCTCCACGTTCCGGACGGCAGCTTCCTGGTACTGCTGGGCCCTTCTGGCTGCGGCAAGACCACGGCGCTGCGGATCGCCGCCGGCCTCGAGCGACCAACCAGCGGCAGGGTCCATATCGGCGAGCAGGACGTGACCTTGTCGCCTCCGCAGCAGCGGGACGTCGCCATGGTGTTCCAGAGCTATGCGCTGTATCCGCACCTGTCCGTCGGTGAGAACATCAGCTATCCGCTGCGGGTGCGCAGGGTCCCCAAACAGGAGCGCCTCAGGCAGGCGGCGCGCATGGCCGCGCTGCTGGACATCGACTCGCTGCTGGACCGCAAGCCACGGCAACTCTCCGGTGGGCAGCGGCAGCGGGTCGCGCTCGCGCGGGCGATCATCCGCCAGCCGCGCGTCTTCCTGATGGACGAGCCGCTCTCCAACCTCGATGCGCAGCTGCGCGTGCAGATGCGTGCCGAGATCAAGCACCTGCAACGCGAACTCGGCGTCACCACCCTCTACGTGACCCACGATCAGGTCGAGGCCATGACCATGGCGGACCAGGTCGCCGTGCTGAAGCAGGGCCGGCTCCAGCAGCTGGCGCCACCGCAGGAGCTCTACGCGCACCCGGCGAACCTGTTCGTGGCCACCTTCTGCGGTTCGCCGCCCATGAACGTGCTGGACGGAACCCTGGCCGACGGACGCTTCTCCCGCGCGGAGGGCGGCGTGCAGGTCCAGGCGCCGCCCACCACGGGTCCGGTCAAGCTGGGCTTTCGTCCCGAGCACGCCGCCATCGTCGACGGCTCGACACCCGGGACCCTTGGGGCCGAGGTCTACGCGGTGGAGCCGCTCGGCAACGAGACCCTGGTGGCGCTGCGGGTTGGCGACGACGTGGTCACCGTCCGCGCTGCCGCCATCTCCTCGGCCACGGTCGGCGACCGTTGCGGGATCGAGCTCGACCGCAGGCACCTGCACTTCTTCGACCCGGGCTCCGGGCTGGCAATGGATCGGCAGTTCACGACCGCAGCATCCTGAGAGGATCTCTCACAGCGGGAGGGCGAGCATGGGTGACGGCGTCAGGCGGCACGGGATCACGCGCAGGGAGCTGCTGAGGGTCGGCGCAGCGGGCACGCTCGCGGCCGGGCTGGGCCCACTCCTGTCAGCCTGCTCGGCCGGGCCGAAGACCAACACCTCGACCGCGTCCACCTCCGGCAAGGCAGGCGGGAAGATCACCATCGGCAGCTTCCAGGACAACGCCATGAAGCCGTTCCGAGAGGTCTTCATTCAGCGGTTCACCAAGGAGACCGGCATCAAGGTCGAGTACAACGAGACCAACTACGACACTTGGTACCAGAACGCGAAGAACGACGGCCTGCACAAGACTGGCGCCTACGACATCTACGTGATGGATGACAACTGGGTACCGGAGTTCGCCGCCGGCAACATCACACAGAGCCTCGACAAGCTCGGCTTCAAGCCGAACCCCGACATCCTGCCGAAGGGACTCCAGCAGGGGTACTGGCCACCGGTATCCGGCCCGCGCCTCAAGGACTTCGCCAGCGACCAGCCGCAGCTGTACGCGCTGGTGATCATCGACGACGTCGAGATGCTCTACTACAACAAGGACTACTTCCCGAGCGCACCGCAGACCTGGGATGACATCTACCAGGTGGCGAAGGCCAAGGCGCGCCCGCCTTCCCTGTACGGCTGGTCGGCGCGCGGGGTGAAGGGCAACCCGATCATGCAGACGTACCTGCCGCTGCTCAACTCCTACGGTGGCGCGTTCGTCAACGACGACTGGTCACCCGGCTTCACAGGGCCCGAAGGCGTCGGCGCCCTGGAGCGCCTGTTCAGCTTCATTCCCTACATGCCGAAGTCGGTCGCCGAGTTCGACACCGACCAGGAGGTGCAGCTGCTGCTGCAGGGCAAGTGCACGGCGCTGACCGAGTACACGGGCACCACCCACGCCGTTGACGACCCGGCATCCTCCAAGGTCGCCGGCAAGATCGATTTCGCAGCCACCCCGAAGCAGGAGCGCAGCGGGCCGGCGATCGGCACCTTCATCTGCGGCATCGCCTCCGGCGCCCCGAACACCGAGGGCGCGCTCAAGTTCCTCGAGTGGTTCACCAGCACCCCCGTGCAGACCGACTTCGCCCGGACCAACGGCAGCGCGGCCGTGACCAACACCGCGCTTCACGATTCCGAGGCGATCTCCAAGGCCCGCTGGCTGCCGGCGATCGCCGATGCGGTCAACAACTCGATCCCGAAGCCGAAGACGCCGGACGAGCCGAAGATGGAGGACATCCTGGGGACGCATCTGAATGAGGCCCTGGTCGAGGCGATGGGCGGGGGGCGCGACTTCACGGGGATCGCGAAGAAGCACCTGACCGCCGCCGGCAACGAGATCACCAACTTCTTCAAGCAGCAGGGCGGCTACTTCTAACCGTGGCGACGATCACCGAGCGCGTGGCCGCCCGGCGCGCCGAGCGCCGAACAGCCACCCTGCCGTACGCGCTGCTGGTCCCGGCGGCCGTCGCGCTCGCCGCGGTCTCGGTGTACCCGCTGGTCTCCGGGATCCGGGCCAGCTTCACCCGGTTCCGCTACGGCCGCATCGTCGGGTCGGCGGGGCTCCAGAACTACAACAACGTGCTGCACGACCAGACGTTCTGGGCAGCCATCCGCGTCACCGCCAGGTTCGTCGCGCTCGCCGTGACGGTGGAGACGCTGCTCGGCCTGTTGCTCGCCCTGCTGGTCGTCCGCGAGGTTCCCGGCACGCGCTTCATCCGCCTCTCACTGATCCTGCCCATGACCGTTGCTCCCGTGGTCGTCGGCGTCATCTGGCGGCTCATGTACGCATCCGGGACGGGCCTGGTGAACCCGATGTTCGCTCACCTCGGCCTGCCCATGCCGGACGTGCTCTCCCACCCGGGAACGGCGTTCTACGGCCTGGTGCTGGTCGACGTCTGGGAGTGGACCCCGCTGCTGTTCCTGATCATCCTCGCGGGTCTCCAGTCGTTGCCGCAGGACCCGATCGAGGCCGCCGCGATCGATGGCGCCGGACCTCTGCGGACGTTCTTCGACCACACCCTGCCGCTGCTGAGCCCGGTCCTCTTCGTCGGCGTCATCTTGCGGCTCATCGATGCCATCGGCACCTTCGATCAGATCTTCGTGCTGACCAGGGGCGGCCCCGGGACAGCGACGCAGCTCATCAGCATCTACGGGTACAACACCGCCTTCAACTTCACCCAGTACGGGAAGGCCGCGGCCATGCTCATCTCGCTGCTCGCCTTCGTCCTGCTGCTGATCAGCGCCGCCATCAACATGATGCGACGCTCGGCGAGGAGGACGGCATGACCGCAACGGGCGATCGGGTACGCCTGGCGCTGAAGTACCTGGCGCTCGGGTTGGCGACGGTCGTCAGCCTCTTCCCGTTCTGGTGGATGCTCGACACGTCGCTGAAGCGTCAGGTCGACATCTTCAGCGGGGCCTCGCTGTACCCGCAGCATCCGACCGGAGACAACTACCGGCTGCTGTTCAGCCAGTACCACTTCGCCGCCTACCTCACCAACAGCATCCTCGTGGTGCTCGTATCGGTCGCGGTCAGCCTGGTCATCGGCACGCTCGCGGCGTACGCGCTGGCGCGTTTCGAGCTGGCCCTCCGCCTCAACCGGCTCGGGCTCGTCGCCGCGCTGCTGGTGCGGATGATCCCGCCGATCCTGCTGGTGGTGCCGTTCTACATCGTCCTGTCGAACCTCGGCCTGCTCGACAGCCGGCTCGGCCTGGCACTGCTGTACACCGGCATCAATACGAGCTTCGTGATCTGGATGATGCAGAGCTTCCTCGCCGAGATCCCGGTCGACATCGAGGAGGCGGCCATGGTCGATGGCGACTCACGCCTCACGGCGCTGCGTCGGGTGGTGCTCCCACTGGTCGCGCCGGGCCTGGCCGCCACCGCGATCTTCAGCGTCATCAACACCTACAACGACTTCCTGATCGCGCTGACGATGACCTCGACCCCGTCGGCGCAGACGGTCCCGGTCGGCATCTCCGGCCTGATCGGGAAGATCCAGATCGCTTGGGGCCCGATGGCGGCGGCCGGGGTCGTTGGCGCGCTGCCGATCGTGATCTTCGCCCTGCTCGTGCAGCGCCACTTCGTGCGAGGCCTGACGTTGGGCGCTGTCAAGTGACGGTCCTCGCCGCGGAGATGCTCGGCCCGGGAGACCTCCGGGTGGCCTCCTTCCCGCTGCCCGAGCCGGGCCCTGGCGCGGTGATCCTCAAGATCTGCTGCTCCGGGATCTGCGGGACCGACAAGCACACCTGGCGGGGCGAGTCGTTGCAGTACGCGGGTACCGCACACGAGCGACGCGCCGCCTACCCGCTCATCTGCGGGCACGAGAACGTCGGCGTCATCGAGGCCATCGGCCCCGGCGATCCGCCGCTGGACCAGGATGGACAGCCGTTGGCGGTCGGCGACCGGGTCGTGCCCGCCCCCAACGTCGTCTGCGGCCGCTGCTACTACTGCGTCGGCGGCCATCCCTACTACCTGTGCGAGCACCTCCACGACTACGGCAACTCGCTGTCATGTGGGACGCCACCGCACCTGTTCGGTGGCTGGGCCCAGCGGATGTACCTGCTGCCGGGGACGCGCCTGTTCCGGGTGCCCGACGAGCTGCCTGACGAGCTGGCCGCGCTGACCGAGCTGCTGGCGGTCACCAACGGCCTCGACCGCGCGCGGCTCCTCGCGCAGGCCGGCAGCGGCTTCGGCTTCGGCGACACGGTGGCGGTTCTCGGCGTCGGGCCGCTCGGCCTGATGCACCTCGCCAAGGCGGACCTGCTCGGTGCCGGGCGGCTGCTCGCCGCCGACCCGGTGGCGGCGCGGCGCGAGGTTGCGCGCGAGCTGGGCGCAGAGGTCGCCGCCGGCGCGGACGAGTTGCGCGAGGAGACCGGTGGGCGAGGACCGGATGTGGTGGTGTCGTGCTCGGGCAGGCCAGAGACCTTCGTGGAGGCGCTCGAGCTTGTCCGTCCCGGCGGCGTGGTCATCGAGGCCGGTGCCTTCGTCGACATGGGTCCGGTCCGCGTCGATCCGAATCGACACATCTGCAGCAAGGGCATCGCGATCCTCGGGGTCGGCGGTGAGGTGCTGGAGCAGTACGGGCCGGCGCTGCGGATGCTGGCGCGCACCCGCGATCGGGTCCTCTTCCACCGCGCGATCACGCACCGCGTCGGGCTCGACAGGATCGAAGCCATGCTGGAGGCCACGGACACCATGAAGGTGCTCGTGGTCCCGAACCAGATTCCCGATGGAGACGGAGAAGGAGGCTGATGGAGCCCGGCCTGTTCCTCGACGGGTTGCCCCACCTGTCTCGACGGGACGCGTTCGCCTGGTGTGCCGAGCACGGCATCACCGCGGTCGAGATGGGGGTGAGCACCTGGGCGGTCGGCCGCCACCTCGACCTCGACGCGCTCCTCGCCGAGCCCGATGAACGTGACCGCCTCCAAGCGGAGCTGGGCGACCACGGCTTGCGTCTGGCCTGCGTCAACGCGGCCAGCAACCCGCTGCATCCCGACCCGGCCCAGCGCCGGCACGCCCAGGACCGGCTGCGCGGCGCGGTGCGGCTCGCCCACCTGCTCGGGGTCGGGACCGTGGTGACGATGAGCGGAACCCCCGGCGGCCGCGGCGCCGCCGGCAGCACGGGAGTCTTCCCCTGCTGGAGCGTGGTGCCGGACGACGAGCCCATCTGGGAGTGGCAGTTCTCCGAGTGGCTCGCGCCCTTCTGGCACGACTTCTCCCGCTGGGCCTACCAGGAGGCGCCCGGGGTACGCGTCTGCCTGGAGCTGCACCCCGGCTGTTCGGTCTGGGGCGTGGAGACCTTCCGGCGTCTGGAGGCCGTCACGGCCGGGAACGTCGGCGTCAACCTGGACCCGAGTCACTTCTGGTGGCAGGGCGCCGATCCGCTCGCCGTCGTCGAGGAGCTCGGCCCCTTCATCGGCCACTGCCACGGCAAGGACACGAAGATCTACCCGGAGCGGGTCAGGGTCCACGGGGTGCTCGACGCCCGCTACCCCGTTCGCGCCGCCGAGGCGTCGTGGCATTTCGCCTCGATCGGCACCGGGCACAGCTTGGACATCTGGCGTGCGCTGCTGGAAGCGATGCGCGCCGCTGGCTATGACGGCGTGGTCTCGATCGAGCACGAGGACCCCAGCTATCCATCGCGCGAGGAGGGCATTCTCGCCTCGCTCGACAACCTGCTGAAGCTGGTCGGCTAGAAGGAGGACCATGCGGTTACGCGTCGGCGTCGTCGGCTGCGGCCTCATCGCGCAGGTCAAGCACCTGCCGTTGCTGCGGGAGCTGTCCGACCACTACGAGCTGGTGGCGCTCTGCGACCTCTCGGAGGAGGTCGTGCGGTCCTGCGCGCGGCGCTTCGGCGTCGAGCGGACGTTCACGGCCTGGGAGGACCTGCTCGCCGAGCCACTCGACGCGATCTGGGTGCTGACCGGCGGCAGTCACGCCCCGATCGTGACCGCCGCGGCGAAGGCGGGGCTGCACGCGTTCATCGAGAAGCCACTCTGCTTCTCGACCGCGGAGGGCAGGGAGCTGGTCGCGGACGTCCGCGCCGCCGGCGTGCACACCATGGTCGGCTACATGAAGCGCTACGACCCCGCCTACCGGCGCCTGGCCGAGGAGCTGTCGCGGCTGGACGACCTCCGGCTGGTCCGCGTGACGACGCTGGAGGCGCCGCTGGAGCCATACGTCGCGCACCTGCCACTGGTCACCGCCAAGCTGCCCAGGGGACTGGTGGAGGAGTTGCGCGCCGACGAGCGCGAGCGTCTGCGCCGTGCCATCGGCGACGTCGACGAGCCGACCAGGCGCACGTACCGTGTCGTGCTGCTGGATTCGCTGGTCCACGAGCTGAACACGCTTCGCGGGCTGCTCGGCGAACCCGATTCCCTCCCGTGGGCGGAGATCCACCGGCACGGTGTCAACCTTGCCCTGCGGTTCGACGGAGTGCCCTGCACGCTCTCGTGGATCGACCTGCCGGGTTTGGCGCACTACGAGCAGGAGTTCTCGTTCTACGGCGCGGCCTGGAGGGCGGCCATTACACTCTCGTCGCCATTCCTGCCGAACGTGCCCGGCCGGGTGACGCTGGAGGGTGGCCAGCCCGGCACCGCCAGAGCGTGGCGCCAGGTCGAGACGGTCTCCTACGAGGACCCGTTCAGGCTGGAGCTGCTCGCGTTCCACGACATGGTCACGCGCGACCAGGAACCGCCCACCAGCGTCGAGGATGCGCTTCGCGATATCGAGCTGTGCGAGCGGATCGTCCGCAGGCACCTTGGAGGCGAATGATGGCCAACCTGTCCGTCGCCAACGCGCCGGTCAGCTACGGCGCGTTCGAGCTCACCGTTGGCATCGACCCGGCGGCGCCCGACGCGGTCACCGTCCTCGAGATGGTTGCTGGGGCAGGCTATCAGGGGATCGACGCCGGCCCGATCGGCTTCCTCGGCCAGGGCGATCAGCTCGCCGAGCGGCTCGCCGCCCGGAGGCTGGCGGTCTGCGGCGGCTACCTCGAGCTGCCGTTCCACGAGCCGCAGCGGATGGAGCCGGCGCTCGCCGAGCTGGACGCTCTGCTCGAGGTCTTCGACGCGGCGCTGCCGGTGAACCACTCCCTTGGTCTGCCCGCGCCGAAGCCGACCCTGGCAGCGATCGGGACCGAGCGCAAACGCGCCCTCCCTGGCCAGGCGGTCCGCGACCCTGGCATCGGACTTGGCGCCGAGGAATGGAAGCGGCTCGCGGATTCCCTGGAGGCGACGGTGGCGCGGTGCCGCGAGCGCGGCTACGAGCCGACGCTGCACAACGAGACCGGCACCAGCATCGAGGCCCCGTGGGAGATCGAGAAGGTGCTGGAGCTGACGACCATCGACCTCTGCCTGGACACCGGCCACCTGCTGCTCGGCGGTGGTGATCCGGTAGAGTCGCTGCGTACCTGGCACGGCCGCGTCAACCACCTGCATGCCAAGAGTGCCAGGCTCGACGTGATGCGCCGGATCGTCGCCGAGAAGGGGGCGACCGAGGAGATCTGGCGCCGGGAGGCGTTCTGCCGGCTCGGCGAGGGCGATCTCGACGGCGATGGCCTGCTCGCGCTCGTGCGCGAGCTTGGCTGGTCCGGCTGGATCGTCGTCGAGCAGGACACCCTCCCCGGCCCGGGCAGGCTCGAGCGGGCCCGCCGCGACCAGCGCGCGAACCGGCAGTACCTGCGCGACCGTGGGCTGTAGGGCTTCATGCGCCTGGCGATCCTCGGAGGAGGCCGCATGGGACGCGCGCATCTGCGTGCCGCGGGGGAGCGGACCGTGGCGGTGGTCGAGCCCCAGGCCCGGATCCGAGATGAGCTGGAGGCGCGCGGCCTCCGCGTCTACGCCGAAGTCGAGGACCTGCTGGATGCGGGCGGGGTCGACGCCGCGATCGTGGCCGCGCCGACCACAGTGCACCGGGCGGTCGTCGAGCCGCTCCTGGATGCCGGCCTGCCGGTGCTGTGCGAGAAGCCGTGCTGTATCGACCTCCATGACACCCGCGCCCTTGCCGTGCTCGCCGAGCGGCGTGGGGTGGTGCTGCAGGTCGGCTACTGGCGCCGCTTCGTCCCGGAACTGATGCGCCTGCGCGACGACATCGGCAGCGGCCGCCTGGGATCCCTTTCGCTGGTGATCTGCCAGCAGTGGGATGAGCGTCCGCCGCCGGCCAGCTTCCGGCGGCAGAGCGGCGGCATCGCGATCGACATGGGCGTCCACGAGTTCGATCAGCTCCGCTGGCTCACCGGCCAGGAGATCGGGTGCCTGGCCGCGGCGGCGTCGACGGTCGCCGTGGACGAGCCCGTCGCCGGCGACCCGGAGAGCGTCCAGCTCCTCGCCAGCCTGTCGGGCGGGACGGTCGCGCTGGTGTCGCTGGGCCGGCGGTTCCCGCTCGGGGACATGTGCCGCGTCGAGGTCATCGGCACGCAGGGGTTCGCGGACCGCCCGTTCCTGTGGCCACCCCTTGGTGATCGGGTGTTCACGGAGGCGCTGCGGGCGCAACTGGACGCTTTCGAGACCGCGGCCGCCGGCGGCGAGCGCCGGGGTGCCACGGCCGCCGACGCGGTCCAGGCGCTGCTGGCGGCCAGGCGCGCCGCCGAGGTCCTGCGCGCTGAGGCTCAGGCGGGGCCGCGCCCGCCGCCCGGTGATTCGGCCCTCCGCTCTTCGGGGTCGGGGAGCTGATCGGGCCATGCCGCCCACCGGCTCCCAAACGGCGCAGGCGGCGATGGCGGCGTGGGGCGCTGTTGCGTTCGCGGTGACCGTCTTGGAGCAGCGGGACTCCTTGCATGAGAACTCGCCGCCCTCGCCCGGCACTGTTCCATTGAGCTGAAAGGCGCCGGCGGAGCCGAGTGAAGTGGAGGCAGCCGGACGGCGTGATGGCGCAATGTAACAGTGCCTCCCGGAGAATCCTCCCGCGAGGTGACTGGAGCAGCGACAGGAGGGCGCAATGTCCAAGCTGGACGGCACGTTCTGGTACTGCATGACGCACCATCGGGTCGAGCCCTACCACGGGTGCAAGAACGCCGACCGTATCGGACCATTCCAAACAGAGGCGGAAGCCGCGCACGCCCTGCAGACGATCGCGGAGCGCGAAGAGCAGTACGAGCTGGAGGATTCCGAGTGGAATGGCGATCGGTAGGCATGGCAGTACCGTGACGACGTGACGGAATCCCTTGCGGTGCTTCTTCTTCCCGGCCGAGCATTGGGTGCATCTGAAGACCAGCAGCCCGATCGAGTCGACCTTCGCGCCGGTGCGCGCCAGGACGCGGGTGACCAAAGGGCCGGGTTCCAAGGCCGCGGGCCTGCAATGGCGTTCAAGCTGCTGGCGGCCCAACGCGAACCGCGCGAACCGCCCTGCCGTTACTCGTCACAGGACGCTCGGCCAGCGCTGGAAGCACGCGGCATTGTCCGCGTCGGTGACGCCTCTACGGCACGTCGCGTCTGATGCGGCGCTCTTCGACCACGCGGTCGCCGTCATAGGACCGGTCGATGACCTGGCGGCGCCGCCGGCTCCACGGCGAGAAGCTGCTCCAGAACACCAGTGTGAACAGCAGACCGAGAGCGCCGGCGAGCATCAGGATGATGCCGACGGTGTCGAGATCAAAGCTAGATCCAGATGTATTGACGTTGACGGCGAAGGTAAGGATCGCGCCGACGGCGAGCAGGAAGATGCTGACACCGATGCCCATCGCCCATCCTTTCTCGTCTGACGCTGTGCGCGGGAGCGTGCCTACCCGAACCGGAGTGTGAGGAAACGCCTCAACGGCGGCGCCCGCCCCGCTCACCCGGTTTGACCAGCGTGGTCATGGCCGGATGCATCAGGTCACTGCATCGTGCCGGCCAGCGGACGCTCCACACAGGTCGTGCAGGTGAACAGGTACAGGGACCCGACATCACCGAGCATGAGGCCGTGGGGCGCCCAGGCGTCCCGGTCCATGAGGGGCCGCGGCATGGTGATCCGGGGATCGTCGCGGTCCTCCAGCGGCAGCCAGCGTCCCTGGGGTTCGAACTCTTCGCCGGCCACTGCGGTGGCTGGATCCAGCGCAGGTGCCGCCAACCTTGGTGCTCGGCGCGGCCGACAGCTCCGCCAGCTACAGCCAGTCGCGCTGCTGCTGCCATCGCCGCACCTGCTCGTCCAAGGCCTCGGGCAGGTCGGAGAAGCCTGGCTGCTCG
>Ga0268241_10000015_pt1 | contig 17797 bp, 16 predicted proteins | sample BulsoiAmnAmmetaG_FD_200248 | JGI IMG/M metagenome (GOLD analysis project Ga0268241, IMG submission 200248) | Bulk soil microbial communities from Mexico - Amatitan (Am) metaG (v2) (version 2) | ecosystem: Environmental > Terrestrial > Soil > Agricultural land | place: Mexico: Amatitan, Jalisco...
GGCCGGTGGCGGCGGTCGCCCAGGTGGCGGCGGTGGCCGTCCCGGCCTGGGCGGCGGTCGTCCTGGTGGCGGCGGTGGCCGTCCGGGTGGCCGTGGCGGCTTCGGCGGCTACCGTGGCCCGCGCCCGAAGCGGCGCAGGGGCGCGCGGCAGCGCGAGGAATTCGAGGCCATGGGAGCCCCGAGCATCAACTCGCGGCCGGACATCTCGGTCGACGGGGTCATCCGCGTTCCGCGCGGCGTGACGGTGCAGGAGTTCGCCGACCGGCTCGGCCGGCCGGCGGCCGATCTCATCCGCCTGCTCATGCAGATGGGCGAGATGCTGACCGCGACCCAGTCGATGTCCGACGACGCGGTCACCCTGCTCGGCGAGGAGATCGGCGCCCGCATCGAGATCGTCGACCCCTCCGAGGCCGACCAGCTCCAGGAGATCGAGGGCTGGGAGGACAACGAGCCGGACCGTGACGAGGACCTCAAGCCGCGGCCACCGGTGGTGACCGTGATGGGCCACGTCGACCACGGCAAGACCAAGCTGCTCGACGCCATCCGGCGCACCAACGTGGTGGCGACCGAGGCCGGCGGCATCACCCAGCACATCGGTGCCTACCAGGTCCGCGCCGGCGCGGACGGCCGGCTGGTGACCTTCATCGACACCCCGGGCCACGAGGCGTTCACCGCCATGCGCGCCCGCGGCGCCGCGGTCACCGACGTGGTCGTGCTGGTGGTCGCCGCCGACGACGGCGTCATGCCGCAGACCGTCGAGGCGATCAACCACGCCAAGGCGGCCGGTGTGCCGATCGTGGTGGCGGTCAACAAGATCGACAAGCCGGAGGCGAATCCGATCAGGGTCCGCCAGCAGCTCACCGAGTACGACCTGGTGGCCGAGGAGTACGGCGGCAAGACGCAGTTCGTCGACGTCTCGGCCAAGAGCGAGCTGGGGCTCGACGACCTGGTCGAGACCATCCTGCTGGTCACCGACGTCGAGCTGAACCTTCGCGCCAACCCGAACCGGCGCGCGCAGGGCGCGATCATCGAGTCGCACCTCGACAAGGGGCGCGGCCCGGTGGCGACCATCCTGGTCCGCCGGGGCACGCTGCACGTCGGCGACGCACTGGTGGCGGGCATGGCCTTCGGCCGCGTGCGCAACATGTACGACGAGAACGGCAAGGAGGTCACCAGCGCCCTGCCGGCGCAGCCGGTCCAGGTGCTCGGCCTCTCCGCCGTGCCGATCGCCGGTGACGAGGTCCGCGCGGTCAGCGACGAGCGGGTCGCCCGCTCGATCGCGCAGACGCGCGAGGCCCGCCAGCGGCAAGCCGAGATCGCCTCGACCAGGCCGGTCCGCCTGGACGACCTGTTCGCCAGGATCCAGGAGGGCCAGCTCCAGGAGCTGCCGCTGGTGATCAAGGCGGACGTGATGGGCTCGGTCGAAGCGATCGACGACGCCCTGAGCAAGCTCGACGTCCCCGATGTCCGCCTGCGCGTGCTGCACAAGGGCGCCGGCGCGATCAACGAGGGCGACGTCAGCCTGGCGGCGACCGCCGGCGCGATCGTGGTCGGCTTCTCGGTGCGACCCTCGCCGGCCGCCCGCGAGCTGGCCACCCGCGAGGGCGTCGACATCCGCCTCTACTCGGTCATCTACCAGCTGGTCGAGGACATCGACAAGGCCCTCAAGGGCATGCTGGCGCCCGAGTTCGAGGAGCGGCAGCTCGGCACCGCCGAGGTGCGGCAGACCTTCCGGGTCCCGCGGGTCGGCGTGGTGGCGGGCTCCTACGTCACCAGCGGCGACATCAACCGCGGGGCCAAGGCCAGGCTGGTGCGCGACGGGGTGGTCGTCTACGAGGGTCGCATCGACTCCCTGCGCCGCTTCAAGGAGGACGTGCGCACCGTGGCGACCGGCTTCGAGTGCGGCATCGGCCTGGAGAACTACCAGGACATCCATGAAGGCGATCAGATCGAGGCCTACGAGATGGTCGAGATCCCGCGCTGACAGCGGCGGCTCTCGAGCCGCCACCGCAGGAGCGACGCGCCGGGCCCCATGGCGGGCCCGGCGCGCGTTCCCGTCCCGGACCGCACACCGACCCCATCTGACTGCCATGTTCGTCGCCCTGCTCCGCCTCGACCTCCGCCTTCCCGACGCCACCTCGCTGAAGGACAAGCGCTCGGTGGTCAAGGGGCTGGTGGCTGACCTGCGCAAGCTGAACTGCTCGGTCGCGGAGGTCGACTACCAGGACCTGCGGCAGCGCGCGACGCTGGCGGTGGCCGCCGTGTCGGGGGAGAGCTTCCAGGCACGCAAGGTGCTGGTCAGCGCCGAGCGCGAGGTGGAGCGCAACCCGGGCGTCGAGCTGCTGTCGAGCGAGGTCTCACTGTTCGGGCCGGAGGACTCCTGACCATGGCCAATCCGAGCTATCCCCGTTCGCTCCGCCTCGCCGAGACGGTCAGGCGGCTGGTCAGCGAATGGCTGGAGGAACAGCAGACCAAGGAGCTCCAGCCGGGCCTGGTGACGGTCACCGACGTGCGGGTCACGCCCGACATGCACCGCGCGACCGTCTACTACACCGTGCTCGGCCCTGAGGAGGACCGCGCCGCCGCCGAGGCGCGGCTGGCGGAGACGGCCCCCCAGGCGCGCGCCTACGTGGCCCACCACGTGCGGCTTCGTCACGCCCCGACGCTAGAATTCGTGTCAGACGACCTCCCTGCCCGCGGGGTCCGGATCGATCAGCTGCTCCAGCAGATCGGCTCGCGGGACGACGGCACCTCCGAGGCCACGGGGAGCTCCACCCCGACCGACGAGGAGGATCCGAGCGCATGAGCATCCCGCAGCGGGACTGGCAGGCGGCCACAGCCGCGATCGAGCAGGCCCGGCAGGCGGTGATCTCCTGCCACCTGCACCCCGACGGGGACGCGCTCGGCTCGGCCCTGGCGCTGCACGGCGCGCTGGTCAAGGCGGGCCGGCCCGCCCTGGTCAGCTTCTCGGAGCCGTTCGAGGTCGCCGCGCAGTACCGCTTCCTGCCCGGGGTCGAGCGGCTCACCCCGCCCGATCAGGTGCCGGCCGAGCCGGAGCTGATGGTCTGCTTCGACACCGGCTCGCTCGACCGGCTCGGCAGCCTCGCCGGCGCCTTCCAGCGCGCCAAGCGGACGGTGGTGATCGACCACCACGCCTCCAACACCCGCTTCGGCGACGTCAACCTGATCGACCCGGCCGCGCCGGCCAGCGCGGTGCTCTGCCGCGAGCTGCTGCGCCGCCTCGACCTGCCGCTCGACCGGGAGATCGCCACCAACCTCTACACCGCGTTGGTGACCGACACCGGCCGCTTCCAGTACCAGTCGACCGTCCCCGAGACGCATCTGCTGGCGGCCGAGCTGCTGGCCGCCGGCGTGCAGCAGTACGAGGTCGCCAAGGCGGTGTTCGAGACCAACGACATCCGCTACCTGCGGCTGCTCTCGCGGCTGCTGGACCGCGTCACCCAGGTCCCGGCGGCCTCGCTGGTGTGGGCCACCGTCACGCTCGAGGACCTGCGCGCCTTCGGGCTGGGAATGGAGGCCACCGAGGGGCTGATCGACCTGGTCCGCACCGACGGGGCCAGCGACGTCGCGGCGGTGCTCAAGGAGCAGCCCGACGGTGGCTTCAAGGTCTCGCTGCGTTCCAAGGGCGGCACCAACGTCGCCGAGGTCGCCGGCCACTTCGGCGGCGGCGGCCACGCGCTGGCCTCCGGCTACACCTCCAGCCGGGACGCCGCCGGCACGATCGACGCGCTCGTCGAGGCGCTCCAGGCGCAGCGCGCCGGCGCCAACGGCCAGCGGCCCCCGGCCGGCGGCGACGGCGGCTCGAAGAGGGAGACCCCGAGCACGGCGGCCTCGGGGAGGTGAGCGGAGCGGGCATGGACGGTGTGCTCGTCTGCGACAAGCCGGCCGGGTTCACCTCCCACGACGTGGTCGCCAGGGTCCGGCGGCTGGCGCGCCAGCGGCGCGTCGGCCACGGCGGCACGCTCGACCCGCCGGCCACCGGCGTGCTGGTGGTCGCGCTCGGCCGGGCGACCCGGCTGCTGCCGTTCCTGCCGATGGAGCCCAAGCGCTACCTCGCCAGGATCGTCTTCGGCAGCGAGACCGACACGCTCGACGCCGCCGGGAGCGTCACCGGCACCGCGCCGGTCGACGGCATCGACCGGGAAGCCGTGGTCAGGGGCCTGGAGCGGCTCACCGGCCGGCAGGAGCAGGTCCCGCCGATGGTGTCGGCGGTGAAGCTGGACGGCGAGCGGCTCTACCGCAAGGCGCGCCGCGGCGAGACGGTCGAGCGCAGCCCGCGGCCGGTCGTGGTCCACGCGCTGGAGCTGCTGGACTTCGAGGCCGGCCCGCCGCCGTGGGCGACCGTGGAGGTGACCTGCTCCGGCGGCACCTACGTGCGGGTGCTGGCCGCCGACCTCGGCCGCTCGCTCGGCAGCCTGGCGCACCTGGCGAGCCTGCGCCGCACCGCGGTGGGCGCCTTCACCGAGCGGGAGGCCAGCACCCTGGCCGAGCTGGAGGCGCTGCCGAGCCTGGAGGAGGCGCTGGTCGACCCGGCCGCCGCGATGCGCTCGACCTCGGTGCGCAAGCTCAGCGAGCGGGAGGCCGCCGCGCTGGCCACCGGCCAGACGCTGGAGCCGACCGGGGCCGACGAGCCGGTCGCCGCACTGGACCCCGACGGCCGGCTGGTGGCGGTCATCCAGGACGGCGGCGGCCGTGCCCGGGCGAAGGTCGTGCTGCGGTGAGCCGCAAGCCGCGCGCCTTCGTCGGGCTCGACCAGGTGCCCGCCGACCTCGGCCCCACGGCCGTGACCATCGGCGTGTTCGACGGCGTCCACCTGGGCCACCAGGCCCTGCTCGCCAGGGTCGTCGAGGAGGCCCGTTCCCGGGGCGTCCTGCCTGGCGCGATCACCTTCGACCGCCACCCCATGAAGGTGGTCCGGCCGGGCAGCGACCCGCCGCTGCTGTCCACGCTCAGCCAGCGGGTCGAGCTGCTCTGCCAGCACGGCATGGAGTTCGTGCTGGTGCTGCCGTTCACCCCCAAGCTGTCGCGCATGGCGGCCGAGGAGTTCGCCGTCAAGGTGCTGCTGGAGGCGGTGAACGCGCGGGTGGTGGTGGTCGGCGCCAACTTCCGCTTCGGCCACAAGGCCGCCGGCGACGCGCGGCTGATCGCCGAGCTGGCGCGGCCCAGGGGCGTCGACGTGGTGGCGGTCTCGCTCGACGCCGACCATGGCGAGCCGGTCTCCTCGACCCGGGTGCGCGCCGCCCTGGCCGCCGGCGAGGTCGCGACGGTCCGGCGGCTGCTCGGCCGGCCCTTCACCGTCGAGGGGCACGTCATCCACGGGGCCGAGCGCGGCCGCCTGCTCGGCATCCCGACCGCCAACCTGCGCGTCCCGGCCAGGCTCGCGCTGCCGGCCAGGGGCGTCTACGCGGGGCGTCTGGAGGTGGCGGGGTCGCCGCCGATGCCGGCGGTCTCGAACGTCGGCACGAGCCCGCAATTCGGCGGCAACGAGCTGCGCGTCGAGACCTACGTGCTGGATTTCGACGGCGATCTCTACGACCGGCTGGTGCGCGTCTCCTTCGAGCACCGGATCCGGGACGAGGTCGTGTTCCCCAGCGTGGAGGCGCTGGTGGAGGGCATGAACGACGACGTCGGGCAGGCCAGGCGGCTGCTCGGCGCGCCCGGGCGGAGGCAGGGGCAAGCCTGAAATCGCGACAGAATTCACGACAGTGCTAACCTTGCACGGGTGGCCGGCCCCTCTGGCCGGCGGCCGCTCGGGATGCGGGACAGCGCGGTGTTCGCCCGCGCGTGCCCCCGAGCACGAATCCGCAGAACGAAAGGGACGAGACAGCGGATGCTGGTCAAGGACGAGAAGGCCAAGATCATCACGGAGTACGCGACCAAGCAGGGCGACACCGGCTCGCCCGAGGTGCAGGTGGCGATCCTGACCCACCGGATCAACGGGCTGAACGAGCACCTCAAGGTGCACAAGCACGACCACCACTCGCGGCGTGGTCTGCTCCAGATGGTCGGCCGCCGCCGGCGTCTGCTCCGCTACCTCCAGAGCACGGACGTCGCCCGCTACCGGGCGCTGATCGAGCGGCTCGGACTCCGCCGCTGAACGGCAAGGTTCGAGCAGGTGGGTCGAGCGGACGGTCGCGGCGATCGCGACCCGCGCCCGCGAAGGGTGGTGATGCCGCAGGCGTCGTGACCGGCACCTAGCAGAGCGGTCGGTCCAGCCCGGTCGTGTCAGTTGTCAGTGGTGAGCCCTGGAACGCCGAAGGTTCGGTCGTCCAGGCCTTTCGACTGAGAACTGGCACGCGGCGGCCACCCGGTCGCCGTAGCCGCTCCGCTCCGCCGCCGTGCCGTGCCCACCGCCACGCGCATCGCGGGCAGGCCGTAAGCGCCGCCCCGGTGCCGCCAGTGGCATCCGAAGACCCGCTTCGAGCGGGTGCCGGCGAGTTCGCGTGCCGAGCTGGCGCGCGAACCGGCAGAAGGAGAAAGAAGACTTCATGGCAGTTCATCGTGTACAAGGCGCAGTCGGTGGTCGGGAGATGTTCTTCGAGACCGGCAAGCTGGCCAGGCAGGCCGGCGGCGCCACCATCGTCGGGCTGGGAGAGACGCAGGTCCTGGTGACCGCGACCGCGGGGAAGAACCCCAAGGAGCAGCTCGACTTCTTCCCGCTGACGGTCGACGTCGAGGAGCGGATGTACGCCGCGGGGAAGATCCCCGGCGGCTTCTTCCGCCGCGAGGGCCGGCCGTCCGAGACGGCCATCCTCACCGCCCGGCTGGTCGACCGTCCGCTGCGCCCGTCCTTCCCCAAGGGCCTACGCAACGAGATCCACATCGTCGCGACCATCCTGTCGGCCGACATGGAGAACAACTTCGACGTGCCGGCGATCAACGGCGCGTCCATGGCCGTGCTGCTGGCCGGGATCCCGTTCACCGGCCCGGTGGGCGCGGTCCGGCTCGGCCGTCGCGGCGGCGAGTGGCTGGTCAACCCCACCTTCGCCGAGCTGGAGGAGTGCACCTTCGACATGGTCGTCGCCGGCCGCCAGAACGAGGGCGGCGGCGTCGACATCCTCATGGTCGAGGCCGAGGCGACCGAGAACGCCATCCCCCAGATGGAGGAAGGCGCGCCCAAGCCGACCGAGGAGGCCATCGGCCTGGCGCTCGAGCTCGCCAAGTCGCACATCGCCACCGCCTGCGAGCTGCAGCGCGAGCTGCTCCGCCAGGCCGAGGTGTCGCCGCGGGAGTTCCCGCTGTTCACCGAGTACGGCGAGGACGTCGCCGAGCCGGTGCGGCGGGTCGCCGAGGAGGCGACCCGCGAGGCGATCACCATCGCCAACAAGGCCGAGCGCGAGGCGCGCATGGACGAGATCAAGGCCGACGTCCTCCAGAAGGTCGCCGAGCAGCTCGGCGAGTCCTTCGCGGGGCGCGAGCGCGAGGTCTCCGCGGCGTTCCGCTCGCTGACCAAGGAGCTGGTGCGCCAGCGCATCGTCAAGGAGGCCAAGCGCATCGACGGGCGCGGCCCGCGTGACATCCGGCCGCTGTCCGCCGAGGTCGGCATCCTGCCGCGCGCCCACGGCTCCGGCCTGTTCGAGCGGGGCGAGACCCAGGTGCTGAACGTCTGCACCCTCGGGATGGTCCGCATGGAGCAGATGATCGACACGCTCGACCCCGAGGACCGCAAGCGCTATATGCACCACTACAACTTCCCGCCGTTCTCTACCGGCGAGACCGGGTTCATGCGCGGCCCCAAGCGTCGCGAGATCGGCCACGGCGCGCTCGCCGAGCGCGCGCTGCTGCCGGTGATCCCCTCGCGGGAGGAGTTCCCCTACGCGCTGCGGCTGGTCAGCGAGGTGCTGTCGTCCAACGGCTCGACCTCGATGGCCTCGGTCTGCGGCTCTACGCTCTCGCTGATGGACGCCGGCGTGCCGATCAAGGCGCCGGTCGGCGGCATCGCCATGGGGCTGGTCGCCGAGGGCGGCGAGTACGTCACCCTGACGGACATCCTGGGGGCCGAGGACGCCTACGGCGACATGGACTTCAAGGTCGCCGGGACGCGGGAGTTCGTCACCGCGCTCCAGCTCGACACCAAGCTCGCGGGCATCCCGAGCGAGGTGCTGATCGGCGCGCTCACCCAGGCGCGCGACGCGCGCATGGTGATCCTCGACGTCATCCAGGCGGCCATCGAGCGGCCGCGCGACCAGGTCTCGATGCTCGCCCCGCGGGTCCACATCGAGCAGATCCCGGTCGCCAAGATCGGCGAGCTGATCGGGCCCAAGGGCAAGCGCATCAACGAGATCCAGGCCGCCTCCGGCGCCGACATCTCGATCGAGGACGACGGCCGGGTGTTCATCGGCGCCACCAGCGGCGACCAGCTCGAGATCGCGCTCAAGATGATCCGCGAGCAGATGAACCCCGTGATGCCGCAGGTCGGCGAGCGCTACCTCGGCACCGTGGTCAAGACCACCACCTTCGGGGCGTTCATCTCGCTGACGCCCGGCAAGGACGGCCTGCTGCACATCTCCAAGCTCGGCAAGAAGGGCCAGCGGGTGCGCGCGGTCGAGGACGTGGTCAACGTCGGCGACAAGCTGCTCGTCGAGGTGACCGAGGTCGACCGGCAGGGCCGCATCTCGCTGAGGCTGGCCGAGGAGGACCAGGGCGAGACCGCCAAGGCCGGCGCCACCGGCGGCGACGCCGGGGACCAGGCCGGCGACGGCGATGGGAGCCGCTGACACGATGGAAGCGGGCACGTTCGATCGAACCGAGCTGCCCAGCGGCCTGCGGATCCTGACCGAGCGCATGCCGGGCGTGCGCTCGGTCGCGCTGGGGATCTGGGCCGGCGTGGGGTCTCGCGACGAGACCCCACGCCTGGCCGGGGCCTCGCACTACCTGGAGCATCTCCTGTTCAAGGGCACCAAGCGCCGCTCGGCTCGGGACATCGCCGAGCTGATGGACGCGGTCGGCGGCGAGGCCAACGCCTTCACCGCCAAGGAGTACACCTGCTTCTACGCGCGCACGCTCGACCGCGACCTGCCGCTGGCCGTCGACATCCTGGTCGACATGCTGCGCTTCTCCAAGATCGCCAAGGCGGACGTGGAGGCCGAGCGCACCGTCATCCTGGAAGAGATCGGGATGCACAACGACGCGCCCGACGACATCGTCCACGACCTGTTCGCCGAGGTCCTGCTGGGCGGCCACCCGCTCGGCCGGCCGGTGCTCGGCACGGTCGAGTCGATCACCGGCATGAGCCGCGACGCGGTGGCGCGCTACTGGCGGCGGCACTACGTGCCGGGGAACCTGGTGGTCGCCGCGGCCGGCAACTGCGCCCACGACGAGGTCGTCGAGCTGGTCACCGGGGCCTTCGAGGGGGCTGAGGGCGGACCGCTCCAGCAGCCCCCGGCGCGGCACGAGCCGCGCATCTACGGTGGCGTGCAGGTGCGGCGCAAGCCCACCGAGCAGGCGCACCTGGTGCTCGGCACCAGGGGCCTGTCGCGCTCCGACCCGCGCCGCTTCGCACTCGGCGTGCTCAACATCGCCTTCGGCGGCGGGATGAGCTCCCGCCTGTTCCAGGAGGTGCGCGAGCAGCGCGGCCTGGTGTACTCGATCTACTCGTACGCGACGCAGTACTCGGAGACCGGCTCGTTCTCGATCTACGCCGGCACGGCGCCCAAGCGCGTCCACGAGGTGCTGACCATCGTCCGCGACGAGCTCGACCGGGTGGTGGCCGACGGCCTCACCGAGGAGGAGCTGGAGCGCGGCAAGGGCCACCTCAAGGGCTCGCTGGTGCTGGGGCTCGAGGACACCTCCGGGCGGATGAGCCGGCTCGGCAAGTCGGAGCTGACCAGCGGCGAGATCCTGTCGATCGACGAGATCGTCCGCCGCGTCGACGAGGTCACCGACGCCGACGTCCAGGCCGTGGCCAAGGAGGTCCTGGGCGGCGGGCCGCGCTCGCTCGCGCTGATCGGCCCCTTCGACCAGGAAGGCTTCGAGCGGTACATCACATGAGCTCCACGAGGCTGTCGATCTGCGTGTTCTGTGCCTCGGCCTCTGGGCTGCCCGAGGTGTACCTGGAGGCGGCCAGGCAGCTCGGCGCCGAAATGGGCCGGCGCGGCCACCGCCTGGTCTACGGGGGCGGCAACGTCGGCCTGATGCGGGAGGTCGCGGTCTCGGTGCAGGCCGCCGGCGGGAATGTGTTCGGCGCCATCCCGCGCTCGCTGGTCGAGCGCGAGCTGGTCTACGGGCCGGCCGACGAACTGGTGGTCACCGAGACCCTGCGGGAGCGGAAGGCCGAGATGGACGCCCGCGCGGACGCCTTCGTGGCGCTGCCGGGCGGCTTCGGCACCCTGGAGGAGCTGCTGGAGGTGCTGACCCTGCGGCAGCTGCGGCTGCACAACCGGCCGATCGTGCTGGTCAACGTGGCCGGCTTCTGGGACCCGTTCCTGGCGACGGTCAGGGCGATGGTCGGCGACGGCTTCGCGCCGGCGGGGGAGGGCACCCTGTTCGAGGTGACCAAGACCCCCGAGGACGCGGTCGACCTGGTCGAGGCCGGCCAGCCCACGGTCCCGCCAGCCCGCACCCCCCCGACCGACGCCCTCGCCGAGGACTGGACCGCCGAACCCGCCTGACCCTGGGAACGCGAGAGCCCACCCTGGCGGGGTGGGCTCACGAGCTGCGGCGGGGCGCGTCAGCCGGTCACCGGGCGAACGTTGGCGGCCTGCGGCCCCTTCGGGCCCTGCGTCACCTCGAACTCGACGGTCTGGCCCTCTTCAAGGGTGCGGTAACCGCTCGTCTGGATCGCGCTGAAGTGCACGAACACGTCCTCGCCCTCGGGCGGCCGGATGAATCCGTAGCCCTTCTCGGCGTTGAACCACTTGACGGTCCCAACAGTCATGATGCTTGTCCCTCCCTCCTTCAACTCGGAGGTGTCGTACAACGCCAGGGCAGGGACTGCGGCTGGCGGCAAGGGACAAGCTCGACCGCGGGTTTGCAAAGCCAAACGTGAACCTCCTGCGCAGCGGAGGGTAGCACAACCGGTCTCGACCATCCCGCACCGGTTTGCATTGACTCCTCCCGCTGGTCGCTTCGGTGGCCGGCGGGGCCGCTGACCGGCGGCTCAGGACGAGGTGGAGTCGTCCTCGCCGAACTCGATGGCGATGCTGCGGTCCGGCACGATCGCGTGGTAGCGGCCGAACTCGTGCAGGCCGACGGCCTCGGCGACCTTGGCCGAGGCGTAGTTGTCGGGCGCATGGTTGTAGAGCACCGCGCGGCCCTCCGCCAGCACCGCGCGAGCGGCGGCCGCGACCACCGAACGGGCCAGGCCGCGGCCGCGGGCGCGCTCCGCGGTGCCGACCGAGATCTCGCGCACGCGGTCGTCGTAGCGCTTGAGCACCGCGGTCGAGAGCACGCTGCCGTCGGAGTCCAGCACCACCCAGGCCTCGCCGGTGAAGTGGCCCAGCACCCAGTCGGGCAGCCGCGGGTCGGTGGCGTCGAGCACGGTGACCTCGGCCTCGGGCGGCGGGATCGCCACCCCGGTGCGGGCGACCCCGGAGAACAGGTGCCCGTGCAGCTCGACGGCGGTCTGCTCCAGCGCGCCCGGCAGCGAGGCTGGGCCCGTCAGGTGGCGGCGCAGCAGCTCGGCGTCCTCGGGCGCGACCGCCAGCACCGCGCCGCCGTGGCGGGCGAACGCCCGCACCGGGAGGCTCGGGTGCTGCACCTCGGCGACCGCGATCTCGCCCGGAACCAGGCGGTCCATGGGGAGCCCGTAGCGTTCGGCGAGCACCGCCAGGACGACGGCTTCGTTGTCAACGGGCGCGAGCATGAGGCAACTGTAGCCTGCGAACGCCCTCATGCGCCCGTCCCGGAACGAGTGGCACGCACAGGACAGCGAGCACCGCGCCGGCCACATAGGGCACCGGCACCCCAATGTGCTGAAACGCGAAGCCGCCGGCGAGCGGGCCGACCACCCGCGCGAGCCCGCCGGCGGCCTGCTGGAGGCCGAGCGCGCCGCCGCGCCGTCTGGCGCCGGCCTGCCCGGCCACCGAGGAGGACAGCGTCGGCGTCACCAGGCCCTGCCCGACGCACAGCGCCAGCAGCGCAGGGACCAGCAGGGCCCAGGAGCGGGTCAGCGCCAGCAGCACCAGGCCGGCGCCGTTGAGCGCCAGGCCCAGGCGGAGGGCGCCACGCTCGCCGAGCCGGCGGGCCGCCGGCGCGACCAGGCCGGCGTTGGCGAGCACCACCGCCAGGCCGATGCCGGCGAACACCGCCCCGGTGGAGGCGATCCGCAGCCCGAGGCGCCGCTCCCCGAACAGCGAGAAGGTCGCCTCGAACGCGCTGAAGGCCACCAGCGAGGCGAAGGCGACCAGCAACAGTCGCGCCATCGCCGGCCGCCGCCACGCCGGCCGTGGGTCGGCCGCCGCGTCCCCTTCCTCGTTCCAATCCGGAGGTGTCGCCGCCCGCGCGCCCCACCCTCGGTTCGTCTCGGGGAGGCGCACCAGCGCGACCACGGCGTTGCAGGCGGCCAGGGCGGCGGCCACCAGGAACGGGGCGCGCGGCCCGCTGAGGGCGGCCAGCGCGCCGAGGGCGGGCCCGGCGACGAAGCCGAGGCCGAAGGCGGCGCCGATCAGTCCCAGCAGGCGCGGCCGCTCGGCGGGCTCGGCGAGGTCGGCGACGGCGGCCTGGGCGACGGCGACGCTCGCCCCCGACAGCCCGTCGATCGCCCGACCGACGAACAGCAGCGCCACGCTGGAGGCCAGGCCGGTGAGCAGGCTGCCGGCGGCCGTGCCGAGCAGCGCCAGAATCAGGATCGGCTTGCGCCCGAACCGGTCGGAGAGCCGCCCCCACAGCGGCGCGAAGGCGAGCTGGAAGGCGGAGTAGGTGGCGACCAGCGCGCCGATCACGCCCGGCCTGGCGCCGAACCGCTCCGCCCACAAGGGGAGAATGGGCAGGATGATCCCGAATCCGATAAGGTCCAGGAGCACGCACCCCCACAGTGCGCCGAACCCCGCGGGGAATCGGGTGCGCCTTCTGCCCATGGCCCTTCTCCTCGAGCTTCCGCCGGTCCGTTCTCCTGATCTGTGAACGCTCGCGGGACGGCGGTGATGGCAGTGTAGTCCTTTTCCGACAAATCGTCGGCATCAGTTTCGGAACCATCGACCGCGGGACGCGTTCCCGTTACGAATTCGGGAATCCGGGGCAAGAAGTTGCCCAGACCCGGCCAGGATCCTCGCTCCGGCAATCCGCGCGGAGCGGATCACGGTATCCTGACACGCCGTCTGGGTTGGCGATCAGGGAGGCAAGGACGCCAGATGCGGGTCGGAGTGCTGGGAGCGACCGGACGGATGGGCCTGGCGAGCTGCCGTGCCATCCTGGGCGCCGGTGACCTGGAGCTGGTGGCCGCGGTCGCCCGCGCCGCCGTGGGGAGCGAGCTGCGCGAGTGGCTGCCCGAGGCGCCCGCCGGCCTGCGGGTCGCCGCCGGCGTCGAGGACCTGCTCGACGCCAAGGCCGAGGCGGTGGTCGACTTCTCCGCCGCGGAGGCCACTCTGGCCGCCGCCAGGACGCTGCTGCCACAGGGCACCCACCTGGTCTCCGGCACCACCGGGCTGGCGCAGGAGTCGATCGACGAGCTGGCCGAGCTCGCCGGCGCGGAGGCGGCCGGCAACGCCGTGTGGGCGCCGAACTTCGCCCTCGGCGCCGTGCTGGCGCAGCGCTTCGCCACCATCGCCGCCCGCTGGTACCAGGCCGCCGAGGTGATCGAGCTGCACCACGCCGGCAAGGCCGACGCGCCCAGCGGTACCGCGCTCCGTGTCGCCAGGGCGATCGCCGCGGCGCGCGAGCCCTCCGCTCCGCCGGCCAGGGCGGGCCGCGAGCTGGTCGCCGGTGCCAGGGGCGGCGAGGTCGACGGCGTGCGGGTCCACTCGGTCCGCCTGCCCGGCCTGGTCGCGCACCAGGAGATCATCTTCGGCGGCGAGGGCGAGCTGCTCACGCTGCGGCACGACTCGCTCGACCGTTCCAGCTTCATGCCGGGCGTGCTGCTGTGCGTCCGCGCCGTCCGCAACCGGCCCGGCCTCACCGTCGGCCTCGAGCCCGTGCTCGACCTGGAATGACCATGTCGGGGCAGCCCTCGTACTGGGTCGAGGCGTTCGACGAGGACGAGCGCGCGCGCCTGGCCCCCTACTTCACCAACACCGACCGGCCGGTGTTCGCCTTGCGCAACCTGCCGGAGGTCGTCAAGGGCGCGCTGTTCGCCCGCTACTCGCGCAGCTCCAAGAGCCTGCGCCGACTGTTCCTCGACGAGTTCCACGACCAGGTCGCCGGCGACCTGCCGGCCGCCGTCCCGGCCGTCGGTGAGGCGCGCGCCACCCGGCTCTACCGGCGCGTGCTCGACGAGTACGGCGACGACTCGGTGGCGCAGCTCGCCGGCGCGCACGTCGCCTGCGAGCAGGCCTCGAACCTGCTCACCAAGGTGCTGGAGTGGGGCCGCCTGGCCTCCTACATGGAGCAGTCGACCCGCTACCAGTCCTACACCGACCGGCCGGGCGGACGCTGGCGCTACCACCTCGACCCCGAGGTGGACCGCGACCCCGAGCTGGGCCCGCTCTACCGCGAGGTGCTCGACGGCCTGTTCGCCACCTACGCCGAGCTGGTGCCGGCGATGGTCGGCCATCTCGAGGCGACCCTGCGGCCAGAGCCGGGCGTCGCCGAGGCGGCCTGGCGGCGGGCGGTCAAGGCCAGGGCGCTGGACGCGCTGCGCGGCATGCTGCCGGCGGCCACCACCGCAAACCTCGGCATCTTCGCCTCGGGACAGGCCTACGAGGCGCTGCTGCTGCGGCTGCGCGCCAACCCGCTGCCGGAGGCGCGCAGCTACGCCGAGCTGCTGCTGCACGAGCTGCGCCAGGTGATCCCGAGCTTCCTCGAGCGGGTCGACCTGCCCGACCGCGGCGGCGCCTGGACAAGCTACCTGGCCGAGACCGCCGCGGAGACCGCCAAGGTGGTCGACGCCCTGCTCGGCGACGGCCAGGCCGCCGAGCAGGGCCCGTCGGTGCGGCTAGTCGAGTTCGACCAGGCCGGCGAGGACAAGGTGCTCACCGCCATCGCCTACCCGCTGCTCGGCGTGGGGGAGGCCGAGGTCGCCCGGCGGGTCGCCCGGCTCGACCAGGGCGAGCGGGCCCGGCTGCTGTCGGCCTACGTGGGCGAGCGGACCAACCGGCGGCAGCGGCCCGGGCGGGCATTCGAGCGGTCGGTCTACACCTTCGACGTGGTGACCGACTACGGCGCCTTCCGCGACCTCCAGCGCCACCGGCTCTGCACGATCGTCTGGCAGCGGCTCACCCCCGACCTCGGTTTCGAGGTGCCGCCCGAGGTGGCCGACGCCGGGCTCGGCGACCGCTACAGCCAGAGCCTGGAGCGGCTGGCCGAGCTCTACCGGGCGCTGGAGCCGCGTTTCCCGGCGCAGGCGCCCTACGCGGTCAGCATGGCGCACCGGGTGCGCTTCGCTATCACCCTCAACGCCCGCGAGCTGATGCACCTCGCGGAGCTGCGTTCCTCGCCGCAGGGCCATCCCACCTACCGCACGGTGGCCCAGCGGATGCACACCCTGGTCGCCGAGCGGGCCGGACACCGCGGCCTGGCGGAGGCGATGCGGTTCGTGGTCCACGACGACGTCGAGCTGGGGCGCCTGGACGCCGAGCAGCGGTGGGAAGCGCGCCGGAGCGGGGTGTTGCCGGCCTGATCCGCACCCAACGCCCCGCACACGCCATCCGTCGCGACACGGGGGGCACGGTTGGCCTGTTCTTCGTCGGCCTGGTTCTGCTGCTGCTGTTCTCGGGCGCGGCCGCCGGCGTGATGGCCACCAGGGCGACCAGGCCGGCGAACGCTCCGGTCGATCCGGCCCTGGCGCGCGAGCGCGCCGCGGTCACCGACAGCCTGCTGAAGATCATGGCCGTCCGTGAGCAGGCGCTCTCGCAGCGCAACATGCGGCTGCTCAACAACATCTACACGCCCGACTCGCCGCAGCTGTCCAAGGACCGCACCGAGATCCGGACCCTGCGGGACAAGCACGAGCTGTGGAAGGGCCTGCAACTGCCGGTGCAGGTGCTCAAGGCCGCCCCGGCCAACAGCCGCCGCTGGACGGTGGTCGCGCTGCTCGGGCGCTCCGACGCACGTCTCCAGCTCGAGTCGGGCGAGCTGATCCGCGACGTCGAGGGCAATCGCCAGGTCTACTGGTGCACGCTGATCAAGGACCCGGCCAAGGGCTGGCTGCTCTACAAGTTCGTCCCGCCCTGAGGGGACCTGGACGGCCGTCCGTCCAGCCCGTAGAGCCGCTGGGCGTTGCCGCCGAGGATCCGGGCGGCGAGCTCGTCGGCGGTGCGCTCGTCCAGGTCGCCGCGCTCCACCTCCGCGCCGAGCACGCTCGCCAGGGCGCGGCGCCAGACGGTCGCCCCCCACCAGTGCATCTCGGGGAAGGAGTGGCCGTCGGAGGCGGCCAGCAGCTTGCCGATCGGGCACAGCCCCAGCGCCTCGCGGACCAGGTCGGCGGCGATCGGCTCCGCCAGCGGCAGCGCCAGGGAGAGGTCCAGGTAGACCTGCGGGTAGGTGCCGGCCATCGTGGCCGCGCCGCCGATGAACGGGTAGCAGTGCAGCAGCACGATCGGGCAGGCCTCGGTGCGGGGGTCGTGCAGCAGCGGCCGCAGCAGGGTCGGGTCCGCGCCCGGCAGGTGGATGTCCTCGTCGCCGAAGCCGGTGTGGAACTGCAACGGCACCGACCACAGCGCGGCGACCTCGGCCGCCCGCCGGGCCAGCAGCGGCCCCAGCACCGGGTCGTCGAAGCGACGGGCCTGCGCCGCGAGGTCCAGCCGGTCGAAGGCGCCGCGCAGCTCGCCCATTCCGACCGGCTCCAGGCGCAGGCCGGAGCGGTAGGCGAGCACCGACTTGAGCGCCACCGCGCCGCCCTCGATCGCCTCGGCGATGCGCTCCTCGAAGGCGTCGATCAGCCCGTCGAGGGTGTCGGTCGGCGGGCCGCCGGCGGCCAGCACCTCCTCGACGACCGACTCGATCCGCACCACCTCCCACACCGGCCGGCCGGCGCCGCGCTCCAACTCGGCGGGCGGCAGTGTGCCGGCGCCGCCGAAGCCGGTGTCGACCAGCATCGCGCCGACGCCGGCGTGGTCGAGCAGCCGCCGCAGGTAGGCGTCGGCGTCGGCGCCGGCAAGCTGGTCGCGCGCGGCCACCACCTCGCGCTCGTCGCCCGAATCCGCGCCGACCACGCCGGCGAGCGCGCGCAGGAAGTGCCGGTAGCCGAGCAGGTCCGGCACGTCGCGCGCCAGCACGCGCTCGCTGGTGGACTCGGTGAAGCAGCGGCGCCACAGGGGCCACGGTGGCGCGTCCGCCTTGGCCCAGGCAGTCGTCAGGCTGTGACAGTGGTGGTCGACGAAGGCCGCTGCCGGTGGCATCGTCCGCTCGCTCCGCGCCGCGCCTAGACGCCCGGCCCGGCCGCCGGGATCGCGTCGGCGCGGGCGGCGGTCGCCGCTGTTCGCCTGCCGAGCAGGTAGAGCAGTGCGCCGACCACCATCGACGCCACGGCGATCCCGCCGACCCACCAGAACCAGGTGCCGTAGGAGATCTTGGCGCCGAACAGCGACACCGTGCCGGCGTCATTGGAGATCAGCGGCGTCCAGGAGCCGCTGAGCGTCGACACGATGCCGATCAGCGCCGCCAGCGCCCCGATCACCGAGCACACCCAGAACACCGCCGGGTTGGCCAGCCGGCTGGCCTCGAACTCCGTCGCGTAGCGCCG
>Ga0268241_10000016_pt1 | contig 17604 bp, 22 predicted proteins | sample BulsoiAmnAmmetaG_FD_200248 | JGI IMG/M metagenome (GOLD analysis project Ga0268241, IMG submission 200248) | Bulk soil microbial communities from Mexico - Amatitan (Am) metaG (v2) (version 2) | ecosystem: Environmental > Terrestrial > Soil > Agricultural land | place: Mexico: Amatitan, Jalisco...
GGATACGGCTGTGCGAAGGTCGTATCCGTGGTCAAGGAGGGCACCTTGCGGTGCAGGCTACCAACTGCGCGTCCAGCTTCGAAGTCACCACCGGCGGGGTCGGCGTGGTGGGCCATGTCGGCGCGGCGCGGCTGCGGGAGCTGGCCGACCGGCTCGAGTTGACTGCCGTGCTGGGCTGGCGCGACCGTGGCGGCCGGTGTCGGCACCCGGACGCGGTAGTGCTGCGGGATCTGGCCGTGATGCTGGCCGATGGTGGCGACTGTCTCAGCGACCTGGCCGTGCTGCGCGACCAGCCCGAACAGCTCGGGCTGGTGGCCTCGACCCGACCGCCTGGCGGGTGGTCGAGCGGGTCGCAACCGACCCTGATGGGCTCGCCCGTATCCGTGCGGCCCGGGCGCACGCCCGCGCCCGCGCATGGGCTACCGGCGGCGATCCGGATGCTGAGCTGCTGGTCATCGACGTCGACGCAACCCTGGTCCAGGCGCACAGCGACGCCAAGCAGGGCGCGGCGGGCACCTACAAGAGATCGTTCGGTTCTCCCCGCTGCTGGCCTACCTGAACCGCGGGCAGGCGCCGGGTGAGCCGCTGGCGGGCCTGCTGCGGCCAGGCAACGCCGCTCCGGGCGCGGCCAGCGACCTTGTCGAGCTGGTCGACCTCGCCCTGGCCCAGCTGCCCGTCACTGACGAGCCGGTGCTGGTCCGCTCCGACAGTGCCGGCGGCAGCAGCAAGCTCGCCTGGCACCTGCGCGAGCGTCAGGTGGGGTTCTCGCTAGGCATGCAGATCGACGCCCATGTGCGCCAGGCGATCCTGGCCCAGCCCGAGCCGGCGTGGACCCCCGGCGGTCGAGCCTTCTGGGCAGGCCCGCCCCGGCGCGGAGGTGGTCGAGGTGACCGGCTGGCCGTTCGCCGAGCTGCTGGATGCCGGCCGCCAGCCACCCGAGGTGGCGATCGACCCGCGCGCCGACCTTGCGGTCCTGCCCTACTCGACCGGCACGACCGGCCTGCCCAAGGGGGTCATGCGGCGCTGTTGCATTCGCGGTAACGGCGTTCGAGCGGCAAGACTGACCGCATGAGAATCCGCCGCCCTCGCGTTGCTCCCGTTCCACGATCCGCCTTCGCGGGCTTCCGCTTCCCACCCCGACGTCATCATGCTGGCGGTGCGCTGGTACCTGCGCTTCGGGCTCTCCTACCGCGACGTCGAAGAGTTGCTCACCGAACGCGGCGTGGAGGTGGACCAGGTCACCATCTACCGCTGGGTGCTGCGGTTCACGCCGCTGCTGGCCGACGCTGCACGTCCATGCCGCCACGCTGTCGGTGACCGCTGGTTCGTGGACGAGACCTATGTGAAGGTCGCCGGCCGGTGGCGCTACGTCTACCGTGCGATTGACCAGTCCGGCCAGGTCGTTGGCGTGTTCGTCTCGCCACGGCGTGACGCCAAGGCAGCGCGCCGGTGCTTCCAGCGGGCCATCGGGACGGCCAAGATTACCCCGGCCGAGGTCGTCACCGACCACGCGCCAGCCTACCTGGGCGTGCTGGAGGAACTGGCGCGGGCGGCCTGGCATCGAACCGACCAGGACGCCAACAATCGCATCGAGGCGGACCACGGCCGGCTGAAGGCGCGGCTACGGCCGATGCGCGCGCTCAAGCAGGATCGCAGCGCCAAGGTGGTCATCGCGGGGCATGCGTTCATCCAGAACGTTCACCGCGGACATTACGAGTTGGCGGTCCAGGTGCCGGCGAACCGGCGGGTGGCCGTAGCGTTCGACGAGCTAGCCATGGCGATTTAGAGCTTGCGCGGATTGGTGCTTTATTAGCTTCTGCGTGGTGTGGAGGCTTCTCGGATGGGCGTAGATTCCCGGGCATGCCTGATGTCGTCTGAATGCGTGTGATGACGAGAACCGAGCGCAGCTGGGCGGCGGCGCTGCGGCGCTCGCCAGGTGCTGCCGGGCTTGTGGGGCGCGGCGGGTGCCCTGCTGGAGCTGTTGTCGTGCGACGTGCCTGGAGGCAGCGCTCGGTTGGCTGGCGAGCCGGGCAGGTCCAGCGGTGATGCCTCACCTGGAGGCATTCGGTGATACACCCCAGGGGGTGGCGGCGTGGTTGACGCGCGTGCGTGCGGGCACCGAGTTGGCACCCAGCCCCGCCGAGGACGTCAACAGCTGGCTGGGCCTGCTGGTCCAGCTGCGCAGCAAGGCCGACCAGCGGCATGACCTCGCTTGGGCTCGCGTGGCGCTCGCGGTGTACGCGTATGTGATCGGTAAGCGCGCTCACAAGGAGGGTTCGCTTGGCGAGCTGTCGGCCGACGCGATGATGTACCGGGTGCATCTGATGGCCTGCCACGGTGTCGTGCCGGGCGACGACCTGCTCGATCCAGGCCCTGTGCTGATGTGGGTCGGCCAGGCGGTGCGGACGCTGACGGTGGCGGAGGCGCGCGCTCTGGTGGCGTTGTGCTGGCATCGGGTGCAGGCCGGCAACGCACCGGACCAGGCGTTGCTGGCCGATTTCCGCCGGCTGCGCTGGATCAAGAACCGCCTCAACGTTGCCCGTCAGCTGGCGTTGCTCACCGGGGTGCAGCTTGACCACAAGCTGCAATCTTGGCTCCCAGTATGGGACGAGTTGCCCTGATCGCCACCGGTCCACGGGCGTCGCTGGGGTCGGCGGTCCCACCGATAGAGGCTCCATGCGCGGCGGATCAGCCGGCGCAGGACGACGATCGCGTGCGCCAGGGCAAGGAACGCGTCGATGACCGGGCCACAGCGTTCGGTGTTGTAGACCAGCTTCTTGAACTGATTGCCCCACGCGTGCGTGCGTTCCACCGGCCACCGCCGGCTGGCCTGGACCGCAGCGGGGGTGCCCTTGGCGGCGATCTGGCCGCGCATGCCACGCCCGGCGAGCTCCTCGCGGGCCTTGGCGCTGTCATAGCCCCGATCCAGATGCACCCTCGGCGTCTCGGGCGGCGGACCCAGCCGGTCCAGGGTGTCCAAGGTCGGACCCAGCAGCGGCGCGTCGTGGCGGTTGGCCCCGGCGGCAACCGTGCCCAGCGGGATCCCGCCCGCGTCGGTCACCACCGAGCGTTTGCGGCCTTGCTTGCCCCGGTCGACCGGGCTGCGCCCCGCATGGTCGCCGCCGCAGGGTGCCTTGGTGATGCAGCCGTCGACGGCCAAGTCGTGGAGTTCCAGGCCGATCATCCGGTCATAGGCGCCCAGGACCAGCACCTCCAGGGTGGCGAAGATCCCGGCGGTGATCCACTGGTCGCGACGGTCGCGGATGGTGGTGGCCGAACAGGTGGCATCGGCGATCTTGCGGTAGCCGCAGCCAAAGACCAGGACCTAGATGAGCTTGTCGAACACGATCCGGTCGGCGACTCGCCGCCGGTGGCAGCCTAGCGGGTGGTCGGGGTGGTAGGCGCCACGGTCGGGCAGCAGGACGGCGAACTGGTCCCACAGGGGGTTGATGAGCCAGGATGGCAGGGCAGGCACGAGTGCTCCATGGATCAGGAAGTGGTAGCACCCTCATGATTCCGAGGCTTGTGCCTGCTTTGCTATGAGCTGCTTCTTCCACCCAATCCGGCAACCATAAGGATGACCGGCATGCTCTTGGCATGCTCCGCCGACGACCCTGCGGAAGGGGAAGTTGGTGGCACCCGGCACGACCTCCGCGATCTCGCGGCGTTGCTGCGGACAGGTCACGGTTCAATCGCCTGCCGCACCGGGTTGGACCCTTCGCCGTACGACCATGTCGTGGGACGCATCGGTGTGCATGCCACAGCGGCGCAGGAGCCCGCCGGATTTGTGCTGCTGGGCGACCGGAGCGAGCTTCGGGTTGTCGGCGGCAAGGAAAGCCTGCAAGCCCTCGCGGACAGGATCGACGGTCTCGCACTGGAAGGCAGGGACGGTGAACACTGGCATGGCGAGCACTATCCAGGGCATCCGTACCTTGCGGCGGACTCTTATCCGGTCGTGATCAGTCTGGATTGAACCGCAGACCTTCGTTCAACGCCCCCGACCCCACCAATCCGCGCACGCACTAAGCATGTCCCGCGCAGGAATTCATACGGCGCGGCTATTCGCGAATCCGGCAAGCACGCCACGAAGGCCGCGTGTGAATTCGCGTTCCCCGGGGCGCTTCGCGAGGCGGCGCGCCACCGCGCGGGTGCTGGGGAAGGCCTCCTCGGGCAGTGTCGAATGCATCCGATAACCCTGCGCACGCTGCTGCGTATCGCGCTCCCCTGGGACCCTCGCAGTCTCGAGGGCGACGAACCCAGTCGTATACGCGAACACCGCAAAGAACGCGCTCACGGCATCAGCGTCGTCAAGGCCGCCGCCCCTCAGCAGTGTGAGCATGTCCTCCCGTAGGCGCAGCGCGTTCGGCCCGTGCATGGGACGTGAGACCGTCAGCGCGACCAGCCCGGGTTGCGTGAGGAGGAGCTTGCGGTAGGAGCTCATCAGCGAGACGAGGCCTTGGCTCCAGGTCATTTGCTGGCGGGGACGCTTGACGTCGCCAAGCAGATCGTCAAGCACGGCGTCGAGGATCGCCGCCTTGTCCGCAAGGTAGGTGTAGAGCGCGTTCGGCATCACGCCGACCGCGTCGCCCAGCCGTCTCATGGACAGGTTCTCGACGCCCTCCTGGGCGGCGATGGCGCGAGCCGCCGTCACCACCTGCTTGCGGCTCAGGCGGGGCGGCCGTCCGGCCCTGGAGGCGGTCTGTTCTTGCGTCATGACATGGAGGAAGAGGTTTTTGTACACTGTACAGAATACTGCGCGGCGGATCACGTTAGGAGGGCGAATGAAGCCAAGAGCGCACCTCAGCCTCTACGACGGCGCCGCCGAGATGGAAGTGGGTCACCTGCTCGCCGAGCTGCACACTGGGCGGTTCACAGGCACCAGCTTCGAGCTGGTCACGGTCGCCGAGTCGTCCGATCCGATCACGTCGATGGGCGGCATCCGCATGGTCCCTGACGCCCTGCTTGCCGACCTCGAGCCCGCCGGCAGCAACCTCCTCATCCTCCCCGGTGCGGAGATGTGGGACGCCGGCGGCGGGGAGGCCTTCGCCGCCGCTGCGGGACGCTTTCTCGACGCAGGGGTCCCGGTAGCCGCGATCTGCGGCGCCACGGCGGGTCTCGCTCGCGCCGGGCTGCTCGACACGCGCAAGCACACCAGCAACGCCCCCGAGTACCTCGCCATGACCGGCTACGCGGGCGGCGATCACTACGTCGACGAGCGCGCGGTCGTCGACGGCGACCTGATTACGGCAGGCCCGCAGTCTCCGGTGCAGTTCGCGCGAGCGACGCTCGAACGCCTCGGATTGGCATCCCGGCGCACCCTGGACGCCTACGAGGCCCTCTTCGACCGTGGCGACCTGGCGGCGTTCCCGATCTTGATGGAGGGGCAGGCCGCCGACTCAGGAGGCGTTTCATGAGCACCACGTAGTAGGCCCTACCCCCAGCTCTTGTTGGCACGTAACAGCTCATAAGGGGTCCCGCACGACGAGGTTGATTGCCGGTGCGGTTATGCGGCGTCGGGGAGCACGGTGGAGTTCCACTCCCCGTGCAGTCGTGGCGCTGCGACGGCACCGCAGCCAGTTCCCGGTCGGAGACCCTGACGCCCAGCGGGTAGCGGCCTTGGTCCAGCTCGGCTTGGACCCGCAGGCCCGAGCGGGCCCGGGTCGCCGCGATCAGCTCGAGGGTCACCTCATGGGAGACCAGCGGCCGACCTCGTCAGTTCATGGAGATGTGGCTGAACAGCCGGTGCTCGATCGTGTTCCACTTCAACGTCCCTGGTGGGAAGTGGCAGACCGTCACCGCAAGGCCGGTGTCGGCCGCCAGCCGGGCCAGCTGCGTCTTCCACGCGCGGATCCGGTAGCCGTTGCTGCCCCCGGCGTCCGCGGTGACCAGCAGCCGGGTCGCAGTGGGATACAACACCCGGCCGGTCTGCTCCCACCAGCGGCGGATCGTCGCCACCGCGAACGCGGCGGTGTCGTGATCGGTCCCGACCGAGACCCAGCCGGCGTTGGCGCCCAGGTCGTATACCCGGTAGGGGATCGCCTTGCCAGCCGCGTCCTCGGGGAAGTCGTGCACGTTGACCCGCTCGGGCTCGCCGGCCGGTTGCCATTCCCGCCCGGTGTTGGCGAACCGGCCGACCAGCTCCTTCTTCTTGGTGTCCACGCTGATCACCGGCTGCCTAGCAGCCAAGTGCTGGGTGGCCTGCTCGTTGAGGTAGCGGAACTGGGCGTCCCGGTTGGGATGCTGGGCGCCCTCCTCGGTCTTGAGCGTGCGCTGCAGCGTGCAGCCCTGCTGGCGGAGCAGCCGGCCGACCGTGTCATCGCTGAGCGGATGCCCCTGCGCGGTGAGTGCCTCAGCCAACTCGCGGGTGGACTTGCAGGTCCACCGCAACGGGCTCTCCGGGTCTCCGCGGGTGCCGGGGTCGACCAGTTCCTCCAGCGCCTGGAGCAGCCCCGGGTCACGATTGACCAGCCGTTTGGGTCCGCCGCCCGGCCGGCGCACCCGCCCGCGCGGGTCAGGCGGGTCATCCAGCTCCCGCACGCCGGTGTACACCGTCGGTCGGGACAGCCCGGTGAGGCGGGCCATCCGCGCGCCACCCCGCGCGGCCCAGGGCACGCGCCGCTGCGCCGGCCGGCAGGCGGCGCTGCCTCTCGGTCGGGTGCGGGGCGACCAGCTCGTACAACCAGCCAGCACGGCGTCCACGTCCACACCGCGACGCTACCGCCCTGGCGTGCCCCTACCGCAACTATCGGACAAACTAGTCATGCGGGGATCCCTTAGGGATACCGAACATTACCCGAGGCACGACAACTGGCGATCGTCGGGAGACCCTGCACGCAGTCGGTCTCGTGGACGCGCTCCTTGCCCTTGGGACCGTGGTACCGCGGACGCCGTGGACAACGACGTCCGCATCGGCCCCCCGGTTGCGCGGCGGTTGGAGGCTGGACGGTGGGATCGGAGCTGATGTCGCCGTATCCCTGGCTTGGTCGGCGGCGGTAGCATCAGCCATGGCCACGGATGGGGCGGGCACCTCCCCCAGCCGCAGCCTCACCCCTCAGCGGGGCCCTGGCGGCGGGGGCAGACGCCGCCGCCCCTCTGGCGAGCCGCCGCCCCTGCCTCGCAACCTCGGCGTGAGCGGCAGGGTCTGGATCACCCTGACCGCCTCCCTGGTCGCGATCATTGGCCTGGTCCTGGCCTCGCAGGCGCTGGCCTCCGGCTTCGATCGGTGGAACGCCGCCGTGCTCCGCGGCATCGTTGCGATCCGCACCGGCTGGCTGACCACGCTGATGGTGGGCGTCAACACGGTCCTTACCTCCCAGTGGACGATCAGGGTCCTGCGGGTGGGCACGCTGGTCGCCCTGGTGGGGTTGCGGCGTTGGCGGCACCTGGGCGTCTTCCTCGGCAGCGTCGTTGTGGTCGAGCTGTCCGCCTACCAGCTCGCCCTGCTGGTCGCCTCACCGCGGCCGATGGATGTCAGGGTCATCGGGACCTGGGAGGGCTTCTCGTTTCCCTCACCGCCGGTGGCCGCGCTGGCGGTCACGCTGGTGGGCATGGTCTATGCGCTGCTGCCGCCCGGCCAGCCGCGGTCATGGGGCAAGTGGGCGGCGGGCGCTACGCTCCTGCTGTTGGGGCTTGCTCGGATGTACCTGGCCGTTGACCATCCGACCGACCTGTGGTCGGCGGTCATCCTGGGCGTGTCGGTCCCGGTGGTCGCCTTCCGCTTCTTTGCGCCTAACGAGGTCTACCCGGTGACCTACCGGCGAGCCAAGGCCGCGCACCTGGACGTCGGTGGGCGCCGTGGGCAGGCGATCCGCACGGCCGTCCAGGAGCAGTTGGGCATGACGGTCCTGGACATCCAGCCGGTCGGGTTGGAGGGCTCGGCCGGCTCCACCCCGCTGCGTCTGCGAGTCGCCGCCGGCGACAGGGAACCCGAGCGTGACCTGTTCGCCAAGCTGTACGCCAAGAGTCACGTGCGCGCCGACCGCTCCTACAAGCTGGGCCGCACGATTCTGTACGGCGCGCTGGAGGATGAGGCGCCGTTCCAGTCGGTGCGCCGCTTCGTGGAGTACGAGGACTACACCCTGCTGCGGCTGCACCGCGTGGGCATCCCGGTACCGGCTCCGTTCGGGTTTGTGGAGATCACCCCGGAACGCGAATACCTGATCGTGATGGAGTTCTTCACCGGCGCCCAGGAGATCGGCACGGCCCCGGTCGACGACCGGGTGATCGACAGTGGCCTGCTGCTGATCCGCCGGCTGTGGGACGGGGGCCTGGCCCACCGTGACGTCAAGCCGGCCAACCTGATGGTCCGCGACGGCAGGGTCTTGCTGGTGGACGCCTTCTTCGTGCAGGTGCGCCCCTCCCCGTGGCGGCAGGCGGTCGACCTGGCCAACATGATGCTGTGCCTAGCGGTGCGGACCGACGCCGAACGGGTGTACCGGCACGCCCTCCGCTATTTCACCGAAGACGACATCGCCGAGGCGTTCGCCGCCACCCGCGGGGTGGCCAGTCCCACCCAGCTGCGGTCGGTCCTCAAGCAGGACGGGCGGGATCTGGTGGCCCAGTTCCGCGCGCTCGCGCCGGCGCGGCAGCCGGTCGCCATCCAGCACTGGAGCCTCCGGCGAGTCGGGTTGAGCCTGCTGGTGCTGGCCCTGGCCGTGCTCGCGGTGCTCGTTGTGGTCCAAAACTGGGCGGTGGTCGCATGAACGCGAGCAGCCTTCGCGCTGGCGCGACCAGGGCCCGCAGGCGGCTCGCCGTGGCTGCGGCGGTGGTCGCTGGCGCCGTGGTCGTGTCCGGCTGTTCCGCCAGCCACTACCAGCGGGTCTCCTGCAGCAGCCACAGCCGCCAGTCGATCTTTGTGCTGGTGGCCCAGGCCGTGCCCTCGGCGACGCTCATGCCGTGCGCCAATCCCCTGCCGGGGGGCTGGAGCGTCGGCGGCTTCGAGGTCCGATCCGGGCTGACCCGGTTCTGGCTCGACTCCGATCGGGCCGGCGCCCGCGCCGCCGAGGTCAGGCTGACGGGCAGCTGCGATGTGGCAGGGGCGACCCAACTCCCCTCTACGAGTCGCGGCTGGCCTCCTGTGCAGCGCTACGAGGCGCCGGCAGCGCGGCAGCCGCCTGCCACGGTCCGCTACTACCGGTTCACCGGCGGCTGCGTGACCTATCGGCTGACCTTCAGCCGACAGAGCGCGCCGGCGCTGTTCGACCAGGCCGACCAGTTCCTGGGCTTCACTACCCGCTCACGCTACGTGAACGGCGTTCGCAAGAAGCAAGGATTGACGCTGTGCGGCGCCGGGGCTCCGCCCTGCCGTGGATAGCTCCCAGGCGATCGCGAGCTCGACCATGACGGCCCCCAGGCAAGCCTCCCTTCCTCCCACCACACGGATAGATCCGCAGTCAGGGAATGCCCAGCAGAGCGAGCAGAATCAGATCAGGCCACCATATACCCTCTGACCTGCGGTTTTGGTGGGCAGGGACGGGATCGAACCGCCGACCTTGCGGCCTTCAGTCGTTGGACCCAGTGTGCAGCGGTGCGGAGATTCGGTGATTGCGCTGCTCAGTTGGCATCTGCCAGAGCAAGCATGAGCAGGTTCGGCAGATTCTCGGTTGACCGCGAGGTTGACCGTGGATGCCCGAGGCTGGTGCGGTGGTCACGAACGCTTGCCGGGTTGGCAGCCACGTTTGCCGGCGCATGGCGCCACCGTGCAGAGCACCCGGAGGATCGTCGGTGGCCTCGGGTGGACCCGCGAGCACGGGCCGTTCAACGAAACCCGCGCGGCGACGCGACCTACCAGCTGGCTCGCGTATCGCTACGGGGACGCCTTCAGTAACCTCCATGCCATGTCCGAGCCCGACGATCCCCGCACTGCCTTTGTCTATCAGGAGGCACTGCGCGGGCTCACGCAACAGCAGACCACCGTCGACGGCCTCCACATAAGCGCCGGGACGCTGATCTTTGCCGCGTCGTTCGCCAGCTCGCTGCTTGGCAGCCGCGCGCTGTCTGACGGGCTGCAGGCGTGGGACTGGGCCGCCGTCGTGTTGCTGTTCGCGATCGGCGCGCTCGCGGTGGTCATGCTCTGGCCGTACTACAACTTCTGGTCCCGCTTCGACGTCGAGGAGCTGCTGAGCCAATACGTCGACGCCGAGGCGCCCGCGACCATGACGGAGATGCACCGAGCGCTCGCCGTGCGCCTCAAGCGCTACCAGCAGCGCAACCAGCGGATCATCCGCAGGATCAGGGAGGCCTTCCAGCTCTCCCTGATCCTCCTGCTCTTCGAGATCGTCGCCTGGCTGCTCTCAATCGCGGGTATGCACGCTTCCTAACCAGTCCTGCCTTCTGAGGTTATGCACCGCCGCACACCTGCACCCGCCGCGATGTGTCTCCTGGCAGGCGGCAGGCGCGGCCAGTACGGTTGGGACCGTGACCAAGAACCGGCTGGAGGCCTTCAGCGACGGCGTGTTCGCGATCGCGATCACCCTACTGGTCATCGAGATCCGCCCCCCGAGGTCCACGAGGGCGAGCGGCTCGCGCACGCCCTGTGGGCGCAGTGGCCCAACTACCTCGCCTACCTGATGAGCTTTCTGACCATCGGCGTGATCTGGCTCAACCACCATCGAATCTTCGAGCAGGTCGCGCGGGTCGATGGGCCGCTGCTGCTGCTCAACCTCAACCTGCTGCTGTGGACGGCGCTGATCCCGTTCCCCACGGCGGTTGTCGCCGAGCACTTGGGAGGCGCCGGTGAGGCGGCCCGGACGGCCGCGGCGCTCTACAGCGGGGCGCTGCTGCTCGGCGTGGCGTTTTGGGGGCCTGTTCGGCTGGATCACCCGCACAGCTCGCCTGCTGCACCGGCCGCCACCCCCGGGATTGTCCGAACGGTCCGCCTGCGGTTCATGGTCGGTCAGGCCGTCTACGCCGGCGCCTTCGCCTTGTCATGGCGTGTCGGCGCCGCTTGCCCTGGCCTTGTGGGGTCATGGCGCTGTACTACGCCTTCAACCAGGCGTCGGTGCCCGCTGAACGGGAACCCGGTGACCAGCAGCCCACCGGACGGTCAGCCTAGCTGAAGATGCGGCGACCAGCAGCCCCGCGTCTATACGCGGCGGTTGTCCCTTGGGGATGTCCCAGACGCGCGTCACCCCAGAATGTTAGGACTCGTTATTGCGGCGGCCAATCACATCGACCGGATCTGTGGGTATGAACGGCTCACCGGCTCGAGACTCATCGCCCGGGCGGCGAGGTCGGCTCAGCGTCTCGATTCACGAGCCCTGGACTCGAGCTATCGCGTCACGTTGCGTTGCGCCCGCGGCTGGGCCCTCTCCCGGAAGCTCGTCTGGAAGGCCGAGCCGCTGGAAGACTGCCGGCATCTTGAACGCGGTCATCTCCTTCACCCGGGTGCCCTCCAGCGTGAGCACCTCGAGCGCCTCCGCCACGTAGCTGCCCTTCTGCGCATCCCAGCGGTAGGCCGCGTTCGCCACCTGGCCGTTCGCCTGAGTCGGCACGTAGCGATGGAGAGGCTCGACGGCGAAGGCGGCGATGACGTCGCGACCGCGCACCAGGTCGGATACGGCGGCATCGAGAACATGGCGTCCTCGGCGAGCATGGCCGCGGGCGCGTCGACGTCGCCCCGCTCCCAGGCATCGAGGTAGCCCTCCACGATCACGCGGACCCGCTCGTCCCCAGCGAGCGAAGGGTGGCCTGCTGACTGCGCGCCGGCATTCGCTCGTCGACCGTCCGCCGCGCCCGCTGCCCGCTCAGATGGGCAGGCGATTCGGTCCAGCAGGAACCTGATGGCCCTACCCGCCGGGGAATGCCCACGGGAATGCCCAGACCAGCGGCCGCCGTGTCGGCATCAGGCACGTGCCCACATCTGCCACTGCCGACGGCGGGCCGCCAGCAATCATGAAGACTACGATCTGCGGCTGATTCAAGGAACGTACACTTGCCGCATATACGGCCGCTGGATCACCACGGCCACGACGCGCTCGTTCCCGTCGAACACGTCCTCCAGCTCGCCCTTGACGTCCAGGCTGATCTCGGAGACCCCGTTGACGTTCAGCGGGTCGCTGCGGACCACGTTCATCACCTGGTCTTCCTGGTACCAGCGCACGACGTTTGGATCCTTGGCGGCATACAGCGCCAGATTCGGCTTGTCGGCGGTCACCCAGATCACCATGCCACCCTGCCGATAGGCAAGCGACAGCTGGACCGCCCCGCTGTCGGCCACGGCGGAGAAGCGCTCGTGGACCTGGGTCTCGCCGCGCCGCTCTTTGGTGAAGGTCTGCGACCGCGTGATGTCAGCCAGCGTGCCGTCGCCATACTTGCCGGGGACAGCCGCGGGATCCTCGGTATAGGTGAACCAGTGGACATGCCCGAGTGCGCCCGTCGCCTGGTTGCGGGCCTGCGAGACGAAGGCGATGTAGCTGAGCTGCGGCAGACCGGCCGGCTGACCCTCATGGGTTCTGACGGCGTAGACCTCATGAAACGGGACCAGCATGTTGGCGCCCCGCAGCGAGGTCCCGCGCAGGTCGTCCCCGCCATAGGGAGCCAGCTCCCAACCACTCGGCAGCCGCCGCTGGAGGGCGGCCGGGTTGCCTTCGAGGGCGATCATCGTCCGCGCGGCGGCGATCCCGTCGGAATAGCGCAGGTCCACTGTGTTCTCCTTGGTGAGGACTTGTCGCGTTGGGAACTCGCGCCGTCTCGGCTGTGTACGCTGTCCACAATGACACATCAAGTGGACGCTGTCCACATGGAGGGATCGATGGCCGCCGCGAGCACCGGCTCACCCAGACGCAGCACCTACCGCCACGGCGACCTCTACCGCGCGCTGCTGGCCGCCGGCACGGAACTGGCGCGCGCCGGCGGACCCGACGCGGTCGTGCTGCGAGAGGTCACCCGACGGGTCGGCGTCGTCCCCAACGCGGCCTACCGGCACTTCGCCGACCGGCAAGCACTGCTCGCGGCGGTCCGCTCGGCTGCCCAGTCGGCGCTGGCGGCGGCGATCGAGGCCGAGCTGGCCAAGCTGCCGGACCAGGACGACCCCGTCGGCGCTGCCCGGGCGCGCCTGCGCGCGGTCGGCACCGGTTACCTGCGTTTCGCCCAGGCCGAGCCGGGGCTGTTCCGCACCGCGTTCTCGGTCCCGGCTGACCTGCCGGACACCGCTAGTCCGGCCCGCGCCAGCGACAGCGGCATGCGGCCCTTCCAGCTTCTGGCCGCCGCGCTGGATGAGCTCGTCGACGCCGGTGTGCTGCCCCGCAAGCGCCGCCGGGGCGCGGAGCTGCTGGCCTGGTCGGCGGTGCATGGCCTGGCCACGCTGATCATCGACGGGCCCTTGCGGGGCCTGGACTATACCCGGACGCACACCATCGCGCAGCGTCTGCTCGACATGGTCGAGCGAGGGCTGTAACCAGCCGGCCGTCCCACCGGGCGCAGCCTCAGCCGGTCGTCCCGATCGCGATCTCCAGCATCTTCTCGCCGATCAGCATGCTTCGATGAGCTGCAATGGATCGCCAGGGGTTCTCGTTCTACTGGCTTGGCCTCGGCATGCGTTCAGCCTTGCTGCCCGATAGCGCAGTAAGCGTCGAGCTGGCGAGTCCTGGCGGCGCCCCCAACTGCGGGGACTACGGAAGGGACGTGGACGGACGCGTGGCCACAGCCGATTGAACAACAGTTCCCCCGCCCTGAACGACCTATGGTCAACGACTCGCAGCGAGAGCCCGGATGGGCACCCAGCACATAGAGAGGGAGCCATTCGTCAAGGACCTGCGGACGCCAAACCGGCAAGCGGAGCAGGCAGCGACTTGGCCCAACCAATCCTTCGCCTGCCCAGAGACGCGTTCGGTGTGCCTGCCGCTGGCCACGGTCCCAGGTGGGGTCGTCGAGCATCGCCAGGGACAGCTTGATGACCAACGACCGAGGAGGGATGGGACGATGCGGATCGGCCTGACCAGCATCTTCGTCGACGACCAGGACCGCGCCGAGCGTTTCTACACCAAGATCCTCGGCTTGCAGGTCAAGACCAGCGCCCCCTACGGCCCCGACGAGCGCTGGCTCAGTGTCGTGTCCCCCCAGGAGCCCGACGGGGTGGAGTTGGTGCTGCACCTGGCCGACGAGCCGGCGCGGGCGTTCCAGCAGGCCAGCCGCCAGGCCGGCCGGCCGGTGTTGTCGTTTCGCACCGACGACTGTGCTGTCGAGGCCGAGCGGCTCAAGGCTAAGGGGGTGGTGTTCGTCAAAGAGCCCTGGAGGAGGGAGTACGGCGGCATCGACGCGGTCTTTGACGACACCTGCGGCAACCTGATCAACCTCCACCAGGACTGAGAAGGTGCAGGAAAGGGGTTCACGACCACCCGGAGGATCCAAGATGAGACGACGATCGCTGCTGGCTTGGCTGACGGGCCTGACGCTGTCGGCGGCGCTGCTTGCGCCGGCGGCCGCCTTCGCGACCGAGACCGAGACCATTCACTTCAGCGGCACCGACTCGCGCGCCTCAGCAAACCTCTGTTCTGGCGTGCCCGGGACGCTGACGATCGTGTTCTCGGGCGTCATCCACACCACTGATCTGGAGGACGGCACCCTCCATACGACCGGCACGACGACCGGCACGGTCACGTTCGTCCCAGACGACCCGAGCCAACCGAGCTTCACCGGCCACTTGACCGAGTGGTCCGGCCAGAACGTGAACGCCAGCAACTCCACCGTCACCATCGCGCACAACATCGTCCTGCACGGCTCCGACGGGTCGCTTGGCAAGCAGCACATCCTGTTCCATCTCACGGTGAACGCGAACGGGACGGTGACCTCGGCCATCGATACCAACCAGCTCACCTGCTGACCGAGGTTGGGCGGCCCGGAAGGGCCCATCGTAGCGAGCAGGCGCCCGCTGCCTGGAGGTGTAGGCGTGTCGGCCAGGGCTCAGTTGAACGACTGACGCGATCCGCTTCCAGGGCGACCTGGCGCGGTCATGTCACCGGCGGCTCCGGAGATCCGGACGATGTCGAACTCGATCCGGTAGGCGTCGGCCTGCTCGCCCGTCAGCCCAAAGGCGCCGTCAGGGTCGGCGGGCAGGCGCTGGGTGTGCCTGCCGGTCTCCAGCTCGACGGCGCCGACCCGGCACAGCCACGGGTGGGGGACCACCAGTCGGCCCCCGGTGCCGACCAACTCCAACTGGTCGCGCCTGGCAGGCGCGGAAACCCGCGGCGGACCCGCACGGGTGACGGCCGCAGTGGTGGTCGCGGCCGCTTCCATGGCAGCCGCTGGTCCCAGGCGACCTGGCGGGCCAGGCGCAGCTGGGTATCAGCGGCCAGCACCAGCCAGGTCCACCGGTCGGCCTGCTCGGGATGGCGCGGCCGTGGCGTGGCCCACCCCAGGGACTGCTTGCAGAAGCGGACGGTGTGCTCCAGGTCGAACCGGCGGACGTAGGCCTGCCAGACCAGGTTCAGGTCGAGGGAGCCGGGGCCGGCCCACCACACCCACAGCACCTTGGGTGGGCGCGTGCGCGCTGGGACCCGCTCGACCTGGACGCGGATGACGGTGCCGCGCACGATCGGCCGCGGCCCTCGGCTGCCGTGGCCGGGATGGCGCTGCTGCTTGGGATGCAGCCCATGCCACGCCTGCACAGTGACGGTGCCGTACTGGTCGTCGGTGGCCACGTGCGTTGCGGTCGGAGTGGGCCAGGTGACGGGTTGGCGCCGAGCTGGTGCGCGTGTTCGGTGGACGCTTGGATCTGGTCGACCTCCACGTAGGGCAGCCACAGCGGGCGCGCGGTGCCGCATTCGACGATGCCGCCGCCGAACCCACCTCCCAGGTCAAGGGCGAGGTAGGAGCCGCGCCCGGCCTGGATCGGCTGCCGGCGCCAGTGCAGGAGGCTCGCGTAGAACGCGCTCGCCCGTGCCCGATCACCGGTGTGGAGCTCCAGGTGAACGACGGGCCTTGGACTGGACATCTGCATGGTCATCTGCATGGTGATCCGCGCTTTGGCCGGAATCCATCGCCGCCGCAGCAGCATCGGTGAGCGAGATCCCGGCCGCCAGGGTAAACCCCGCGTTGAGTGCCGCCCACACGGCCGCTGGTGGCGTCCCGCTTCTGGTGGAAAAGCGGCGGGCGCGGCTCCCGATGACGGCATGTTACGCGGCAGTGGTGACAGGCTGGTCGACCACCCCCTCGAGTCGTGACGGGTGGTGGAGTTGGCGGCGCAGCTCCTGCAGCAGCCGCACGCCGGCCGGGGTCATGATCACCCCACGCCAGCCACGCGAGGCCCGGTCCAGCACTGCCCACACCAGGCTCAGGCACGACCGTTCGCCGGGCAGCCGGCCGATCACCTTGACACGGCGCCTGGTCTCCCCGAAGGTCCGCTCGATCAGGTTGGTGTGGCGAATCCTGGCCCAGTGCTCACGCGGGAACCGCAGGAACGTGGTCAGCTCGGGCAGGGTGTCGGTCAGGCAGGCGACCGCCGCTGGGTAGCGGTCGCGGTAGCGCTTGGCGAACGCGGCCGCCCGTCGGCGGGCCTCGGCGACGGCCTGCTCGCCAGGCTCGGCATCGATGTCGTCGAAGATCTGCCAGAACGCCTGCTTGACCTCGGCCTGGGCGTGCTTTGGGACCTTGGCGAGCAGGTTTCTGGCTCGGTGGACCAGACACCGCTGTCGCAAGGCGTTCGAGAAGACGACCTCGACCGCGCCGATGAGCCCTGGCGCCCCGTCGGTGATCACCAGCAGCGGCGACCTGAGCCCCCGCTCGACCAGCTCGCCGAGGAACCCGGCCCAGGGATCGTGGCCCTCGCTGGCCCCGGGCGCCAGCCCCAGTAGCACCGGGGCGCCCTGGGTGGTGACCCCCCAGGCGCAAAGCACCGGCTCGGCCGGCGCGCCCGCGTGCATCCGAAAGTGCGAGCCGTCAACAAACAGGTACTCCAGCTCCACCTCCGACAGGTCACGGGTCTTCCAGGCGTCGAACTCGTCCTTGATCACCTGGCAGACGCGGCTGACGGTCGACTTCGACAGCGCTGCCTCCGGTCCCAGTGCCTCGGCCAAGGCGGCCTCCACGTCGCGCACGCTCAGGCCACGCACGAACCCCGAGATCACCAGCGCCTCCAGCGCATTGGTACGCGACACGCCCTTGCCCAACAGCCGCGAGACGAACGGCTCGGTCGTGCCGCAGATCTTCGGGCGCTCCAGCACCACCGGCCCCGCGGTGGTCTTGACGGTCAGCTCGGTGTGGCCATTGCGATACCCGGCGCGCTCCCGCTCACCGCGGGCGTATCGCTCGCGGCCCAGGAACTCGGTGACCTCTGCTTCCACGGCGGCCTGCACGACCAGCCGCACGCTCAACCTGGCGACCTCCTCCAAGACCTCGCCGAGGTCCTGTTGGGAGGCGAACAGCTCGTCGATCTGGGCACGGATGCGCTCGACAGCGGATAGTCTTGGGGGCACGGGCGTGGACCTCCTCGGCATGAGTTGCTAGCTCTGCTGGGAGCCTACGCCCGTCCTACTTTTCCACCGCTACCTGGACGCCACCGTAAGCTGCCCGGTCCGCATGATCGGCACCTGAGCAGCCAGCCGTCGCTTAATCTTCAATCGCTGGGCATGCGTGAGCGAGTTCGCCATCGGATGGCGAACCTCCAGT
>Ga0268241_10000017_pt1 | contig 17473 bp, 18 predicted proteins | sample BulsoiAmnAmmetaG_FD_200248 | JGI IMG/M metagenome (GOLD analysis project Ga0268241, IMG submission 200248) | Bulk soil microbial communities from Mexico - Amatitan (Am) metaG (v2) (version 2) | ecosystem: Environmental > Terrestrial > Soil > Agricultural land | place: Mexico: Amatitan, Jalisco...
TGGCGCACCACGGCTCGCCGTGCGGCTGCGCGCGTGGGTGCCCTGGATCGCCACGGTCGTCCGCCTCGGACTGGCCGTGGTCTGGGCGTGGGCGGCGCGCGCCAAGATCCTCGACCCGGCCGGCGCCGTGCTGTCGGTGCGGGCCTACCGGCTGCTGCCCGAGGCCCTGGTCCACCCGGCGGCCTACGCGCTGCCGTTCCTCGAGCTCGCGGTTGCCGTGCTGCTGGCCGCCGGGATCGCGACGCGGGTGGCGGCCGGCACCTCCGCCGGGCTGCTGCTGGTCTTCATGGCCGGCATCGCCTCGGCGTGGGCGCGCGGCCTGCAGATCGACTGCGGCTGCTTCAGCACCGGCGGCGCCGCCGCGGGCGTCGGCGCCGCGCAGTACCTGGGCGAGCTGCTGCGCGACACCGGGCTGCTGGTGCTGTCGCTTGCCCTGGTGTGGCGGCCGCGGAGCCGCCTTGCCCTGGGCGGCGAAGCCGAACGCGCGACCATCCCGCCGCCATGACCCGCGAAACCCGATGCACGCCTGCACGCCGCCGCAATGACCTGAAGACCTGAAGACAAGGAGATGCTGGAGAGCGGACGAGCAAGTCGAAGCAGCCCCCGCGCGGCGGCGGGCGGAGAAGATCGCGGCGCGCCGCGGCCGGCGGCGCCCGTCGTGGCAGCTGTGAACTGGCGTGGCCGTGCTGATCGTGGCGGTCGTCGCGGGGGTGGTCATCCAGTCGAACCGCTCCCCGAGCGGCGCCACCGTGGTCAAGCCCGCCCACGCGCTCGGCCCGAACGGCGGCGAGCAGCGCGGCAGCGCCTCGGCGCCGGTGGTGGTCGAGGAGTACGGCGACTTCCAGTGTCCGCACTGCGCCAACTTCCAGCGGACCGTCGGCCCGACCGTCGACAAGCTGGTCGACAGCGGCAGGATCCGCTTCGTGTTCCACCCGATCGCCTTCATCGGGCCGGAGTCCACCGCCGCGGCCAGCGCGGCGACCGCCGCCGGCGACCAGGGCAAGTTCTGGCCGTACCTCGACCAGCTGTTCGCCTAGCAGGGCCCGGAGAACTCCGGGACCTTCTCGACCGGCAAGCTGCTGGCGATCGGGCGTGCGGCCGGGTTGACCGACCAGCGCTTCACCACCGCCGTCGAGCGGGGCACCTACGAGAACTGGATCGCCCAGCAGACCGATCAGGCCTCGCGGCGCGGCGTGAACCAGACCCCGACCGTGCTGGTCGACGGCCAGATGGCGCCCGACGCGATCACCCCGCAGGGCCTCCAGGCTGCGGTCGACGCCGCCCTGGCGGCGAAGTGACGGCCGCCTCCGGCAGCATGGACTGATCGGGACGTGCGCCGCCGCCCGCGGCGGGAGGAGGGATGCAGCGTGGACGTGGCAGATTCGGTTCGCCGCTACTGGGACGCGGACGCGGCCACCTACGACCGCTCACTGGACCATGGGGCGGGCACGCCGACCCAGCGGGCCGCCTGGAACGCCGCGCTGACCCGCATGCTGCCGCCCGCGCCCGCGCGGATCCTGGACGTCGGCGCGGGCACCGGCTTCCTGTCGCTGGCCGTCGCGCGCCTCGGCTACCGGGTGACCGCGCTGGACCTGTCGCCCGGCATGCTGGCGTACCTGCGCAGCGCGTCCGAGCGGGAGGGCCTGGAGGTCGAGATCGTCGAGGGCGGCGCCGAGCAGCCGCCGCCGGGGCCGTTCGACGCGGTGATGGAGCGCCACCTGCTGTGGACGCTGCCGGACCCGGCGGGCGCGCTGGCCGCCTGGCGTGCGGTCGCGCCCTCGGGCCGCCTGGTGCTGTTCGAGACGATGCACGGCCGGGCCGATCCGGTCGAGCGCCTGCGCGGGCAGGCGCGCGAGGGCCTGCGGAAGCTGCGCCGCGAGCCGGACCACCACCACGACCACTACCAGGCCGAGCTGATCGCCGAGCTGCCGCTGGCCGGCGGCGCCCACCCAGACCAGCTGGTCGAGCTGGTCGAGCGGGCCGGCTGGGGCCGCGTGCGGCTGGAGCGGCTGCGCGACGTCGAGTGGGCCCACCTGTTGGCGCTGCCGCCGGCCAGCCGCGTGCTCGGCACCACCCCGCGGCTGGCGATCGTGGCGGAGTCGCTTACGCCGGCTTGACCGCCGGCTCGGGAGCATGGCCCCCCCCGGCGCCCTCGGGCGCGTCCCCGGCATCCACACCGGAGGTGGCTCGATGCGCGAGGCCATGCTCACCTGCCCGAAGTGCCACGGCGGCATGCGCTCCTACGAGCGCAGCGGCGTGACCGTGGACCAGTGCGACGAGTGCCGCGGCATCTTCCTCGACCGCGGCGAGCTCGACCGCCTGATCGACGCCGAGCGCGAGTGGCACTCGGAGCCCGTGCGGCGCGAGGCGTCCTGGAACGACGGGTACCGCGACGATCGCGACGACCGGCGGTACGGGCATGGCGACCGCGACGACCACCGCGGCTACCCGCGCAGCCGCAAGAAGAGCTTCCTCGACGAGCTGTTCGACTAGAGCGCCGGCACGTATCGGTGCCGCGCGTAGATTTCCCGCGGCGACAAGGGAGCCGAAACGGCGCGCACCGCGGATACGTGCCGCGCTCTACGCCTGGCGGAGGCTCAGCCGGCCAGGCCGCCGGCGGTGAGGTCGGGCGGCAGCGCCGCGCCGCTGCCGCGGGCGGCCTCCAGCGCCTTGCGCACCGCCTGGCCGTAGAACTTGCCGAGGAAGGTGTAGCCGGCGCTGGAGGGGTGGAACAGGTCGGGGCTGAACATCTCGCGCCGCCCGCGGAAGACGGGCCGCGCGACCGTGGCCACGTCGATCACGGTGATCTTGTGGCGGCTCAGCTCGGCCTGGTACAGCCGCGTGTAGGCGCGCGCCCACAGCCCCAGCACGTCGCGCAGCGGCCAGCGGAAGGCCAGCGAGGTCTCGGCCGGCGGCAGGCCGGAGACCATCACCACCGCGCGTGGTGCCGCGGTGGTGATGCCGGGACCGAGCAGGCGCAGCTGGCGGCGCACCTCGTGGACCGGCGTGACATGGGTGATGTCGTTGGTGCCGACGCACACCAGCACCACGTCCGGGTCCAGCTCGGCGAGCCGTGGGACCTGGTCGGTCACCACGTTGCACAGCCGCGCCCCGGAGGTCCCCAGCGAGTACAGCCGCACCCGGTAGCGCTCGGCCAGCGCCACCGCCACGCCGTAGGTGAGCGTGTCCTCGGCGCAGTCGGCGCCCACCCCGGCGACCGAGCTGTCCCCCAGCACGGCCAGCACCAGCGGCTCGCCGTCCTCGGGGCCCAGAGCGCAGCTGATCTCCAGCGCGGGATGGGATGGCAGGAACCGGTGCTTGGTGGCCGCGAACACCTCGGCGGCCAGTGTGGTGACGACGGCGCCTCCCGCAACCAGGGCGGCGCGACCGACGTGCCGGAAACCGATCCCCACCTGCGCCTCCTCGAGGAGATCGGAGGGCCAGCGACCGCGCCATCCTCCTCGACGCGAGCCCCCGGACTCCGCATCCACATCGAGAGTACGAAGCTCCGCCCGATATGTGAAGAGTCTGGTCGCTCTGCCTACCACTGAGTGTAGCGGGGCGGGGGGTTACGAGGGAAACGCTCGGTACTAACGAGCCGTTGGTCCGAGACGGCGTAACTGTGCGGGATCGCTGCGGTACCGGTCGACCAGCTCCCTGGTGCAGGCGTCGATGCGCGCGTGCAGCTCGCGCCGGCGGCGCGACAGCTCGGTCTCGATCTCGACCAGCGTGCCCTCGATCTCGCGCAGCCGCTCCGGGTCGTCCCAGGGGATCGGCGTGTCCCAGGTCTCCGCCAGGCTGGCCATCCGGCGGTCCTGGAGGCCGCCGGCGAACCTGGCGAAGCTCGGCGAGCGCCGCGGGGTGGCCCGCCGCATGTCGGATCGCTGCCCCGACGCGGTCGCGGTGAGCTTCTCGACGCTCGGCTGGTCGCCCGCGACCGCCGCCTGCGCCAGGTCCAGCCGGCCCTGCACCAGCCGGCGCCAATAGCTCACCTGACGCTCCTCCTCGCGCAGGCTCTGGCGCAGCGCGCGCAGGCTGGCGAGCGGTTCCAGCCGCAGCCGTTCCTCGAAGCCGTCGTCGCCCACGAGCACTCCTTCTCCCAGCCGGGGCATCCGTTATCTCCAGTTCTCGGCATTCCGTGAACCGCACTACAGCCTTGCGTGGTCTAGCATCGCGGCATGCCCAGAGCCGCCAGGAAGGCCGCGCCGCGCGCCCGGCCGCGACGCCGCTCGCCAGCGCTACGAGCACGCGCCGCCGAGATCCACGCGCGCTTGACCAAGCGCTACCCACAGGTCACCACCGCGCTGCGCCACGACTCGGCCTGGGAGCTGCTGGTGGCGACCATCCTGTCGGCGCAGTCGACCGACGAGGTGGTCAACCAGGTGACCGCCGAGCTGTTCAAGCGGTACCCGACCGTGGCCGACGTGGCCGCGGCGCCGCGCGCCGAGTTCGAGCAGGCCATCTACCGCACCGGCTTCTTCCGCAACAAGGCCAGGTCGGTCCAGGAGGCCGCCCAATACCTGCTGGAGCATCACGACGGCCAGGTCCCGGAGCGCATGGAGGAGCTGGTCAAGCTGCCCGGCGTGGGGCGCAAGACCGCCAACGTCGTGCTCGGCACGTTCTACGCGCGCAACGACGGCGTGGTGGTCGACACTCACGTGACCCGGCTGTCGCGCCGGCTGGGCCTGACGCGCCAGACCGACCCCGAGAAGATCGAGCTGGACCTGATGGGCCTGCTGCCCAAGGAGGAGTGGACCGACTTCTCGCACCGGCTCATCTGGTTCGGGCGCCAGGTGTGCCTCGCCAAGGACCCCCGCTGCGACCTCTGCGAGCTGGCCGACCTGTGCCCCTCCGCCTTCAAGGTGGGCCGCTGGGCCAAGCCGGCCAAGCCCGCCAAGGCCAAGGCGGGCGCCGCCGGGACGGGCACGGTCAGGGCCGGCGCCGCCACGAGCCCGCGGCAGGCCCCACCCGCCTGAGGCGCCTCAGCGGCGCTGCTCGGGGCCCAGGCGCGCGCGGAAGCTGGCGGCCACCTCGCCGGGGTTGGCGTGCCGCCGCGTGCTCGCCTTGGAGTACAGCAGCTCGTCGTCGAGCCAGACCTCGAAGCGCCCGCCGGTGGAGGGGACCATCTCCAGCTCGGCGATCACCGACGCCCAGCCGTTCAGCAGTTCGTCCGCCAGACCGACGGCGCGAGGGATGTAGTTTCAGGGCACACAGAACTCGATGCGCACCCGGTGTGTGGGGTTCATCACCATGCCAGCAAGCCTAGTGCCCCCCCAAGGCGTGACGCCAGCCGGTTCGCGGGCTATGCTCCTAACTAACAGTTGTTAGGGGAAGGACGGTCCGGCTGGTGTCCACGCGCAGGGAGCAGATCGAGGACGTCGCCAGCGCGCTGTTCAGCCACCGGGGGTACCGCGCGACCAGCATGCGGGACATCGCCAGGGAGCTGGACATCCGGGGCGCCAGCCTGTACGCCCACATCCCCTCCAAGGAGGCGGTGCTCGCCTCCATCGTCGAGCGCGCCGCCGAGCGCTTCCACCAGGCGATCCAGCCGATCGCCGCCGGCCCCGGCCCGGCGGCCGAGCGGCTGCGGCGGATGATCGCCGCGCACGTCGAGGTGGTCACCTCCGGACGCGAGCGCGCGCAGGTGTTCCTGTTCGAGTGGGTCGCACTCAGCCAGGAGCGCCGCGAGCAGGTGGCCCGCTCCCGGGACGCCTACGAGGACCACTTCACCCGGGTGATCGCCGAGGGCATCGCCGCGGGGGAGCTGGCGCCGGCCGACGCCCGCATGGCCGCCGTCTTCCTGCTCTCGGCGATGAACGCCCTCGCCCACTGGTACCGGCCCGACGGGCCGCTCAGCCCCGACGCCATCGCCAGGCAGTACGCAGATTTGTTCCTCTGCGGCCTCGACCGGGGACAACCCCAACGAGCCGCTAGCGCCACGGCAGGGGGAAGCCGATGAACAACGCCGCCCGGACCCAGGCCTTCTACCGGCACGTCGCCTCTGGCGGCAAGGTCGAGGCGGGCGAATGGATGCCCGACGACTACCGCCAGGCGGTCTGCCGCTTCGTCGAGATGCACGCCAACTCCGAGCTGATGGGCGTGCTCCCCGAACGGGAGTGGATCCTGCGCGCCCCGACGCTCAAGCGCAAGCTGGCGCTGACCGCCAAGGTGCAGGACGAGGTCGGCCACGCGCAGCTCCTCTACCGGGTCGCCGAGGACCTCGGCAAGCCGCGCGAGGCGATGCTGGCCGACCTGCTCGCCGGCCGGACCAAGTTCCACAACGTCTTCCACTACCCGACCCGGACCTGGGCGGACGTGGGCATCATCGCCTGGCTGGTCGACGCCGCCGCGATCGTCGCCCAGCAGGCGCTGCGAGAGTCCTCCTACGCGCCCTACGCCCGCACCATGAAGAAGATCTGCTGGGAGGAGTCGGTCCACATCCTGCACGGCCGGGACGTGGTGCTGACCCTGGTCAACGGCACCTCCAGGCAGCGCGCCATGGTCCAGGAGGCGCTCGACCGCTGGTGGGGCCCACTGATGCAGATGCACGGGCCGCCCACCGACCCAGCCAAGGACCGCGACCTCGCCTGGCGGATCAAGAACAAGGACAACGACACCCTGCGGCAGGAATTCCTGTCGACCTACGTGCCGCGCATCCGCGAGATCGGCTTGGAGCTGCCCGATCCCGAGCTGCGCCAGGACCCCGACAGCGGCCGCTGGCACTACACCGAGCCGGACTGGAAGGAGCTCTACTCGGTGGTCACCGGCCACGGGCCCAAGTCGAAGGAACGGCTCGAGTTCCGCCAGCTCAACTACGAGCAGACCCGCTGGGTGCGCGAGACCATCCTGGCCGAGCCGAAGGCGGCCGCCTGAGATGGAGGTCTACGAGGTCTTCCGCCAGGAGCGCGAGGGCGCGCCGATGCAGCACTCCGGCAACCTGCTGGCGCCGGACCCCGAGCTGGCGAGCCACTACGCGCGCGAGTTCTACGGCCGCCGGCAGGAGTCGGTGCGGCTGTGGATCGTGCCGCGGGCGGCCATCCGCGACCTGAGCGACCCGGACCTGCTCCAGCCGCCGCTGGACCGCTCCTTCAAGAAGCCGGTGGGCTACTCGGCCGACATCAAGCGCAAGCTGGCCGCCGCGCGCGACCGGCTGGGCGTGGGCTCGGCCGGCGAGCCGGAGGCCGAGGACCCGGTGGTCGCCGCCGGCCGCAAGGGGGCCGAGCAGGCATGAGCACCAGCCTGCCGGCGACCGGCCCGGAGGCGGCCGCGCAGCTCGACGAGCCGACCCGCGAGGCGCTCGCCGAGCTGCTGCTGGCCATGGCCGACGACGAGTTCGTGATCGGCTTCTGGGACTCCGAGTGGACCGGCATCGCCCCGCTGCTGGAGGAGGACGTCGCCTTCAGCTCGCTGGCGCAGGACGAGATCGGTCACGCCCAGGTGCTCTACCAGCTGCTCGCCGAGCTGCGCGACGCCGACCCCGACCGGATCGCCTTCGGCCGCGGCGCCCAGGAGTACCGCCACGCGCGGCTGCTCGACCACCCGCGCACCGACTGGGCCTTCTCGATCGCGCGCCGGTTCCTCTACGACACCGCCGACGCCGTGCGGCTCGACCTGCTGGCCGCCAGTTCGTACGCGCCGCTGGCCGGGGTGGTCGCCAAGATGCGCCGTGAGGAGACCTACCACCTGCTGCACGCCACCGCCTGGGTGGAGCGCCTGGCCGGCGGCGGCGAGGAGCCGCGCCGGCGCCTCCAGGACGCGCTGGAGCGGCTCTGGCCGGACGCGCTGTGCGTGCTGGCGCCGCTGGAGGGCGACCGGCGCCTGGTGGAGGCCGGCGTACTGGCCGAGCCGCTGGCCGACGGCGAGCAGCGCTGGCTGACCGGCCTGGCGCCGCTGCTGGAGCGGCTCGGGCTGCCCTTCCCGTTCCGCCGCGCCGGCGCGCGCCTGGAGCCGGCCGTGGAGCGGCCGGCGAGCCCCAGGGGCGACCATTCCGCCAGCTTCGAGTGGCTCTGGGGCGAGTTCACCTCGGTGTACCGGTCCGACCCGGAGGCGGCCTGGTGAGCGGGCAGGCGGTGCTCGGCGAGCGGGCCGTCTGGGAGGCCCTGGCCGAGGTGCCCGACCCGGAGATCCCGACACTGTCCGTGGTCGAGCTCGGCATGGTGCGCCGGGTGGAGGTGGGGGACGGCCGCGTGCGGGTCGAGCTGCTGCCCACCTTCGTGGGCTGCCCGGCGCTGGAGGTGATCCGCCGGACGGTGGCCGAGCGCCTCGAGCGGCTGGCGCCGGTGGTGGAGGTCGACGCCACCTTCGCGGAGCCGTGGACCAGCGACCGGATCACCCCTGAGGGACGCCGCAAGCTGCGGGAGAGCGGCTTCGCCCCGCCGGCGCCGCGGACTACCGGCGAGCAGCCATTGTTCGCTACGATCCCGGTACGGCCGGCCGCCGCCTGTCCATACTGCGGCTCCCCCGACACCACGATGGAGAATGCGTTCGGTCCGACGCTGTGCAGGTCGATCTTCTGGTGCAATGCCTGCCGGCAGCCTTTCGAGCAATTCAAGACGGTGTGATTCCGCGCGGGCGAGCTATGATGCTCGCGGAGGTTTTCATGGCACTGCTAGAGGTCAGAGACCTGCACGTCCAATTCCATACGGACGACGGCATCGTCAAAGCGGTCGATGGCGTCGATTTCACCCTCGATCGGGGTGAGACGCTCGGGATCGTCGGTGAATCGGGCTCCGGAAAGAGCGTCACCTGCCTCTCGATTCTCGGGCTGGCCCGTGGTGGGCGGGTCACCGGAGAGGCCAGCTTCCAGGGCCGTGACCTGCTGAAGATGCATCCGGACGAGATGCGCGACATCCGCGGCAAGCAGATCGCGATGATCTTCCAGGACCCCTTGTCGAGTCTGCACCCCTATTACCGCGTCGGCGCCCAGATCGTCGAGGCGATCCAGGCGCACGAGAAGGTCTCCAAGAAGGACGCGCACAAGCGTGCCGTCGAGCTGCTCGGGCTGGTCGGCATCCCGCGCCCGGAGCGGCGCGTCGACGACTACCCGCACCAGTTCTCCGGCGGCATGCGGCAGCGCGCGATGATCGCCATGGCGCTGGCGCTCGACCCGGCGGTGCTGATCGCCGACGAGCCGACCACCGCCCTGGACGTCACCGTGCAGGCGCAGATCCTCGACCTGATCGAGCGGCTCCAGGACGAGTTCGGCACCGCCATCGTGATGATCACCCACGACCTCGGCGTGGTCGCCGACATGGCCGACACCGTGCTGGTGATGTATGGCGGCCGACCGGTCGAGGTGGCCGACCGCCGCACCGCCTACTACCACCCCCACATGCCCTACACCTGGGGCCTGCTCCAGTCGCTCCCGGCGATCGGGGCCGAGCAGGACCAGGAGCGGCTGCATCCCATCAAGGGGCTGCCGCCGAGCCTCATCCACCCGCCGGCCGGCTGCAAGTTCAACCCCCGCTGCCCCTACGTGTTCGACCTCTGCACGCGGGAGGAGCCGAAGCTGCTGCCGGCCGACGCCGCCAGCCCAGGTCACCTGTCGGCCTGCCACCTGTCGCTCGAGGACAAGCAGCGGATCTGGGAGGAAGAGGTGGCGCAGACCCGATGAGCGACAACGAGATCCAGCCCAGCGCCCCGGCCCCGGCGGCCAGCTCCGCTCCGGCGGTGGACGCCGCGCCCGACGCGGCCGCCGCGCCGGAGCCCAAGCCGGAGCGCCAGCCGCTGGTCCGTCTGAGCGGCGTCAAGAAGTACTTCCCGATCACTCAGGGCATCGTCTTCCAGCGCGAGATCGGCCGCGTGCATGCCGTCGACGGGGTGGACCTCGACGTCTACCCGGGCGAGACGCTCGGCGTGGTGGGCGAGACCGGCTGCGGCAAGTCGACCCTCGGGCGGCTGGCCTGCCGGCTGCTGGACGTCACCGAGGGCACGGTCGAGTTCGAGGGTCGGGAGATCACCAAGCTCAAGGGCAAGGAGCTGCGGGCCTTCCGCCGCGAGGTCCAGATGATCTTCCAGGACCCCTACTCGTCGCTGAACCCGCGCAAGCGCGTCGGCCAGATCATCGGCGACCCGTTCCAGATCCACGGCATCGCCGACGGCAAGGAGCGCAAGCTGCGGGTGCAGGAGCTGATGGAGGTCGTCGGCCTCAACCCCGAGCACTACAATCGCTTCCCGGCGGAGTTCTCCGGCGGCCAGCGGCAGCGCATCGGGGTCGCCAGGGCGCTGGCCCTGCGGCCCAAGGTGATCATCTGCGACGAGCCGGTCTCCGCCCTGGACGTGTCGATCCAGGCGCAGGTCATCAACCTGCTGGAGGACCTCCAGAACGAGTTCAACCTGACCTACATCTTCATCGCGCACGACCTCTCGGTGGTGCGGCACGTGTCCGACCGCGTGGCCGTGATGTACCTCGGCAAGGTGGTCGAGCTCTCGGACGCCAAGCGCCTCTACGCCGAGCCGAAGCACCCCTACACCGGCGCGCTGCTGTCGGCGGTGCCGGTGGCCGACCCGGACGAGGCCGACAAGCGCGAGCGGGTGATCCTCTACGGCGACGTGCCCTCGCCGATCGACCCGCCGTCCGGGTGCCGCTTCCACCCGCGCTGCCCCAAGGCCCAGGACCGCTGCGTGACCGAGGTGCCGCCGCTGGAGCCCAAGGCCTCCGGCGACTTGGCCGCCTGCCACTTCCCGCTGGAGCCCGGCGAGGACCTCGCCAAGGCCAAGCCCGGCATCAGGCAGGAGTCCACCGCGCCGGCCATGTGAGGCCCACGGACCCGGAAGCACGCCTGGAGACGAACGAACGCCCGGTGCCTCCAAGCACCGGGCGTTCGCGTGAGCGACGGCCGCTACGTGTAACGGACCCGCGGGTCGAGGTAGGCGTAGACGATGTCGACCAGCAGGTTCAGCAGCGTGATCGCCAGCGAGGTCACGATCGTCACCGCCAGGATCACCGGCAGGTCGGAGTTGAACACCGAGCTGACCACCCACTGGCCGATGCCCTGCAGGTTGAACACCGTCTCGGTGATCACCGCCCCGCCGAACAGCGTGCCGAGGTCCATGCCGAACATGGTCACCACCGGCGTCAGGCTGGAGCGCAGCCCGTGCTTGAAGATCACCTTCCACTCGGGCAGGCCCTTGACCCGCGCGGTGCGGATGTAGTCCTGCGCCATCGTCTCGATCAGGTTGCCGCGGGTCATCCGGGCGTAGAACGCCGCGAACAGCAGCGCCAGCACCACCCAGGGCATGATCATGTGGCTCAGCCACGACCCGAAGCTCGTCCCGATCGAGACGTATCCCGTGCCCGGCGCGATCCCGAGCTTGAACCAGAAGAGCCACAGCGCCATCAGGCCCAGCCAGAACACCGGCGCGGAGACGAAGAACAGCGCCAGGCCCATCGACAGCCGGTCGACGAAGGAGCGCCGCTTGACCGCGGAGACGATCCCGATCGGGACGCCGATGCAGACCCACACCAGCGCCGCCCCGACGGCGAGCTGCGCGGTGATGGCGATGCGGTCGACCAGCAGCGAGCGGACCGACTGGCGGGTCGCGAACGAGAAGCCCAGCCCCGGCCAGCCGTACTGGTCACCGGCGAACAGGTGCTTGACGAACAGGCCGTACTGCACCCAGACCGGCCTGTCGAGCCCGAACTGCTGGCGGACCTGTGCGATGGCCTCCGGCGTCGGCTGCTTCCCCGCGAACGCGACGGCGGGGTCGGTGGGAGGCATCACGAAGAAGATCAGGAAGGTGATCATCGTGATGATCAGCACGACGATCGCCACCCACATCAGACGCCGCACGATGTAGCGCCACATAGGTCACGAACCTTCGCTCGGTCGGGGAGGCGCGGACCACCGGGCCCGCGCCCCCGACGTTCAGCTCACTACAGGGTCGAAGCGTTGATCTTGTTGTTGACCGCGATCTCCGTCAGCGAGACGTAGCCTGAGAACTGGTCGAACTCGTAGTGCGTCAGGCTCGGGTTGGTCACGGTCGGGTTGTTGGCCCACAGGTACGGGATCCACGGAACCGCCGTCTCCATGACGGTCTTGTCAAAGTTCGCCCAGCACTGGTTCCGCTGCGGGTCTGTGGCCTGGATCTTCTCGCAGTCGTTGATCGGGGCGCTCACGTCCGGGATGGTCACCCCGGACGGGATCTTGGCGCCGACCTGGGAGGCAATGCTGGGGGTCAGACCGACCAGCGCGTAGTTGGTGTTGCCCGTCGAGATGATGCTGGAGCCGGCGAACAGCGGCGCGGCGAAGGTGTATGCGTCCGCGTAGTCCTTGCCCCAGCCGGCGTTCAACGCGATCGGGATGTTGTTCTTGACGGTCTGGATGGTGGTGTAGGCGGCGCTGCTGGCCAGCTCGCGCGGCTTCACCTTGATGCCGATCTTGCCGAGGCTGTTGACCACCACCGGCTCGAGGTCGGTCCACGGGGTGACGTTCCGGTTGATCATCACCAGGCTGGAGCAGGCCGACGCGTCGCAGGTGCCGTCCTTGTTGCTGTCGTACTTGGACTGCTTCATCTCCGCCTGCGCCTTGGCGAGGTCACCGTGGAACCCCGGCGTGGCGTAGGGGTCGTACGACTGGGTCAGGTCGTTGTTGATCACCGACGGCGGCATGATGTGGGTCGCGATCTGCCCGAAGGTTGGACCGCCCCACGCCTGCAGCATGGCGGCCTTGTCCATGATCAGGTTCGCCGCCTTGCGCACGTGGATGTCGTCGAACGGCGGCGTGGTCCAGTTCATGGTGATGTACCAGGTGCGGTCGCCCGAGTCGAAGTGGATCAGGTTCTTCTTGGCGGGCTGCGTCAGGTACTGCTGCAGGATCGGCTTGGGCGGCTGGTTGGTGAACGAGGCGTCCAGGCTGCCGGACTGGACCTTGTTGAAGATGTCGTTGACGTTGGTGTCGATGGTGACCTGGATGCCGTCGACGTTGTTGGTCCGCAGGTCGTCGGTGTTCTGCGCGTAGTTCGGGTTGCGGACCATGGTGATCTGCTTGCTGGGGTCGAAGCCGGAGATCGGCTTCATCGCCGAGCAGGAGCCGACCTTCAGCTGGTCGGAGCCCTTCAGCATGTACGGGCCCGAGGAGATGATGAAGCGGCCGTAGTCGCCGGCCTTGGTGAAGCACTTGGCCACTTCCTGCGGCACCGGCGCGGTGGCCGCCATCGACAGGCGGTACAGGAAGTCACCCTGCGGCTTCTCAAGATGGAAGATGATCGTCGAGTCGTCCGGGGTCTCGATGCCGGAGATCGGCTGCGGGCTCTTGGCCTTGCCGTCCATGCCCTTGATGGTGCCGAAGTAGTACTGGCCGTACTGGGCGACCAGCGGCGCGGTGTTGATGCGCTCGAAGGCGTACTCGATGTCCTTCGAGGTGATCGCGCGGTTGACCGGCGGACCGAACTTGAGGCCGGACTTGAGCTTGAAGGTGTAGGTCAGGCCGTCGCTCGCGATGGTCGGCATGGCCTGCGCCAGGTCCGGGTGCAGCTCGTTGCCCTTCGGCCCGGCGGTGTGGTTGGTCGCCACCAGCGTGCGCAGCAGCGCGTTGTACATCGTGAATGCGCTGGCCAGATACTCGCCGGTCGGGTCGAAGGCATTGGTGAAGCCGAAGTCGTCCTGTGCGGTGCGGAACACCCCGCCCTTCTGGACGGAGCCGGAGCTGGTGCCGCCACCGCCTCCTCCGCCGCCGCCGCCACAGGCCGCCGCCACCAGTGTCACGGCAAGGGCAAGTCCCACCATGCCGATCCAACGCCGTCTCTTGCCCATCTGTCCTCGCCTTTCACCTGAGGGGATCGTCACCGTCGTTGGCTGCCTCGATTGCTCTGTCGGGACCTCCCTTCGCGATTGCTCAGCTCCGCTCGCCAGGCCCGAGAGCGTCGCGGAGCCCGTCGCCGACCAGGTTGAACGAAAGGGTGGTGATCACCAGGAACGCGCCGGGGAAGACCATCATCCACCACGCGTAGGTGAACAGCTGCCCGTTGGTGGCGTCCGAGAGCATCCGGCCCCACGACGGCGTCGACTGGGGAACGCCGACGCCGAGGAACGACAGGCCAGCCTCGAACAGGATATTGCTGGGGATGATCAGCGACGTGTAGACCACGATTGGCGCCACCAGGTTCGGCAGCAGCTCGCGGAACATGATCCAGGTGTTGCGCGCGCCCAGCGACCGCGACGCCTCGACGAATTCCCGCTCGCGCAGCGAGAGCACCTGCCCGCGCACGATGCGGGCGATATTCGGCCAGGTGAACAGCGCGATGATGCCGATCACCAGGCTGAGCCCCGGCTGCAGCAGGCCGTGCAGGCAGCCGCTGGCGGTGGTGGAGCAGACCGTGGACAGGCCGATCGCGAACAGCAGCAGCGGCATCGACAGCACGATGTCGACCAGCCGCGAGACGGCCGTGTCGAAGACGCCGCCGACGAAGCCAGCGGTCATGCCAAGGACCACGCCGATCAGGCTGGCCAGGCCGGTGGCCACGAAGGCGATCACCAGGGACGTCCGGATGCCGTAGATGGTGCGCAGGAACACGTCGCGCCCGACCTGGTCGGCGCCGAACCAGAACTTGCCGTTGGGCCCCTTGGGCAGGCCCAGGTCCGGCGTCAGCATGGTCGAGCCGAACAGGTCGTTCGGCCCGTGACCGAGGATCGCCTTGAACAGGGGCGCCGCCAGACCCAGCACGATCAGCACCGCGATGATGATCGCTCCGGCGACCGCCGCCCGGTCCTGCATGAAGCGGACCCGGAACAGCTCCCAGGAGGTACGGGCGACCGCACCCTCACCTGTTGGTGTTGGCTGGGGCTCGATCTGCTCCTCGGTCAGGATTGGTTGGCTCACGTCGCCCTCCGCGGCCAGATGCGGCGCGCCGACCCCAGCCCACGCGGACGGGAGCCGGCCCGCCGACCAGCTTGTCGTGCCGGATCATAGCCCTACATGCAGGCGGCAAACCTGAGAAAGAGCTATGAGTTCGCACTGGTCAGGGCCGGTATTGATGTCTTCGCCCAGGATGATTGGTGGCGTTTCACTGTATCAGGCCCAAACAGGCCGAGTATGCCTGAGACGGTTCCTTGTCCCTTGCGCCCGTCCGGCACACTCAGCAGACGATGAGGAGCGACGAGCGACTGTGAGCCACCCCAACGAGCCCGTCTGGCCCGGCAAGCCACGCCCGCTGGGAGCGACCTGGGAAGGTCAGGGCACCAACTTCGCGGTGTTCGCGGAGGAGGCCGAGGCGGTCGAGCTGTGCCTGTTCGACGAGGACGGCGCCGAGACCCGGTTCGAGCTGCCGGAGGTCACCGCGCACACCTGGCACGGCTACGTCCCCGGGGTGGGGCCGCGCCAGCGCTACGGCTTCCGCGTCCACGGGCCCTTCGACCCCGCGCGGGGCCTGCGCTTCAACCCCGCCAAGCTGCTGCTCGACCCCTACGCCGCCGCCATCGAGGGGGTGGTCGACTGGGACGACGCGGTGTTCGGCTACCGCCTGGACGCCGGCGACCTGGTGCGTGACGATCGCGACTCCGCGCCGCACGTGCCGCGTTCGGTGGTGGTCCACGACGGCTTCCCCTGGGGTGACGAGCGCCACCCGGCCGTGCCGTGGGCTGACACGGTGATCTACGAGGCGCACGTGCGCGGCTTCACCAAGCGCCACCCGGACGTGCCCGAGCGCGAGCGCGGCACCTACGCGGGCATGGGCTCGCCGGCGGCCATCGACCACCTGCGCCGCCTGGGCGTGACCACGGTGGAGCTGCAGCCGGTGCACCACTTCATCAGCGAGCACGAGGTGGTCCGGCGCGGCCTGACCAACTACTGGGGCTACAACTCCATCGGCTACTTCGCCCCCGAGGCCCGCTACTCCTCGTCGGGCCGGCGCGGCGAGCAGGTGCGCGAGTTCAAGGCGATGGTCCGCAACCTGCACGCCGCCGGCATCGAGGTGATCCTCGACGTGGTCTACAACCACACCGCCGAGGGCGGCGGGTTCGGGCCGACGCTGTCGTTCCGCGGGCTCGACAACCGCTCCTACTACCGGCTCGACGACGCCAGCCCGCGCGCCTACCTCGACTTCAGCGGCTGCGGCAACGCGCTCAACGTGCGCCACCCGCAGGTGCTCGCGCTGATCATGGACAGCCTGCGCTATTGGGTGCTGGAGATGCACGTCGACGGCTTCCGCTTCGACCTGGCCAGCGCGCTGGCGCGCGGCTTCCACGAGGTTGACCGGCTGTCGGCATTCTTCGACCTGATCCACCAGGACCCGGTGATCTCCCAGGTGAAGCTCATCGCCGAGCCGTGGGACGTGGGCGAGGGCGGCTACCAGGTGGGCAACTTCCCGGTGCTGTGGACCGAGTGGAATGGCCGCTACCGCGACACCATCCGCGACTTCTGGCGCGGCGCCCGCACCGGCGTGGCCGACCTCGCCTACCGGCTGACCGGTTCATCGGACCTGTACCAGTCGGACGGCCGCCGGCCGTACGCGAGCATCAACTTCGTCACCGCGCACGACGGCTTCACCCTGCACGACCTGGTCTCCTACAACTCCAAGCACAACCAGGCCAACGGCGAGGACAACCGCGACGGCAGCGACGACAACCGCTCCTGGAACTGCGGCGTCGAGGGGCCGAGCGACGACCCGGAGGTCCGCTCGCTGCGCGAGCGCCAGAAGCGCAACTTCCTGGCGACCCTGCTGCTGTCCTCCGGCGTGCCGATGCTGCTGGCCGGCGACGAGATGGGGCGCACCCAGCTCGGCAACAACAACGCCTACTGTCAGGACAACGAGATCTCCTGGATCGACTGGGAGCTGGACGAGGGCGGCTGGGCGCTGCTCGAGTCGACTCGCGCATTGCTCGCGCTGCGCGCCGCGCACCCGGTCTTCCGGCGGCGCAAGTTCTTCCAGGGCCAGGCGCTGCGCGGCTCCGCGGTCAAGGACATCGGCTGGTTCACCAGCGACGGCGCCGAGATGGACGAGGCCGGCTGGCGCGCCCCCGACATCGCCGCCCTGGGGGTGTTCCTCAACGGCGACGAGATCCCCGACCGTGGGCCGCGCGGCGAGCAGATCGTCGACGACTCGTTCCTGGTGCTGCTGAACGGCGGCGCCGGGCCGGTGCCGTTCACCCTGCCCGGCACGCCCTGGGCCAAGGAGTACGAGCTGGTGCTGGAGACCGCCTCCGACCCGGTCGTGCCCGGCGAGGGGCGCCCGCTGGGCGTGCCCTCGCGCGAGCTGCCGAACGACGACGACCTGGAGCGCTTCCCGGCGGGCGAGCGGTTCCTGCTGGCGCCGCGCTCCTGTGCCGTCCTGCGCAAGCGGTCCTGAGGGATACTGCCTCGGGGCGGGGCGGGGATGAGGTGATCGAGGATCTCCAGGCGGCGGGGCTGGCGGGGGGCACCGTGGACCGGTGCGCTGCTGGTCTGCCTGCTCGTCCTGCTGGCGGCCTGCTCCGGCGGGCCAGGGCGCCGCGCCGCCGAGGGCGGCGCCGGGCGGGGGAGCGTCGCCCCCTTGGCGA
>Ga0268241_10000018_pt1 | contig 17444 bp, 18 predicted proteins | sample BulsoiAmnAmmetaG_FD_200248 | JGI IMG/M metagenome (GOLD analysis project Ga0268241, IMG submission 200248) | Bulk soil microbial communities from Mexico - Amatitan (Am) metaG (v2) (version 2) | ecosystem: Environmental > Terrestrial > Soil > Agricultural land | place: Mexico: Amatitan, Jalisco...
AGGCCGGCGCCGGGGCGGGCGGCGCGGAGGCCGAGGAGAGCGCCACGCGGGAGCCTGAGGCCGAGGCCAGGGCGGAGGCACACGCGGGCGCGGCGCCGGAGGCTGAGGCGCCGCCCGCATCAGGGACTGCGACGGCCCCGCCGGAGCGTGCCGCGGGCGAGCCCGAGATGCCGGCGGCCACCAAGGCCGGGAAGGTGGTCGGGGTCGCGGCCGGCCGCCTCGAACGTGGCTTCGCGGCGGTGGGCGCCCGGCTGGCGGAGCGGACCAGGCTCAGCGGCGGGACCCTCGGGCTGATCGCGCTCGGGCTGGTGGTGGCGGTATTCGTCGGGATCTTCGTGGCGCAGACCTGGGCGCTGCACCGCCACTTCGGCACCTACGGCTTCGACGTCGGCATCTACGACCAGGGCACCTGGCTGCTGTCGCGGCTCCGAACCCCGTTCGTGACCGTGCGGGGGCTCAACCTGTTCGGCGAGCACGCCTCCTACATCCTGGTGCTGGTCGCGCCGCTGTACCGGATCTGGGCCGACCCGAGGCTGCTGCTCCTGCTCCAGGCGCTCGCACTGGCGCTGCCCGCCTGGGTCGTCTACCGGCTCGGCGCCAAGCACCTCGCCAACCCGGCGGCCGGCCTCGCCGTGGCGGTCGCCTACCTCGCGTTCCCCGGGATGCAGGGGGCGCTCACCTGGCAGTTCCACCCCGAGACGCTGGCGGCCGCGTTCCTCGCGCTGGCCGCGCTCGCCGCGGACGGCGGCCGGCACCGGCTGATGGCCCTGTGGCTCGGGCTCGCGCTGCTCTGCCGCGAGGACGTCGGCCTGGTGGTCGCCGGCTTCGGCGGCCTGCTGATGCTCAGCGGGCAGCGGGTCGTCGGCCGCCGCGTGCTGATCGCCGGCCTCGCCTGGTGGGTGCTGGCCACCTTCCTGTTCATCCCCTGGGCCAACGCCCGGCAGACCAACCTCTTCGAGCTCAACTACGGCGTCACCGGCGTCGGCCCGATCGCGCTGCTGCGCGCGCTGCCGTCGATGGCCGGCAGGGCGCTGGCGACCGCGCTGTCCAACCAGGGCATCGGCTACCTGCTGCTGATCCTGGTGAGCTTCCTCGGCCTGCCGCTGCTCGCCCCGAGAACGCTGCTCCCGGTGGCGCCCGCGCTGTTCCTCAACCTCGCCGCCATCCCACCGGAGCAGCACCAGATCCGCTTCCAGTACCTGGCCACCGCGGCGCCGTTCCTCGGGATCGCCACCGTCGCCGGGCTCAAGGTGGTCGCCAGCAGGCGGCGGGCGCTGCTGGCGCCGCTGCTGGTCGCCCTGGTGGTCGTGGCGCTGGTGGTGGACCAGCGCTTCGGCCCGGCGCCCTGGTCGCATGACCGGATCGTCGCCACCGCCGCGCCCGGCGACCAGGCGCGGCGCCGGGCGCTCGCGATGATCCCGCCGGACGCGCCGGTGAGCGCCCAGTTCAACCTGGTGCCGCAGCTCAGCCACCGGGTCAGGATCTACGAGTTCCCCAACCCGTTCCGGACCTCCAACTGGGGCCTGAGCGGCGACGTCCATCCCGCGCGCGACCTGCAGGAGGTGCGGTACGTGGTGGTCGACCGCAGCCTGCTCGACGACGACCAGCGGCGCCTGCTCCGCGACCTCCAGGCGAGCCCCGACTGGACCACCCGGCTCGACAGCGACAACGTCGTGCTGCTCGAATGGCGCGGGAGCGGCCCATGACCGTCCCGGCGCTGAGCATCGTGTTCCCCTGCTTCAACGAGGCGGGGCGGCTGCCCGGCACGCTGGAGCGCTACCTCGCCGCCTTCCCCGAGGACCCGGCGGCGGTCGAGTTCGTGGTGGTCGACGACGGCTCGACCGACGCGACCGCCGCGATCGCCGAGAAGACCGCCGCGGGCGACCCGCGGGTGCGGCTGCTGCGCTCGGACTTCAACCACGGCAAGGGGTTCGCGGTCCGGGCCGGGGTGCTGTCCGCCGAGGGTGAGCTGGTGGTCTTCACCGACGCGGACGGCTCCTACGATCCGGTGCAGGTCAAGCGGGTGGTCCGGGCGCTGGACGGCGCGTCGGTGGCGATCGGCTCGCGCGCGGGCGGCCCGCTGGAAGTCGACCCGAGCGCGACGCCGCCTGGCGAGCCGCCCGAGGAGGGCCCGGGCATGGCCTTGCGGCGGACCGCCAGCCGGGTGTTCAACACGGCGATGCGGCTCACCCTGGGGCTCGACTACCAGGACACCCAGTGCGGTCTGAAGGGCTTCCGCCGCGAGGAGGCCAGGGAGCTGTTCGGCCGCGCACGCCTCGAGGGCTTCGCGTTCGACGCCGAGATCCTGTTCCTGGCCAGACGGCTGGGCTACGAGGTGGCCGAGGTGCGGGTCCGTCCGACCGACCAGGACGGCAGCAAGGTGCGGCTGGCGGTCGACGCGCTGCGGATGCTGCGCGAGGTCTGGGCGGTACGCCGGGCGGCCGCCCGGGGGCTCTACGATCAGGCGCGGGTTCGCGACCACGCCGGCTGAGGCTCCCCCGGCGCAGGCTCCTCGCCGGTCTCCGGAGGGGCCAGGAACACCCAGCGCTTGTAGGTCGTGAAGCGGAACAGCATGCCGAGCAGCAGGCCGAGCACCTGCGCCACGTTGAACCACAGCACGCCGCTCCTGCCGAACGGTCCCATCACCAGCCAGATGCAGGCCAGCGCGATCACCAGGCCGATCCCGTTGAGCACGAAGAACAGCGCGTACTCGCGACCGATGCCGGTGCGTGCGCGGTGCCTGAAGGTCCAGTACCGGTTCATGAAGTACGAAGAGGTCGCCGCGATCGTCACCGAGACCGTCTTGGCGAGGTACTGGTTGGTGTGCAGGCCGACGTGGAGGAAGTTGGCCACACCGAAGTCGAGCGCGGTGTTGAAGGCTCCGACGATGCCGAACTTGGTCAGCTCGTGGACGAGCATTCGCCAGCGGCGGTAGAGGCTCATCACCATGGTCATGAACACAGTCCCCGCGGGGTCGTCTCAGGCGGACCGGCGGTCAGGCAACACTGCAACTTCGGCTCCTGCTTGAAGGATGGGTTCCCCAGCCTAGCGCAACGAGAACGGACAAATACACCATCGGGATCACGAATAGATTTCGTTGGCTCAGCATTCCTGCCCAGGTCTCATGAGCAGCACCTCCGACAGTGTCGCCATGTCTCCGGCGAGGGCGGTGGCACGGGATCAGCCCGGCGCGACCCGGCGCGCCACCACGATCCCGTTCACGTCGTACACGATCCGGAAGGACCCATTCGGGGCGACCAGCCGCTCGTAGAGGCCCTGCTGCGTGCCGTTGAGCGCCGTGTCGAGCACCAGGTAGGTCGCGGTCTCCGGGTCGGGCGGGTGCTCGCCGTTGGCGCCCCAGTTGGTCGGCACCCAGGGGTTCGGGAACTCGTAGATGTGCACCCTGTGGGTGAGGTGGGGCACCAGGTTGTAGGTCGCCGACACCCCGGCCCCCGCCGGCACCATCGCGAGGGCGTCACGCAGCAACTGGTGTCTCGGCTGCGCCACCGCCCAGATGCCCGAGCGGTAGTGCGTGCCGATCGGCGACGGCGACCAGGCCACGTTGGCCGCCACCGAGGCGGCCAGCACCAGCCCGACCAGCACGCGCCGCACCGCCGCCCGGCCGCCGAGCCGCGCGCAGGACTCGACCGTGGCCAGGAACACCGCCGCGATCACGATCGAGCTGTAGTGGTAGCGGATGTCGTGGGTGAGGGCATGCCCCGAGATGGAGTTCACCGCCGCCTGCGGGATGCCGATCAACAGGACCTCGAGCGCCGCCAGCGGCAGGAACGCCACCGGCACCAGCAGCTGGCGGTAGTAGGTCAGCCGGTCCGGCTGCGTCACCAGCGAGAAGAACCTGCCGGGGTGCGTCACCAGGTTGACCGCGATCGCGCTGAGCGAATCGCCGAAGCCCGGGAACAGCTCCCGCACGTAGAACGGGCTCGAGCCGCCGTTGGCGATCGGGATGATCACCTTGGTGGCCAGCAGGAACCAGCCCACCCCCGCCACGCAGGTCAGCGCCCCGGCGCGGCGCCGGCCCCGGAACATCAGCGCCAGGCCGAGAGCCGCCACCGCCAGCGCCGCGTCCTCCTTGCAGAGCAGCGCGACCGCCACCGCCACCGAGAACCAGCCCCAACGCCCCCGGCTGGCCAGCCACCAGGCGAACAGCAGCGGCGTGATGATCAGCGCGTCCGGGTGGAAGTGCCACCAGTTGATCCACTCGAGCGACGGGTAGAGCAGGAAGCTCGCCGCCAGGCCGAGCGGCAGCCAGCGCCCGCCGAGCCGGTCGCGCGCCAGCAGCCAGACCGGCAGCGCGCCCAGCGCCATCCAGATCGTCTCGATGAGGTAGAGGAAGTGCGGGCCCGCGCCCAGCCAGTAGAACGGGACGAACGCCAGCGTGACCACGTTCACGTGGTGCGCGAAAAAGTTGAGGCCACGCACCGTGTCGAACGGGTTCTTGAAGCGCGAGAGCAGCCAGATCCCCTGGTCGTAGATGCCCATGTCGAACCCGAACGTGCCGAAGTTCGTCTGCTGCATCCACGTCAGCGTGCCGAACACCACGATGTAGAGCGCGATCAGCCCGGCCAGCAGCAGAATCGGTACGAGGTCGGCGACCTCGCCCGGCGCTCCGCCGCGAGGTTCTCGTTCAACGTCGCCAGCCGCCGAGTCCTCCGCCTCCGGGGGCACCTCGGCCGTCTCGACCGCCCGCGTCCGGGCTCGCCAGAACGACTGCGCAAACGCGCGAGAACGAGTGATCACGGCCGGAGTATACGGCCCGACCAGCCGCAATGAAGCCGCAATGGATGGGCGTCGCGCGGCGGAGCCACAGCCACATGCCGCCCCATGACCTTGCCTTGCCCTGGGACTCGCCCGGTCGGCCCTCCCGCGCCGCCCGGCCCCAGTTCCCTACTCTTCCCGCGGTCCTTCCCCGTCGCCGCGGGTGGCGGCGCGGCGGCGGAGCTCCGCGCCCACGAACTGATCGAGGTCCCCGTCGAGCACGGCCTGGACGTTGCCCGTCTCGACGCCCGTCCGGTGGTCCTTGACCATCTGGTAGGGGTGCAGCACGTACGAGCGGATCTGGTTCCCGAAGGCGATGTCGCCCCGCTCGCCACGGAGCGTGGCGAGCTGTTGCTCCCGCTCCTTCCTGGCACGCTCCGCGAGCCGAGCGGCCAGGATCTTCAGCGCGATCGTCTTGTTGGCCAGTTGTGACCGCTCGTTCTGTACCGCGACCACGATCCCGGTCGGCAGGTGCGTGATCCGCACGGCCGAGTCGGTGGTGTTCACGCCCTGGCCGCCGGGCCCCGAGGAGCGGTAGATGTCGATCCGCAGGTCGCTCTCGTCGATCTCCGGCGCGTCCTCGTCGTCGAGCACCGGGATCACGTCCACCGCCGCGAACGACGTGTGCCGCCGGCGGGCCTGGTCGAACGGCGAGATCCGCACCAGCCGGTGTGTCCCCGCCTCGGTCGAGAGCAGCCCGTAGACGCGCGGGCCCTCGATCGTCAGCGTGACCGACTTGATGCCGGCCTCGTCGCCTTCCTGATAGTCGTTGACCGTCACCTTGAAGCCGCGGCGCTCCGCCCAGCGGGTCTCCATGCGCCACAGCATCTCCGCCCAGTCCTGCGACTCCGTGCCGCCCGCGCCCGGATGGATCGTCGCGATCGCGTCCCGGTCGTCATACTCGCCGCTCAGCAGCGCGAGGACCTCGAGGTCGTCGATCTTGCCGGTGAGCGACCCCAGGCCCTGCGCGACCTCGGCGGCCGAGGCGTCGTCGTCCTCCTCCATCGCCAGCTCGTTCAGCGTCTCCAGATCGGAGAGCTGCCGCGAGAGCTCGTCGACCTCGTGGAGGTCGGCCTCCACCGAGGCGAGCCGGCGCATCACCCTGCGAGCGCGGTCGGGGTCCTCCCAGAGGTCGGGGGCCGCCGACTGCTCGCGCAGCCCCCTCAGCTCCCGCTGCTTGGCATCCAGGTCAAAGGAACTCCTTAGCGTCCGCGAGGCGCTTGGCCAGCGCAGCGAGCTCCGGGGCGTGATCGGTGGGCATGATCCTTCGCTCTCATGTCGACGACAAACCTCGCCATCCTACCGGCGCTACGGACCCTCCGGTCGAGCCCCATCACGACCTCTGGACTGGACGCGCCGCCCCATGGAGGCTCACCCGACCACGGTGGGCGCAGGTGGGTTCACGGCGGCCGGATCTCCGCCGTCGCGGTCGCGCTTCCGACCATCTCGGGCGCCACCACGCTCAGATAGGTCAAGAAGGCCACTGGCGTCGCCGCCTGAACCTCTACCGTCACCCGCGGCCTGCTGGCGACCCGCTCGACCCGCACCGACCGCACGGAAACGCGCTTCAGCCCCGAATCCCCCGCCGCGTCCGTCAGGTACCGCCGCACGGTCGCCAGCGCCTGCTGGTCCGAGAGCGTGATCTCCCGTCCATCGCTGGCGTAGAAGACCCGAAGGTCCACGTCGCTCGCTGCCGCGATCGCCGCCCCATCCGCCAGATCGTCCAGCGCCCGGTGGCCCAGGAACCAGTTCGAGGCGTCCCATCCCAGCCCCAGCACCATCAGGATCAGCCCGACCAGCCCCAAGAGGAGAATGAGAATCTGCCCCTCCTCGCCGGCAACATCCCGAGATCGCTGCCCGTCAGTGCCGGTCAGCCTCCAACAGGAACCCATCGGAAACGAGCGGTGGGTGCGGTTCATGGACCGATCCCGCGGAAGCGATCGACCCGTGTGTGCTGGGTGGCCCCAACCGGAAGGTCCGGGCCGGCGATCGCACCGACGAACGGCAACCGGGCGACCGGAACCCGATAGACGACCCGGACGGTGACCTCGGCGCCCGGACCGAGGCCCCCGACGCACCCCGAGACCCGGTCACCGCACGCCGTCTCCAGCACCAGCCTCGCGCGATGATCGCTCGGGGCGTACCCGAAATTCGCCAGCACCTCACCGTAGGCCAGTTCCGCCCGGCGCTCCGCATCCCGCGGAGGCGCCGTCACGTACACCCGCCCGGCCTCCCGAGCCGCGGTCGACACGGCCAGCAACGCCCGCTGCACGTCCGCCATCACGACGATCGCATACACCAGGGGCACCACCAGGACGACGAACACGAGCAGGAACTCGATGACCGCCGCGCCCCGCTCACCGTCCGGCCCAACAGCCCATGCCCGATTCCCACCGCCTTTCATTTCAGGACCCCGTCCACCGATCCGCCCGCTCTTCCAGCGTCATCCGATTCGGGCGGCCCTTGGACCTCCACCGTCGCCATGAGGTCGTCCTCCCTGTGCATCGCGGCGGTCATGTGGACCTCGAGCCCAGGCATCGCAGGGACGAACGACGGCAGGGTCGCATCGGTCCGGAGCACCGCAAGGCCGTTCTCGATCCCACCTCGGATCAGGACTGACCGAGCGATTCGGACGCCCAGCGACTCCCGCAGCAGCTTGGTCGCGGCCAGTTGACCGTCGGAGATCGATCGGCCCGTCGACGCGGCGACGCGCACACCCTCGGACAGCGACCCCATGACGACGTTGCGCTCGTACAGGAACAACCCGAACTGCGCCACCGCCAGCGCGACCAGGATCGCCAGCGGCGCCACCAGTGCGAACTCGACCACCGCCGACCCGCCTTCGCTCCGGGTCGGACCGGGGAACCCGGAAGGGTGGACGCACGTCCCGAGCTTGGCCCGCAGCGCCTGACGGCCCTTGGGAATGCGGTCAGCCATGCGCTCAGCCGCCGAAGCTGAGGTCGTTCAGGAAGTGGTCGAGGATGCCGCGCAGCGCGCTGCTGGTGACACTCCAGATCAGCAGCACGAGCGAGACGGTCATCGCGGTGATCAGCACCCAGCCCGGCACGTCGCCGGACTCGTCGGCCAGCCGCACCCGCAGACGGGCAACGAGACGGTGGATCGTGGACATTGATCCTGCCTCCTGTCGTCGCCCCCTTGTCCATCTTGAAGTCCTTCATCGAGCGATCTGGATCAGCGTCACAAAGCCCGGGTACAGCGCGAACAGCACCACCACCGGCATGAGCATGAAGACGACCGGCACGAGCATGTAGACCTCGCGCTTGCCGCCCGCCTCGATCAGGTCGCGCTTGCGCTGCTCGCGCACGTCGGTCGCCTGCGCCCGCAGCACGTCCGCCAGCGGCGTGCCGCGCTCCACCGCGACCACGAGGCCGTCGACGAACCGGACCACCTGTGGAACGGGCACGCGCACCGCCAGATGCTCCAGCGCCGAGACGAACGAGGCCCCCGCGCGCAGGTCGGCGAGCACGAGCCCCAGCTCCCGGCTCAACTCCCCATGGGTCCTGGCCACGACCCGCTCGATGGCCGCCCTGGCACCCTCACCGGCTGTCACCGCCAGGCAGATCAGATCCGCGAGGGCGGGGAGCTCCTCCAACATGCGCGCATGACGGCGCTCCACCTGCCGCGTCAGACGCCAGTCACGACCGAGAACTCCGCCGAGCAGGCCAAGGACACCCGCCGCGGTCCCACCCGCCGCCGGCGCGCCACCGGAAACCGCCGGCGCCAGGTACCCGAGCAGCGTGCACGCCGCGAAGCCGAGGAGTCCCCAGAGCGTCTGCTCGGCACGAAAGCGCGCCACATCGCCGGCGAGGCCGGCTTCGCGCAGCCTGCGCGCGACCCCAGCGGTCCCACCCAGACATCGCTCGAGCAGTCGGCCTCCCTCGTCCAGGAAGGGCCGCAAGAGCCGGTCGAGCGCCGCTGCCCTGATGAGCGGCGGTTGCTCGGCGTCGAGGAGCCGGGTGAGCCGGGGCTCCAGGCCCCGCAGATAGGGATCCAGCCGCGCCGAGAGTCGCGGAGATCGCCTTGCGGGAGCGCCAGAGCCGAGCAGCATCAGCCCGAGCACCAGCGCGACACAGGTGAGCAGCGAGGCGATCGGGCTCATCGCAGGGCACGCTCCTCCGTCGGCAAGCGCCCAATTCGCAGCATCAGACGGTAGCCGGCGGTCGCGAGCGCCGCGCCGACCGCGATCACCACAGCGCCAGCCGGGCGCTGGTAGGCCGCCACCGCCTCGGGCTTGGTGGCAAGGAGCAACAGCACGAACCACGGTGTGGCGAACGCCAGTCGCGCCGCCACGACGACCCAGCTCTGTCGGGCCTCCAACTCCCTTCGAACCCGCTGCTCGTCTCGAAGGAACGCCGCCAGCGTCCGCAGCGTGCGGCCGAGGTCGCTGCCGCCGACCTCCCGGGTGACCCTGAGCGCCTCGAAGACCCGGTCGGCGGCCGGGTCCGCCAGCTCTTCCTTCACCAGATCGAGCGCCTCGCCGAAGCGGCCGCTGGCGGCATACGCCGCCGCGAAGTGGCCGAACGACTCGCGCAACGCTTGGGGACCGCGCTCGGCCAAGGCCGAGACCGCGTCAGGCAGTGACATCCCGGCCCGCACCGCGGAGACGAGGTTGTCGATCGCATCCGGCCAGACTTCGCGTCGCTCCCGAACGCGTCGCTTGTGGCGTCCCTTGAGCAACGCGACCGGCAGATACCCCGTGAAGACGGCAAACGTCAGGGCGAGCCAGACGGCATGGGCCAGTGTGAGCAGTGCCATGCCGGTGATCGTCGCGATCCCAAGGCAGAGGGCGAGCAACTGGCCAAGCGAGATGCGCCCCACGCCGGCTCGGGCCATCCAGTCGCGCCAACGCTGGCGGCGCTCGAGCGCGTGGCCGGGCTGCCGGGCGCCATGCACTCCCAGGAAGATCAGGAGCACGCCAGCCACCAAGAGGCTCGGGATCAGCACGGCGACCGGATCGGTCATGGAACTGGCCACCTCATGCGCAGAGCACCTCTCCAAGGTCGATGCCCGCGGCCAGGAATCGCTCCTCATGTGGTGGGTAGTGGCCGGTCCACAGGAGGTGCCCACCCAGCTGTTGGAACAGCGGCTGCGACTCGATCCGTCCAGCCTCGACACGCCCCGGAACCGCGAGGACCTCCTCGACGAGCCGCCGTCCGTCGCGATCGCACCGCAGGTACACGATCACGTCGACCGCTGCCGCGACGGTCGGGACGATGAACTGGTGGGAGATGTTCTCGCCCGCCAGCAGCGGCAGCGTGGCGAGCTTGTCCAGGGCTTCCCGCCCGGAATTCGCATGCAGCGAGGTCATCCCGGCGATCCCGCTGTTCAGCGCGATCAGCAGGTCGAGCGTCTCCTCCTGGCGAACCTCGCCGACGATCAGGCGGTTCGGACGCATCCGGAGCGCTTCCTTGATGAGCCGCCGTTGGCGGATCTCGCCCTGACCCTCCAGATTCGGCTGCCGCGTCTGCATCGCCACAACGTCCGGCAGGTCGACCTTGAGCTCGAAGACCTCCTCGCAGGTGACCACGCGCTCATGACCGGGGATGGCGGTTGCCAGGCAGTTGAGCAGGGTGGTCTTGCCCGCCTGGGTGGCGCCCGCGGCGACGAGGTTGACGCCCGCGACCACGGCCGCCTCGAGGAATCTGGCGCATTGCGAGGTCATCGTGCCCAGGCGCACCAGCTCGCCGAGCGAGTTCGCCTTCACGAGGAACTTTCGGACGTTGATCGCCCAGTGGCGGCGGGTCACGTCCGGGATCACCACGTGGAGGCGCGAGCCGTCCGCAAGCGAGGCGTCGACGAAGGGCGTCGAGAGATCGACGCGGCGACCGCTGGTCCGCAGCATCAGCTCGACGAGATCGTGGACCTGCTGCTCGCTCAGGACCGTGCCGGTCAGGACGGGCCGCCCGCCCCGCGCCACGAAGACCCTGTCCGGGGCGTTCAGCCAGATCTCCTCGACCTCGGGATCGTCGAAGTACTCCTGGAGTGGCCCCAGCCCGATGACTCGATCCGCCACCACCTTGGCCACCGCCGCAGGCTCGACAAGCGCCGGCATGTTGGCGCTCAGCGCCCGCTCGCCATAGTCGGCGACCACGTCGTCGATCAGCGAACGGACGGCGGCATCTGTGCCGCTGCCGGCGTCGACCGCATTCCGGCGGACCAGCTCCCGGACCTCGTCCTCGATGATCCGTGCTGCACCGGCGGGGTCACCGGTGAGCTTCGCATCGTCATCCCAGCGCGCCACCGAGCTCACCACGCGCTCACCACCCCAGATTGCGAGAGGTCATGGTTGGCCCACTCGGGCGTCCGTTCCACAGGACGGTCCGGCGCCGGGCGACTCGCCTGCGCAGGCGCCGGCGTTGCGGTGCCGCCGCGGGCGCTCCGACCACGACCGCCGCCAGCGCCTCCATCGCCTGCTGCGGTCCGGAGCCACGGCGGACCTCCCGGAGTGCCTTGCCCATCATGAGCGCGTTGTCCATGGCCCCACGGTCGTATGGCACGAAGACCGACGGCTCCACCCCGAGATAGCGGTTCAGAGCTGTACGGATCTGCGGGGCGGCATCGCCTCCGTACAGCCCGCCGCGCAGCTGGTTCACCACCACCCGGACATGCCGCGGATCGACGCCGATGTCGCGCAGCTGCTGGTAACTCCGGATGAAGTCATGGAGCCCAACCGGATCCGCCCGCGCCACGGCGATGACCAGATCGGCTTGCTGGAGCGCCAGCCTGGTCACCGCGTTGCGGCGGAAGCGGACATGGTCGTAGAGCAGCTCTTCCTCCTCCTCGAGGCAGAAGCCGACGTCGACCACGGTGATCCGGAAGCTCAGTCGGAACAGCTCGAGCAGGGACTGCCACGTGCCCGGCCGGATCTCGGTCCACAGGTCCGCGCGTGGCAGGCCGGACAGCACGCGAGGTCCGCCCGGGCCGGCTCGGTGGGTCGCGTGCCACAGCTTGGGGGCATCGAGCTCGCCCCGGCTCGACGAGCGAGCCGCCCACGCCAGGCCGGGATGCTCCTCGAGGAAGCCGAGCGTCTGCGAGATCGAGCCTCCATAGGTGTCGGCGTCGACGAGAAGGACCTCGCCGGCCAGCGGGCGTGCTTCGAAGGCGAGATTGACCGCGACGGTGGTGCGGCCCGGCGCGCCTTTCGGCCCCCAGACGACCACCAGCGCGTTGCGACCGTCCGCCCCATCTGGCCCGCCGGCGCTTCCGCTTGCGTCGGCGTCGGTCGGCTCCACGCGAGGCGCAGGAAGGTGGCGCGCCTGCCCGGAGCGGTCATCGCCCGGGCCGCCATGTCCGTCCATACGTCCGGCGATCGCCGCTCGGGCATGCTCGATCAGCGTCACGGGCCGGGCCTTCCCCTGAGCGACGTGGTCGATGCCGAGCTGACGGAGTCGCCGCTCGGCATGCTCGTCGCCGGCCGGCACCACCCCCACGATCGCGAGACCCGCCGAACCGAGCCGCACGACGGTGTCCCGATCGAGCCAGCGCATCCCCGAGGCCACCAGGGCGACCTCGGCCTTCCCCGACGCCGCGACGGCGAGCAGGTCCCCGGCGTCATGGCACCGCTGAACGACGACGGCTCGCACCGCGCCGTCCTGGCAGGCCTGAACCAGCGCCGACTCCCACTGGATGCCGACGCCCGCCGTCACGATGCGGAGCTTCATGGCGAGCCCTCAGGTCGTCGCTCCGGGCTGGACGAGCCCGAAGGCACTTCGTCGGTGCCGCCGCGTTGCGTGGTCGAGCGACTCGGAAGCGCCGGCGCCTTGACGACGAACACGCGCCCGGCGGCGATCGCGGCCGCGACCGAGGTGGTTCGTTCGGCGGGGAGTCGCACCTGGACGCCGCCCTCGCGATGACCCGCCGCCAGACCGCCGGAGTCCTCGAGGATCCGGACGACCTCCGCGGAGTCGACCAGAACCTGGGCCGCTCCCTGACCGGGGTCGTCAGGGAAGGCGCCGAGAATGCGGACGTGATCCCCGGGTCGCAGGCCCTGCAACATGTCACCGTGATCGACGCTGATGGCCAGCTCGACCATGTCCCCCTGCTCTCGCGACGCGACCACGGTGTCCGCGGGCACCAGCATGTGCTGGCGCAGTGGTGCGGTGAGGATCTGACCGCTCGCCGGCCGGCCTGCGTCTGGCTGGAGGTACCGCGCGAGCTGGGCGGAGGGCAGCCGGACCCGCACGAGCGAGAGGTCGTCACTGGACAGGGGGATCCCCGACGGGAGGTCGCGTGCCGCCTCGAAGACGGGGACGAGTCGCTGAGCTCGCTGGAGAGCGGCCGTGCCGGCGAAGACCGCAGCGAAGACCAGCAGGAGACCCACGACAGAGCGAAGGTTGATCCAGCGCTGGGTCTCGAGCCGGTGCGCAAGCTGGCCCAGCGGGGCAACACCGGCTCGATCCGGTCTATTCAGTGATTCCACCTCCTCGCAGCAGTGCGGTCGGACACGCCGAACATGTCGCGAACGGCGGTTAATGGCAAATCAGCAGAAATGGATATCCGCGACATCTCATCAGCGCTCCTCTGCAACGCTTGACGAGCAAGACGTGGCAAGAGGATGCGCCCGAGAGCTATTGAAGGCAAACGCAATCTTCGATACTGTGGACAAGCCATGAGATTGGCCGCGGGCCGGGGCTGCCGGCCAGGTCCGCCAGGGATTCCAGGAGGCCGCATGCCGACGCCGGGAGTGGAGCCGCGCTTCTACACGCTCGAGGACGTCGCGACGATCCTCAACGTGCGAGTCGCGCAGGTCTACGCGCTGGTACGCAGTGGTGAGCTCCCGGCCATCAAGCTCGGGGGACGCGGGGTCTGGCGGGTCGATCGTCACCAGCTCGAGGACTACATCGAGCGAATGCACGAGAAGACACGTGAGTGGGCGATTGCCCATCCACTCAGCGCGAGTCCGGAAGAAGCGTGACGACCGCGATGGCGGCGAGGGCCAGGAGCCGCCTGCCCGTGAGGGCCGTCTGACGGCGTGCTTCGCCGAGGTTGTGCTCGGCGATCTCCAGATGGTCGTTGCCGACGACCTCGATCGTCCCGGCGGTGTCGTTGCCGTCCGCCAATTCCAGGCGCACCGGCTCGCGTCGGCGTGCGAGCTCGCGAAGCGCGAGGATGAAGCGGTATCGCGGCGGGGCCGGAAGCAGACGCAGCGCCTGTGGCTCCGACGGAAGCGTCACCGAAACGGCTGGCCCGAGGCGCACCAGGTACTGAGCGCGGCTCAGCCCGTCCCTGACGACGAAGAAGTCAGGATAGCTCGCCACCAGCGTGCCGCGGAACCATCGTGGACCCGCTTGCACCGCGACGTCGCTGCCGACACGCCGCGCCAACGCCTCCCAGAGCAGGGTCTCCGCGGCCTGCGCGCGCAGTGCCGCGACGGTCTGCTGGTCCGCCTCATGACGGAGGCTCGCCTCGAACTCGGCCTCGAGCTCCTCGAACAGGCGGCGGATCGCTGGTGACGGTTCCGGTTCGCTCATCGCGCGGAGCCTAGCCACACCGGGCCGTACCGCACAAACCAGCCGGTCCCGGGCATTGCTGGGCGTTGCCCATCAACCGATCGGCGCAACGGAACGCTCCGGCGGTGGGCTGGCACCCCCGCTGTCGGTCATCCACAGCCTTCCCCGGTAGCTTGCCGAGCTTCGATCCGAGTGATAAGTAAACGAATGCAAATGGAAGCTAACGACCGCTGTCGCGGCTGGACTGGGTGAACTGGAGGACAGCGCGGCTCGTTGTCCAGTCGAAGCTGCGCTCTGACACGAGCTCCAACGGTCGCTGTCGGCCGGTGAAGTCAACTTGGGAGGGAGACATGTCGACGGGAACGTTCACCGGCGACGCCAATGCGGTGCGGCGGACCGACCTCGAAACGCCGCCGCCTCCGCCGGATCGCCGGATCCGCTTGGCGGCCCGCGTCCTGCTCTGGGCGCTGATTGGTACCGCGGTCGTGCGCGGTCTGCTCCCCGTGCGGTCCGCGCCAACCCAGCCGCGGACCGATATGCCGGGGGTCGCTTCGGTCGCATCGTCGTCTGGAGAATCGATCCAGGATCAGGCGGCCACGGCCACCGCGACCGCCTTCCTGTGCGAATACCTGACAGTGGACGACCGTCGGTCGGAACGGCCCGGCCGGCTCGGCCGCTACCTGGCCCGAGGCGTTCGCCTGGACGATGACGTCCTCCCGGAGCAGGGGATCGCACAGACCGTCGACCTGGCCGAGCCCGCCGGCGTGCGACGGGGCGGAGGACGGATCGAGGTGTCGGTGCTGGCCCACCTCATCCGCACAAGCGACGGCACGTCCGAGGACGGCGGGACGGTTGCGTTCGCCGTGCCCATGATCGGCGGCCCCCACGGCGTTGCCGTGGCAGGCGTCCCGAGACCGATCACGCTGCCGATCGACCCGGGCACGACGTCGCGTCCCGTGACGCTCCCCACGGCCATCGCGCGCTCGGTCGCCGCCGTGGCGGGTCAGGCGGTGGCGGCCGTGCTCAACCACGACCGGCCAGCCCTTGTGCGGCTCGGCGGCGACGTCGCCCCAGTGGTCCGGCCATTCCCGACTGGCTGGCGGCCCGTCGGGATCCTGGGGATCCGTCCGGCGGGACCGGACGATGCGCCGACCGCGGAGGTCCTTGTCCGTGCGAGGCCACCGAGCTCAGGGATCGACTATCCCGTACCGGTGCGCGTCTGGCTGCGCTCCGGTGCCACGACCCCGACCGTTCGCGAGATCGACGCCGGAGGCATGTCATGAGCATGTCGATGGTGTCGGACCCCGCTCTGGCGGCCGACCGGACGCCTCCAGACGAGCGGCGATGGTGGCGCGGGTCGCGGCGCGGATCGACCGGGCAGGCTCCCCTCCGGCTCCGATCGGGGTGGCACGCCTATCGCCCAATGGTGGGCGCGTCGATCCCCGATTGGGTGATCGAACTCGCGCTCACGATTGAACGTCCGCTCGATCGGTCCCTCGACGGCCTCTGCCAGCCCCGAGCGTTGCTGCTGGCCCGAGCCGGCGGCCGGTGGCGCTTCCTGGGGCAGGCACTTGGCGACGCGGTTCGCGAGGTCGACCACGTCGCGGGGACCAGCGCACCGACCCGGTCGGTGCGGCTCGCGCCGTCGCATCCGGAAGCCGGTTTCGAGGCGGTCGCCCGCTCAGAGGTCATGGCGCAGCTGGTGCTGGCGGGCGAACGCGGCCAACCCGTCGGGTCCCGCCGCACACGGGCACATCGACCACGTGTGGCCGTCTGGGAGCCAGGGGCTGGCGCGGTCATCACCTGCCGCGGCCGGGCGGGAGCATCCCTGCAGGCGGTGATCGCGGTGAGTGGGCACGGCGACCCCATGCCGCTGCGGCCGCCGCCGGGGGGCGCCACCGTGCTCCGCGCCTGGCGATGTCCACGGCGGCGGAGCCCGGCGAGGAACGCAACGGTTGAAGGCGATGCCACCTGGGCCCTGATCGCCGGCGTCGTGGTGGCGTCAACCCTGGGTAGCGGCTTGGGCCGCACCGCTCGCCGCCATGCCGCACGGGCGGAGTCCGCCGGTTGGAAGGCAACCGTCCTCAGCGGGCCCGCGGCGCTGGGACTCGCCAGGGCCGGAGACCCACGATATCCGCCGCCGGTCGCCAGCGCGGTGCTCGTTCCCCACGATGCCGTGCTGGCGATGCTGAGCGACTGTCTGGCGGCCTCCGCCAACCAGATCGGCCGTCCGGCGCTTCCGCGTCCCTGACCAGCAGCCATCGGCGGTACCGAATCCCCCACTTTGGCGTTACCCGAAGTCCCTCATTGCGGCCCGCCCCCGCGGCCGCACCCCAGCGACCGAAGCGCAACTTCGCGGCACCTGAGATCCGCGACCCATCCGGCAGCGGACGGCCAGCCGGTCCTGATCGCCGTCCGCTGGCGGCAACCGCAACGGCAACAAGCAGAGCAATCGTGAGGTGAGTTGGCATGGCGAGCAGCACGGCAGTCGCTTCGATCGCGCCGCCGACCGGATCGGCGCAACCATCTCCAGGCGCGGCGACAGACCCGGGCACATCGTCGGCGACGGTGCTCCCGTGGCGTGCCCGCAGGACTGCTCGGACCGACAGGGACCGTCCCCGGGCGGTGACGACCGAGCGGCAGCGGGCCGAGCAGGAGGCACTGGAGGCGCGGCGATCGGCTGCCAGGCAGGCGGCCAGGGAGCACCTTCCGTCGCCAGCGGAGGTCGCCAAGGAGATCGCGCTCGCGCTCTTCGAGGTGGAGGCGGGCCGCCGAAGCGCCGCCCAACTGGAGCGGGTGTTCGCACCGGAGTTGTGGGACGTGGTGGAAGAGCGCGTCCAGCGGCGCGGAGGGGCGCTGCCCCGGAGCAGCGACCTCTTGCGCGTCCACTACCAGGAGCTGGTCCCCGGGCTGGCGAACACGGTCGCGGTGGTGCAGCGCGGCCCGCGCGTCCAGCCGGTCGCGATGCGCCTGGACGCCTGCAGCGGCCGCTGGCTCGTCACCGAGCTGCGGTACTAGTCATGCGCCGCAGAGCAGGTGCGGGAGCGGCCGGTCCGGTCCTTGGCGACGGCCGGTCAGCCCTGGGCGCCGGGGGCTCCGTGGCAGGCCTTGAACTTCTTGCCAGAGCCGCACCAGCAGGGCTGGTTGCGCCCGACCTTCTGGCGACGAGCCTGGCCCTGGGCCGCGCGCGCCTCCTCC
>Ga0268241_10000019_pt1 | contig 17382 bp, 15 predicted proteins | sample BulsoiAmnAmmetaG_FD_200248 | JGI IMG/M metagenome (GOLD analysis project Ga0268241, IMG submission 200248) | Bulk soil microbial communities from Mexico - Amatitan (Am) metaG (v2) (version 2) | ecosystem: Environmental > Terrestrial > Soil > Agricultural land | place: Mexico: Amatitan, Jalisco...
AGGACGTGGAAACCGTAAATTCATCCTGCCGGTGACCAGCCTGTCGGAAGCGGCCAGCTTGTGGACAAAGAAAAACTTCCGTGCCGATCGCCCAAGGACGCGTCCCCACTCGGGAAGCGAGGCCCGAGCGGGGTGCGGGCCGCCCAGAGCGAGGGGGCGAGGCAAGGACCATGCGTGGCCGGCGGGCCGGCCGGGTGGAGGCGGCCGGCCGGGTGGAGGCGGCAGGCCGGGTGGAGGCGGCAGGGCGGGCGGAGGCGGCCGGCCGGGTGGAGGCGAGCCGCGGCCCCTTGCGTGGCCGGCCCCTGAACATGCGGTGGCGGGAAGGAGGCGGGGCTGGCGGGTCCGCGGACCTCGACCGCGGTGTGGAACTTCGCGTATCGGGCGGGCTCGGGGAGCGGCCGGGGCGGTGGCCGGTTGGCAAGGCCGACGCAGGGCCATGGGATACTCAAGGCCACGATGCCGAGATCTCGCCAGCATCCAGAACGGCCCGCGGCCGCTTCGGCAAAGCCGCTGGTCAGAGTCGTGCGTAGCCCGCGGCGTCGCAAGACGGTCACCGCGTACCGCGACGGCGACACGGTCGTCGTGCTGCTGCCGAGCCGCATGACCAAGCGGGAGGAGGCCCACTGGGTCACCACCATGCTGGAGCGGCTGGACCAGCGGGAACAGCGGCGGCGGCCGCCCGGCGACGCGGACCTGGAGCAGCGCGCCAGGACCCTGGCGAGCCGCTACCTGGACGGCTTGGTGGAGCCGCGCTCGGTCCGCTGGGTCAGCAACATGCGCAGCCGCTACGGCTCCTGCACGCCCGACGAGGGCACGATCCGCCTGTCCGACCGCATCGCCCCATATCCGTCCTGGGTACGGGACTACGTCCTGATCCATGAGCTGGTGCACCTGCTGGTGCCGAACCATTCGGCCGCGTTCTGGAACCTGGTCGCACGCTACTCGCTGGCCGAGCGGGCCAGGGGCTTCCTGATCGCCAAGGGCATGGACGACGACGAGGGCACCGCGGGCCGAGGCGCCTCGTAACCAACCGCATGCCGAGGCGCCTGGTAACCAACCGCATCGTGCTGGATCGTGCATCGGGGCGTCCCGGCAACGGCCCTGGGGCGGGACCTGCCGGTCCGGGACCTACCGCTCTCCCGGCTCCTCCGGCGGCCGCTTGCCCTCGGGCCCCTCGTCGCCGGACGAGCCCTCCGGGCCTTCCGCGCCGCCCTCTTCCCCAGGCTCGACGCCGTCCTCGCCGAGAAGGGCGCGGAGACCCTCGTCGAGGCTGACCTCCTCGCCGCCGATCAGGCCGGCGCGCTCGAGCCAGCGGCCGGGGGAGCCGAGCTCCTCCGGGGAGGGCAGGAAGTCGGGATGCGCCCACACCCTGTCGAGCCCGTCGACGTCGGTGGCGGCCAGCACCTCGCGGCAGAACCGCTCGCCCCGCCCCGCGCCGGCGCGCTCGGGGTCAGCCCGCAGGAGCTGCGCGAACAGCGCGTGGGCGCCGTCGCTGTCGGCCATCCGCGCCCGCACCGCGCTCTGGATCGCGGGCAGCGCCGGCAGCCGTCCGGACAGCACCCGCTCGCACACCACCAGGGCGTAGCCGTCGGCCAGCGCGAGCAGCACCTCGAGCCGCGCGGTGGCCGCCTGGAGCGCTGGGCTCGGCGGTCCGCTCAGGCCCTCGCCGCCCTCGAGCAGCTCCTGGACGCTCTCGGGGCGGCTCATGTCGAGCCCCTGGAGGCGCTCCATCAGCCCCGCCGGGTCCGGCTCGGTCAGCTCGGCCATCTGGTTGACCACCCGGTAGAGATGCTCCTCGAACCAGGGCACGCCGGTGAGCAGGCGCTGGCGGATCACCTCGTGGCAGGCGAGCCACAGCCGCAGCTGGTCGCGGGGCAGCGAAGTGGCCTGCTCGAAGGCCTGCACGTTCTCGCTCAGCAGGATCATCCGGCCGCGGTCCTTGGCGGGGATGGTGAGGTCGTACTGGCTCAGCACCAGGTGGGAGAGCTGACCGACCACCGTGCCCACCTGGAGCCCGATGATCAGGCCGCCGAGGCGGCCGACCATCTGGCCCATCTCGGGCGGCATGCCCTCGCCCATGCTCGGCCCCATGGAGTCGGCCATGCGCTTGGCGGCCGGCTCGACCAGCGGCGGAAGGCTCCGCAGCGCCAGCTCGGCCCAGTCGGCGCGGCTGGTCGGCTGGGCCACCAGCGGGCGGTCCGGGCTGGGCAGGCTGCTGACCGGGTCGACCCAGAGCTCGGCGAGGCGGAGCTGGTCGTCCCAGGCTCGCTGCTCGCCCGGTTCCGGGGTGAACTTCGGCGCCGGCAACGCTGGCGCCGCGCCGAGGGTGTCGGCCCCGATCGCCGAGGCGACCGCGACCTGCCGGGCGAGCTCCCAGTTGACCGGTCCCGGTTCGCCGGACAGCAACCGAGCGAACTCTCGGAAGAGGGGTATCCGGCTGAAGAAGTCGCCGCCTTCCCCCGGGTAATCGCTCATGGTCGTCAATCGTACTCGCGAACCCGGATCATCTTACGGCTCACGCGGGGTAGCCTGGAATCCGGTGGAGGCCGTCGGCCGCCGCCTTCCGAACAGGTTCGAGCAAGGGACGAATGCCTGGTGGCACGGACAATTGCCCTGGTTGGGGCGTTTCACCCTGGCGCGGCGCAACTCGCGCTCGCCCTGGAGGACGAGCCGGAGGTCGAGCGGATCCTCGGCCTGCAACGAGCGCCCGCGCCGCTGCTCGGGCCGAAGTTCGAGCACGTCGCGGCCGAGCCTGGCGACGAGCGCTTCGACGCCGCCGTCGCTCAGGCCGACGTGGTGGTGATCTTCCCGGTGCTGGAGATCGGCCGCGACGGCCGTCCGGCGCGCGAGCGGCTGGGAGCCAGCGTCCGGCGCACGCTCGACGCCGCCCACGGCGCGAGCACGGTGGTGCTCTGGTCGAGCGGGGTGGTCTACGGCGCACATCCGGACAATCCGGTACCGCTGGACGAGCAGGCCGCCACGCGGCCGAACTTCGACTTCCCGCCGGCCCGCGCGCTCGCCGACGCCGAGCAGCTGGTGCTCGACAGCGCCGGCGCGGCCGGCGCGGCGGCCCGGGTGGTGCTGCGCAGCTCGGCGATCTGGTCGCCGGTGTGGGGCTCCTTCCTGTCCCGCATGCTGGTGGGCCCCGCGATCGTCAGCGTGAAGGGCCACAACCCGCCGGTGCAGAGCCTCGACCCGCAGGACGCGGTCAGCGCGTTGCTGCTGGCGATCAGCGGCCGGCTGCCCGGCGGGGTCTACAACGTCGCTCCCGACGACTGGATCCCGGCCAACCAGGCCGCCAGGCTGACCGGCCGGCGCCGGGTGGAGGTGCCGGAGGCCGCCGCCTTCGCGCTCGGCGAGCGGCTGGCCTCGCTCGGCGTCGCGCTGACCAGCCAGGGCGAGCTGCACTACCACATGCATCCCTGGGTGCTCTCCAACCGGCGCCTGCGCGAGGCCGGCTGGGCGCCGGCACGGACCACCTCCGAGGCGATGACCGCCGCCGGCCAGGCCATCCCTGAGGGCGTACGGGTCGGGCGCCTGCAGGTCCGCCGCAGCGACGTGGTCCGCGGCGCGGCCGCGGCGGTCGCCTTCGTCGCCGCGCTGGCAGCGCTGGTGCGCCGCTCGCGGAGCGGCGGGACGTGAGCCGGGCGCTGGCGATCGACCTCGGCACGGCCAACACGCTCGTCTACGTCCGGGGCAAGGGCATCCAGCTACGCCAGCCGACAGTTATCGCGCTCAACGAGGGCACCGGCGACATCATGGCCTTCGGGGACCAGGCCTACGCGATGATCGGCCGCACCCCCGGCCACCTGGTGGCGGTGCGGCCGCTGCGCGGCGGGGCCATCTCCGACTTCGAGACCACCGCCCGGCTCATCCGCATACTGATCCAGCATGCCTGCCGCGGGCGGGTGGCCAAGCCCCGGGTGGTCGTCTGCGTGCCTTCCGCCATCACCCAGGTGGAGCGCAAGGCGGTCCAGGAGGCCACGCTGCACGCCGGCGCCAGGATGGCCTACCTCATGGAGGAGCCGATCGCGGCCGCGATCGGCGCGGGCCTGCCGGTGCAGGAGCCGGCCGGCAGCCTGATCGTCGACATCGGCGGCGGTACCACCGAGGTCGCCTGCATCTCGCTCGGCGGCATCGTGGCCGCCAAGTCGCTGCGGGTCGCCGGGTTCGACCTCGACGCGGCGATCATCCAGTACGTCCGCCGCGAGTACGCCATCGCCATCGGCGAGCGCACCGCCGAGAACGTCAAGATCGCCATCGGCTCGGCCGTGCCGGTGGCCGGCAGGGAGGACAAGCTCGAGGTGCGCGGCCGCGAGCTCGCCACCGGGCTGCCGAAGACGATCGTGCTGGACAGCGCCGAGGTCCGCGAGGCGCTGGAGGAGCCGGTCTCGCAGATCGTGCAGGCGGTGCTGGACACCCTCGCCGGCGCTCCGCCGGAGCTGGCCAACGACGTGCTCGACAAGGGCATCCTGATGACCGGCGGGACCAGCATGCTCCCCGGCCTGGGGGAGCGGATCGCGCGGGAGGCTGAGGTCGGGGTGCGGCTGGTCGATACTCCGTTGGAGTGCGTGGCGCTCGGGGCAGGTCGCGTCATCGAGTCGTTCGACGACCTCGGCCCCATCTTCGTCGATTCGCCACGATATCTTTAAGTAGATGAAGAGCAGCGGAGATCGCCCACCGGCCAGGTGACGGCCAGGAGTGGAGGAGGTCGCGTGCGGCAGCGGATCACCGCGGTCGTGGGAGCCGTCGCGCTGGTGGTGGTGGTCTTCGCGCTGAACTTCTACCACCTGCCGGTGGTGGCCCTGTCCCCGGGCCCGGCGGAGAACGTGCTGAGCCGCATCACCATCCAGGGCGGCGCGCAGGTCTACGACTCCAAGGGGAGCTTCTACCTCACCTCCGTCGGGATCGACAACGACGTGCGCTTCTTCGAGGCGATGCTCGACCTGGCCAACCACGACGTCGCGCTGCGCCCGCGCAGCGAGGTCTATCCCCAGGGCGAGAGCACCCGGGAGGTCAACCAGCAGAACGCCGACGACATGGACCAGTCCAAGGTGCTCGCCGCGGTGGTGGCGCTGCGCAAGCTCGGCTACAAGGTCGACCCGAGCGCGGTGGACGTGAGCGAGGTGCGCCCCGGCGCGCCGGCCGACGGCAGGCTGCGCCCCGGGGACCGCCTGGTCCGCGCGGAGGGCAAGCCGGTGACCAGCATCCTCCAGCTCCAGAGCATGATCCGCAGCCACCGCCCGGGCGACATGCTGGCCTTCGGGGTCAAGCGCGGCGACGCCGACGTGGCGGTGCGGGTCCCGGTGGCGCTGGACGGCGGCCAGCCGCGCATCGGCGTGGTCCTCCACGAGGAGTACGGGCACCTGCCGGTCCCGATCACCATCGACACCGAGAACATCGGCGGGCCCTCCGCCGGGCTGGTCTTCGCGCTGTCGATCTACGACCGCCTGAGCCCCGGCGACCTCACCGACGGCCGCCGCATCGCCGGCACCGGCCAGATCACCGAGGACGGCTCGGTGGTGCCGATCGGCGGCATCGGCGAGAAGCTGATCGGCGCCAAGCGCCAGGGCGCGACCACCTTCCTGCTGCCGCGCGGCAACTGCGACGAGGCCAGGGAGCACCCGCCGCCGGGCCTGCGCCTGGTGCCGGTGTCCAACCTCGGCGAGGCGATCGCCTTCCTCCAGGCCCGGCCCGGCACGCCGGCGCCGGCGTGCTGAGCCCGGCCCGCGGGCCGGACGGTACGGCCTGGCGCGATCCGCGTTTCCGCAGGTGACGTGCTAGGGTCTGTTGAGGTGGCCCCAGGCCCCGAAGTGGCTGGCCAGAGGCGGTTTGCACGACGCCCGAACGAGTGAAAGGCCCTCCCGTGGTAGCAGCTCGCCGACCTCCACGCCGTTGGACGCTCGCCGTCCTGCTGCTCGCCTTCGTGTTGCTGGCGGCGATCGGCAGCCTGTCGAGCTTCTACACGGACCTGCTGTGGTTCCGTGAGGTCGACAAGACCAGTGTCTTCTGGGGCCAGATCCGGGCCAAGGTCATCCTCGGGCTGCTGGTGGGTGTGGGCAGCGGCCTGATCGTCGGCGTCAACCTGTGGCTGGTCGAGCGGCTCGCCCCGCGCTACGCGATGACCGTGAGCGGCGGCCGGCCGCAGGAGCGGATCCAGCAGGTGCTGGGACCGTACCTGCGACCGCTGCGGATCGGCGTGGCCGCCTTCCTCGGCCTGGTGGTCGGCCTCCAGGCGTCGAGCTCCTGGCAGACCTTCCTGATGTGGCGCAACGCGGCCGCCTTCAACGAGCGCGACCCGCAGTTCCACCGCGACATCGGCTTCTACGTCTTCCAGCTGCCGTTCATGCAGGCGGTGTTCGGCTGGCTGTTCACCACCCTGGTGCTCGCGCTGCTGCTGTCCGCCGCCGGCCACTACCTGCTCGGCGGGATCCGCCCGCAGGTCCGCAACGACCGCATCGCCGGGGCGACCCAGTCGCACCTGACCATCCTGCTGGGGCTGATCGTCGCGCTGAAGGCGTGGGGCTACTGGCTCAACAAGTACCAGCTGGTCTACTCGACCCGCGGCGCGGCGACCGGCGCGACCTACACTGACGTCAAGGTCCAGATCCCGGCATTCGAGGTGCTCTTCTGGGTGGCGCTGATCTGCGCGCTGCTGTTCTTCTGGGGCGTGCGCAGCCGCGGCATCGCCGTGCCGCTGTTCAGCATCGTGCTGCTGGCCGGCGTCTCGGTGATCATGGGCGGCATCACGCCAGCGGTCTTCCAACGCTTCCGCGTGGCCCCGCAGGAGCTCCAGCGCGAGCGGCCCTACATCCAGCGCAACATCGACGCCACGCGCAAGGCCTTCGGGCTGGACCGCATCCAGACGAGGCCGTTCCCGGACGGCGCCCAACTGACCGGGCAGGACGTGACCAACAACCGCGCGACGGTCGACAACATCCGCCTGTGGGATCCCGAGGTGCTCAAGCCCTCTATCAAGAACCTCCAGGCGATCGCCCAGTACTACTCGTTCAGCGACGTCGACGTGGACCGCTATGTGGTCGACGGGCAGCTCCGCCAGGTGATGATCTCGGTGCGCGAGGTCGACCCCACGCTGCTGTCGGCGGGCGCCAAGACGTGGCAGAACCTGCACCTTGCCTACACCCACGGCTACGGGGTGGTGGCCACCCAGGTGAACACCGCCGCCAAGCAGGGCCAGCCCGACTTCATCGTCTCCGACTTCGACCAGTCCAAGGCGAAGATCCCGGTGACCCAGCCGCAGGTCTACTTCGGCGAGCCGCCCGAGGCCGGCCCCGACTACGTGGTGGTCGACACCAAGCAGCCCGAGGTGGACCGGCCGACGCCCGGCGGCGACACGCAGACCATCAGCTACGGCGGCGACGGCGGGGTGCAGCTGTCGAGCATGGCGCGGCGGCTGGCGTTCGCCCTCCGGTTCCGCGACGTCAACCTGCTGATCTCCGGCAACATCACCTCGCAGTCGCGGCTGATGTTCAACCGCGACGTGCGCGACCGCGTCGAGAAGGTGGCGCCCTTCCTGCAGTGGGACGGCGACCCCTACGCGGTGGTGGTCGACGGCCGGATCATGTTCGTGCGGGACGGCTACACCACCACCAACGACTACCCGTACGTGCAGCGGATCGACCTCGGCGACGCGGCGCGGCACGACCAGTCGAGCGCCGGCGGCGTGCACGGCTCGGGCAACTACATCCGCAACTCGGTGAAGGCCGTGGTGGACGCCTACACCGGCAAGGTCACGCTCTACGCCTTCGACGAGTCGGACCCTATTCTCCAAACCTGGCGCAAGGCGTTCCCCAACCTGTTCGCCCCCAAGAGCAGCATGCCGGCCGCGCTCCAGGCGCACCTGCGCTACCCCGAGGACCTGTTCTCCATCCAGACCGACCGCTACACGCTCTACCACCTGACCCAGGCCAACGACGTGTACTCGCGCAAGGACCTCTGGGCGCTGCCGGAGGACCGCTCGGGCGAGATCCAGTCGCAGCAGCAGCAACAGCAGACCCAGAACCCGGTGGCCGCCCTGGCGCCGCCGAGCAACGCCGGGCTGATGCGGCCCTACTACCTGCTGACGCGGCTGCCGGGCCAGGCGGACCCGAAGTTCTCGCTGGTGATGCCGTTCACGCCCAACAACAAACAGAACATGGTCGCCTACATGGCGGTCGGCTCCGACCCCGACAACTACGGGGAGATGACGCTGTTCGGCCTCGACCCGTCGCGCACGATCGATGGGCCAACCCAAGTGAACTCGAGAATCCTGGCCAACCCGACGGTGGCGTCGCAGCTCTCGCTGCTGAACCAGCAGGGCTCCAAGGTGATCCTCGGCAACCTGCTGATCGTGCCGATCAAGGACTCGCTGCTGTACGTGCAGCCGATCTTCGTGCAGAGCGCGGGGGCGAGCCAGAGCGCCACGATCAACACCATCCCGCTGCTCGAGAAGGTCGCGGTGGTGCTGAACACCGACGTGGGCTACGCCGACACCCTCTCGGAGGCGATCGCCGCGGTGGTGACCGGAGCGGCGCCGCCCACCGGCACCCAGCCGCCGAGTACCTCGCCCACACCGCCGACCCCGCCACCGGGCGCGTCCGCGACCGTGCAGCAGCTCCTCCAGCGCGCCAACCAGGAGTACGAGGCCGCCCAGCAGGCGCTCCAGAAGGGCGACCTGGCCGGCTACCAGCAGCACGTCGACGCCATGGGCAAGCTGCTCCAGCAGGCGCTCGGCGCGGGCCAGCGCCGTTCGGGCGCGACCCCTGGCTCGTAACGGATCGAGCCGCCGCGCGGCTGGAGCGAGACCTTTGCGCCCGCGCGGTCGGCTGTGCTACCTTGCGCCAGCAACGACGCGGGGTGGAGCAGTCTGGTAGCTCGCTGGGCTCATAACCCAGAGGTCGCGGGTTCAAATCCCGCCCCCGCCACCACTACAGGGTCGTCCTGAGCAGGGCTGGAGCCCTTCACCTCCTTTCGGGTGTCGAGGTCGAACAGCTTCCTGTCAACGGAGGGGTCCGTGGCAGCGTCCGCGGGCCCCTTTGCTGTTACGAGGATCACGCTCGCCACGGCGTTGGCCGCGTCGCGGTCCATGCCCGGCAGGACGTGCGCGTAGATCCTGAGCGTCACCGCGATGGAGGCGTGGCTGAGTCGCTCGCTGACCCCTTGACCGGCACGCCGGCCTGTAAGGCGACGGTGGCGTAGGTGTGGCGCACGTCATGGAGCCGGATCGGCGGCAGGCCCACCCTGCGGGCGCCGTCCTGCTCCCACTCGACCTTGGCCGCAAGGCGCTTGAAGCGCTTCCGGAAGCGGTCAGGATGCAGCGGGTTGCCGTCGATCTCGGTGAACAGCAGGCTGGAGGCCTCGACCTGGACGCCCCATGCGGCGAGCTGACCGCGCTCCGCCGGAATCGCCGACTGCTCCGGGCCAGGGTTCCGCCGGTGCGACGAGCCTCTCGACCAGGTTTTCACGGTTGCGACGAGCCGCCCGGGGGACCCTGATACCACTGGCGCCCTATGGGCAGTAGCAGGCGCAGGGGGGTTGAGATCGTGGGGGGCGCGAGGGTGTCGGTAGCGGTCGTTGCCAGCCGCACAGAGGCGGAGCTGATCGTCGGCTTGCTGCGCAGTCACGGCATGAGCGCAACTGTGTCGGCAGGTGATGCTGGAGGACAGTACCCGCAGTGGCAGGCAGAGGGTGTGCACGTGCTGGTTGCCCCTCCGATGAAGCCTTGGCCCGTAGGCTCCTGGCCGCCGCCGATGGCACTGCCGGACCGGTCAGCGGCGACCAAGTCCGGCTCCTTCCGCGGATGGCCGTCAGGTCGTGTGAAGGGATCCTCATGAGCTCGGCTTCCAGCCGCCTGCCCACCCCGGAAGATCCCAGCTCCGTCTAGCACGGCCAGCTCTCCACCGACCACCAAACCACACCAACCCGGGAGACCCGCATGTCTGGCACGACCGAAAACTTGGCGGGCGCCACAGCGATTCGCCCGTTCCGGATCGAGGTCCCGGAGGAGGACCTGGTCGAGCTCCGCCGGCGCATCGCGGCCACGCGCTGGCCTTCTAAAGAGCTCGTTGCAGACCGCTCCCAGGGTGTGCGGCTGGCGACGCTGCAGGAGCTCGCCCGCTACTGGACGACCGAGTACGACTTGCGGAGGATCGAGGCGAAGCTGAACGCCCTGCCGCAGTTCACGACCGAGATCGACGGGGTCGAGATCCACTTCATCCACGTGCGCTCCAAGCACGAGGACGCGTTGCCGCTGATCATGACGCATGGCTGGCCCGGCTCGGTGATCGAGCTGCTCGAGACCATCGGCCCGCTCACTGACCCGACCGCGCACGGCGGCACCCCCGGGGACGCATTCCACCTGGTGCTGCCGTCCTTGCCTGGCTACGGCTTCTCGGGCGAGCCGACCGAGCTCGGCTGGGACGCCGACCGCATCGCACGCGCGTGGGCGGAGCTCATGGACCGCCTCGGCTACACGCGCTACGTCGCCCAGGGGGGCGATGTGGGCGCCTACGTCACCGACGCGATGGGCCGCCAGGCGCCCGAGGGGTTGCTCGGCATCCACCTCAACGTGCTCACCGCGGCGGTCGGTCTCAAGGACCAACTGCCGGCGGAGTCCGAGCAGGAACGGGCGGCGCACGACGCGCTCACCACGTTCTTGACGGATGGCTTCGCCATCGTCCTGGAGCAGTCCACCCGGCCGCAGACGATCGGCTACGCCCTGCTGGATTCACCCGTCGGGCTGGCGGCCTGGATGCTGGACCACGACACCGACAGCTACTACAAGATCTCCCGCGCCTTCGTCGACAGCGAGCCCGCGGGCAATCTCACCCGGGACAACATCGTCGACGACATCACGCTGTACTGGCTGACGGGCACCGGGGCCTCGGCCGCCCGGTGGTACTGGGAGTTCGGACGGACCCAGGCCGCAGCCGGTGCGGCCGGCCAGGCTCCGCCGCCGGTCGCGGTTCCGGTCGGCTTCACGACGTTCCCCGGCGAGATCTTCCCTTCCCCGCGCAGCTGGGTCGAGGTGGTTTTCCCCGGCCTCGCCTACTTCAACGAGGTCGACAGGGGCGGCCACTTCGCCGCCTGGGAGGAGCCGGAGCTCTTCTCCACCGAGGTGCGGGCTGCATTCAGCTCACTGCGCTAATGACAGCACTGGCTTCGGCTCTCTTCAGGAGGAGCTTCCATGCCAACACACACCACCTATAGGAGGGCATCCAAGCTTCCAAGATCGAGCTTCGCCTGCGTGCCTCGGCGTCGCTGGTGAGGCAGCGTAACGGACGGTGGATCAGCTTCGTTCCGACCGCACCGGTCCGCTGAACCGCCGCGCGATCGGCTCCCGTGCCAACGCCGGCACGCGGTGGCCACAGAAGCCGACCATCTCGTCGCCGGATGCCGGACCGCTTCAGCGACGGGTGCGGCCTGCTCGCTCCCGGAACCAGTCGACCGTGGTGGCAACGGCCTGGTGGTGCGGTGTGGGCTCCAAGGGGCCGAAGGCGCGCTGGAACTTCGAGGCGTCAACCACAAATGGGCGCTCCCACTGGTACAGCATCTCGGCGCTCTCCCGCGCCCGGGGATCGAACAGGCCAGCGATCCGCAGCGCCAGCCGGGAGGTCGCGGTGACCTTGACGGGTCGGCCGAGCGCGGCGGCGATCAGCGCCACGAACGCTTGGCCGGTCAGGGGTTCGGCGGCGGGCAGGTGCCAGACCTCCCCCAGCGCCTCCGGTCGCGCTCCCAGGGTGGCAAGCGCCCTGGCCACGTCGGGGAGGTAATTCAGGCTGTGCGGCACGTCCAGGCGGCCCAGCCAGCGGGCTCGTTCGCCTTTGGCGGCCGCGCCGAACAGGATGTCCCCGACGACGCTGTTGGCCCCGCCGGGTCCGTAGTAGTCCGACGAGCGTGCGATGGCCACCTGGAGCGTTCCCTGGCGGTGGGCGGCCAGCAGCCGCTGGGCCATGAGCGTGCGGACCCGGCCCTTCTTGGTGGTCGCCCGCGCGGGCAGGTCCTCGGTGAGCGGTCCCTGCACCGGCCCGTAGGTGTAGAGGTTGTCCGCATAGACGAGCCTGGCCCCGGCGGCGGCGGCCGCGTCGGCGATGCTCTGGGTCAGCGTGGGGAACTCCGCCGCCCACCGCTCATACGGCGGTTGCGCGCAGTGGTAGACGACCGTGGCGCCCTGGCAGGCCTTGCGGGTCTGGGCCGGGTCGGCGGCGTCGGCGGCCAGCGGCTCCACGCCCGCGGGCAGGCCGGCGGGCGGCTTGCGGCTGACCGCCCGGACCTGATGGCCGCGGCCGGCCAGCTCCCCGACCAGGGCGCCCCCCGCGCCGCCGGTGGCGCCAAGGACCACGTGCAGTTGGTCGTCAGCGTTCATGTCAGGCTCCTGCGGGTCGATCCACCGTGAAAAGAGTCAAGGCACTTGCCGGAATCGAACCCGTTCACGTCGCCTGTCACTGCTTGGCATCACCACCCCGTGAGCCAGACATTCCCGCACTTTGCCGAGGCCCTGCCTAGATAGCAGTCGCTGACTCGGCCGGGCTGGAGGTGCTCACCAAAGGCGCTGGGGCCAAGCCGCAGCACAAGCGCGCTCCCTGATTCGAGCCTCACCATCGCCAACAGACTACCCGGCCGCTCTCCTTGCGTCCGTAGTCGAGCATCCTCCGCGGCGCGATGCTGCCGCCTGAGGGGTCCTGCGCCCCGGTTGATACGAGTCGTACCACGCCCAAGCCGCCAACCCACGGTTCGCTGACTCGTACGAGCCTGTTTCACAACCTGTGCGAACGGACGGTGAAGCTGCTGCCGTTCGTGAAGCCGGACGGGACACGAGCAAAGCAGCGCGTGCGGTCAGTGCAGCAGCGCCTCAAGCCCGATGATGCCCACGCCGAAGGCGCCGTTGATCACACCGCCAAGCAGCATCGCCGGCCGGGATCGTCCGTGCCGGCGGCCCGCTTCGATGGCCCACCCGACGAGTTGCGCGACGCCGGTCCACAGCGCAAGACCCACCGCAAGCCCCTCATCGAGCAGGCCAAGCACGCCCAGCAGGAGGAAGAGGACAGACAAGGCAGGGGCGGCAACCATCGACAGCTCCCGGGCCATGATGGCGGGAACCACCTTCAGGTCGAACCCGGCTCGGCCTAGTTCATGCTCGAGAACCTCGGCGTACACGTGCGCAAGCCAGAAGACCGCCAGGGTGGCGGCGGTGGCGGCCAGGATGAACCCTGGGGGCTCGTGCCCAGCGGTGGCCGCGATCACCGCGGTGGCGAGGATCGTGCCGTAGATCGCGCTGCGGGGACTCGCGACGAGCATGCCCAGCCGGCGCGGCCAGGGCGATCCTGCCGTCGTGGCGCCTTCCATGCGGCAAGGCTACGCAGCCGGGCCATGGGTGTCACTCGGCGGCGCCGGTATGCGGCGTTCGTCCTGCCTGGTGGTTCGGTGCTACCGACGTGAGGTGAGGCCGGTCCCCAGTGCCTGTCGTGCCGTTGCCGGCGTTGAGACGATGGTGAAGGAAATCCTTGCCGGCCAGCCGCTGTGACCTGATGGAGTACTGACCGTGCCCGTCAACGATCAGCCGCAAGCGTTTGTGCAACACGCTGGTGATCGCCAACTGAGGATCGCCGTCGAAGTTCCACGACGATCCGGACATCCTCAAGACGCCACACAACCATCCGTACAGCAAGAGCCGCCAGCCCAGAGGGCCGCACTGGTGCCGCCTGCAGGATTGCCCGCATAGGAGACACCCCGGATCGCTCGAGGGGCGTTCTCGTTGGATAACGTGACCGCTCGAGAGGACCGGTCAGGCAGACAGCGCGGCCTCGGGCCCACAAGTCGTGGCAGATGATTGGGTGCATTGAGGAGGCCGCCTGTAGACTCGTGAGCTGTCGCGGCTCCGGCCCATGGCTGGGCCAGGCCAGCGGAGGGACACTAGGAGCACGAGTGAGGCAGGCAAAGTACAGGGCAACCGGGCGACGAGACACCGCGACCCTGGCCGCGTCGTTGGTCCCCCACCTTCGCCCCGGTGATGTGGTTCTCCTGATCGGGACTCTTGGCTCCGGCAAGACCAGTTTCGTCCAGGACGTCGCAGCCGCGCTCGGTGCAACTGACTCACCCACGAGTCCAACCTTCACCCTGGCAAATTTCCACGAGGGAACCAAATTGACTCTGCTGCACGTCGACACCTACCGTCTGCAGGACCTGAGGGAGTTCCGGGACTTGGGACTCGAGGACTTCATGGACGACTGTGTCACGTTCGTGGAATGGGGCGACCTTGTCGCCAGCGAATTTCCAGAGCACCTGCGGGTCCAGATTGACCTGCTCGATGACGACGACGCACGAGACTTCACGATATCGTCCAGGTCATCTCGATGGGACCCGGTCATCGAGCATCTACGCCGGGGCCACCTGCGGACCGTCTCATGAAGCTGCTGGCAATCGAGACATCGACCTCTTGGTACTCCGTCACCCTCGACGACGGAGGTACAACTCACGAAACAGAGGTGTCGAGCCGGTTCGACGTCGACTACGACGGAATCGGAGGACTCGTCCACAGACAGCTCGCGATGCATGGCTGCAGAGGTGCTGATATATCTGACATCGCGGTCAACTCGGGACCCGGAAATCTCACTTCGGTCAGAGCGGGCCTGTCGTACGCCAATGGCCTGGCGTTCGCGACGGGCGCATCCATTCACCACACGAACACCCTCGCGATAATCGCGTTCATGGCCAAGCAGGCGATTCCCCTCGAAGTGCCGGTGCTCGTACTTCACCCAGCACGGGGTCGGCAACGATCTCTGTTCTTCACCGGCCTCTTCACGACCGACGGCGCCGCTTCGTATGGCGTGAAGCAGGTTGCTGAGCTCAGAACGCTCCTGTCGACCGGGATCCCAGAGGTCATCCTTGCCGGTGATGGAGCACAATTCGCCCAGTCGATGCTCGACACCACAACCGTCCACAATTCGCAAGTGGTGAGCGCGAGCTCCAGGGCGCTGGTCGAAATGTTCAAGCGGGGCCTTCTCGTAGAGAGCAAGTCGCCGGTCACCCCGATCGCCCCGACGACCGATGAATCCGGGATCTCGATGGCGGCGCCCGACTGAATTTCCGTGTCTGGAAGCACACGCATGGCGGTACGCTGCCGCACAGAGGAGGGCGCCCAGCATCCTGACCGGGCCGACCCGGGTGCCGGCCGGGAGCGTGAAGGTGGCGCTCTGCCAGAAACTGCAATCGAGGATACCATTGCGGCCGGAGGACTTTCACCGGGAGGGGTCTACGTGACTTTGCAGGTTATTACCAGCGAGAATCTTAGCCTTGCCGCTGAAAGTATTCTGTGTGGTGGCATCGCGCTCGTGCCGACGGACACCGTGTATGGACTGGCGGTCCATCCCCTTGCCAGTACGGCCATCGACCGGCTCTTCGAGTTGAAGGGTCGGCCCGCCGAGAAGAAGCTGCCGGTGATGGTTGCTGATGTGCAGGACCTGGGAAGCCTCGGGGTCGAGCTGAATACGCCGGCGCGCCGGATCCTCGCATCTGATTTGGTGCCTGGCCCGGTGAGCCTGGCGTTGGGCTTCCGGCCAGGGGCTGAACGCCCATCGTGGTTGGATGGCAGATACGAAGTGGCAGTGCGCATTCCCGCGAGTGACCTGCTGCGCAAGCTGATCCGGAGAACGGGACCGCTGCTGGTGACCAGCGCGAACCGGAGCAAGGAAAACACGCAACAGGACACGGCTTCCATTCTCCGTTCACTTCTCGGGGCTCCGGATCTGGTAATTGAAGGTGGAGTGCTGTCGGCCGTCCCGTCAACGCTCGTCAACTGTAACGTTGTGCCACCGGCTGTGGAGCGCGTGGGCGCCGTGCCCGAGCGGAAGATCCTGGAGATCATCAATGGCGCGTGAACTGATTTTGGGCATTGAGTCTTCGTGCGACGACACCGCGGCGGCTGTGGTGGATGAGGATGGCAATGTGCTGTCCTCCGTGATTGTATCTCAGGCAAGTATTCACAGCTTCTACGGTGGTGTCTACCCTGAATTGGCTAGCCGCGCCCACGTCGACAAGGTGATTCCCGCCATCAGTCTGGCCTTGGAGGAGGCGGGCGTCTCGCATTCCGACCTGAGGTCGATCGGCGTCACCCGGGGACCTGGGCTCATCGGGTCCTTGATGGTCGGTGTGGATACGGCTCGCGCGCTTGGTGAAGGCTGGGGCGTCCCCGTGCTGGGCATCAACCACCTGCGGGGGCATCTGAGGAGCGCGGACCTCAACGAGCGGCGGGTCGAGTATCCAGCTACGATCCTGCTTGTCTCCGGAGGTCATACGTTCCTTGCGTACATGAGATCACCGCGGGACGTGCGGCTGGTGGGTAGCACGCGCGACGACTCCGTCGGTGAGGCGTATGACAAAGTGGCTCGGATGCTGGGGGAGGGCTATCCGGGCGGCCCGATAGTGGATCGGTTGGCCAAGGAAGGAACCGCCGTATTCAATCTTCCACGCCCGATGCTCAGGGAGGGTCTCGACTTCTCATTCTCTGGGCTGAAGACGGCGGTGCGAAACCTCGTGGCCGTACGACCAGAGGCGCGGAAGGAGGACGTTTCCGCGTCCTTTGTGGATGCCTGCATGGAAGTGCTCACGGTCAAGGCCGCGAAGGCGCTGGAAAGCCATCCCTCTCGATGTCTGGTTGTCGTGGGGGGCGTCGCCGCCAGCCCCCAACTTCGTGAGAGTGCACAACTCCTCTGCGAAAGCCGTGGCGTCTCGCTCAGCCTTCCACCGCTCAAGTGGTCAACCGACAACGCCGCGATGATCGCGCTCGCTGCCTGGGATTACGTGCACGCTGGCGCGGCCCCGGGGCTTGCTCCTGTGGCCTCGTTGAGTATCGAGAGCTTCTGAGGGCAGCCCGTCCCCTGATCGCGGCGGCCATTTGCCCGACCAGGGCGACTACGTCGATAATTGGGCACACTCGTGACATGCTTGGTCACAGCGACCAATGGTGACCCACGACCGAAATCATGCACATCCATGAAAGTCCGGAGGGGCAGACACTTCCGCGGACGACCACCCAGGAGTGCACGTGGGGCACTTGACCGGAGTGCACGGCATCGGCCAGCAATACCTCGGCCGCCATCAGATCCTCGACCGGTGGACACCGGCGCTCGCGGACGGGTTGGAGCGGGCTACCGGCCGCCGAGCCCGCCGACCAGATCTCGACCTGGCCTTCTACGGCGACCTCTTCCGGCCGACCGCCCCACGGCGGAGCGCAAAGAGCCCCGCCGACGACGAGGTTGCGGCGCAGGTGGCGGACCTCGACGCCGAGGAGCTCGCCGAGCTCACCGAGGCGGTGGAGGAGATCGTCACGCCGGCTGCCCTGGCTGACGCGGCAACCAAGGCCGACAAGGGATTGTGGCTGCCTGT
>Ga0268241_10000020_pt1 | contig 17271 bp, 16 predicted proteins | sample BulsoiAmnAmmetaG_FD_200248 | JGI IMG/M metagenome (GOLD analysis project Ga0268241, IMG submission 200248) | Bulk soil microbial communities from Mexico - Amatitan (Am) metaG (v2) (version 2) | ecosystem: Environmental > Terrestrial > Soil > Agricultural land | place: Mexico: Amatitan, Jalisco...
GACGTGCTCGGGCAGGCGCCGACCTGGGACGCGGTCACCAGGGGCGTGGTGCTGCGCCGGCTCGGACCCACCCCGCCGGTGCGCTTCTTCAGCGTCGAGGAGGAGGCGGTCGCCCGGCCCATGCTGGACCGCCTGCTGGCACAGGACGAGGAGCCACGCATCCCCGTCTTGGAGCAGATCGACGCGCGCCTGGCCGAGCAGGAGACCGACGGCTGGCACTACCAGGACCTGCCGCCCGACGGCGAGGCGTGGCGCGCCAGCCTCGCCGCGCTCTCCTCCGACGCGCGCGAGCGCTTCGGCCGCGGCTTCGCCGAGCTCGGCGCGCGCCAGCAGAAGGACCTGCTGGAGGCGGTGCGCACCGCCGAGCGATGGCACGGCCTGCCGGCCGGGCGGGTCTGGAACCTCTGGATCCGCTACGCGGTGACCGCGTTCTACGCGCACCCGTGGTCCTGGAACGAGATCGGCTTCGGCGGCCCGGCGTACCCGCGCGGCTACAAGAACATCGACCTCGACGGCCTGGAGCCCTGGGAGCACCAGGAGGCGGAGCCGGTCGACGCCGAGGCGTGGGCCAGGCGCGTCGAGCAGGCCCGGCGGGACCACGGCGCATGAGCGCCAGAGGGGGCGTGCGCGCCCGCAACCAGTCCGCCTGGCTGGTGCCGCCCAGCGGCTTCCCGGCCGACCACCGCCTGCGCAGGGACATGCGCCGCTTCGACGACCGCGACGAGGTCGACCTGGTGGTGGTCGGCTGCGGCGCCGGGGGCGGGGTGCTCACCCAGCGGCTCGCCAGGGCCGGCTGGAAGGTGGTCGCCATGGACGCCGGGCCGTTCTGGGACCCCGAGGCCGACTGGGTCAGCGACGAGTGGGGCTCGCACCAGCTCTACTGGACCGAGCCCCGGGTGATCGGCGGCAGCGACCCGGTCCCGCTGGGGTCGAACAACTCCGGCCGCGGCGTGGGCGGCTCGATGATCCACTTCGCCGGCTACACCCCGCGGTTCCACCCCTCCGACTTCCGGACCTGGTCGGCGGACGGGGTCGGCGCCGACTGGCCGATCAGCTACTGGGACCTGAAGCCCTACTACCAGCAGCTCGAGGCCGAGCTGCCGGTGGCGGGCCAGTTCTGGCCCTGGGGCGACCCGCACCGCTACCCGCACACGGCGCACCCGACGGGCGGCCAGGGCGAGATCTTCCTGCGCGGCTGCCAGCGCCTCGGGATCACCGCCCGGGTCGGGCCGGTGGCGATCGCCAACGGCCGCTTCGGCAACCGGGCGCACTGCATCTACCGGGGCTTCTGCCTCCAGGGCTGCAAGGTGAACGCCAAGGCGTCGCCGCTGATCACCCACGTGCCCGACGCGCTCGCCCACGGCGCCGAGGTGCGGTCGGGCAGCATGGTGAGCCGCATCGAGCTGGGCGCCGACGGTCGCGCCAGCGGGGTCGTCTACTTCAAGGACGGCGTCCAGCGCCGCCAGCGCGCCCGCATGGTGGCGGTGGCCGGCTACTCGATCGAGACGCCCCGGCTGCTGCTCAACTCCGCCAACGACCGCTTCCCCGAGGGGCTCTGCAACCGGCACGACCTGGTCGGCCGCTACGTGATGGTCCAGGGAGCGCCGCAGACCGCCGGCCGCTTCACGCAAGAGGTCCGGATGTACAAGGCGCCTCCGCCGGAGGTCTCCAGCGAGGCCTTCTACGAGACCGACCCGGCCAGGCCCTATAAGCGCGGCTTCTCGATCCAGACGGTCGGCCCGCTGCCGATCACCTGGGCGGAGCACGTCGCCGCCGGCGGCCACTGGGGCCACGTGCTGCGCGAGTACATGCGCGACTACGTCCACTGGTGCGTGCTCGGGGTGCTGGCGGAGTTCCTGCCGCGGCCCGGCAACCGGGTGACGCTCAGCAGGGAGACCGACCGCCACGGCCTGCCGGTGGCCCGGTTCGACTACTCGCAGTGCGACAACGACCGCGCCCTGATGAAGGCCAGCGGGGAGACGGTCGAGCGGATCCTGCACGCCGCCGGCGCGCAGGAGACGGTGACCATCGAGCGCTACGCCCACCTGGTGGGCGGCTGCCGCATGGCCGCCGGCGAGCGCGACGGCGTGGTCGACCGCAACCTGCGCAGCTTCGCGGTGCCGAACCTCTACATCTGCGACGGCAGCGTGCTGCCCACCCAGGGCAGCGCCAACCCGGCGCTCACCATCATGGCCCTGGCCGCCCGCTGCGCCGACCATCTGGCGGGACGATGAGCGCCGCGACCGTCGATGGCCTCCAGGTGGCCGTCTACACCGTCCCGACCGGGGAGCCGGAGTCGGACGGCACGCTGACCTGGACCGAGACCACCGTGGTGGTGGTCGAGGCCCACGCCGGCGACCGGACCGGGCTGGGGTTCACCTACGCGACCGGGGCGTGCGCCCCCCTGATCCACGACGTGCTCGCCGAGGTGGTGATCGGCGCCGACCCCTTCGACGTGCCCGGGGCGTGGGCGGGGATGGTCGGCCAGATCCGCAACCTCGGCCGGCCAGGGGTCGCCTCGATGGCGATCGCCGCGGTGGACACCGCCCTGTGGGACCTCAAGGCCAAGCTGCTCGACCTGCCGCTCGCGCGGCTGCTGGGGATCGTGCACGACGAGGTGGCGGTCTACGGCAGCGGCGGGTTCACCTCGCTGACCGACGACGAGCTGCTGGCCCAACTGGGCGGCTGGGCCGAGCGGGACCGCATCCCTCGGGTCAAGCTGAAGGTCGGCACCGCCTGGGGCGCCCACGAAGCCCGCGACCTGGAGCGGGTCGCCCGCGTCCGCGAGGCGCTCGGCGACGGGGTCGAGCTGTACGTCGACGCCAACGGCGCCTACCAGCGCAAGCAGGCGGTCCGGCTGGCGCGGCGGTTCGCCGGCCTCGGGGTGACCTGGTTCGAGGAGCCGGTCTCCTCCGACGACCTGGAGGGCCTGCGGGAGGTGCGCGACCAGAGCACACCCGACGTGGCGGCGGGGGAGTACGGCTACGACCTGGCCTACTTCCAGCGGATGCTGGCCGCCGGCGCGGTCGACTGCCTGCAGGCCGACGTCTCCCGCTGCGCCGGGATCACCGAGTGGCTGCGGGTGGCCGCCCTGGCCGCCGCGCACAACCTCCAGGTCTCGGCCCACTGCGCGCAGTCGCTGACCGTCCACCCCGCGATGTCCGTCCCCAATCTCCGCCACCTGGAGTATTTCGCCGATCACGCCCGCGTCGACCGGCTGCTGTTCGACGGGGTCCTGGACCCCGACGGCGGGACGTTGCGTCCCGACCTCTCCCGCCCCGGGATGGGGCTGGAGCTGAAGCGGCCCGACGCCGAGCGCTACCGAAAGGAGTCCTGATGCGCTTCCCCGAGGTCGTGGTGATCACCGGTGCGTCCGGCGGCGTCGGCCGCGCCGCCGTCCGCGAGTTCGCCAGCCGTGGCGCCGACGTCGGCCTGCTGGCCCGCGACAGCGAGGGGCTGGAGGCGGCCGCCAAGGAGGTCGAGGCGTTCGGCCGCCAGGCGGTCGCGGTGCCGACCGACGTGGCCGACCCGGAGCAGGTCGAGGCGGCGGCCGCCCAGATCGAGGAGCGGCTCGGCCCCATCGACGTGTGGGTCAACAACGCCATGACCTCCGTCTTCGCGCCCTTCACCGAGATCGAGCCGGAGGAGTTCCGGCGCGTCACCGAGGTGACCTACCTGGGGGTCGTCTACGGCACGCGCTCGGCCCTGAAGCGCATGCTGCCGCGCGACCGCGGCACCATCGTGCAGGTCGGCTCCGCGCTCGCCTACCGCGGCATCCCGCTGCAGAGCGCCTACTGCGGTGGCAAGCACGCCATCGAGGGCTTCACCGAGTCGGTCCGCGCCGAGCTGCTGCACCAGAAGTCCAAGGTGCGGCTGACCATGGTGCAGATGCCGGCGCTGAACACCCCGCAGTTCACCTGGGTGCTGTCGCGGCTGCCCGGCTCGCCGCAGCCGGTCCCGCCGATCTACCAGCCGGAGGTCGCCGCCAGGGCGATCGCCTGGGCGGCCACCCACCGGCGGCGCCAGCTCTGGGTCGGCGCCACCACCGTGGCGACCATCCTGGCCAACGACGTCGCTCCCGGACTGCTCGACCGCTACCTCGGCCGCACCGGCTACAAGTCGCAGCAGACCAGGCAGCCGGCCGACCCCGGCCGGCCGAACAACCTCTGGGCGCCCGTGCCCGGCGACCACGGCGCCCACGGCCCGTTCGACGAGCGGGCCCACCCGCGCAGCCCGCAGCTGTGGGCCAGCACCCACCGCGGGCTGGTGGGCGCGGCGATCGCCGGCCTCGCCGCCGGCGCCGGCCTGGTGTGGAAGGGCCGGCGATGAGCCGGGCTCCCCGGCGCCAGACGGTGCTGCCCGCCCTGCACGGACTGCTCGGCGGGGTCCTGCTGGTGGCGCCGCGCCCGCTGCTGGGCCGCCTCGGCGGGCCGCCGGACAGGGCCACCCTGCTGGCCGCCCGGGTGCTCGGCGCGCGCCACCTCGCCCAGGCGCTGGCCCTGCGCCGGGTGCGCGACCCGTCCGCGGTCGGGCTCGGCGCGGTCACCGACACGCTGCACGGCGCCAGCATGCTCGCGCTCGCTGGCCTGTCCCGCCAGCACCGGCGCGCCGCGCTGGCCTCCGGCATCGCCGCCGCCACGCTCGCCGCCATCGAGCTCGGCAGCGTGCGGCGTGGCTGACGCCGAGCACTACCGGTCGATCGGCGACTATGGCCTGCTCAGCGACTGCCACTCGGTCGCGCTGGTGTCGCACGATGGCTCGATCGACTGGTGCTGCATGCCGCGGGTCGACTCGGCCAGCGTGTTCGGGCGGCTGCTCGACGCCGAGCGCGGCGGCTGCTGCGCCATCCGGGCCGACGCCGACGCGCACACCTCGCGCCGCTACCTGGGCGACAGCCTGGTGCTGGAGACGATCCTGCGCTGCTCCGCCGGCGAGGCGCGGATCCTCGACTGCTTCACCATGCGCGAGGCCGGCGCCGAGCGGCCCCACCGCCAGCTCCTGCGGGTGGTCGAGGGCATCCGCGGCTGGATGAAGCTGAAGTTCCTGGCGGAGATCCGCTTCGACTACGGCGAGATCAAGCCGTGGCTGCGGCGCCGCGGCGTGGGCGCCTACTCGGCCATCGGCGGCAACGACGGCATGCTGGTCTCCAGCGACGTCGACCTGGAGCGCTCGGACAACCACGACCTGGTCGCCAGCTTCAGCATCCGGGCCGGCCAGCGGGTGCGCTTCTCGCTCGAGTACCTCGAGCCGCACCGGCTCGAGGTACTCGAGGTCGGCCGCACCGACGCCGGCGAGCTGGACCGCCGGCTGGACGAGACGATCGACTGGTGGCACCGCTGGTCCGGCAGCATCCGGCTCGACGGCCTCGACGCCGCCGCCGCCAGGCGGTCGGCCACCATCCTCAAGGGCCTGCAGAACGCCCCGACCGGCGCGATCGTGGCCGCGCCGACCACCAGCCTGCCTGAGAGCGCCAACGGCGAGCGCAACTGGGACTACCGCTTCAGCTGGATCCGCGACTCCGCCTTCACCGTCCGCTCGCTGGCCTCGCTCGGCCTGGACGCCGAGGCGGACCGGTTCCGGCGCTTCGTCGAGCGCAGCGCCGCCGGGTCGACCGAGACGCTGCAGATCGTCTACGGCGTGGGCGGCGAGCGGCGGCTCACCGAGCTGGAGATCGAGGGCCTCGAGGGCTGGCGCGGCATCGGGCCGGTGCGGATCGGCAACGCCGCCGCCAAGCAGGTCCAGCTCGACGTCTACGGCGAGCTGCTCGACCTCGCCTGGCGCTGGCACCGGCGCGGCAGCTCACCGGACGACGACTACTGGCGCTTCCTGGTCGAGCTGGTCGACGCCGCGGCGGAACGCTGGCGCGAGCCCGACCGGGGGATCTGGGAGCTGCGCGGCGAGCCGCGCCACTTCGTCCACTCCAAGGTGATGTGCTGGGCCGCGCTGGACCGCGGCATCAGGCTCGCCGACGAGTGCCTGCGCCGGGCGCCGACGCGCCGCTGGCGCGTCGCCCGCGAGGAGGTCCGCCAGGCCGTCGAGCGGGACGGCTACGACGCCGACCGCGGGGTCTTCGTGCAGGCGTTCGGCTCCAAGGCGCTCGACGGCGCGCTGCTGCTGCTGCCGAGCGTCGAGTTCCTGCCCTACGACGACCCGCGGATGGTGCGGACCACCGACGCGATCCGCGAGGAGCTCGACGACGGCAACGGCCTGATCCTGCGCTACCCGCGCGGCAGCGACGACCTCGCCAGCGACGAGGGCGCCTTCGTCACCTGCTCGTTCTGGCTGGTCGAGTGCCTCGCCCGGCAGGGCCGCGCGCAGGATGCCCGGGAGCTGTTCGACCGGGTCGCCTCCTGCGGCAGCGACCTGGGGCTGTTCGCGGAGGAGTACGACTCGCGGCGCGGCGAGCCGCTCGGCAACTACCCGCAGGGCCTGTCGCACCTGTCCCACATCGCCGCCGCGGTGGCCCTGTCGAACGCCGACCTGGCCGCCGCGCCCCCTTAGGATCGCTCGGCGGTGGCGGGGACCGGCGCGCGGCCCCGCAGGCTGCGCTCGGTCAGCGCGCCGAACAGCAGGCCGAAGGTGGTCCACAGCACCGCCTGGGTGCCCAGCGAGGCGAGCCGGAAGCGCCACAGCACGGTGGCGGGGAAGCCGGGCGGGACCTCGTCGACCGGGGGCATGGCGATCTCCGCGATGGCGATCAGCACCAGGAACAGTCCCACCGCCAGCAGGGTGGCGTTCCAGTTGCCGAAGCGCGGCGCCAGGCGCCGGCCGAACCACAGCGCCCCGGCGGCGACCAGCACCGAGATGACGATCATCGCCAGGTACAGGCCGCTCCGGCGGCCGATGGTGCCGGGGTCGCCGACCGCCGGCGGGTTGGCCGGGTACTTCAGGAACGGCACCAGCTCGACGGTCACGAACCCGGCGAGCGCCAGCAGCGCCGCGGTCGAGCGGGCGCCGAAGCGGCCGATGCGGCCCCAGGCGACCGCGAACGCCAGCCCGAAGATCCCGCCGACCGCCACGCCGTAGGCGCCGACCGCCGTCGCCAGCCCGATGCCGCGCTGGATCCCGCGGCTGACCGGCGCTGCGGCGGGGCGCTCGCCGAGCGCGATGGCGCGCGCGTCCTCGAAGCCGATCGCCCGGTCGACCTGCGGCTCGCCGAAGCGGGACGCGAAGCCGAGCGCGAGCAGCCCGGCGACCAGCCCGACCAGCATGCCGCGCACCAGCAAGGACCTGGTCATCGGCATCCTCCCGCCGTGTGATCGCTGCTAGTGGCAGGGGAAGCCGAGCAGGTGGCGGCCGTCGTGCAGGAACTCGTGCACGGAGACGCCCTGGGAGACCGACACGGCGCCCTGCTCGGCGCCGACCAGGAACAGCAGCACGAAGGCCACGACGGCGGCGAAGACCGCCCAGGGCAGCAGCTCGCGGAGGGGGATGGCGACCGGCGCGGCGACCGGCGTCCGGACCGGCGCGGCGGGCAGGTGGGCTGGCTGGCTGCTCATGGGCACGACCTCCTTGGGATCACGCGTCCCACGTGTGGTGGTCCGAACGGCGCCGGGGTCTGACTCTCGGGACCCTGGGGAGGCCCGATCACAGTGGCGCGACCGTGCCGGGATTGCACCGGCTTCCCGCCGCCGTCGCTTCGGATGGCGTCACGGTACGGACCGGGCCCAGCGGTGTCAATACTGTCGAAGTGCCTGTAACCCGTTCAGCCGACAATGCCGAACTGGACCTGGAGGTCGGGACCGACCCGCACCGCCGCGTCCGCGAACCGCGCCGCCTCGTCACCGAAGCGCTCCGGGTGGACCAGCGCGGCCAGCAGCTCCAGCGAGTCCACGATGCGCGGGCCGGAGCGGTTGAAGTAGGCGTTGCCGTCGGCCAGGTAGACCCGCACGCCCCGACGGGTCCACGCCTCCCACGGCATGGTCCTCGCCAGCACCGGCAGCTCCCCGAGGGTACGCGCCACGGTGAAGCCGCACGGCTTGACCACCACCACGTCCGGCGCCAGCTCGGCCAGCAGCTCGCGGTCCACCGTCGGCGCCGGCTCGCCGGCCGCCACGCCGAGCGGCACGGCCCCGGCCAGCTCGATCAGCTCCGGCATCCACAGGCCGCCGAGCATCACCGGCTCGATCCACTCGACGGCGAGCACCTTCCGCTCGGGCGCGCCGGCGGCGAGCGCGCGGACGCGGCCGATCCGCTCCCGCAGCCCGGCGACCACCCGCCGGCCCTCGCCAGCGCGGCCCAGCGCCGCCGCGACCCGCTCGACGTCGTCGAGGATGTCGTCCAGCCGCCGCGGGTGCAGGCTGACCAGCTGCACCTCCGCCTTGTGCGCCAGCCGCGCGACGGCGCTGCGCACGTCGTCGACGCTGACCGCGCAGACCCGGCAGAGGTCCTGGGTGACGATCACGTCGGGGGCCAGGGCCGCCAGCAGCTCGACGTCGACGTCGTAGACCGCCAGCGCGTCGCCGACCAGCCGGCGGACCGAGCGGTCCACCTCGGCGCTGGAGGGCAGCGGCCCGACCCGCGCGCTGGTCAGCACCGGCCGGCCCGCCACCACCGCCCGCGGGTGGTCGCACTCGTGGGACACGCCGACCAGCTCGTCGCCCGCGCCCACCGCGGCGACGATCTCGGTGGCGGCGGCCAGCAGGCTCACCGTTCTCGGCACGGCCGACCTCCCCTCCAGCTCGGCGCTCAGCCGCGACGGTAAGGGTAGACCGGGTCGCCGACACCGCGGATCGGGATGCTGTCGACCACGCAGGGGTGGAGCACGTAGCTGGCCGCGTCGCCGGGGAGGTCGAACTGGTCCATGTCGGCGTGCGAGTAGAAGCGGGTCTCGCCGCCCGGCTCGACGTAGCCGAGCAGCCCGTTCTGCCACAGCACCGACGGGAAGCTGGTGGCGCTGTCGAACTTCTCGGCCGCGCGCAGCTCGATGAGCTCCAGCTCCTCCCGGGAGAAGCGATCGTAGCCGACCTCCCGGATGATCTCGCGGACCTGGTGGTCAATCCCGGTGAGGTACTCCACGGTGCTGGTGTAGACCTCGGAGTAGCCGTGCCTGGCGGCGTCGGAGGGCATCGTGTCCGCGGCGATCTGGTTGCTGGCCTGGGCGAGCTGCGAGTCGCCGAAGCGCTTGGCGGCCCGCGCCACCACCGCGCGAAGGTCCTTCTGCGGCAGCTCCGAGCGGCCGGCGGCCTTCTGCCGCAGGATCTCCGCGCAGATCGCGTTGCCCAGCGAGACCACGTCCCTGGGGATGAGCCTGGTGTGCCGCAGCAGGTAGTCGCTGGTCCGCTCGTGCATGCCGCGGGCCTCGTTGTGCACCACCGGGGTGCCGAGCCAGGCCTCCACCGGGTTGGCGTACCTGCCGGCGGCCATGAACCAGCGCTGGTCGAGCCGCCGGAGCTTCTCGTGCAGCAGGTACTCGATCGACTCGCGGCTCCAGGTCAGCACGCGGATGTGCGGCTCGTCGTGGTACCTGGGCGCGTGCTCGGAGCGGTAGACCGACGACATCACGATGTCGCGGATGGAGATGACGATGTGCAGCCGCCCACCGAGCCGCGGGTCCCTGAGGAACCGCATCACCTGGTAGAAGAGCCCCTTCTGGCAGCGCAGCCAGTACATCGGCGCGTGGCTGAACTCCTCGTCGACCGCGTCGAGGTAGAAGAACACCGGGGGGCAGGTGCGCAGCATCTCCGCCAGCACGTCCTCGAGGTCGTCCCAGGCGGGGTCCTCCAGGAAGTTGGTGAGCTGGCGGCCGGTGTTCTGCGCGTTGATGATGGTGCGCAGCTCCGCGTAGATCGACCGTGGCCGGCGGAAGGTGCCCAGCAGGTGGCCGTAGTCGGCGCGGATCGTCTCCGCTTGGTCGTGGCTGACGTACGGCTTGAGATCCTCGTGCGCCAGCAGGTGCGTCGCCAGCGCGCTCAGCACCGCGCGGCTCCAGACCTGCATCCACTTCTCGGTGAGGAACCGCTCCGGGAACCACTGGCAGGCCTTGACGATCGCCTCGGTGGAGGGGAGGTTCTGCTGCGGATGATCGGCGAAGACGGACTCCTGGCGCGCCTGGAAGTTGCGCAGCCGCCGCAGGTAGACGGTCTTCCCGGCGCCGAGCCGGCCGACGATCACCCGGGTGGTGGCGTCGTCCTGCCTGGTGGCCAGCGCGCCGAACGCCGGGTTGCCGCGGAAGTCCACGAAGTTGCTGAGGATGTTCTCGATCGGCGCCCTGGAGCCGTCGGGGTTGCCGAACGGGCCGGTCGGGTCGGCGATGCCCTCGAAGATCAGGTTGCCGTCCTCCTGGACGGACATCCCGCCCTCCCGTTCCGGCGTCAAGGCGACGTCCTGGTCCCGGGCGACAGCGACAGCCGCTGCGCCACCCGCCAGGCCTCCCGCAGCTTCGCGGCCGGCTCCGCCTCCAGGTCCAGCAGCGCCTTCTCCGCGCTGGCCGGGTCGAACAGCTCCGCCACGGTGAAGGCGGTCTCCTCCTCCAGGCTCTGGAGGCCGTCCTCGGTGACCACCCAGGCGTCGTTGGGCATCTCGATCAGCGGCTTGAGCCTGGGCGCTCCCGCCGCTCCGGGCCGCGTGCGCGACTCGATCGCCAGGCGCAGCAACCGCAGCAGCCGCTGGAGCGCCGCGGCCGGGTCCCAGCGGTCGTCGCCCGGGTAGCGGTTGAGCCGCTGCAACCGGGGCGCCAGCTCGGCGGCCCAGTCGCCGGCGCTCTGCGCCGGCGCCCACGGCACCGGCAGCTGCCCGCGCAGCGCGCTCTCCGGCTCGGTGGCGTCGTGCGGCAGGGTGGCGTCCTCTTCCTCGAGCCCCACCCGGAGCGCCGGCGAGCTGCCGTTGTCCGGCCGGCCCGGCAGGGGGAACCGCACCCGCAGGGTCGTGCCGGGCAGGCGCACCCGCACGCCCCGCTCGGAGATGCCGCCGAGCTCCCACGCCCGCTGGAGCAGCGCGGTGACGCCCGCGAAGGTGGGCTCCGCCTCGAACCGCCGGAAGGCCTCCTCGTCGCTCTGGCGGCGGCGCTCGACGTCCTGGAGCGCGACCTCGCGCAGGTCCTCGAGGCTCGCCGCCTGCTGGCGGATGGTCGCCAGCTCCTGTGAGAGGTGCTCGACCGACGAGCGGGTCTCGCGCGCCTCCTGGCGGACCTGGTTCACGCCGCGCTCGAAGATCGTCTGGAGCCAGTAGAGCGGACCGAACAGCACCACGGTCGAGCCGAGCTGGACCCAGACCTGCGGCGCGTAGTCCCCGCGGGCGAGCGAGCCGGCGAAGATCATCAGCACGCCGGCGAGCACGGTGAGCGACGGGATGAGCCAACGTCGTCGCATCCGGCTCATTCGCACCCTCACGCGTGAAACGACTGTCGGCCGTGCGATGGTTGCATCCGAATCGACGTGCGTAAAGGCGAATTGCCTGTTTTCTCGCGATGGAGCGTCGTGCCCGGCGCCGGCTCAGCGCTCGATGTAGGAGGCCAGACCGCGGACGATGACCTCCAGGCCGAGCTGGAAGCGCTCCTCCGCGCCGCCGCTGAACAGCTCGTCCAGGGTCGCGTGGACGTTGGGGAACTGCTCCTTCGGCAGTGATTCGAAGTAGCTGCGGATCATCCGCGCGAGCTCCTCGATGCCCAGCGGCTGGCCGGTCGGCGCCGTCGGCGGCATGCCCTCCTCGAGCGAGGTGGCGCCGAGGTACAGGCCGAGCAGGTCGAAGGCGTACGTCGCGATGCGGTCGGGGATGCCCGCGCCGCGCAGCAGGGCCAGGCCCCACTCGGTCCAGCGGACCAGCGTCGGGCCGACGGGGATCCGGCCGAGGGTCAGGCCGGCCACGCCCGGGTAGCGCTTGAACGCCTCGCGAGCCTGGAGCAGCCACTCCGTGAGCTGCTCCTCCCAATGGTCCGGGTCGGGCGGCGGCAGCGGGATCTCGCTCGCCACCCGGTCGATCAGCAGGTTGGCGAGCTCGTCCTTGTTGGCGACGTGCCAGTAGAGCGAGGCCGGGCCGGTGCCGAGCTCCTCGGCGACCCGGCGCATGCTGAGCCCCTCGGAGCCGTGGCGCTTGAGCACCCGCAGCGCCGCGTCGACGATCGCCCGCTGGGTGAGCGGGGTCCGCGGCGCGCGGTCGCGCGCGGCCCGCTTCCAGGGCGGCTCGGGGATCGGTGGCTGCTGGCTGGTCTCCATGCCGAACAGGGTACCAGAAGCGAACACTGATCAGGAACTAGAACAGTGTTTGACAACGGGCCTCCGTTCCGTGATACTCGAACGGCGTTCCTCACCGGATGACCGTTCGAGCGGGACGGCAGGCAGAAGGAGACAGGCATGACACCGACCATCGAAGCCGCTGGCGTCAGCAAGCGGTTCGGCAAGACCGTGGCCCTGAACGGGCTGGACCTGGTCGCTGAGCCCGGACAGGTCCTGGCGGTGCTCGGCCCCAACGGCGCGGGCAAGACCACCTTCGTGCGCACCGTGGCCACGCTGCTGCGCCCCGACGAGGGCGAGCTGCGCGTCGCCGGCCACGACGTCCGCCGCGAGCCGCAGGCGGTGCGCCGCAGCATCGGCCTGGCGGGGCAGTCCGCCGCGGTGGAGCCGGCCATGACCGGGCGCGAGAACCTGGAGCTGGTCGCGCGGCTGTTCGGGCAGGACGCGCGCTCGGCCCGCCGCAACAGCGACCGGGTGCTCGAGCAGCTCGGGCTGACCGAGGCCGCCGGGCGGCTGGCGCGGACCTACTCAGGCGGCATGCGCCGCAAGCTCGACCTGGGCGCCAGCCTGGTCGGCGCGCCGCGGCTGCTGCTGCTCGACGAGCCGACCACCGGGCTGGACCCCCGCAGCCGCATCGACCTGTGGGACGCCATCCGCGGGCTGGTCGAGCAGGGGACCGACGTGCTGCTCACCACCCAGTACCTGGACGAGGCCGACCACCTGGCCAGCCGGATCGTGATCGTCGACCACGGCCGCGCCGTCCAGGCCGGCACGCCCGCCGAGCTGAAGCGGCGCGCTGGCCGCAACGTGGTCGAGGTCCACGTCCGCGACCGGGCCGAGCTGCCCGTCGCGTCCGCCGCGCTGGGCGCGCTCGACCACGGCGAGGTGCAGGTCGACGAGACCACCCGCCGGGTCAGCGTCCCGGTCGAGGCCGGCACCGACCGGCTGCGCGACGCGCTGCGCTCGCTGGACGCCGCGGGCGTCACCGTCGACGACATCTCGCTGCGCCCCCCGACCCTGGACGAGGTGTTCCTGGCCCTGACCGGCCAGCCGCTCGAGCAGGGTCCCGACGACGACGCCGCCGGCACCGCGGCGGCCTGAGAGGAGACCCGGATGACCACCATGACCGCCACCGCACCGCACCGCCAGCGCCAGGCATCGGCCGGGTTCACCGTCAGCAGCTTCGGCATCGCCAAGCGGACCCTGCTGAAGTTCCTGCGCACGCCCCAGCTGGTGGTGCTCGGCACCATCCAGGGCGCCATGTTCCTGCTGATCTTCCGCTACGTGTTCGGCGGGGCGATCGGCGCCGGCGGCCTGCACTACGTCGACTTCCTGGTGCCCGGCTTCATCACCACCGGCATCCTGTTCACCGGCATGGGCGCCGCCGCCGGCGTGGCCGAGGACCTCGAGCAGGGCTTCGTCGACCGGCTCCGGTCGCTGCCGATCCCGCGCAGCGCGGTGCTGGCCGGACGCGCCCTGGCGGACTCCGCCATGCAGGTGTGGGGCCTGGCCATCACCACCGGCATCGGCTTCGCGGTGGGCTTCCGCCTCCACGGCTCCGCGCTGGACGGGCTGGCCGCCTTCGGGCTGCTGCTGGTGCTCGGGTTCGCCTTCGAGTGGGTGTTCATCACCCTGGGGCTGTTCGCCGGCAACGCGCAGGCCGCCCAGGGGATGGCGCTGATGGTGTTCCCGCTGACCTTCGTGTCGAGCGCCTACGTCCCGGTCGAGTCGATGCCCGGCTGGCTGCAGGCGTTCGCGCAGCACCAGCCGATCACCGTGATGGTCGACGCGGTCCGCGCGCTCAGCCAGGGCCCCGCCGCCGAGGCGGTGCTCGGCCACAACGCCGGCTACTACGTGATCCGCTCGCTGCTGTGGGCGGCGGGGATCATGGCGGTCTTCGCGCCGCTCGCGGTCGCCAGGTACCGCCGCGGCTGACCACCCGGCACGACGGCCACCCGGCGGGAGTCACTCCGCCGGGTGGCCGTTCGCCGTCCCCTGCGAATCCGGCGGCGGTGCGGCATGATCGGCGCATGAGCGAGCTCTCCGTCACGGCCGAGCGCGTGGTCGGCGCTCCGGCCGACCACACCTACCGCTGCATCGCGGACTTCCGCAGCCACCATCCCAAGTTCCTACCGCCCGCCTTCTCGGACCTCCACGTCGAGCAGGGCGGCGTCGGCGCCGGCACGGTCTACACCTTCAAGCTGACCGCCGGCGGCCGGACTCGCGGCTACCACATGCGGGTCGACGAGCCGGAGCCGGGCCGCGTGCTGGCCGAGTCCGACACGGAGTCGTCGCTGGTGACCCGGTGGACGCTCACCCCAGAGGGGGAGCGCTGCCGCGTGCGGATCGAGACGCGCTGGCAGGGCTCGGGCGGCGTCGGCGGCATCTTCGAGCGGCTGTTCGCCCCGCGCGTCCTCCACGGCATCTACGTCGACGAACTCGAGCGCCTGGACCGCTACGTGCAGAGCACCCCCCGGTAACTGAGCCGCGTGCGGCCTGGGTGGGGAAAGGGCGAGCCGGCTTGACCGGGGGGGTGTCAAGCCGGCTCGCGTGAGGCGCCCCCCATGCGCAAGCCGTGGATCAGGAGGCTGGGCCTTCGGCGGTCGCACTCCACGGCGTCGTCAGGTGGCGTCCGCCGCGCACTGTACCCACACCAAACGCGGTCAGACGTGTTTCAGGCCCGGTTCAGTAATTCTCCACAGAGCAAGGAGAATTCGAGCCGGCCGCGGCTGGACTGAAGCGGCCATCGCGGGACGCCCGACCGACCGCTCTCACGACCCGGCGGAATCGATCGCGAGCTTCTGGAGCCGCTCGGCGGTATCGGTGCCGGGCGCCGGGGTGTAGAGCACCAAAAACAGTCCGGGACCGTCGTCGATGATCTGGGACACAGTCTGCCGTAATGCGATTTGCCCGACCTTTGGGTGGTCGAGCACCTTTTCGGCTTCCGGTATCCGCTGGACGTCGTGCTGCGCCCACCACAGCGCGAACTCGGGACTGCGCCGCTCGAGCCGCTCGACGAGCCGTTCGATCCACGGGTCGCCGACGAAATGGCGCGAGGCGTCACGGAATTGCGCCAGCAGCAGCCGGGCGTGACGCTCCCACTGCACGAACAGGCGGCGCGCCTGGTCGGTGAAGATCAGCCAGAGCAGGTTGCGCTCGTGCGCCGGCAGGGCGGCGAAGTCGCCGAGCGGAAGCCCGACGCCGAACACGTCGTTGGCGGCCCGGTTCCAGGCCAGCAGGTTCAGACAGGCGTCCACGATGTAGGCGGGCCGCTCCCCCTGGGCGTCGAGCACGGCCCGCAGCGTCGGGCTGACGGCGGTCGCCGGCGGCGCCGGTTCGATGGCCGCCGCTTCGTTGCGCGCCAGGGTCAGCAGGTAGTCCCGTTGCGGGGCGTTGAGCTTGAGCGCCGCGGCGATGCCGTGCAGTGCCCTGGCGGAGAGCTGCACGTCCTTGCCCTGCTCCAGGCGGGTGTACCAGCTCACGCTGATGCCGGCGAGCTCGGCGACCTCCTCGCGGCGCAGCCCCGGTGTCAGGCGCCGGTTGGGTCGCTTGGGAAGTCCGACGTCCTCGGGCTGGAGTGCTCCGCGGCGGATGCGAAGGAACCCACCCAGTCGGTCACGCTGTTTCGCGTTCGGCATCGCGCACCTACCATTTGGGGGACGTGATCGACCCGCAAGGCTATCACCTTTTGTCCTAGGCGAAGAACGCTCTCGCGACACCGCGCAATGCGCGTTAGCGTCAGACGCGGCTGGCCTTCTCACGGGTGGGGGGGAACCGGGTAGAGGGCCAGCCATTCATATTTTCAGGCGACAATGCCGGGAAAGGCGGAACTACCGGTTGACAATGCCGGCGAGCTTTCTGCACGGTTGAGCCATGCATCCCTTGCGGCCGGGAGCGCTGGCGCAGCCCTCACCGGCCATCCCCACGGAAGGGGCCGAACACATCGAGTTGGCGCCCCGGCCCGCCAGCGCCGCCACCGCCCGCAAGCTGGCGACCGCCTTCGCGCAGCGGCACCGCCTGGGTGACGACCTCGCCGACTCGATCTGCCTGGTGGTCAGCGAGCTGGTGACCAACGCGGTGCTGCACGCACGCACCGACCTGGTGCTCAGCCTGGAGCTGCGGTCCGGCGTGGTGCGCATCGGCGTCCGCGACGGCTCGCTCGCCACGCTGGCGATCCGCAATTACTCGGCCGAGGCGGTCACCGGCCGCGGCCTCGGCGTGGTCGAGGCGCTGAGCTCGGCCTGGGGCGCGGTCGCCGACGGCGACGGCAAATTGGTATGGGCAGAAGTCGATCTCGCCGGCGCGAAAACCGCCGATGCCACCTCCGGTCCATTTCACACCGACTCGCCGGGCCCGTTCAAGGAGCCGGGCGGCGCCGAAATGCGCACCATACGGTTCCCGGGGGTCCCGGTCGACGACTATCTGGCGCTCCAGGAGCACAACGACGCCCTGTTCCGGGAACTGGAGCTGCTGGCGATCGAGCACGACAGCTCGGCGCGGACCCAGCGCCCGCCGCGGCTCCGCGCGGTCGCGCGCGAGCTGCTCGGCCCGCGGTTCCGCGGCGCCCGCAACGCCTACCGCGAGGCGATCGCCGCGGCCGAGGCCGACGGCCGGGCGACCGCCGACCTGGAGGCGCGCGCCTCCGCCGACATGCTTCCGCTGGTCAGGACGTATGTGGAGCTGCTGGACGAGACCGACGGCTACTGCCGGGAGGGGCTGCTGCTGACCATGCCGCCCGACCCGCGGGTGCCGGCCCTGCGACACTGGTTCGTCGACCAGATGACCGCCCAGTTGCTCGACGGCCGGCCTCCCACGCCAACGTCGCCCTGAACCTGGGCGCTGCGCGGTAGGCTGCGGCGATGGCACGAGAGCGCTCGGACCCGCCGGGCAGGATGCAGGCGGTCGGCTTCGCCGCCGCGATCGGCGGCATCGCCGGCGCCACGCTCGCCGGTCACCGGGGCCGGCGGGCGGCCGTCCTCGGCGCGATCGCCGGCGGCGCCGGCCTGGCGGCATCCGAGGCGGTCGCCCGCGCACGCCAACGGCCGGGCGAGATCCCAGCCCTGTGGCAGCGCATCGCGATGAGCTCAGCGCTGGCGGCCCC
>Ga0268241_10000021_pt1 | contig 17112 bp, 17 predicted proteins | sample BulsoiAmnAmmetaG_FD_200248 | JGI IMG/M metagenome (GOLD analysis project Ga0268241, IMG submission 200248) | Bulk soil microbial communities from Mexico - Amatitan (Am) metaG (v2) (version 2) | ecosystem: Environmental > Terrestrial > Soil > Agricultural land | place: Mexico: Amatitan, Jalisco...
ATGATCGGCGAGACCATGCACCTGCCCGCGCCGGAGCCGCACTCGATCGCGCTGCTGTGCCGTGAGCCGCTGTCGCTCGCGGAGATCGCCGCCCACATGAAGCTGCCCATCGGCGTCGTCCGCGTGCTGGTCGCCGACATGGCCCATCAGGGCATGGTCGAGATCCACCGGCCCACCCAGGTTGGCGCCGGCGGCCCCGACATCCCCCTGCTGGAGCGTGTCCTCGACGGCCTCCGAAGGGTCTGACCGGCGGCCACCGCATCGCACCGAGGCCGCTACGCCGCCTTCTCCCAGACCGACACGTGCGTCGTGCTGTCGCTCGTGAAGAGCGCACGGGTCCAGTCGCTCCAGCGCTCGCGCAACGACATTCCGGCGAGCCGTGCCATGAGGTCCAGCTCGGACGGCCAGACGTAGCGAAAGGGCGCCGAGAGCGTCTCGAGCTGGCCGTCGACCGCCCAGTAGTGATGGGAGATCAGCCCTTGCGAGGCGACGTCGTACTCGTCGAAGCCCAGATGCGTCGGGGTCACGGTGAATGCCCGGACCGTCTCGCCCGGCGGGAGCCGCCGCAGCCCCGGAACCCCGACCTCGACGACGAAGCACCCGCCTGGCTCCAGGTGCTCAGCGACGTTCTGGAAGCAGGCGACCTGCCCGTCCTGGGTCGTCAGGTTCATGATCGTGTTGCGCACCAGGTAGGCCAGCCTGAACGTCCCGGCCACCCTGGTGGTCGCAAAGTCGCCGATGGTCACGCCGATGTCGTCGGTGCCCGGCTTGGCCTGTAGCTGGGCGACCATGTCCGGCGACAGATCGATCCCGTGCACCCGAACGCCCCGCTGGCTGAGCGGGATCGCGATGCGACCCGTCCCGATGCCGAGCTCCAACGCGGCGCCGCCGCCTGCCAGATCGGCCAGGAAGCTCACCACCGGATCAACCACCGCAGGCTCGAACAGCTCCGGCCACTTGGCCTGGTAGCTCTTGGCGATCCGTTCGCCGAAGTAGTTCTCAGGCACGGGCGCAGCATGACAGGGGTCCAGGGCATGCCGCCATCCATTTGCGCCAGGGCCGCGGCCCTAGTCCAGCTCGTCGAGGTCGCGCAGCGAGCGGAAGCCGGCGTGCGCCCAGGCCAGCGGGTCGTCCAGCTCGCGCGGCTCCAGCTCCTCGATGACCCCTTCGACCAGCAGGTCGTAGCCAACCTGGCGCGACCCCGCCAGCCGGCAGGAGGCCAGCGGGCGCCGCCCGCCGATGACCGGTCCCCAGGCCGACTCGCGCACCTCCAGGCCGGAGAACATCCCGCGGATCGGCGGCCGGACCTCCGCGAACCGCTCGGCCAGCGCGCGGTCGCCGGCGCCGAGCACCTGCACCACGAACGCCCCGGTGTCCTCGATCGCCTCCCACAGCGCCGACGCCGGATCGATCAGCCCCAGCAGCCGCGCCGGTTGCCCGTCGGCCACCAGCACCGACGACACCGTCAGCCCCGCCCCGTCGCGCGCCCCGCCGGCGGCCCACACGGTGACCGGCGCCACCAGCCGGCCCCGCAAGCGTCGCGCCGGGCTCCGCCGCTCCGGCGGCGTGGCGAATGGATGCTGCCCGCCGATCCGGATCCGCTCGTCCATGTCGCCGCTCCCATCCGCCGATCGTGCCTGCATGCCTCCGGCCACCAGCCATGCTGCTATTCCAGCAGCATCACTGCTCCCCGCGGACGCCAGTGGCCCACGGTCGGTCATCGTGCGCCAGGTCGGCCACGACCGCGTCGTGGTCCGAGGGGTATACCCCCGCGACGGGCGTGTCCGCGAGGAACGCCCGCCGCACCGCCAGCGGCCGCCCGGCGGTCCCGGGCCGGGCCAGGATGTAGTCCACCCGACGGTCGATCTGCTTGACCGCCGCCAGCGGCGCGAGCGGGTTCTTCGAGCTGAGCGTCACCGCGTCCGGGTCGCCGCCGCCGGCCACCCAGGTGTCCACCAGCACGTCCGTCAGCGCCCGCACCTCCGGGCCGTCGGGGCCGGCGTTGAGGTCGGCGGTGAGCAGCACGGGCGGCGGACCGTCGAGCGCCGGGTCGCGCAGCAGCGCCGCCAGCGCGCGGGTCTGCGCCAGATGGTCCTCGGCGAGGTCCGGCTCCCACTCCACGCAGGAGACGACCACGTGCAGCGCGCCGTCCGGATGGTCGAGCGTCGCCAGGAGCGCCACCGGCTCGACCCGGTTCGCCGACGGCAGCCGGTGCCGCCGCACCGACCGGATCGGCCAGCGGCTCAGCAGCGCGACGCCCACGTCGATGCCCTCCAGGTCCGGCGGGCCCGGCGACGTCCGGCTCGAGACGCTCGAGCGTCGCCGCGATCGCCGGCTGGCGCTCCCGCCAGTTGCCGAAGCGCCACAGCAGGTTCCAGCTCACCACGCGCACCGGCCAAGGGTAGGCGGCCGCTGGCAGGTCCTCCACGACCCCGAAGGCAACGAGTTCTGCCTGCTCCGCCCCGCCCCTGAGCCCCAGCTCCGGGAAGGTCACGCCACCCGGGCCAGGTTGCCGGAGCTTGACGGCATCCAGCTCCAAGTCCCGGGTGGGTCTCGAGCGGCGTCCGAGGCGGCCCCGGCTCAGATCGGCGAGGTGGCTGCCTTGGTCGCGTAGAAGGCGATCCGGACAGGGCTGGTGACCGGCTGGCCCGCCTGGTTCAGCACGCGGACCGCGGCGCCGTTGCAGAGCAGCGAATAGTCGACCAGGTTGACCGGCATGTTCGGCCCCGACGCCGGCGCCACACCGGTCATGACCACCGAGACCGGCGGCAGGCACACGGCCAGCTTCGGCCACGGGACGAACGCCGTCCCGCGGCTGTCGGGCGTGACGACGGCCGTGCCCGCTCTGGTGTTCGGCGTGGCGGCCTGGGTGGTGGCCCAGTAGTGCAGGCGGATGGTGTGGTTGGCGATCGCCGCGCCGGCCTGGTCCAGCGCGCGCACCGAGAAGCCGGCGGCGCTGTAGCCGGCGGTGATGAGGTTCAGCGGCAGGCCCGGGCCGACGTATGGCGAGCTGCCGGTCACGATCACGCTCACCGGTGTCGCGGCCAGCGGCCTGGAGAACCGCACCGCGGCGACGCCACGGGCATCGGTGGTCGCGCTGACGACGGCGGCGGCGTGCGCTGCGTCCGTGAACGGGATGGAGGCGTGGTAGGAGTAGGTGTAGCAGTTGTCCTGGCTGGGCCGGGCGGCAACCGACACGCCGTTCTGGTCGAAGGCGCGGAAGCGGTAGCCCTGCTGGCCGGACGGTCCCACGTTCCCGGTTGCTCCGGTGAGCAGCGAGACCGGAAGGCCCGGCCCGTGCGCCGGCAGGTTGCCCGTCTGCACCACGACCGGGCTGGTGGTCGCCAGGGTCGGGAACACGCCGGTCGACTCGACCCCTTGCGGCGCGCAGATCGTCGTGCGCCCGCTGGCGGTCCGGTTGCCGACGGCGGCGTGGCCAGAAGGAGCTGGCAGGCTGAGTGCGAAGAGCGCCGCCAGCGGCAGCAGATAGCGGATTCGCGTGCGCATTGGTCCCCCCGTGTGCAGTCACGCTGTGAGCGGCGCCGCCGGAGCGGGGGCGCCGGATCTCAAGGGTTCCGCCATCGCGCGAGGCGCGTTCGACGCTAGACCTACCGGGCTTGCGCGGGAAGTCCAGATATCGAAGAGACGGCGGTTGTAGGCCGCTTCGTAACTTCGTTCCTGGACAGACGGTTCATACCGCCTGCCCGACCACCGCGTGGCCGGTGACCTCCGCACGAACCCGATCCTGCCGGCGCATGCCATTCGGATCGTTCTCCTGGAGACGGAGGTCGGCCATACTGGCAGGTGATCGCCGACGCCGGATCCGCTGGGCGCCGGGAGGTGAGCTGCGTGCAGCGAGGACCCCAGACGGTGACGCGCTCCGCCCCATCCCCTCGGACGCGCTGGCGGCCGGCCGTGCTGGCGTGGACGGTCTGGGCGCTGACGGTGCTGGGCCTCCCCGTCATCGGCTGGTTGGACCACCTCCTCCGCCAGGCGGGCAGAGGGGACCTGACGCTGCTGACTTCCGACGCGGTGGCCTACGTGCTGGGGTCGCTGGGCGCGGCCACGGTCGGGGCGGTGCTGGCCAGCCGCCGGCCCCGCCACCCGGTGGGCTGGCTGCTGCTGGCGCTCGGGCTGCTGGTGGTAGCGGCCGGAGTGGCCACCGGGTACGCCAGGTACGGGCTGCTGGTCCGGCCCGGGACGCTGCCTGGCGCCGTCTACGCGGCCGCCTACAACAGCGTCGGCTTCCTCCCCATCGCCCCGTGCCTCGGCTTCATCCTGCTGCTCACCCCAACCGGATCGCTGCCCATGGGGGGCGGCTGGCGGTGGTGGGCCAGGATCGCGGCCGCCGCGCCGCTGCTGGCGGTGGTGTCGTTGGCGCTGCTGCCGTTCGCGCGGCCCTATCAGTCGGTGGCCAACCCGCTGGCGGTCACCGCCCTGACGTACCCGCTGGAGGCAGTCGCCGCCGTGACGCTGGTCGTGACCGGGCTGGGGATTCTGGTGGCGGCCTGGTCGCTGGTGGTGCGCTTTCGCGGCGCCGGTGGGCTGGAGCGCCAGCGGTTGCACTGGGTGGCGCTGGCGGCGGTGGTGACGGCGATCGTGGTGCTGGCCATCGTGGCTCTGACGGCGGCCGGCATCAATGCTCCGATCGACTGGCTGCTCGGTATCTGCATGGTGCTGCTGCCGCTGGCCATCGGTGCGGCGATTCTTCGGCACCGGCTGTATGACCTCGACCGCATCATCAGCCGCACGGTTGCCTACGGGCTCCTGACGGTGCTGCTCGGCGGCGGCTACGCCGGGGTCGTCCTGGGATTCGGCCAGCTGCTCGGCCGGAATTCGAGCCTGGTGGTGGCCGGGGCGACCCTGGCGGTGGCGGCCGCGTTCCAGCCGGCCCGCCGCCGCGTCCAGGTGGCGGTGGACCGCCACTTCAACCGGCGCCGCTACAATGCCGCCCGCACGATCCAGGCGTTCAGCGCCCGGCTCCGCCAGGAGGTCGACCTGGACACGCTCGCCGCCGAGCTGATGCGCGTAGTCGACAGGACGATGGAGCCCACGACGGTCTCCCTGTGGCTCCGGCCGCCGGCGCAACCGGCTCAGGTTCTCGGCGCGACGAAGCGCAGGTGATCGGCCAGCACCACGACCAGGCGCCGGTTGACGTCGCTCCAGCGGCTGGCGTCGCTCCAGCGGCTGGCGTCACTCCAGTCCAGCACACTGACGACCACGGTCGTGCCCTGCCGGGACCAGCGCAGCAGCACGCTGCCACCCAGCGCCGACCGTTGCGGGTCGTCGGAGCAGACCGCCAGCACCCCTCGGGTCGAGTGCGCGGCCGGTGTGGCGATCCGGCGCTCGCGGTCGCATTCGAGGGCACGCCGGCCGCTTGCGTCACCGGTTGGCGCCGCCAGGATCGAAAGGGCGCCATAGCCCCCTGGTGCGCCGACGTAGCCGGGCGGCACGACGAAGCCACCCTGAACGAACCGCAGCGCGTGGTCGCGCCGGCAGGCGGGCGGCCGGCCGCACATCCGCGGCGCCGGCGAGCCGCGGGGTGCGGTGGGCAGCAGCCCCGGGCAGGGGATCGTGAAGCCGAGCCGGTCGGCGGCCCGCTGGCAGCTCGCGCGGAACGGCCTGCCGGTCGTGGCCAGGTAGACGCCGCCGACGCGCAGCGCGCCAGGTGGGAGCGGTGCCAGCTCGTATCCGCCCATGGCCGCGGCGGCGACGGTCTGGTAGCAGGCGACCGGCGTCGCCTCCGGCGGCGGGCGGGCGGGGTGGCCAGCCGGGTAGCTGCGGTGATCCGACATCGCCAGCACCGGCCAGAGCAGTGGACAGCCGGCCGTGCCGGTCCTGTAGGGCACCTGCGTGCTGGCGGCGGCGGTCGGCGCCGAGCTGGGCCCGGCGGATGGCCGCTGCCCGCCGCCCAGACCGCCGTTGAGGACACGGCCGGTGACCAGCAGCGCGGCGATCAACGCGGCGGCGGTCAGCACCCCGCGCGCCGTCGGGTTGGCTGCCAGGCCTACGCGCCACCGTCGTGCCATATGGACGCTCCGCGACCTCTATCCGGCCTATCCGGGCCTGCGGGCCTTGACGATCACGCCGGTGGCGACGTGGCCCTGGCGCCCGGCTGGGATGGTCCGCCGCATGACCTCGATGAGCTCCTGGGTGAACAGCGGATACAGGGCCGCCTCGTCGATCCCGAAGGGGCGGTGCCCCCCGACCCAGATGCCCGCGAATCCCGCCCGTTCCAGCTTGCCGGCGAAGACACGCTCCGCCATCGCTCCGGACACTCACCCGGCCCAGGCACTCTGGTCGCCCGCCACCTCGGGGGGCAGCTCCCCCTCCACCGTGAGGTCGGCCATGCAGATCCGGCCTCCAGGCCGCAGCACCCGGAAGATCTCGGCCAGGGCGCGGCTCTTGCGGGCCGAGAGGTTCAGGACGCCGTTGGAGATGACCACGTCCACCGACTGGTCGGGCAGCGGCATGTCCTCCATCTCCCCCTGCACGAACCTGGTCCAACGCTCGACGTCGGCCTGGACGGCATGGTGCCGGCCTCGCGCACACATCTCCTCGAGGAAGTCCAGCCCGACGGCCTCACCCTGGGATCCCACCCGCCGCGCGGCCAGGATGGTGTCGATCCCTCCTCCAGAACCGACGTCGAGGACCCTCTGGCCGGGCTGGAGCATCGCGTACCGCACGGGGTTGCCAACCCCGAGGGCCCACTCGACCGCTCCAGCCGGGACTTCGGAGAGGTCCTGGTCGCTGTAGAGCCGACGGGCGACCTGCTCACCGGCGCCGCCGGCGATCGCGCCGTACGCCTGGCGGACGGCCTGCTGGATCTCCCGCTGGAACATCAGGTCACGAGCCACGGGTCCGTTCCTCCTAGAGACCGGTCATGAAGCGCTCCAACCGGTCCTTGACGTGCGGGGGAAGCTCGTCCGCCTCCTGGGAGGCCAGGAACGCGCGGAGCTCCTTGGCGAACTCCAGCTCCCCGCAGCACCTGCGGCAGAACGACAGGTGCCGATCGATCTTCTCCTGATCCTGGGGCGAGACCGCGTGGTCGAGGTATTCCCACAGCTGCCGTACGGCGTCCGAGCAGGGGATCAGGCGTTGGCTGTCGGACATCTGATGGTCTCCCTCGCGAGCAGTCCGGTCTCCTGGGCGTAGTCCCACAGCTCGCGCTCGAACCGCTTCCGGCCCCGGTGGAGCCGGGCCAGGATCGTCCCAAGAGGCGTGTCCAGCATGCGGGCGATCTCTTTGGTGGCGAACCCGTCCATGTAGCGCAGCACCAACGGTGCCCGGTAGATCTCTGGCAGGCGCATGAGCACCTCCCGCACGTCCTCCTTGCCGAAGGCCCGCAGGTACTCGTGGTGCAAGGTGTCCGAGTAAGGCATCGGGTCGTGCTCGATCAGCGTCTGGTAGAGCGAGAAGTCGTCCACCTGCTCCACCGGCAGCTCCTCGAGCGACCGCGCCCGCCGGCGCAGCTGGTCGCGGAAGACGTTGACCAGGATGGCCTTGAGCCAAGGCCCGGCCGCATTGTCGTGCTGGAGGGTCCCGAACGCCCGGTAGGCGTTCAGCAGCGCCTCCTGCACCAGGTCCTCCGCGCCGTCCCGGACCAGCCGCCGCGCCAGCCAGTACAGGCCCGCGAGCTCCGCGGCGGCCAGCCGCTGGAACGACTCCTTGCTGCGGTCCCCCGCCTCGCGCATCAGCCCACCGATCTCCGAGCCCGCCTGGTGCCGTGCCATGCCTGCTCATCAGAGACGACGCCAGCGACGAATGTATTGCATCCAGCGGAGCATGCAATGGAGCGGCCGTCCACGGCGTCCGTACCGGACGAGCGGCGGTTGATCGCCCGTGCCTTCAGGACCGGATGTCGTCGAGGAAGGGGACGCAGACGATGCAAGCACCAGCAACCTCGCTGTGCGCCAAGTGCGGCGAGGCCGCCGACGGCTGGAAGTGCGCCATCTGCGGATCGGTCGCCCGCGAGCACGACCCTGGGCACCTGCATGCCGGCTCTGACCGCTACTGCACCCTGAGATGCGCCGGCTGCAGCGAGGCCGACGTACACTGCAGCTGCGTGTAGCCTCCCCGGCCGGCGCCGAATCATCCAGATCGGAGGATGGCCGCGCGGGCGCCCGCCGCCATCCTGATGTCCGACTGCCGCTGGAGACGGTGCCGCGGCGGGTCCCCGCTGGGGGGAGGAGGCCCGATGCTGCTGCTCGTCCGCCACGCGAACGCCGGCGACAAATCGCTCTGGCAGGGTCCTGACAGTCTGCGACCCCTGTCGTCCACCGGCCACGCCGAGGCCGCCGGGCTGGTGTTCCGCCTCGCCGACTACCCCATCGAGCGACTGCTGACCAGCCCCACCGTCCGCTGCCGCCAGACCGTGCAGCCGCTCGCCGACGACCGCCGGCTCCCCATCGACTCCACTCCGGCGCTGGCGGTGGCAGCCGACCTCACCGAGGTGCTCGCCCTGCTCGAAGATCCGGACCTGCAGGACGCCGTGCTCTGCACCCACGGCGAGGTGATCGGTCAGCTGCTGGTCCGTCTGGTGGCCGACGGGCTGGCGATCGACCAGCCCCTGGTGTGGCCCAAGGGCTCCACCTGGCTGCTCGACGGCGCCAACGGACAGGTCAAGGTTGCCCGCTACCTCCCGCCCCTGTCGCTCGCCATCCGCTGAGCATCCACGGGTTCCGCCGGCGCGGTACGCTCGTCACTCGTTGTCTGCGAGGAGGGTTCACGCATGTACCTGATCCGCGAGCGGTTCTTCCGGTTGGGCGACGACTTCGACATCACCGACGAGGAGGGACGCCCGGTCCTGCACGTGGACGGCAAGGTCATGAGCATGCACAACCGCCTGGTCCTGCGCGACCCGGCCGGCCGCGAAGTCGCCCAGGTCCAGCGGAAGCTGATCTCGCTGCGCCCCACCTACCAGGTCTCCGTTGGCGGCCAGGAGGCCGCCGAGATCCGCAAGCACTTCTTCACGCCGTTCGGCGACCGGTTCACCATCGACGTCCCCGGCCCGGACGACCTCGAGATGAGCGGCAACCTGTTCGACCACGAGTACGTCATCGAGCGGGGCGGAGCGACCGTCGCGACCGTTTCCAAGCGCTGGTTCAGCATGCGCGACACCTACGCGGTCGACGTCGCCCCCGGCCAGGACGACCTGCTCATCCTTGCCAGCGTCCTGGCCCTCGACATCGCCCAGGACCGCGAGCGCCAGCAGCAGTGACCGTCCGTCGCCAGCGCGACGTGCCGGGCGTAGCCTCGCCGGAGGCCGCGGCCCGTCCCCCTTCCAGGGGAGAGAAGCGGAGATGCTGACCGAGCGCCCTCAGCTGTTCGGACGCGAGCGGGAGCTCGCGCTGCTGAGCAGCCTGCTCGAAGACATCGGCGCGCACGGCGGATCGCTCCTGGTCCGGGGCGAGGCCGGCATCGGCAAGTCGGCCCTGCTGGCGGAGGCCAGGCGACGCGCTGACCAGCTCGGTCTGCGGGTGCTCGGCACGTCCGGGGCGCCATTCGAGGCGCGGATGCCGTTCGCCGGCCTGCAACGACTCCTGCGCCCGGTGGTGCGGGAGATCGGCGGGCTCCCGGAGCCGCAGCGCGCGGCCCTGGAGGTCGCGCTCGGCATGCGCGCCGGGCCGGCGGCGGACATCTTCCTGATCGCGCTCGCGGCGCTGAACCTGGTCGCGGACCGGGCGGGTGAAGCGCCGCTGCTCCTCGTCGTCGAGGACGCCCACTGGCTCGACGCCGCCACCTTGGACGTCCTTGCGTTCATGGCACGGCGTGTGGAGATGGAGCCGATCGTGCTCCTCTTCGCGGCCAGGGACGGGCACGCTCCCCATCTCGACGAGACGGGCCTGCGTGAGCTCCGGCTCGACGCCCTGGACGACGCAAGCGCGAACGCCCTCCTCGAGGCGCGCGCTCCGGAGCTCACGCAGGTGCTGCGACGGCGCGTGCTGGACGAAGCCGGCGGCAACCCGCTCGCGCTGGTCGAGCTTCCGCGGGCGCTCGACTCGAACGGCCTCGCCGCGGTGTCGGCCACGGCCCCGTTGCCGATGCCAGAGCGGCTGGAGCGGGCCTTCGCCGGTCGAGTGTCCGAGCTTCCGGCGGCGACGCGCTCGCTCCTGCTGGTCGCCGCGCTGGACGAGGGCGCGGGTCTCAGCGAGATCCTCACGGCCGCGTCGCTCGTGGAGGACCGCCCGGTCACCGTCGAGGACCTCGCTCCGGCGGAAGCGGCCAGGCTGGTGTCGGTGAGCGGTCAGGCCGTGCGGTTTCGGCACCACCTCGTCCGGGCGGCGATCTCCCAGGCCGCCGCGCACTCGGTGTGGCAGTCGGCCCACCGGGCGCTGGCGGAGACCTACGCGGCGGATCCGGACCGGAGCGTCTGGCATCGCGCGGCGGCGTTGACCGGTCCCGACGAGCAGGTGGCCGCCGATCTCGAGGCCGCCGCCGAACGGGCACTGCGCCGAGGGGCGCCCGCGGGGGCGGCGGCGGCGCTCGAACGGGCGGCACAGCTCAGCGATTCCGCCTCCGGTCGCGGCCGCCTGCACGTGCGGGCCGCCGAGATCGAGTTCGAGCTCGGCCGCTCGGATCTCGCCCTTCGGCACGTTGCGGAGGCGAAGTCGCTGAAGCTCGGGCAGGAGGAGCGGACGCGGCTGCGGTTCATGCTCGAGGCGTCCGATCAGGGCAGCTGGTCGGGCGGGGCCAGAGTGGCAGCCCTTGCCGAGATGGCCAACCAGATGACGAGCGCGGACGAAACCGCGCTGGCGCTGAGGTCACTCCTGACGGCCGCGATGGGCTGCTGGTGGGGAAATCCCACGCAGGAAACCCGCGACCTCGTGGTCGCCGCGGTGGAGCGCCTCCAGGTCCCCGACGACGACCCTGCCCGGCTCGCGGTGCTCGCCTGGGCCGATCCGGTGCGGCGGGGCGCGCTGGTCATCGACCGGATCGCACGGATGACGCCGGATGCGACCGGCGACCCGGCGACGCTGCATCTTGTCGGCATCGCCGCGACCGCGGTGTGGGCGTTCGACTGCTCCTTGGGCCTCCTCACCAGCGCTGTCGACGGTCTGCGAGCGCAGGGTCGCCTGGGACTGCTCGCCCAGGCGCTCGTCTTCCAGTCGTGGGCGGCCTTCCATCTCGCAAGGGAGACCCTCGCCGACTCCGCGGCGGACGAAGCCGCCCGGCTGGCGCGCGAGACCGGCCAGTCGCGGTGGGCGCTGGCCGCCGATCTCGCAAAGGCGGCCCTGGCCGGCGAGCGTGGTGACTTCGACACCGCGGACGCCCTGGCCGATCGCGCCGAGGCGGAGCTGCTGCCAATCGGCGCGCACGCGATGCTCTCGCTCGTCCAGTTCGCACGCGGCCGCGGCGCCGTCGCCCACCAGCTGTACTCGGACGGCTTCGACCGCCTGAAGCGGATCCTGGATCCGCGGGACGTCGCCTACCACCCCTTCGTCGGCGCCTGGGCGCTCTCCGACCTGGTCGAGGCCGCGGCCTTCTCCGACAACGTCGACCACGCGCGGCGGTACCTCCGACAGCTCGAGTCGCTGGCGGCTCAGACCTCGGGACCGTTCCTGCGCGCCACCCTCAGCTACGCGAGGCCGCTGCTGGCCTCCGACGACAACGCCGAGGAGCTCTACCAGGCGGCCCTGGGCACCGGCCTGTCCAACTGGCCCTGCTACCGAGGACGCCTGCTGCTCAACTACGGCCGCTGGCTCCGCCGCCAGCGGCGGGTCGCCGAGTCCCGCGCGCCGCTCCGCGCCGCACGCGAGAACTTCGACGCCCTCGCGTTTGTCGGGCTGGCCGAGGCCGCGCGTCAGGAGCTGCGCGCCTCGGGGGAGACGAGCGTGCGCCGGACACCCGATGCGCGGGATCACCTGACGCCGCAGGAGCTGCAGATCGCGCAGCTCGCCGCCAGCGGACTGAGCAACCGCGAGATCGGCCAGCGGCTGTACCTCTCGCCCCGCACGGTCGGCTCGCACCTCTACCGGATGTTCCCGAAGCTCGGCATCAGCTCGCGCTCGGAGCTCGCCGGCGTCTTGTCCGCCGCGACTTCCGCTTCCTAGCGTGCCGGTCATGGATCGGCGCCGCATGCGGCGCCTGACCGCCCGTGCAGCTCCAAGGCTTGCGCGCCGCCCCCAGCGGCCAACGGTGGCCCGAAGTGCAGTCGTCTGACTGAAGCGATGCCCGGACCGGCGCCCGTAGTCTGCACCCACCCAGCTGGGCCCGCAGTCCCGAGCAGAGGAGCTCCCATGTCGCCTTCAACGGAGAGCAGGCAGACCGCCATGACCGATCCCGCGGTCCGCCCGTTCCGCGTCGCGGTTCCGGAGGACGAGCTCGTCGAGCTGCGCCGGCGGGTGGCGGCGACGCGCTGGCCCGACCGGGAGGTCGTCCCAGATCATTCGCAGGGCGTGCAGTTGACGACGATCCAGGAGCTCGCGCGCTATTGGGCGATCGATCACGATTGGCGCAGGTGCGAGGCGAAACTGAACGCCCTGCCGCAGTTCATGACCGAGATCGATGGGCTGGACATTCATTTCATCCACGTTCGTTCGGACCATGAGAATGCGTTGCCGCTGATCGTCACGCACGGGTGGCCCGGTTCGGTCATCGAGCTGCTGAAGATCATCGACCCACTCACCAATCCCACGGCACATGGCGCGAGTGCATCGGACGCCTTCCATCTGGTGATCCCGTCGATGCCGGGCTACGGGCTCTCGGGCAAGCCGCGAGACACCGGCTGGGATCCCGCCCGCATCGCACGTGCCTGGGTAGAGCTGATGAAGCGCCTTGGATACACGCGATTCGTGGCGCAAGGCGGCGATTGGGGCGCGGTCGTCACGGACGTGATGGCTGCGCAGGCGCCTCCGGAACTGCTCGGTATGCACTCCAACATGCCTGCTACCGTTCCACCCGAGGCCGCCAAGGCACTTCAGTCCGGCGGCCCGCCACCATCCGGTCTCTCAGCCGACGAAGGACGCGCGTACGAGCAGTTGAACGACTTCTACGCGAAGGGCATTGGCTACGCGGTGGAAATGGGGACGCAGCCGCAAACCCTGTACGGACTGGCGGATTCACCCGTCGGCCTGGCAGCCTGGATGATCAACCACGACGCGTACACTTATGGGCAAATCTCACGCGCCTTTGTTGACGGACACCCCGCGGGCGAGCTCACCCGAGACGAGGTCCTCGACAACATCACGCTCTACTGGTTGACGAACACGGGGGTCTCCTCGGGTCGTCTCTACTGGGAGAACAAGCTCGGCTTCTTCGACGCCAAGAACGTCTCCATCCCGGCCGGCGTGAGCGTCTTTCCTGGCGAGCTCTATCAAGCCCCGCGGAGTTGGGCAGAGCGGGCGTACCACAACCTCATCTACTTCAACGAGGTCGACAAGGGCGGCCACTTCGCCGCCTGGGAACAGCCGCAGCTCCTGTCCGAGGAGATCCGGGCGGCGTTCAGGCCACTGCGCTGACACACCGGTGGGCGGGGGGCCACCTCCGCCTTCCCTCGCGATCGTCCGTCAAGTCCTGTGAGAGGCAAGGTCGTCAAGCTCGCCTTCCCGCCTTGAAGGAGCGACAGATGGGCCAGGATGCAAACGAATGGAAGACGTTCCTCACCAGAGCCAACCAGCTCTTTCGCCCGACGACGCACCCGGCGGCGGTCCAGTTGCCGGTTGAAGGCTCGTTTCCTTCCCTCGACGGCGCGACCGAGTGGCTCAACTCCCCGCCACTGACGGCCGCCGGCCTGCGCGGCAAGGTCGTCCTGGTCGACTTCTGGACCTACACCTGCATCAACTGGCTCCGCACCCTCCCCTACGTCCGCGCCTGGGCCGAGAAGTACAAGGACCGGGGACTGGTGATCATCGGCGTGCACACGCCCGAATTCGACTTCGAGCACGACCTCGACAACGTCCGCCAGGCCGTCAAGGACATGCGGGTCGACCACCCGGTCGCGGTCGACAACGACTACGCGGTCTGGAGCGCCTTCGACAACCACTACTGGCCAGCCCTCTACTTCGTCGACGCGCAGGGACAGATTCGACATCATCAATTTGGCGAGGGTCGCTACGAACAGTCCGAGATGATCATTCAACAATTGCTGACCGAGGCCGGGAGCAGCGGGATCGGCCATGACCTGGTCTCCGTCGATGCCCGTGGCATCGAAGCCGCCGCCGACTGGGACAGCCTGCGGTCACCCGAGAACTACCTCGGCTATGAGCGCAGCGAAAACTTCGCGTCTTCCAATGGTGTGGCCCGGGACACGCCGCACGTCTATGCCGTCCCCGAGCGGTTGCGACTCAACCACTGGGCCCTTGCCGGTGACTGGACCGTGCGGCCAGCGGCCATCGTGCTGAACCAGGCCGAAGGGCGGATCGCCTACCGCTTCCACGCCCGCGACCTCCACCTGGTCATGGGACCGGCAGTGCGAGGGACTCCCGTGCGATTTCGCCTGCGCATCGACGGACAGCCGCCGGGAGCCGCGCACGGAAGCGATGTCGACGACCAGGGCAACGGCACGGTCGCCGAACCGCGGCTCTACCAGCTCGTCCGCCAGCCCGGCCCCATCACCGAGCGCACCTTGGAGATCACCTTCCTGGACCCCGGCGTCGGGGCCTACGCCTTCACCTTCGGCTAGAGACAGAAATCCGAAAAGGGCCCGCCGACCTGGAGCCCAGGGGCTTCAATTTGACCGTCCGCTCCGAATGGCTCGAACACGGCGAGCGGGCCACCTCGTTGGCGGGTGGCCGTCACTCAACGTTGACATTGCTGGAGGTCAACGGGTCAAGCTGTTCGATAGGTGTCGCCTCGTCGAGCGTGGCACAGATCGGCACCACCATCGTCACCCTGGTCAGGTCCAGCACTCGCCGCACCTGCGCGCTTGGTGCGGTCAGACGAAGGGAACCGCCGTGCTCACGGATGCGTCGGTACACGCCCATCAGCACCCCGATCCCGCTCGAGTCCAAGAAGCTGACCTGCTCCAGATCAACCACGAGGTGGTAGATGCCCCGGTCGACAAGCTCGGCCAGCACGTCACGGAGCTGCGGGCAGGTGGCCAAGTCGATCTCGCCGCTGACGTGGACGACGGCTCGGTCGTCCTGCTGCTGGACACGTAGATCAAGTTCCATCGCAGTCTCCTGAGGTGCCGTCGGCGGAAGGGCTGTGCCAGCGGGCGTGGTTCGCGGCGAGGACACCGTGGCGATCACGAGCAGGCGGTGAACAGGCAAAGTGTTGCGCCGATGACCAAGCGGCCACATCAGCCTGGCGGCGCCAAAGTTGAAATTGGTGCGGATGGATGGCCCACGTGCCGGCGGTCTGGTGCGTGGGTGGCCGTGGCCGGGCGGCTGGTTGCAGCCCGGGGGCCGCGGCCGGCCTGGACCCCGCTCCCACGGACCCCAGATGCTGCAGGTTGGTGACCGGCGGCTGCCACCGGTCTTGCATCGAGTGCGACATACTTCCTCCGCCGGACGCCGTGGCGGGCTTGGCGGCCGGACGAACTGGGTACCTCGTCCTGTACCGCTCGCGTTGAAGAACTGAGTAAGCTTGCCGGAAGTATAGCCCGTTCTTGAGGAACCTATTCCTCCAGAAGGCGCGTGATCTGAAAGGTGCTTACATCTTGAAGAGGTTCTGGAGGGTAGGGATGGCGCGGCGGTGCCGTGGCGATCTGCGGGTGGGGAGCTTCCGGTGAGCGGCCGTGCGCTGTACAGCATCGGTGCGGTCGCACGGATGCTCGATATCCCGGCGGCGACGCTGCGGACCTGGGAGGAGCGCTACGGGGTCCCGAAGCCAGAGCGCAGCGCCGGCGGACAGCGCCTGTACTCGCGCGACCAGGTGGGCCAGCTCCGCTTCATCAAGGCACAGCTCGCTGCCGGCATGGCCCCCGCCGACGCTCACCGTCTGCTCGCCGAGCGGCTCACTGCTGGCAGCCTCTTCGTGGGCGAGCCCGAGCCGGCCAGGACGCGCCTGCTCGTCCTGCTCGCCGAGCGCGACCCATTCGCCGCTGAGCTGTCGGAGTATTTCCTGCGGACCGAGGGCTACGAAGTCGCCTCGGCGCGGGACGCTGCCGACGCGGCGCGCAAGTTCGAGGAGCTCACCCCCAGCGTGAGCGTGATCGACCTGCTCATCTCCGGTGGGGCCGGGCTGGATCTGTGCTACCAGCTCAAGCAGCACAGCGACGCCCCGGTGCTGGCGATCTCGACCCTGGAGATCAGCGACCAGGCGCTGGAGGCAGGGGCCGATGGCTTCCTGCAAAAGCCGCTCGACCCGCTACAGCTGGTCTCGGCCATCAAGGACATGATCGGCGCCAGCGCCTTCCTGCGCCTCAGTCAGGGCGACCCGAGATGACCAGCCGCACTCCAGAGCGCCTCCCTGGCGGCCGCCTGGCCAGCGGCAGCGAGCCGCTGGACACGGTCTTGGGCGGAGGATTCCCAGGCCATGCGATCAACCTGGTGGTCGGACGGCCGGGCAGTGGCAAGACGATCCTGGCGCAGCAGTACGTGTTCCACAACGCCACCGTCCAGCGGCCCGCCATCTACCTGACGACCGTTTCAGAGCCGCTCGAGAAGATCTTGCGCTACGGCCAGACCATGGCCTTCTTCAATGCCAGCGCGGTCGGCCGGGCGGTGTTCTACGAGGACCTCGGGGAACTGCTGAACGCAAAGGGACTCGACGGGATCCTGGAGCGGATCGATCAGCTGGTCAAGCAGCAGCGACCTGGGATCATCGTGATCGACAGCTTCAAGGCACTGCAGCCCTACGCCGGCGACCAGGGCGAGTTTCGCCGATTCCTGCACCGGCTGGCCGGCCGGCTGAGCGCGTTTCCGGTCACGTCGCTGTGGATCGGCGAGTATGACCAGGCCGAGCTGTCGACCGCGCCGGAGTTCGCCGTCGCCGACGCGATCGTGCAACTGTCCAGCGAGCGCGTCGGACCGCGGGAGCTGCGCGTGCTGCAGGTGCTCAAGCTGCGCGGGTCGAGCTTTCTGTCCGGCAGGCACGTCTACCGGCTTTCCGATGCGGGCATCGAGGTCTTCCCGCGCCTGGCCGACCCGGTGGATCCCAGCGCGTACGCGCTGCCGGCGCAACGGATCTCGTCTGGGATCGTGGCGTTCGACACGATGCTCGCTGATG
>Ga0268241_10000022_pt1 | contig 17042 bp, 16 predicted proteins | sample BulsoiAmnAmmetaG_FD_200248 | JGI IMG/M metagenome (GOLD analysis project Ga0268241, IMG submission 200248) | Bulk soil microbial communities from Mexico - Amatitan (Am) metaG (v2) (version 2) | ecosystem: Environmental > Terrestrial > Soil > Agricultural land | place: Mexico: Amatitan, Jalisco...
CGGGGGCTGAGCGTGGCGGCCGTCGACGGCCTCCCGGTGGTGGAGGGCCGGGAGCTCACCAAGGTCTACCGCATGGAGGGTGTCGAGGTCCGCGCGCTCGACGGGATCGACGTCACCGTCGGCCGCGGGGACTCGCTGGCGATCATGGGCCCCAGCGGCTCCGGCAAGTCCACCCTGCTCGGCCTGCTCGGCGGCCTCGACCGGCCGACCAGCGGGAGCCTCAAGTTCGAGGGGCGCGAGGTGACGCGACTCTCCGACGACGAGCTGGCCAGGGTGCGCAACCAGGTGGTCGGCTTCGTCTTCCAGAACTTCCAGCTGCTGCCGAGGACCAGCGCGCTCGGCAACGTCGGCCTGCCGCTGGTCTACCGCGGGATCGGCCGGGCCGAGCGCCGCCGCCGGGCCACCGAGGCGCTCGAGGGCGTCGGCCTCGGCCACCGCCTGCAGCACCGGCCGTCGCAGCTCTCCGGCGGCGAGCAGCAGCGTGTGGCGATCGCCAGGGCGCTGGCGGCCGAGCCGGCCATGCTGCTGGCCGACGAGCCCACCGGCAACCTGGACTCCCGCTCCGGCGAGGAGGTGCTGGAGCTGCTGGCGCGGCTGCGCGCCGAGCGGGGCGTGGCGGTGGTGGTGGTCACCCACGACGCCGGCGTGGCGCGGCGCTTCGACCGGACCGTGCTGGTCCGCGACGGCCGCCTGGAGGGGGTGCCAGGCCGGTGAGGTTCGCCGAGGCGCTCCGGCTCGCCTGGGAGGCGCTGCGCGCCAACCGGCTGCGCTCGGGCCTCACCATGCTCGGGGTGGTGATCGGCGTGACCAGCGTGGTGCTGCTGGTGGCCATCGGCAGCGGCGCGCGCAACGAGGTCACCTCCGGGATCGAGTCGCTGGGGTCCAACATCCTGTTCGTGGCGCCGGGCGACTTCTCGATCGGCTCGGCGCCCTCGCTGTCGCGCCTGACGCTCGAGGACGTGCGCCGCATCGGCGACGCCGTCGGCGACCCGGACCGGGTCGCCGCCACGGTGGCCTCCGGCGAGCTGGCCAGGGTCGGGCCGCGCCGCGCGCAGGTGAACCTGAACGGCACCAACGAGACCATCCCGCTGGTGTTCGACCGCACGGTGGCGCGCGGCACCTTCTTCAGCGCCGCCGACGTGACCGTGCGGCGCCGGGTGGTGGTGCTCGGCGCCGACCCGGCCGACCTGCTGTTCCCGGGCCGCGACCCGCTGGGCAAGTTCGTCACCATCGGCGGCGTGCGCTTCCGCGTGGTCGGCGTGCTGAGCCGTGTCGGCACCACCCTGGGCGTCGACCGCAACACCGAGGCGTTCGTGCCGGTGACCGCGGCGCAACGGCTGTTCGGGGTGAGCCGGGTGGACGGCATCGCGGTCAAGGCGATCTCGCCGGGCGACATCCCCGAGGAGCAGCGCATCATCCGCGAGGTGGTGACCCGCTCCCATCCGGAGCAGGACTTCCAGGTGCTCACCCAGGGCGACATTCTGGGGGTGATCGGCCGGGTGCTGTCGATCCTCACCATCGTGCTGGCCTCGATCGCCGGCATCTCGCTGCTGGTCGGCGGCGTCGGGGTGATGAACATCATGCTGGTCAGCGTGTCCGAGCGGACCCGCGAGATCGGGCTGCGCAAGGCCGTCGGCGCGCGCACCCGCGACGTGCTGCGGCAGTTCCTGCTGGAGGCGGTCGCGCTGACGGTCAGCGGCGGGGTGATCGGGATCCTGCTGGGGATCGCCATCGGGGTGGTGGTCGGCCGGCTGTCGCCGGTGCCGGCGGCGGTCACCGGCTGGTCGGTGGCGCTCGCCTTCGGCGTCAGCGTGGCGGTCGGCGTGTTCTTCGGCGTCTATCCGGCCCGCAAGGCCGCGCGCATGCAGCCGATCGCCGCGCTCCGCTACGAGTGAGCGGCGGCGGGTCGAGCGTGCCGGTCATGGATACGGCGCTCTAAGGCGAGGCCTGCGCCGCGGTGGTCGGCGGCTCCCCGCCGCCGGAGGGCTTGGTGGTGGGCGGCGCCGGCGAGCGACCGGGGCCGGGCCCGGTGGTCTCCTCCGGCCCGGGGATGGTGCTGTCGCCCGGCCCGCTCGACACGGTGAGGAACACGATCGCGCCCCTGGGCGGCCGCTCCCCGGCCCCCGGGCTCTGGCTGGTGACCACGCCGGCGGCCTGGTCCGACGGCCGGCGCGAGATGTTGGCCACGAAGCCCTGCCGCTCCAGCACGGCGGTGGCGTCGCGCTCGGGCAGCCCCACCACGTCCGGCAGCAGGTCGACCGGCGTGGTGCCACCGCTCGTGGCCGGCGCGCTGCCGGGCGGCTGCACGGTGGCGGACCCGCCGGGGTCGCGGGTCAGCAGCAGCGCCCCGGCCACCGCCGCGACGAGCAGCACCAGGCCAAGCAGGACCCCGCCCCAGACACCGGCCCAGTGGCGGCGGCCCCGGCCGGCCCCGCCCCTGGCGCCGTTGCCGTCCGGCCCCGCCTGGTCCTCCGACACCCAGCTCGTCGGGTCGACCAGCCGCAGCGGCGCGGTCGAGTCGGCCGGTCCGGCGCTCGCCTGGGTCGCTCCGGCGGGCATGGCGCTGACCGGTGGCGCGGGGGCCGGCCGCTCGTGGACGAGGTGCAACAGGTCGGCGCGGACCGCCTCGGCGGCGTGGTAGCGCTCGTCCGGGCCGGTCGCCATCAGCCGCGCGATCACCTGGCGCAGCTGCGCCGGCAGCGCGCCGCCGGCCGCCGGCGCGACCACCGGCCACTGCTCCGGCGGCGCCCCGGTGACCATCTGGTAGAGCATCCCGCCGAGCGCGCGCAGGTCCGCCTGCGAGTCGTGGTCGCCCCGGGCCCCTGCCGCCGATCCCGCTGGTGCCCACGGACCGGCCACCGCCCCGGCGGCGGTCACGGTCTCGTCGTTCGGGCCGGCGCCGGCGGCCTCGCGGATCCAGGCGGCGCCGAAGCCGACCACGGTGACGCGCTGGTCGCCGAGGATGACGTCGGCGGCGTCGAGGCTGCCGTGGGCCAGGCCGATGCGGTGCGCGGCGGCCAGCGCGGCGGCCACCTCGGCGCCGATCGCCGCCGCCTGCGCGGCCGGCATCACCCCGCGCTCGATCAGCAGCCGGGCGAGGTCCTGGCCCGGCACGTACTCGCGGATCAGGTAGGCCAGCTCGTCCTGCTGGCCCCAGTCGTACACGCTGGCGATCGCCGGGTGGTCCAGGCTGGCCATCAGCCGAGCCTGCGGCGCGAAGCCGTCCTCACCGGCGCCGCGGATCACCTGGATGACCACCGGCCGGGCCAGGCGCAGGTCCCGGCCGAGGTACTCCTCGACGCCCGTGCCGGCACCGCTTCCGAGGCGTTCCCGCGCCTGGTACCGGTCGGCCAGCACAAGGTTCACGTCCTGCATCCCGACCCCCCTCGGCGCGACGGGCACGTCCCACGAAGCCGGCCCCATCACAGTCGGCGCGAGCGGGCCGCGACTGAACAGGTGCACGCCGGGCGGTGCGCCGGCGAGAGGAAACGGCGTGGCCGCGCCGAGGTCGATCGAGAAGATTGGCTATAGCTGTCCAGGTATGCGTACTATGCGGGTATTATGACGATCGATTCCCGGCGGCTTTCATAGCCACTTCTCATGCGCGGCACAGGTTGCTCCCAGCTCCATGGGACAGAACGGTCCGGTTCAGAAGGCCGGAGGTCTGCCGCCGCCTGCGCGAGGCCGGCGACCACACGCCCGTCATCCTGCTCACCGCCTACGATGGAGCCGGCGACCGGGCCGGCGGGCTCGCGGCGGGCGCGGACGACTACCCGGTGAAACCGTTCGCGCTCGACGAGCTGGTCGCCCGGGTGCGCGCGCTGCTGCGCCGCGGCGGCGCCAGGCACGACCAGGCGGTGCGGTAGGCGGCCCCGGCGACGGCCGGGGCGGGACAGGCAGCGGGACGAGCCGTCGGACCAGGAGGGCAGCATGCCGGAGATGTCAGAGGGGGCGTGGCGCGAGTTTCTCACCAGCCAGCCGAGAACCGGCAAGCTGGCGACCACCCGCGCGGACGGGTCGCCGCACGTCACGCCGATCTGGTTCGTGCTGGACGGGGACGAGATCGTCTTCACCACCCACCACACCTCGGTGAAGGCCCGCAACATCGCGCGCGACCCGCGCGTCAGCCTCTGCGTCGACGACGAGCGGCCGCCCTTCTCCTTCGTGATCATCCAGGGCACCGCCAGCAACTCCCCCGAGGACCAGGCCGACCTGCTCGCCTGGGCCACCAAGCTCGGCGGCCGCTACATGGGCGCCGACCGCGCCGAGGAGTACGGCAAGCGCAACGGCGTGCCGGGCGAGCTGGTGATGCGCGTCCGCCCCAGCCGCATCGTGGCCCAGGCGGCCATCGCCGACTGAGTACGGGACGCTAGCGGGGGCCGGCGTAGCGGTAGACGCGCGAGGGGCGCTCCTCGAAGCCGACCCGCTCGTAGAGGCGCACCGCGGCACCCCGCTCCAGGCGCGAGGTCAGGTCCACCGTGCGGGCGCCCGCCTCGTCGGCCAGGCGAAGCGCCTCCCGGGTCAGCGCCTCGCCGACGCCCCGGCCCCTGGCCGCCCGGTCGACCACGACGTCCTCGATGCGGGCGCGGAGCCCGGTCGGGATCGGGAACAGCACCAGGGTCAGCGTGCCGACGACCTCGTCGCCGTCGCGGGCGACCAGCAGCCGGTTGCCGGGGAACTCCACGACGCGGCGAAGGGCCTCCACGTCCGGCACGGCCGAGGTCGAGCTGAGCTGGGGGATCAGCCGGGCGAAGGCCGCCGCCAGCCGCTCGTCGGCCTGTCGTGCCAGCTCGATGGCGACGCCCATGGGCGTCAGCCCGGCCGCTCGTCGTCGGGCGGCGGCTGCTGTTGCGCGAGGAACCGCTCCAGCTCGTCGGCGATCTCGTCGCCGGACGGCAGCCGCTCGTCGCCCTGGGCGACCATGTTGCGGATCTGCTCGACGAACTCCGCGATCTGCGGCCGCTCGCGGATCGCCTGCTCGACCTGCTCGATGTGCTCCTTGGTGGCAGCCTCCAGCTCGGTGGCGTCGACCGTCACCCCGGCGAGGCGCTCCAGCGTGCGGATCAGCGCCAGCGCCGCCGGCGGGTGGCTGCCGCCGGCCAGGTAGGGCGGCACCCGGGCCCACAGGCCGGTGGCCGGGATCCCGGCCTTGTGCAGCCGCTCCTCGAGCACGCTCTGGATGCCGGCGGCCAGCTCCACGATCGCCGGCACGGTCTCGAGCTGCCCGGCCAGCTCCGGGTCCGCCGAGGTGCTGACCACCGCCACGGGATCGGTGTGCAGCGACGGCGCCGGGAAGGCGCCCAGCCCGAAGACCTCGCTGACGCCGAGGTCCAGGCAGAGCCGGGTCACCCGGTCGGCAAAGGCGTGCCAGCGGAAATTCGGCTCGGGGCCGCTGAGCAGCAGCGCGTCGCGCACGCCGGCGACCGTGGTGGCCTGTTGCAGCTCGAGGTCCGACCAGGTCACCTCCTCGATGACGCCCCTGGCCAGGCGGACCAGCGGCCGGTGGGTGCGGTAGTCGATCAGCTCGTCGCTGTCGAAGGTGGCGGTGGTGCGGGCGTTCCAGCGTGCCTGGAGGAAGCCGATGGCGGTCTGGCCGGCGACGCCGGAGTCGGTCCAGCCGGTCAGGTGCATCACCAGGAACGGCCGCTCGAGCTGCGGCGGCTCGCCCTTGAATTCGAGGAGATCCCGCTGTGGTGACATACCCGCAGGGTAGCGGCTTGGGCCGTTGATGGGGGAATCGGATCGCCGACACGCGTACCGTGTGGGCGTGACCACGGCTGCTTCCCGCACCCCCGGATCCGCGAGAGTCTCGCCGTTCCGGCCGTTCCGGCATCGCGCCTACGCGACCATCTGGGCGGGCGGGTTCGTCTCCAACATCGGCACCTGGATGGAGACGGTCGCTGTCGGCGTCTACGTCACCCAGACCACCGGGCAGGCGGGCTGGACCGGTACGATCGCGGCGCTCACCTACCTGCCGACCGTGCTGCTCGGGCCGATCGCCGGCGCGCTGGCCGACCGCTTCGACCGGCGCCGCTACCTGGTCTCGATGGTGCTGTTCCAGACCGCGCTGGCCGCCGCGCTGGCGGTCCTGGCGGTCACCAACCGGCTCTCGGTCCCGCTGGTCGCGGCCATCGTGCTGCTGGAGGGCGCCGCGGTGGCGTCGTACATCCCGGCGTTCCAGGCGATGATCCCCGACCTGGTCAGCGGCGACGACCTGCTGGGCGCCATGAGCCTGGGCGCGGCGCAGTTCAACCTCGGCCGGGTGGTCGGGCCGGCGCTGGCCGGGCTGGTGATCGCCGCCGGCGGCCTGGCCTGGGCCTTCTGGTTCAACACCGCCAGCTTCGGCGCGGTGCTGGTGGGGCTGGCGCTGATCAGCGTGCCGCCGGTGCAGCAGCGGGGCGAGTCGGTGCGCCGGGTGTGGCGCACCATCGGCGAGGGGGTCGCGGTCGCGCGCCGCGACGCCGGCATCCGCACCGCCCTGCTGATGCTGCTGGCCACCACCTTCCTGGTGTCGCCCTTCATCGGGCTGGTCCCGGCGGTGGCCATCAAGGTGTTCGACGAGGGCGCCGCCGGGACCTCGGCGCTGGTCACCTCCCAGGGCATCGGCGCCGTCTGCGCCGCGCTGGCCGCCGGGCCGCTGGCCGCCCGGCTCGGCCGGCGGCGCCTGCTGGTCGCCGCGCTGCTGCTGGTCGGGCCGCTGGCCGCCGCCTACGGCATGGCGCCGACCTTCCCGCTGGCGATCGCCGCCATCGGCGTGCTCGGCTTCTGCTACCTCAACGTGCTGTCCGGCGTGATGACCGTCTGCCAGCTCCGCGCCCCGCGCGCGCTGCGGGCGCGCATCGCCAGCCTGTCCATGCTCGGCGTCGGCGGCGGCCACTCCCTCGGCCTGGTCATCCAGGGCTGGCTCGGCGACCGCGTCGGCCTCCGCCTGGTCACCGCCGTGACCGGCATGCTCCTGCTGGCCATCGTCGCCTCGGTTCGCCTGCTGCGTCCCGCGCTCCTCGAATCCATGGACCAGCCCGCCGCTCCGGCCGCCCCGGCCTCCGACGCCTCCCCCGTGATGGGCCCGGCCGGCGGCCTTCCCCAACCGGGCCGCGGCCAGCCCGCACCCTAGAGCACGGTCATGGATCCCATCTTGGGGGATGGTGGTTGGCGGGGTGCTCTAAGGCAGGTCCATGCGGGCGAGGCGGGTGCGGGCGAGGACCAGGGCGGCGGCGGTGACGATCAGGGCGAGCAGGGTGGAGGACAGCGGGCCGAGGCGGGTGGTAAGCCCGGGGCCGGCGCCGGTGTCGAGCACGGCGGCGAGCACGCCCTCGACGTAGCCGCGCACCGAGAGCGACGAGGCGCTGGGCGCGGCCCCGACCACCGCGCCCTCCCACAGCAGGGCATAGACCAGCCCGAGCAGCAGCGCTCGCGAGACCAGCAGCGACAGCAGCATCCCGATGGCGGAGTAGGCCAGCACCCCCACGGCCGTGGCCGCCAGGGTGGCCTCCAACAGGACGCCGGAGCCGAGCCCCCGGGCCGCCAGGAACTGGGCGACGACCTCGGCTGGCAGCAGCACCACCAGGGTGGCCAGCACCGCGGCCAGGTACTCGGCGCCCAGGATCGACCAGCGATGGATCGGCTTGAGCAGCAGGTTGGTGATGGTGCCCCGGCGCAGCTCGTTGCCCAGCGCCGCGGTCGAGAAGGCGAAGCTGACCACCGGCAGCAGCACCGGCATGGTCAGGTTGCGGAACAGGTCGAAGCTGAACCGGGTCGGGTCCTGCCCGGAGCCCGGGGCCAGCAGCGACGGCAGCCACAGCGGCAGGGCGACCAGCGCCGCCACGATCGGCAGCCGCTTGCCGGCCAGCAGCTCGCCCAGGGCGAAGCGCAGCAGCGCCAAGCTCCCGCCGGAGCTCCCGGAGGCGCGCTCGGGCCGCGCCTGCCGCTCGGCGCGGCTGCCCGCCCGCTCGCGGGGATCGGCGCTCATCGCCGCCGCACCAGGTAGCGGAAGACCTGCTCGAGCGACTCGTCGGTGGTGCGGATCTCGCGCAGGCCAACGCCCCCGTCGCGCGCCAGCCGCGGCAGCTCGGTGGCGAAGGCGTCGACCGAGCGGGTGCGCGCCCGCAGGGTGTCGCCCTCGACCTCGACCCCGACGGTCGACGGCAGCGCCATCAGGCCGCTCGCCAGCCGGCGCGGGTCCGAGGCGCGCACCAGCACTGTGCGTGGCTGGTCGGCCATCAGGTCCCGGATGGCGTGGAAGTCGCCCGAGGCGGCCAGCCGCCCGCCGACCAGCACCAGCACCTGCGAGGCGAGCCGCTCCACCTCGCCGAGGATGTGGCTGGAGACCAGCACGGTCACCCCGGCCGCGCCGACCCGCAGCACCAGCTCGATGAACCGCGCCCGCTGCCCAGGGTCCATCCCGGTCATCGGCTCGTCGAGCACCAGCATCGCGGGCTGGTGGACGATCGCGCCGGCCACCTTGGTGCGCTGGCGCTCGCCCTTGGACAGCCCGCGGAGCCGGCGGCCGGCCAGCTCGGTGAGGCCGACCGACTCGATCGCGCGGTCGGCGGCCGCGCCGGGACTGGCCAGGCCCTGCAGCTCGGCGTGCAGCCGCACGTAGGAGCGCACCGTCAGCCGGGGATAGAGCCGCTCGCCGTCGGGCACCACGCCGATCGAGCGGTACAGCATCGGGTCAGCGAGCAGCGGCTGCCCAAACACCAGCACCTCGCCCTGGGATGGCCGCAGCAGGCCGCAGATCGCCTTCAGCGTGGTGGTCTTGCCGGCGCCGTTGGGTCCCAGCAGCCCCGTCACCCCCGGCCACAGCTCGAAGGAGAGGTCGCTGACCGCCACCACGTCGCCGTACCACTTGGACACGTGGCGCAGCTCGACCACTGGCCGTGGCCGGTCGGCCCGGGCGTGGCGGCCGTCCGCCCGCGCCGCGGTCGAGGCGGTGCGCACCTCGGGGGTCATGCGCGCAGCCTCGAGACGCGCCAGCCGAGCAGGCCGCAGGCGAGCGCGGTCACCACGCCGATGGCCGCCAGGTAGGCCGGTCCGGTGAAGCCGGCCTGGGCGGCCATCGACCCCTGCGAGAACGGCTCGCCGAACACCCAGTCCACGAAGCGGTCGGGAAGCTGCTGGAGCGCCACCAGGGCGAGCCAGCGCCGGCCCGGGAAGGACGCGGTGAAGAACACGATGCTGGCCACCGTCCCGGACGCCAGGAACACGCCGAGCTGCACCGCCACCGCGATGCTGCGCCGCTCGGTCAGGCTGGCGATCGCCAGCGCGATGGCCGAGTAGAAGATCGTCAGCACCCCGCCGGCCAGCAGGATCCTGGGCACGTCGGCGAGGTGGTCGCCCAGGTAGGTCATGGCCGCGTCGGCGGTCAGCACGTTGCCGGCCAGCAGGACCAGCATCGGCAGCAGCGCGATCAGCGCCATCACCAGCAGCAGCGCGGTGGCCTTGGCGAGCAGGTAGTCGCCGCGGCTCAGCGGGCGGGTGAAGTACAGCGCCAGCACGTTGCTCTGCCGGTCGGGGCAGAGCAGCTCCGGCCCGGCGGTGGCGGCGAACAGCAGCAGCACCAGCGCGACGACGCGCAGGTACTGCGCGTAGCCGATCAGCTCGTCGACGGCGTCGCCGGCCACCACCCGGATGCCGACGAACGCCGCCACCGGCGCCAGCGCCACCACCAGCAGGCCCCACGGCACCACCTTGGTCTTCCAGGAGCGCCGCAGCCCGAGCGTGCGGCGCACCCCGGCGAGCACCAGCGCCTTGACCATGCGCGAGCGGCCCTCGCGGACGCCCTGGTAGTGCCGGTAGCCCCGGTCGTAGATCGCGCCGGCCGGCGCCGGGCCGCCGCTCACCGGGCCGCCTGCGCCTGGAGCTGGAGGAAGGTCTCCTCCAGGCTCGGTGCCCTGGGGCTGAGGCGCCGCAGCGCCCAGCCGCGGTCGGCGGCCACGTCGCGGATCATGTCGGCGGTGCCGGCGCCGCCCTGCACGTGGAGCTCGTCGCCGACCCGGCGGGCCCGCAGGCCGGCCAGGGTCAGCGACTCGAGCTCGGTGTCGCCGTTGGCGCCGAGCTGCACCGCGAAGCCGGCGTCGGTGGTCCCCGCCACCGCCGCGATCGGTCCCTGGACCAGGACCTTGCCGCCGTGGACCATCACCACCTGGTCGCAGATCCGCTCCACGTCGCCGAGCAGGTGGGTGGAGATCAGCACGTCCACCCCCAGCTCGCCGCGGGCCCGGTCGATCAGGTCGAGCATGTCCTCGCGGCCCTGCGGGTCCATGCCGTCGGTCGGCTCGTCCAGCAGCAGGAGCTGCGGGTCGCAGACCAGTGCGACCGCCAGCTTGACCCGCTGGAGCATGCCGGCGGAGAAGCCCCCGAGCGCGCGGTAGCGCTCCTCGTCGAGGCCGACCTGGTAGCAGACCTCTGAGGCGCGCTCACGCGCGGCCCGCGGGGACAGGCCGCCGAGCTGCCCCATGAACGCGACGAAGTCGGCGGCGGTGACGTCGCCGGGCAGGCAGGGCCCCTCGGGCAAGTAGCCGACGCGGGCGCGGACTCCGAGCGGGTCGCTGGCCACGTCGTGACCCAGCACGCTGGCGCGGCCCTGGTCGGGCGCGATCAGGCCGAGCAGCAGTCGCAGCAGGGTCGACTTGCCGGCGCCGTTGGAGCCGACCAGCCCGGTGCAGCCATGCTCGACGGTGACGTCGACCGAGCGGAGCGCCTGCACGTTGCCGTAGCGCTTGCTCAGGCCCTCGACCTCGATGACGGCCACCGCCGCGATACCCCCTGCGTCCCTGATGCCTCGGAGCGCCCACCCTACCTTGGTTCGCCCGATCCGCGTGCGCGTCGTCCGCAGGCCCCGAGGGGCGGACCATGTCCCCCGGTCCCCCAGACAGGTAGGCTGGTCGCGCAGATCGCGTCGAGCAGCAGCGAGGTCGAGCATGCCAGTCCGCGCCATGCCTCCCCTGGCGCCATGACGGGTGCGGTGTCCGTCGTTTGGGACGAGGGGCTGCTCGCCTACGACTTCGGTCCGGAGCACCCGCTCCGCCCCGGACGCGTCGCGCTGACCATGGCGCTCGCCAGGGACGTCGGCCTGCTCGATCGCGCCGAGGTGATCGCGCCGCTGGCGCTCTCCGGCGCCGACCTCACCCGCGTCCACGACCTCGACTACCTCGCCGCCGTGCAGGCGGCCAGCGAGTCGGGCCGCGCGGCGCCCGGCTACGGGTTCGGGCCTGGCGACAACCCGCCCTTCCCTGGCATGCACCAGGCCGCCACGCTGGTCTGCGGCGCCACCGTGGCGGCCGCGGCGGCGATCGTGGCCGGTGACGCGCTGCACGCCTTCTCGCCCGCGGGCGGCCTGCACCACGCCATGCCGAGCCTGGCCAGCGGATTCTGCGTCTACAACGACCCGGCGGTGGCGATCGCCTGGATGCTCGACCAGGGTGTCGAGCGGGTCGCCTATGTGGACGTGGACGTCCACCACGGGGACGGGGTCCAGGAGATCTTCGCCGACGAGCCGCGGGTGCTGACCATCTCGGTGCACGAGTCGGGGCGCTTCCTCTTCCCGGGCACCGGCTTCCCGAACGAGATCGGCGACGGGGCCGCCAAGGGCACCATCGCCAACCTGCCGTTGCCGCCGTCGACCACCGACGATCTCTACCTGCCGGCGTTCGACGCGGTGGTCCCCAAGCTGGTGCGCGCCTTCGAGCCCGACGTGCTGGTCACCCAACTCGGCTGCGACAGCCACTACACCGACCCGCTGGCCCACCTCGGGCTGACCACTCGCGCCTACGCGGGCCTGGCCGAACGGCTCCACGACCTGGCGCACACCGTCACCAGGGGCCGCTGGCTGGCCACCGGGGGAGGCGGCTACCAGTGGGCCTCGGTGGCGCCCCGGGCCTGGTGCAGCTACCTGGCCGAGATGGTCGGCAGCCGCCTGCCGGAGCGCCTGCCGGACGCGTTCCTGGCGGAGGCCAGCGAGCGCTTCGGCGCCACCCTCGACCCCCGCACCGCCGACGAGGTGGTCGCGCTGCGCAGCGAGCACCGCCAGCGCGTCGAGTCCGAGGTCGCCCGCGCGATCGACGCCCTGCGGGGCAATCTCTTCCCCTTGCACGGGCTGACGGTCTGACCGGTCGGGCCGCGGTGCCGGGCTGGCCCACAGGCTCCGCTACCATTGAGGGCCAGTCCAATCGAACCAGTGTGGAGTAAGCATGCCCGACCTGACCCGCGATGAGCTCGGCCGTCACCTCGTGGCCACCAGAATCGCCGGGTCGGTGCAAACTCCCGTCTGGGACGTGCTCCGCAAGGCCAGGCTGGTCGCCTCGGGCGACCCGGACCACTCCTTCGGGTTCTCGGGGCTGAACCGTCACTCGCCCGCCGAGGTGCTCGACCAGGTGCGGCTCCAGTTCGGCTGGAGCCACACCGAGGGCGAGCCCGACAACGGCCCCACCTGGATCGACCCCGAGCTGCTGCTGCGCGAGCTCGACCGCGCGGCCGAGCGGCTGCGGCGGGCGGTCGAGAACGGCGAGCGGGTGGTGTTCGCCAGCGGCCACCCCACCGGGGTGCTCTCGCTGCACCAGCAGCTCTGCACCGCGCTGCGGGACGCCGGCGCCAAGGTCCCGCGGCCCGGCGACGGGATCGCCTTCCTGCTCGACGGACACCGCCGCCAGGTCCGCTACGTGCAGCACGTGGCGGTGCTGGCCTCCGGCGCGAACCTGTACCACACCCACAGCCCGCACCCCATGGAGCTGGTGCTCGACCAGGCCGACGACCTCGACCTGGTGGTCGGCGACCACGGCTGGGCCGGGGCGGCCGCCGAGCGCGGCATCGACGTCATCGGGATCGCCGACATCAACGACCCGGCGCTGCCGATGGCCAAGGCCGAGGGCCGCGCCGGCATCGTGCTGCCGATGGACGACAACGTGCTGCCGGTCCACTACGACCCGGTGGCCGACCACCTGATCGCGCGGCTGCCGTGAGCGACAAGTACGGCCGTCTGGTCGAGCAGGTGCTGGACGACCCCGGCACGGTCGTCCTGCTCGGCTCGATGGACTCGGGCAAGACGACCTTCGCGAGGATGCTGCTGGCCGGTGCGGTCGAGCGCGGCATCCCGGCGAGCTACCTCGACACCGACGTCGGCCGTACCACCGTCGGCCCGCCGACCACCATCGGGCTCAAGCACGTCGCCGAGCCCAAGCACCTGAGCGACGAGGAGCTGGCGGTCGCCGACGGCCTCTACTTCGTCGGCTGGGTGTCGGCCCAGTTCCACCTGCTGCCGCTGGTCGCCGGCACCGCCAAGCTGATGGACGAGGCGCGGCGCTCCGGCGCCGAGCTGATCGTGGTGGACACCTCCAGCCTGATCAGCGGCGTCTACGGCCAGATCCTCAAGTACCACAAGCTGGAGGTCACCCGGCCCGACTACGTGATCGGCTTCGAGCGCGGCGAGGAGCTGGAGCCGCTGCTGGGGATCGCGCGCCGCTTCACCCCCGCGCGGGTCGAGTCCTACCCGGTCCACCCCGACGCCCGCCCGACCACCGCCGACGAGCGGGCCGAGGTCCGCCAGGCGCGCTTCGCCGCCTACTTCTCCGGCCCGCTGCACCGCTGGCGGGTCAAGCCGACCGTGTTCCTGCCGAGCCTGCCGCCGGAGGCCGACCTGTCGAGCCTGGCCGGGCTGCTGGTCGGCATGGAGGACGGCCGTGGCAACTGCGTCGGCATCGGCTACCTGGAGATGAGCGAGGACGGCGGCCTGCGGATGATCTCCACCGTCTCCGAAGGCGCCCGCGCGCTGCGCCTCGGCTCCACCCGGATCACCTCCGACTGGGCCTCGACCACCCGGGTCGACCTCCGCCACCTCTTCGGAACGGAGTAGCGCGTGGAGTAGCCTCGGCGCCGAGCGCTTCGCGGAAGGCGGTGGAATGGCTCGCTACGACTGGATCACCTTCACGACTGACTACGGGCTCCAGGACAGCTACGTCGGGGTGTGCCACGGGGTGATGGCGCGGATCGCGCCGCACGCGCGGGTGATCGACGTGCTGCACGCGGTGGCGCCGCAGGACGTCCGCCAGGGCGCGATGACGCTGGCGCAGGCGGTCGGCTACCTGCCGGAGGCCGTCCACCTGGCGGTGGTGGACCCGGGCGTGGGCACCTCGCGCGGCGCGGTGGCGCTGCGGGCCGGCGGATGCCTGCTGGTCGGGCCGGACAACGGCCTGCTGGCCTGGGCGGCCGACGCGCTCGGCGGCGCCGGGCGGGCCCACGCGCTGGCCAACCCCGCCTACCGGCTCTCCCCGACCTCAAGGACCTTCCACGGCCGCGACATCTTCGCCCCGGCCGCGGCGCACCTCGCCGCCGGGGTGGACCTCGCCGAGCTCGGTCCCGAGGTGGACCCGGCGGCGCTGGTCCGCCTGAAGGTGCCGACCGCCACGCTGGACGGCGACCGGCTGCTCGCCGAGGTCGTGGCGGTCGACCACTTCGGCAACCTGCTGCTCAGCTTCGGCCACACCGAGCTGGAGCGCGCCGGCCTGCGGCTGGGCGATCCGGTGGAGGTCCGGGTGGGCGAGCGGAGCCTGCCGGCCGAGGTGGGGGAGACCTTCGCGGCGGTGCCGGCCGGCTCGCTGGTGGTCCACGAGGACTCCTCCAGGCGGATCGCCATCTCGCTCAACCTCGGCCGGGCCGCGGAGGCGCTGCGGGCGCGCACGGGCGACACGGTGGTCCTCGAGCGGTCGGGCCGCTGATGGCGCCCACGCCTCGCAGCTCGCGCTGCATCCTGGTCACCGGAGCCGCCCGCTCGACCGGTCGGCGGCTGATCGCCGCGCTCGCCTCCAGCCCGAGGGTGGCCCGGATCATCGCCGTCGACGACTTCCCCCTGCCCGACGAGCTGCCAGACAAGGTGGAGCCCGTCCAGGCGTCGCTGGACAGCCCGGCGCTGATCAAGGCGCTCCAGACCGAGGGCGTCGACACGCTGGTCCACCTCGGCGTCAGCGCCGAGCCCGAGGCGATGGGCGGGCGCGCGGTCATGAAGGAGCGCAACGTGCTCGGCACCATGCAGCTCCTGGCGGCCGCCTACCACGCGCCGGACCTGCGCCGCCTGGTGCTCAAGTCGACCACCGCGGTCTACGGCTCGACCCCGGCGGACCCGGCGCTGTGGACCGAGTCGATGCCGCACGAGGCGCCCCGCTCCGGCTTCGGCAAGGACGCCATCCAGGTCGAGGACTACGTTCGCTCCTTCGACCGCCGGCGCCGCGACGTGACCGTCACCATCCTGCGGCTGGCCAACCAGGTCGGGCCGACCGTCAGCAACCCGTTGACCCGCTACTTCCAGCTGCCGACCTGCCCGACCGTGCTGGGCTTCGACCCGCGGCTCCAGTTCCTGCACGAGGCCGACACCGAGCGGGTGCTGGAGCGCGCCGTGCTCGGGCCGGCGGTGCGCGGCACCTTCAACGTCGCCGGCGACGGCGTGGTGCTGCTCAGCCAGGCCATCCGGATCGCCGGCCGGCCGCCGCTGCCGATCCCCGAGCCGCTGGTCTCGGTGGCCGCGGAGCTGCTGCGCCGCACCCTGGACTTCTCGCCGGAGCAGGTGCGCTACCTCCAGTTCGGCCGCGTGGCCGACACCACCGCGGCGCGCGAGCGGCTCGGCTTCACCCCCAAGTGGTCCTCGCTGGACGCCTTCCGGGACTTCGCCGCAAAGAGGCTCGGGGCCGCCGGCGGTCCGGAGCGCGGGGAGCTCGAGTTTCTCGCCAGGCGGCTGAGCGGCGACTACCCGGTCGACGAGTTCGGCTACGACCCCGAGCTGGTCGACAACCTGCTCGCGCCGATCCTGCGGCCGCTGTACCAGCGCTGGTGGCGGGTGCGCACGGTCGGCATGGAGCACGTGCCGTCCAGCGGCCCGGCGCTGGTGGTCGGCAACCACGCCGGCGCGCTGCCGTTCGACGCCATGATGGTGGCGCTGGCCATCCACGACGAGCACCCGGCCCACCGCATCCTGCGCATGCTCGCGGCCGACCTGGCCTTCACCCTGCCGCTGATCGCCCCGCTCGCCCGCAAGTCGGGCAACACGCTGGCCTGCGAGGAGGACGCGCGGCGCCTGCTGGAGGCCGGCGAGCTGGTGGGGGTCTGGCCGGAGGGCTACAAGGGCCTGGGCAAGCCGTTCCGCGAGCGCTACCGGCTCCAGCGCTTCGGCCGCGGTGGCTTCGTGGAGCTGGCGCTGCGCACCGGCACCCCGATCGTGCCGGTCGCGGTGGTCGGCAGCGAGGAGATCTACCCGATGGTCGGCAACCTCAAGCGGCTCGGGCGCCTGCTCGGCCTGCCCTACCTGCCGGTCACGCCGACCTTCCCGCTGCTCGGCCCGCTCGGCGCGGTGCCGTTGCCGTCGCGGTGGCTGATCGAGTTCTGCCCGCCGATCGAGACCGCCAGCTACGGGCCTGAGGCGGCCCTGGACCCGATGGTGATCTTCGACCTGACCGACCAGGTCCGCGACATCATCCAGCGCACCCTCAACAAGAACCTCGCCGCCCGCGGCAGCGTCTTCGGCTTCTAGCCGGCCGAGGCCGGGTCACGGCGAGCCCCGGCCCGTGGTGGTCGGCGCCGCCGTGGTGGTCGGCGCCGCCGTGGTGGTCGGCGCGTCGGTCGTCGAGGGCTTTCCGTGCGACGAAGGAGGACCGGGCGTCCTCCTGGTGGTCGTCGTGAGGGCCGGCGCGGTGGTCGGCGGGGCGGTCGCCGGCGCGGTGGTGGGCGGTCGGGTGGTCGGCGGCAGCGTGGTCGGCGGCGCGGTGGTCGTGGGGAACAGCGTGGTGGCGCCCAGATCCGGTCCCGAAGACACCGTTGGTACCCCGACCCCGGCCTGGGCGGCCACGGTCGAGTCGGTGGTGCTCGCCAGGCAGGGCCCGTTGCCGCAGGCCGAGCGGGTGCCGGTGCTGCTGGCGATCTGGATCCCGAAGATCAGGCCAATGGCCGCCGCGGCGACCACGGTGGCGGCCCACGGGTGGCGGCCGACGTGGTGGCGGACCAGGGCGAACGCGCCGGCCAGCGAGTTGCCGATCGGTCGCTTGTCGCGCGGCCACCGCCTC
>Ga0268241_10000023_pt1 | contig 16834 bp, 13 predicted proteins | sample BulsoiAmnAmmetaG_FD_200248 | JGI IMG/M metagenome (GOLD analysis project Ga0268241, IMG submission 200248) | Bulk soil microbial communities from Mexico - Amatitan (Am) metaG (v2) (version 2) | ecosystem: Environmental > Terrestrial > Soil > Agricultural land | place: Mexico: Amatitan, Jalisco...
GAGAACCGAGCTGTCAATCGTGCGATCGAGGAAGAGGAGGTGACTTGGACATGATGGCCTGGTACTGGCACGGGCACGACGGAGGCGTCGGCACGTGGCTGTGGCTCGCCTGGATGGTGCTGTTCTGGGGCGGCCTGCTGGCCGCCGGCGTGTACTTCATCCGGCGCCGCCCAGCGCACGTGGACGCCGGCCCGGAGGCCGAGGACGTCCTTGCCGAGCGGTACGCACGCGGCGAGATCGACGACGACGAGTACCGTCAGCGCCGAGCGGTGCTCCGCGAGCACCGCAACCGCGGGCGAGCAACCTGAGCCCCTGCGACCGCGACCCCGCCCACCCCGGGCGGGGTCGCGGCGTTCCCACCCCGGGCCCGCGGGGCGCCCGGGGGCCTGGGCCTCCCGCCCCGCTTCCCGCGACCGCCGGCCCCACCCCCCGGCCTCCGCCGGCGCCGGCGCCGGCCGCCCCACCTGGCCCATTGGCGGCTCACCGGTGCATTCCTACTATGTCGGTTGAGATAGTGAGGTTCCGGGTTCGGCAGAGGGGAGCAGCAGCGTGCACATCGATCCCGCGGTCGCCGTCGCCGGCCTGATCGTCGGCTTCACCGTCGGGCTCACCGGCATGGGCGGCGGGGCGCTGATGACCCCGATCCTGGTGCTGCTGTTCAAGGTGCAGCCGCTGGCGGCGGTCTCCAGCGACCTGGTGGCCTCGGTGATCATGAAGCCGGTCGGCGGCGGGGTCCACCTGCGCCGCGGCACGGTGAACTTCGCGCTGGTCAGGTGGCTGATGGTCGGCTCGGTCCCGGCCGCGTTCGCCGGCGTGCTGGTGCTTCGCGCCCTCGGCGACGGCGCGATCGTCCAGGCGAGGGTCGAGCAGGCGCTCGGCGTCGCTCTGGTGGCGGCCGCCTCCTCGATCGCGGCCAAGGCCCTGCTCCAGTTCCGCGCCGCCCGCCGGGCCGCCCGCGACCCAGGGGCGGAAGCCGCCGGTGGCCGGCGGGAGGTCCGCGTGCGGCCGCTGCCGACCGTACTGGTCGGCGTCGCCGGCGGGCTGGTGGTCGGGATGACCTCGGTCGGCTCGGGCTCGCTGATGATCGTGCTGCTGATGCTGCTCTACCCGATGCTGCGCTCCTCCGAGCTGGTCGGCACCGACCTGGTCCAGGCGATCCCGCTGGTCGGCTCGGCGGCGCTCGGGCACGTGCTGTTCGGCGACTTCAAGCTCGACCTGACGGCGTCCCTGCTGGCCGGGTGCCTGCCGGGCGTCTACGCCGGCGCCAAGGTCTCCTCCAGGGCCCGCGACGGGATGATCCGCCCGGCCCTGGCGATCATCCTGCTGGCCTCGGGCCTCAAGCTGCTCGATCTCGGCACCCCGCAGCTCGCGGTGGTGGTGACCGCGGTGGTGCTGCTGGCGGTGCCGCTGTGGGGCGTGCTCGACGCCATCAGCCAGCCCGCCCAGGCCTGGATCGCCGCGAAGGTGAGCCGCCGCGCGGTGGTCGGCGTGCAGTCCGCCGGCGCGCCCTTCGGGGTCGGCTTCGTGGCAGCGCTGCTCTACTTCGGTCTGGTCCGGCCGAAGCTGCTGGCCGCGACCGTCCCGCCGCCCCGGCCGCGCCTGCCACGCTGAGGGATGTAGACTGGCGCCTGCCTGCCAGTGCGCTGTGCGGGCAGCCCTCGCGGCCACATCGGGTCCCGAGGGCATCGTAGCTTTCCGAGCCGAAGCTCGGTCATCCAGATCCCGTCCCGGAGGCACCCGTGCGCAGCACCGTTGAACCCGTCGAGCCGACCAAGGTCAAGATCAACGTCGTGGTCGACCCCGACGAGCTTGGCCCGGCGATCGAGCGGACCGCTCGCCGTCTCGGCCGTGAGGTGAAGGTGCCGGGATTCCGCAAGGGCAAGGTGCCGCGCCAGGTTCTGGAGGCCCGCATCGGCCGCGACACGCTGATCGCCGAGGCGATCGAGCACGAGGCGGTCCCCGAGTTCTACGCCAAGGCGCTGGACGAGCACGGCGTCGAGCCGCTCTCGCGCGCCAAGGTCGACCCGCCGGACTACCAGGACGGCCAGCCGCTGGAGTTCTCCGCGACGGTCGAGGTCAAGCCCGAGATCGAGCTGCCGGAATACCGCGGCATCGAGGTCGAGCAGCCGACCGTCGAGGTGACCGACGAGCAGGTCGACAGCCAGATCGACCAGCTCCGCGAGCGCTTCGCCCAGCTCGAGGTCATCGGGCGGCCGCTGGCCGAGGGCGACTACGCGCAGATCGACATCCGCACGACCCGCCACAGCGAGGAGATCCCGGACCTCACCCGCACCGACTACCTCTACGAGGTCGGCTCGAAGACGGTCGTGCCCGAGCTGGACCAGCAGCTCGAGGGCTCCCGCAAGGGCGACATCCTGCGCTTCAACGCCACCCTGCCCGAGGCCGCCGGTCCGGAGCTCGGTGGACAGGAGCTCACCTTCACCGTGCTGGTGAAGGAGGCCAAGGCCAAGGTCCTGCCCAAGCTCGACGACGACTTCGCCCAGGAGGCCAGCGAGTTCGACACGCTCGACGAGCTGCGCGCCCACCTGCGCGAGCGGCTCGAGGAGAGCGCCGAGGCCCACAACCGCTCCGAGCTCGAGACGCGGGTGCTGACCGCCTTCCTCGACCGGGTCGACGTGCCGCTGCCGGAGTCGATGGTCAACGACGAGCTCCAGTACCGTGCCAGCCGGTTCGTGCAGCAGCTCAACATGATGGGCATCGGCCTCGACCAGTACCTCCAGGGGGCGGAGACGACCCAGGAGCAGATCGAGGCCGACCTCCGCGCCCAGGCGGAGCGCGCGGTCAAGGCCCAGCTGGTGCTGGAGGCGGTCGCCGCGGCCGAGGGCATGGAGGCCAGCGACGAGGAGGTCGAGGCCGAGATCCAGCGCCAGGCGCAGCGCATCGGCCGTGACCCCGAGGACGTCCGCAAGGCGCTCGGGCAGGGCCGGGCGGGCGTGATCCGCGGTGATATCCTGCGAACCAAGGCGCTGGCGTTCCTGGTCGAGAACGCGGACGTCCGTGCCTCGGAGGGTGAGGCCGCCAGCGAGACGGCCGATGGCGACCAGGACGCATCAAAGGAGTAACACGCAATGCGGCCGATCTCGAACTATCTGGTCCCGATGGTGGTCGAGCAGACCAGCCGGGGCGAGCGTTCCTTCGACATCTACTCCCGCCTGCTGGCCGAGCGGATCATCTTCGTCGGCACGCCGATCGACGACACCGTCGCCAACCTGGTGATGGCGCAGATGATCCACCTCGAGGGCGAGGATCCTGACAAGGACATTCAGCTCTACATCAACTCGCCGGGCGGGTCGGTGACCTCGCTGCTGGCGATCTACGACACCATGCAGTACATCAAGCCCGACGTGGTCACCCTGTGCATGGGGCAGGCCGCCTCGGCCGCGGCGGTGCTGCTGGCCGCCGGCGCCAAGGGCAAGCGCTTCGGGCTGCCGCACTCCCGCGTGCTGATCCACCAGCCGAGCGGCGGCGCCGAGGGCCAGAGCGTGGACATCGAGATCCAGGCGCGCGAGATCCTGCGGATGCGCAGCATGCTCGACGAGATCCTGGCCACCCACACCGGCCAGTCCGTCGAGAAGGTTTCCGCCGACACGGATCGGGATTTCATCATGACCGCCGAGCAGGCCAAGGAGTACGGTCTGATCGACGAGATCATCGCCACCAGGCGGGTGGCCGAGGAACTGGTCGCGGCGTCCTCCAACGGAAGGCGCTAGATTCTGCAAGTGATGCTGGAAACCTGTCCTATCGGACGCGTACCCTCCAGCAGGCGAGGTCCAGCGGGGCGAGGCGCGAGAGCCGCACGAGAGGACTCGGACAGATGGCCAAGTTTGGAGACGGTGGCGACCTGTTGAAGTGCTCCTTCTGCGGCAAGTCGCAGAAGCAGGTCAAGAAGCTCATCGCCGGGCCTGGGGTGTACATCTGCGACGAGTGCATCGACTTGTGCAACGAGATCATCGAGGAAGAGCTGTCCGAGACCTCGGAGCTCAAATTCGATGAGCTGCCCAAGCCGACCGAGATCTTCCAGTTCCTGAACGACTACGTCATCGGGCAGGAGGACGCCAAGAAGGTCCTCTCGGTCGCGGTCTACAACCACTACAAGCGCATCCAGGTGGGAGCGACCGCCTCCAGCGACGTCGAGCTCCAGAAGTCGAACATCATCCTGCTGGGGCCGACCGGCTGCGGCAAGACGCTGCTGGCCCAGACGCTCGCCAAGATGCTCAACGTGCCGTTCGCGATCGCCGACGCCACCGCCCTGACCGAGGCCGGCTACGTCGGCGAGGACGTCGAGAACATCCTGCTGAAGCTGATCCAGGCGGCCGACTACGACGTCAAGAAGGCCGAGACCGGGATCATCTACATCGACGAGATCGACAAGATCGCCCGCAAGTCCGAGAACCCCTCGATCACCCGGGACGTCTCCGGCGAGGGCGTGCAGCAGGCGCTGCTGAAGATCCTGGAGGGCACCACCGCCAGCGTCCCGCCGCAGGGCGGCCGCAAGCACCCCCACCAGGAGTTCATCCAGATCGACACCACCAACGTGCTGTTCATCTGCGGTGGCGCCTTCGCCGGCCTGGAGAAGATCATCGAGTCGCGGATCGGCCGCAAGGGCATCGGCTTCGGCGCCGACCTGCGCCGCATCGGCGACAAGGACATCGGCGAGATCCTCTCCCAGGTGCTGCCGGAGGACCTGCTCAAGTACGGCCTGATCCCCGAGTTCGTCGGCCGCCTGCCGGTGATCTGCTCGGTCCACTCGCTCAACAAGGAGGCCCTCGGCCGCATCCTGGTCGAGCCCAAGAACGCCCTGGCCAAGCAGTACCAGCGGCTGTTCGACTTCGACGGGATCGAGCTGGAGTTCTCCGACGACGCCCTGGAGGCGATCGCCGACCAGGCGATCCTGCGGGGCACCGGCGCCCGCGGGCTCAAGGCGATCCTCGAGGAGGTGCTGCTCGACATGCAGTACGAGCTGCCCTCCCGCTCCGACGTGCGGCGCTGCGTGATCACCGCCGACGTCGTCTCCAAGGGGGTCAACCCCACGCTGGTGCCGCGCGACCGGGAGGCCCCGATCCGCGACCGCCAGCGCCGCGAGCGCTCCGCCTAGGGCGCCTGGGACCAGCGCCGCTGCAACGGCCGGTAGTCGATCAGCACGATTCCCTCCGCTTCGACGAGCTCACGCGCCCGCCGCGAGATGAGGAACTCGTAGTCGGTCCGGCGCACGCGCCAGCCCTGGTCGGCGGCCCGAGACCCCGCGTTGCCCAGCCCCGGATGCACCGCCCACTCGCTGAGGCCGGCGGGCAGGTCGCGCAGCAGCCGGGCAAATCGGGCCGGCTTGCCGTCGAGGTCGAGCGAGAAGCTGTCCAGGAACGGCTGGTCGGTGACCGGCAGGCCTCGCCGCCGCAGCCGCCGCCGCCCCGGGTCGAGCCAGGCGCGCACCGCGAGGCCGTACTCGCCGGCCAGCGCCACGGTCAGGGCGAAGATGTCCGCCCGTCCGCCATCGGCCAGGCAGTGGAAGTCCAGGTGCGTCGGTGCCAGCCCGGCGTCGAGCACCGCGTCGATCTGCGCACGGAACTCCAGCTCGACCTCGTCGAGGCGGGCGCGGGCGAGCAGCTGGGCGGCCTCGCCCGAGGTGAACAGCGCGCCAGCCTCGTCGAGCAACGAGGGCACCCGCTCCTTGGCGGTCAGCGGCCCCCACCGGTCGGCGGCGGTGTCGCGGACCAGCGTGAGATGGACCCCGGACGGGATCGCCGGCAGCCGGCGCAGCAGCCGCATGGCGTGCGACGCGCCGGGGCAGGGCGCCATCAGGCTGCACGAGCTGGCGATGCCGTTCTCGATCGAGTCGACGATGGCGAGGTTGATCGCCCGGGACATGCCGAGGTCGTCGGCGTTGACGATCAGCACGCGAGCGTCGGGGGCGAACCCCAGCAGCTCGCTCGACCGCACCGACGCCGAGGGCGCCGGCTCCGAGCGCTCACCGTCCATGGCCGAAGTATCCGCCCGCTGCGGTATCCGCCCGCTGCGGTATCGCCCGCTGCGGTATCCGTCCGCTGAGGTATCCACAACCTTGCGCGGATCCAACATCCGCCCGGCGGGACGTGCTATCGTCCTGCTCGAACTGGTGTTCGAGTCGATGGGAGGCAGGATGCCCCAGGTCAAGTCCTATGCCGCCGGCACGCCCTGCTGGCTCGACCTGATGACGAGCGATCCCGAGGCGGCCCGCGCGTTCTACGGCGGCCTGTTCGGCTGGGACCTCGAGGTCGGACCGCCGGAAACCATGTCCTACACCCAGGCCCGCATCGGAGGACTCGCGGTCGCCGGCCTCAGCGGCGAGCGCAAGCCAGACGACATCCCGGTCGCCTGGACCACCTACCTCGCCACCGACGACGTCGACGCCACCGTCCGCGAGATCGCCGCGGCCGGCGGCACGGTGAACATCACCCCGGTGGACGTGATGGGCCAGGGCCGCATGGCCGTCGCGACCGATCCGCAGGGGGCCGTCTTCGGTCTCTGGCAGGCTGGCAGGCACATCGGCTCCGAGCTGGTCAACGAGCCGGGCACGGTCTGCTGGAACGAGCTCATGACCCCCGACCTCGACGCGACCCGGCGCTTCTACTCGGCGGTCTTCGGCTACGACTGGGACGACGTCGACACCGGCGAGGGCGGGCCGCCGTACGCCACCTTCGCGGTCGACGGCCGGCCGGTCGGCGGGGCGATGCAACTGGACCGCCAGCAGGCCAGCACCACACCGCCGTCGTGGATGGCCGACTTCGCGGTGGCCGACGCGGACGCGACCGTCGCCAAGGCCAGGGAGCTCGGCGGCGGCGTCAGCGTGCCGGCGACCGACTCCTCCTACGGCCGCTTCGCCATCCTCACCGACCCCCAGGGAGGCGCCTTCGCGGTCATCCGCCTGAACACCGAGGACTGACCCGGCCCCGCGTGCCCCGCCGGGCGGCGCGCCGGTCCCCCCTGCCCAGGCGCCCGGCCGGGCTCCCCCCGCCGGCCGGGCACCTGCCCCTTCGCGTCGCCCCGCGCGCCGGGCCGGCCGGCGGCCTGGCTTGGCGAAACAGGCGATCACCCGTAGGCTTGGCGTACTGGAGCACCTCGACGAGGACGGTTGGTGACGTGAGCAGGTTCGCGGCGACGTTGGCGGCGCAGACAGCCGCGCTGCGAGTATCCGGCTGACGCGCATACCGGACCGCCGCAGTCTTCCTCGTCCTCCTCAAGCGGCGCCGCCCTGTCCCAACAGGCCGCGGGCAGGCGCCGCCGGGAGCGGGCGACACCCAACCGATCGAGGAGCACACCCGTGACCGACGCCGCAGGGCGGCGCAAGCTGCCCAAGACCTATGACCCCCAGGTGGTCGAAGGGCCGACCTACCAGCGCTGGCTGGAGATGGACGCGTTCCGCGCCAGCACCGACGGCACGCGCCCCCGGTTCAGCATCGCCCTGCCACCGCCCAACGTGACCGGCTCGCTGCACATCGGCCACGCCCTGGACCACACCATCCAGGACTACCTGGCCAGGATGCACCGCATGCGCGGCGACGAGGTGCTGTGGCTGCCCGGCATGGACCATGCCGGCATCGCCACCCAGAACGTCGTCGAGCGCGAGCTCGCCAAGGAGGGCAAGACCCGCTTCGACCTCGGCCGCGAGGCGTTCGTCGAGCGCGTCTGGGCGTGGAAGGCCGAGTCCGGCGGCCGGATCCTCGGCCAGATGCAGCGGCTGGGGGACTCGGTCGACTGGTCGCGCGAGCGCTTCACCATGGACGAGGGCCTCTCCCGCGCCGTGCGCGAGGTGTTCGTGACCCTCTACGAGCAGGGCCTGCTGTACCGGGGCCAGCGGATCATCAACTGGTGCCCGCGCTGCCTCACCGCGCTCTCCGACATCGAGGTGGAGCACGAGGAGATCCCCGGTGAGCTCGCCTACCTGCGCTATCCGCTGGCCGACGGGTCGGCCTCGCTGGTGGTGGCGACCTCCCGGGCCGAGACGATGCTGGGCGACACCGGCGTGGCGGTGCACCCCGACGACCCGCGCTACCGCGGGCTGGTCGGCAGGACCGTCCGTCTGCCGCTGCTGGGCCGCGAGATCCCGGTGGTCGCCGACGCCGCAGTCGACCGCGAGTTCGGCACCGGCGCGGTCAAGGTCACCCCGGCGCACGACCCCAACGACTACGAGATCGCCCAGCGCCACGGCCTCGAGGCGGTCGACGTCTTCACCGAGGAGGCGGTGGTCAACGCCAACGGCGGCCGCTTCGAGGGCCTGGACCGCTACGCCGCCCGTCAGGCGGTCAAGGACGCTCTCGCCGCCGAGGGCCTGCTCGAGAAGGTCACCGAGGCGCCGCACGCGGTGGGGCACTGCTACCGCTGCAAGACCGAGGTGGAGCCGCGCCTGTCGCTGCAGTGGTTCGTGGCCACCAAGCCGCTGGCGGCCAAGGCGATGGACGCGGTCAACAGCGGCGAGACCCGCTTCGAGCCGCCCCGCTACGTGCGCACCTTCTTCGCCTGGATGGAGAGCATCCGCGACTGGTGCGTCTCGCGGCAGCTCTGGTGGGGTCACCGGATCCCCGCCTGGTACTGCCCGGACGGCCACGTCACCGTGGCCAGGGAGGACCCGAGCGCCTGCGCGGAGTGCGGCTCCGCCGGGCTGCGGCAGGACGAGGACGTGCTGGACACCTGGTTCTCCAGCGGCCTGTGGCCCTTCTCCACGCTCGGCTGGCCGGACGAGACCGAGGACCTGCGCGCCTTCTACCCGACGTCGGTGCTGGTGACCGGCTACGACATCATCTTCTTCTGGGTCGCGCGGATGATGATGTTCGGCTGCCACTTCCAGCCGCCGGCGCCGTTCCGGGTGGTGGCGATCCACGGCATGGTCCGCGACGCCCAGGGCAAGAAGATGTCGAAGTCGTTCGGCAACGTCATCGATCCGCTCGAGCTGATGGACCGCTACGGCACGGACGCGCTGCGCTTCGCGCTGATCCGCGGCGCCAACCCGGGCAGCGACGTGCCGCTGGCTCCCGAGTGGGTCGAGGGCGCCCGCAACTTCGCCAACAAGCTCTGGAACCTCGGCCGCTTCGTGCTGTCGTCGATCCCGGAGGGCACCAAACCGCAGGACCTCCCGGTAAGCGAACCTATTGACGATGGTCCGGCACAGGCGCTCTTGGGGGGCCGTGGGGGGAGCGAGCTCCCCCCACATCGGTCGGGCACGCCACGAAGTGTGCTGGCCGACCGGTGGCTGCTGTCGCGGCTGGAGCGGACCCGGGCCGAGGTGACCGCGGCCTACGACGCCTACGACCCGGCCGAGGCGGCCCGGCTGCTGCACGCCTTCGCCTGGAGCGAGCTGGCCGACTGGGCGGTCGAGCTGGCCAAGCCCCGGCTTGCGGCTGGTGGCGAGGACGCCCGGCGGGCCGGCGCCGTGCTCGCCTACGCGCTGGCCGTCACCCTGCGGCTGCTCCACCCGGTGATGCCGTTCGTCACCGAGGAGCTGGGGCGGGCGCTGGAGGACGTGGACACCATCACGCTCGGCCCCTGGCCGGCGGAGCGGCCCGACGACCTCGACGAGGCCGCCGAGGCCGACATGGCCGACCTCCAGGAGGTGATCGCCGCGGTGCGCCGCTTCCGCGCCGAGCACGGCGTGCCGCCCTCCCGCCAGCCGCGCCTGACGATCGCCGCCGGCGGCGACCACCAGTCCGACCTGCTGCGCGCCGAGCGTGACAGCATCCGCTGGCTCGCCCGGCTGGAGTCGGTCGAGGTGGGGCCGCCGCCGGGCGACGCCGGCCCCACCGCCAAGGTGCTGGCTGCCGGGGCGGAGCTGCACCTGCCGCTGGCCGGGCTGCTGGACCTGGACGAGGAGCTGGCCCGGCTCGAGAGGGAACGCGACGGGCTGGACGCCGAGGCCCGCCGGGCCGAGGCCAAGCTGGCCAACGCCGACTTCGTCGCCAAGGCCCCGCCCGCGGTGGTCGACAAGACCCGCGCGCGGCTGGCCGAGGTCGAGGCCGCCCGGGCGAAGGTAGTGGAGCGGATCCAGGAGGTCACGGCGACCACGGGAGGATAGGGCCATGCGACGCCCCCAGGTCCCCGAGAAGCCGACCATCGACGGCCTGGAGGCGAAGTGGCAGGCCCGCTGGGAGGCCGAGGGGACATACCGGTTCGACCCGACCGCGCCGCGGGAGCGGGTGTTCTCGATCGACTCGCCGCCGCTGACGGCCAGCGGCACGCTGCACGTCGGCCACGTGTTCTCCTACACGCACACCGACCTGATGGCCCGCTACCAGCGGATGCGCGGCCGGAGCGTGTTCTACCCGGTCGGCTGGGACGACAACGGCCTGCCCACCGAGCGCCGGGTCGAGAACCACTTCGGCGTGCGCTGCGATCCCTCGCTGCCGTACGACCCCGACCTCCGGCCGCCGTCGCGGGGCGGCCGGCCGGGCGGGGACAAGCTGCCGGTGTCGCGGCGCAACTTCCTGGAGCTGTGCGAACGGCTGACGGCGGAGGACGAGCGCCGCTACGAGGAGGTCTGGCGCCGGCTGGCGCTGTCGGTCGACTGGTCGCTGCAGTACAACACCATCGGCGAGCGCTCCCGGCTGGTGTCGCAGCGCAGCTTCCTGCGGCTGCTGGAGCTTGGCGAGGCCTACCAGGCCGAGGCGCCGACCTACTGGGACGTGACCTTCCGCACCGCCGTCGCCCAGGCTGAGATCGAGGACCGCGAGGTCCCCTCCGCCGCCGTCCAGCTCCGCTTCGAGATCGCCGGGGAGGGGAGCGGCGGCGGGGCCCCTGGGAGCGGCGGTGCCCGAGGCGCCGCCGGGGGTCGGGGCGGCCCAGCCGGGGCGCGTGACCACGTGGTCGTGGAGACGACGCGGCCGGAGCTGCTGCCGGCGTGCGTGGCGCTGGTGGTGCATCCGCAGGACGGGCGCTACCGCGACCTGGTCGGGCGGCTGGCGCGGACGCCGCTGTTCGGGGTGGAGGTGCCGGTGCGGGCGCACCGGCTGGCGCAGCCGGACAAGGGCACCGGGATCGCCATGATCTGCACCTTCGGCGACTCGACCGACGTGGTCTGGTGGCGCGAGCTGGCACTGCCGGTCCGCTCGATCGTGACCCGCGACGGCCGCATCCGCAGCGACCCGCCGGAGGGCGTGCCGGCCGGCGACGCCTGGAAGCAGCTCGCCGGACTCCAGGTTGCCGAGGCCCGGCGGCGGATCGTGGAGCTGCTGGCCGAGGACGGCGCACTCGTCGGGCAGCCGCGCCCGATCACCCACCCGGTGGGCTTCTACGAGAAGGGCGACCGGCCGCTGGAGATCGTCACCAGCCGCCAGTGGTTCATCCGGCTGCTGGCCCACCGCGAGCGGCTGCTCGCCAGGGGCCGGGAGCTGGACTGGCACCCTCCCTTCATGCGGCGCCGCTACGAGGACTGGGTCGAGGGACTGTCGGGCGACTGGCTCATCAGCCGGCAGCGGTACCACGGCGTGCCGGTGCCGCTGTGGTACCCGCTCGGCGCCGACGGCCGGCCGGACCACGACCACCCGATCGTCCCGCGGGCCGAGCGGCTGCCGGTTGACCCGGCGGTCGACGTGCCCGACGGCTGGGCGCCGGAGGACCGCGACCGGCCGGGCGGCTTCGCCGGCGACCCCGACGTGTTCGACACCTGGGCGACCTCGTCGCTCACCCCCAGGATCGCCGGCGGCGAGGGCGAGGAGCCGGAGCGCTTCCAGCGGGTGTTCCCGATGGACCTGCGGCCGCAGGGCCAGGAGATCATCCGCACCTGGCTGTTCTACACGGTGGTGCGCGCGGAGCTGGAGCAGGGCGTGCTGCCCTGGGCGCACGCGGCGATCTCCGGCTGGGTGGTGGACCCGGAGCGCGCCAAGCTGTCGAAGTCGCGCGGCAACGTGGTCGCCCCCGCCGAGGCGATGGACCGCTTCGGCCCCGACGCGCTGCGCTACTGGGCGGCCGGCGGCCGCTACGGCACCGACATCACCTGGGACGAGCAGCGCGTCCGGGTGGGCCGGCGGCTGGCCATCAAGGTGCTGAACGCCAGCCGCTTCGCGCTCCAGCGGCTGGGGGAGGAGGCCGGCGCGGTGGGCCCCGAGGCGGTCACCGAGCCGCTCGACCGGTCGATGCTGGCCGCGCTCGACGCCCTGGTCGCCGAGGTGACCGCGCTGCTGGACGGCTACGACCACACCCGCGCGCTGGAGCGCACCGAGGGGTTCTTCTGGAGCTTCTGCGACGACTACCTGGAGCTGGTCAAGGACCGCGCCTACGGGTCCAGGGGCGAGGCGGCGCGCGCCTCGGCGGCGGCCGCGCTGGCGACCGGGCTGGAGGCGCAGCTGCGGCTGCTCGCGCCGTTCCTGCCGTACGTCACCGAGGAGGTCTGGTCCTGGTGGCGGGACGGCTCCATCCACCGCGCGTCCTGGCCGGCCACGCCGGCGCGCCGGCGACCGCCGGGCGACCCGCTGGTGCTGGAGGCGAGCGGCCAGGCACTGGCCGCGGTACGCCGTGCCAAGACCCAGGCCAGCCGCTCCATGCGCGCCCCGGTGGCCCGTCTGCTGGTGGTCGACGCGCCCGAGCGGGTCGCCGCCCTGCGGGCGGCCGCGGGCGACCTGCGCTCCGCCGGCGTGGTCGACGACCTGCGCCTGGAACCCGGCGCCGAGCCTGGCGTCGAGGTGATCCTGGCCGACCCGGCCTGAAGGCCGCCGGGCTGGTCGCCGCCGGGCCGGGGCCGCGGGCCATCCCGCGACCGCCACTACAATCGGCGGCGACCAGCCCGCCAGCTCCCGGGAGCAACCAACGTCATGGAGTACCGCCAGGCAGTCCGGGCCCTCTACGCCCGCGTGCCGACCCGCATGGAGCCGACCCTGGCCCGCATCCGGCACCTGGTCGAGCTGCTCGACCACCCGGAGCGGACCGCGCCGGCCATCCACCTGACCGGCACCAACGGCAAGACGACCAGTGCCCGCATGGCGACCATGCTGCTGACCGCCTTCGGGGTCGGCGCCGGCCGCTACACCAGCCCGCACGTGCAGGACGTGCGCGAGCGGATCGCCCTGGCCACCCGGGTCATCTCCGAGGAGGAGTTCGCCGAGACCTGGACCTACCTCGAGCCGTTCCTCGCCGAGGTCGACAGCGCCCACGACCAGCCGGTCACCTTCTTCGAGGCGCTGACCGCGATGGCCTTCGTCTGGTTCGCCGAGCTGCCGGTCGACGCGCAGGTCATCGAGGTCGGCATGGGCGGCTCCTGGGACGCCACCAACGTGGTCGACGGCCAGGTCGCGGTGCTCAACCACGTCGGGCTGGACCATCCCGAGCTGGGCGACACCCCGGCCGAGGTGGCCGGCGAGAAGGCCGGCATCATCAAGCCCGGCGCCACGGTGGTCAGCCAGGAGCAGGACCCGGACGTGCTGGCGGTGATCGAGCAGCGGGTCGGCGACCGGGACGCCCGCCTGCTGCTGGCCGGCCGCGACTTCTCGGTGGAACGGCGCCGGCTGGCCTACGGCGGCCAGCTGGTCGACCTGCACACACCGGCCGGCGGCGTCGACGACGTGCTGCTGCCGCTCCACGGCCGCCACCAGGCCGACAACGCCGCCAGCGCGCTGGTCGCGGTGGAGGCGTTCCTCGGCGGCCGGCAGCTCGACGAGGCGACCGTGCGGCAGGGGTTCGCCACGGTGACCTCGCCAGGGCGGCTGGAGGTGATCCGGCGCGACCCGCTGGTGCTGCTCGACGGCGCCCACAACCCCGACGGCGCCCGGGCGCTGGCCGCCTCGCTGCTGGAGGAGTTCGTGGTCGACCGGCGCACCCTGGTGGTCGCCTGCCTGGCCGACAAGGACGTGCGCGGCATCCTGCGCGCGCTGGCGCCGGCCACCGGACGGCTGATCGTGACCGCGAACTCCAGCCCACGATCGGCCACTCCGGAGCAGCTCCAGAAGGAGGCCGAGGCGGTCGGCCTGGTGGCCGAGACCGAGCGCGACGTGCCCACCGCCGTGCGCCGTGCGATCGACGAGGCCGGCGAGTCCGAGGCGGTGGTGGTCACCGGCTCGATCTACACGGTCGGGGAGGCAAGGGAGCTGCTCATGGGCCCGGGCCCGGCCTGACCGCACAGCCGGTATGATCGCCACCGGACGTTGAATTCCCGCCCTGAACACGCTTGGAGGTCATCGGTGGCCGTCGAACGGACCCTGGTCCTGTGCAAACCCGACGCGGTCGAGCGCGGTCTGGTCGGCGAGGTCGTGGACCGGCTCGAACGCAAGGGGCTCCGGCTGGTGGCCATGGACCTGCGGGTGCTCGACGAGGCGGTCGCCAAGGCGCACTACGCCGAGCACGAGGGCAAGCCGTTCTTCGACGACCTGGTCGAGTTCATCACCAGCGGCCCGCTGGTGGCCATCTGCGTCGAGGGGCCCGAGGCGGTCACCGCGGTGCGGACCCTGATGGGCCCGACCAACCCGGTGCAGGCGGCGCCGGGGTCGATCCGCGGCGACTACGGTCTCGACATCGGCCGTAACCTGGTGCACGGGTCCGATTCTGCGGCTTCGGCCGCCCGCGAGGTCGAGCTGTTCTTTCCAGACCTCTCGGCTTGATCACGAATCTGCACTGATGGCCCAACCGCCGTCCCCTGTTGGACGTCAACGCCGACAATTGCTCGAAGGGGGTGGTCACCTTGCAGAACGCCTTCCGCTTCCTCGGCCGTGACATGGCGGTCGACCTGGGGACGGCGAACACGCTGGCCTACGTGCGCGGACGGGGCGTGGTCCTGAACGAGCCGTCGGTCGTGGCGATCAACATGAAGACGAACCAGCTGCTGGCGGTCGGGACCGAGGCGAAGGCGATGATCGGCCGCACCCCGAGCCACATCCAGGCGATCCGCCCCCTGAAGGACGGGGTCATCGCCGACGCCGACACCACCGAGAAGATGCTGCGCTACTTCGTGCAGCGGGTGCACCGCCGCCAGTTCGCGGCAAAGCCCCGGGTGGTCGTCTGCGTGCCGTCCGGCATCACCGGGGTGGAGCGCCGCGCGGTGTTCGGCGCCACCATCCGGGCCGGCGCCCGCGCCGCCTTCATCATCGAGGAGCCGATGGCCGCCGCCATCGGGGTCGGCCTGCCGGTGCACGAGCCCACCGGCAACATGGTGGTCGACATCGGCGGCGGCACCACCGAGGTGGCGGTGGTCGCCCTGGGCGGCATCGTCACCAGCCAGTCGATCCGGATCGGCGGCGACGAGCTCGACGAGGCGATCATCAGCTACGTCAAGAAGGAGTACTCGCTGCTGCTCGGGGACCGCACCGCCGAGGAGCTGAAGATCAGCCTCGGCTCGGCGTTCCCGCTGGCGGACGAGCCCACCGCCGAGGTCCGCGGCCGCGACCTGGTGAGCGGCCTGCCCAAGACCATCACGGTGGGCGCCGAGGAGATCCGCAAGGCGATCGAGGAGCCGGTCAACGCGATCGTCGACGCGGTCAAGAACACCCTCGACATCACCCCGCCGGAGCTGGCCGCCGACGTGATGGACAAGGGCATCGTGCTGACCGGCGGGGGAGCGCTGCTGCGCGGCCTGGACGAGCGGCTCAAGCACGAGACGAGCATGCCGATCCACGTTGCGGACGAGCCGCTGCATTCGGTCGTCATCGGCTCGGGCAAGTGCATCGAGGAGTTCGAGGCCCTGAAACGGGTACTCATCTCGTCCCATTCCAACAGCTACTGACAATCGAGGGCTTCCCATGTACGACCGACCTCGTCGGCGTGGCCGCGTGGTCCTGGCCGTGCTCCTGATCGCGGCGGTCGTGGTCATCACGCTCGATTTCCGTCAGGGACGGCAGGGCCCCGTGGGGCGGCTCCAGGACGCCGTCGTGGCGGTGTTCGGCCCCCTGCAGCGCGGCACCGAGGCGGTGCTCCGGCCGGTCGGCGACTTCTTCGGCGGCGTCGCCCAGCTCGGCCGGCTGCGCGGCGAGAACCGCCGGCTCCAGAACGAGGTCAACGGCCTGCGCGCCCAGGCGCGCACCTACCAGGACGTGCTCAAGGAGAACGAGCGCCTGCGCGGCGCCATGGGCATGGCCAAGCGCTGCGGCTGCCGCACCGTGGGCGCCTCGGTGGTGGCCAGCTCCGCGTCGAACTTCCAGTGGTCGGTGACCATCGACGCCGGCGCGCAGCAGGGCGTCGCCGCCGACATGGCGGTGATCGACGCCAGCGGGCTGGTCGGCCGCGTCAGCAAGGTCGCCGGCGACTACTCGACCGTGCTGCTGATCAGCGACCCGTCCAGCGGGGTCGCCGCCAGCATCGGCCGCAACAAGGCCCCCGGGATCCTGCGCGGCCAGGGCGAGCAGGATCTCCTGTTCGAGCCGGTGCGCGCCGGCACCGACGTGCGCGCCGGCGACTCGGTGGTCACCCAGGGCTACCAGGGCGGGGTCTTCCCGGCCGGCATCCCCATCGGCGGGGTTGCCAGGGTCGACCGCGCCAGCGCGCAGAGCCTGGTGGCCAAGGTGGCGGTGCGGCCCTACGCCGACCTGGCCGCGCTGGACGTGGTCGCCGTGGTGGTCGCCAAGCCAGCCGCCCCGCCGGCGCCGGCCACCAGGGGAGGGAGCTGAGCGATGCGCCGGGTCCTGCTGCTGGGAGCGGTGATCGTCGTCAGCCTGGTGCTCGAGTCGACCCTGCTGTCGCACCTGCGGGTCGGCGGCGTCCACCCCGACGTGCTGGTGATCGCGGTGATCGCCGTGGCGATGACCAACGGCCCGGTGGTCGCGGCGGTGTTCGGCTTCGTCGCCGGCCTGACCGCCGACCTGCTGTTCGCCAACCAGGTGGGCATCTCGGCGCTGGTCTACACCGTGATCGGCTTCGGCGCCGGCATGGGACG
>Ga0268241_10000024_pt1 | contig 16772 bp, 16 predicted proteins | sample BulsoiAmnAmmetaG_FD_200248 | JGI IMG/M metagenome (GOLD analysis project Ga0268241, IMG submission 200248) | Bulk soil microbial communities from Mexico - Amatitan (Am) metaG (v2) (version 2) | ecosystem: Environmental > Terrestrial > Soil > Agricultural land | place: Mexico: Amatitan, Jalisco...
AGGGCCTCCCAGCCGATCACCATGGCCAGCGCGGACACCAGCCGGTCGTGCCGCTCGTCGCTGAGCCGGCCACGCGGCGGCTCGATCGCCCGCTCGATCCACTCGATCCGCCGGTACCCGCGCCGGCGCGCGCCGTCCGGCCGCGGCCCGCGGCTGTCGGCGGTCAGGCGGACGAGCTGGCGGCCGGCCGGTAGGGCGGCTGGCTCAGTCCACGGTCCGCTCGGCGTCCCCGGTGGGGCGCCGGGCGGCCGCGCGGGGGTCGCCGGCGCCGGCCCAGGGGTCGTAGTCGATCTCCAGCGGCTCCTGGACCGGCCGCTCCTCCTCGGGCACGTTCTGGAGATTGAGCCGGATGCGGTACCAGGTGGTGCTGCGGCCGCGCATCGAGTCGACCAGCACGTCGTGCGGCGCGAGCTTGTCCCAGGTCTCCTGGTGCCGCGCCTTCCAGCGCTCCAGGCCCTCCATGGCCTCGGCCTGGGTGGCCGCCCTGGCGATCTCGATCAGCGGCATGGTCGAGCGGCGCCGTCCGGTCGGCCCGGTGGCCTTGCCGGGGGCCGGCGGCGGCACGATCCCCTCACGCGCCCTGCTGCCCGCCATCCTCCGCTTGGACGGCTGCACCCGCGGCAGCTCGCCGGCCTGCTTCATGAAGTGCGGCGGCCAGGGCGCGTCCTCGAAGCCGACCGCCTCGTGCTGGTCGGCCAGGTCGAGCAACGCCTCGAGCGAGCCGACCGCCTGGTCCATCGCCTCCCACGGGTCGCCGATCTCGGCGAAGCGGGCCGGCACGGTGTCGATGGTGAACGCCTCCAGCTCGCAGTCCGGGACCTCCTCCCAGCGCAGCGGGGCCGACACCCGCGCGTCGGCGGTCGGCCGCACGGAGTAGGCGGAGGCGACCGTGCGGTCCTTGGCGTTCTGGTTGTAGTCGATGAAGACGCCCTGGCGCTCCTCCTTCCACCACCTGCTGGTGGCGATGTCGGGCGCCTGCCGCTCCACCTCGCGGGCCAGCGCGACGGCCGCGCGCCGCACCTCGGTGAAGGTCCAGCGCGGCTCGATGCGCGCGTAGACGTGGAAGCCGCGGGAGCCGGAGGTCTTGGGCCAGCCGACCAGCCCGAACTGCTCGAGGACGTCGCGGACCAGCAGGGCGACCCGGCGGATCTGCGGCCAGTCGACGCCGGGCACCGGGTCCAGGTCGACCCGCAGCTCGTCCGGGTGGTCGATGTCGCCGGCCTGGATCGGGTGCGGGTTCAGGTCGATGCAGCCGAGGTTGACCACCCAGACCAGCGCGGCCGCGTCGCGGACCACGACCTCCTCGGCGCTGCGGCCCGACGGGAAGCGCAGCTCGACCGTCTCGATCCAGTCCGGGCGGGAGGCCGGCGCGCGCTTCTGGAAGAAGAACTCGCCGTCGGCGCCGTTGACGAAGCGCTTGAGCGCCATCGGGCGGCCGTCCACGCCGCGGACCGCGCCGTCGGCCACCGCCAGGTAGTAGCGGACCAGGTCGAGCTTGGTGTGCCCGGTCGTCGCGAAGAACACCTTGTCCGGATTGGTGACCGTGACCTCGTGCCCGGCGACCTCGAGGACTTCCTTGCGTGGCGGCATGCACCCACCATACGACACCGGAGCGCCGGCCCCGTGAACCTCACGCTGGGCCGGCGCCCGGTTGGTCCCGATGCGTCAGTTCTGCTCGGGCGCACCCCGCTGCGGCGACTGGCCCTGGTCCTGCAGGGTGAAGCGGATCTGCTCCCCCTCGACCTCGGCGTCCAGGACCTTGTCCTCCAGATAATCGGAGGCGAGCTCCTCCAGGAACACCCGCGTCCCCTGGTCCTCGATCACGCGGTCGCTCTCAGCGGGCGCCTCCACCACCGAGAGCTCGAGGGTCGACTCGGTGTCGCTCACTGGCTTCGCGGTGATCTTGAGGCCACCCTGTGGCATCGGCGAGGACTCGACGATCGCGTTGATTGCCTGGGCCGCTTCCGTGGTGATGGTGAGCACGATACGGTCACCTTTCGGTCGGAGTACCGTCCTGCCCCCTTACCTCGTGGATCACGCGCGAAACGTCGGTCACGGCACGAAGTTGGCGTCGGGTGGTCTCCAGACCCCACTGGTCGAGGTCCCGCAAGCGGTCACTGCTGGCCACCAGTCCCCCAACCTCGGCGACGTGCGCGGCCCACGCCTCGCGCCGCTCGACCGCGGGACGGGCCAGCAGGCAGTCAGGGTCGTTGACCCAGAAGCGGCCGTGCTGCCACTGCCGGCCCCGGCCGGTCAGCACCGCGGCGCGCTGCGACGGGCGGCTGAGGTCCGCGTCGGGCGGCTCGTAGACCGGGGCGGTGTCCGGGCTGACCCTCATCGCGTCGACCAGGCCGATGCTCGGCAGGATCGGCGCGCCGCAGCCGAGCAGGTAGGCATCCGGGCCGATCGCCTCGCGGATCAGCTGCACGCCCCGCCGGTAGGCGGCCAGCCCGTCGGCGTGCCCGTGGCGGCCGCCCTCGAGCGCGCCCGCGTAGACGAAGTCGATCTTGAAGTAGTCGATCCCCATCCCGGCCAGGGCGGTGAACACCTCGCCGAGCCAGGCGGCGGCATCGGGGTGGGTGACGTCGAGCGCGCGCAGCTCCTGGTCCCAGTTGCGGCCGGCGGTGGCGTCGCGGACCAGCCAGTCGGGGTGCTCGGCGGCCAGCTTGCTGCGCTCCCCCACCAGGAACGGCGCCACCCAGATGCCGGCGCGCCGGCCGCGCTGCCGGATGCGGTCGACCAGCTCGTGCAGCGAGCTGAACCTGCCGGAGAGCTCGAGCCAGTCGCCGATCTCGGCCTGGTAGCCGTCGTCGAGCTGGACCACCTCGACCGGCAGGTCCAGCTCGTCCATGGCGTCGAGGTTCTCGAGCATGTCGCCCTCGGTGACCCGGGTGAAGTAGTGGTACCAGGAGCACCAGACCGTCGGCGCCGGCCGCGGCGACGGTACCGCCGCGCGCTCGGCATAGCGGTCGGCCCAGGCCGCCAGCGCCGCCCCGAGCCGCCCGAGCCTGCCGGCACCACCGTCGCCGGGCGCCCCGGTCCCGGTCCCGAGCGCGCCGGGACCGGGACCACCAGGGTCGGGGCCGGCGGGCGTCGTCGGCTCGGGGACCTCGAACTCGACCCGCTCGACGGGGCCGTCGGCGGTGACCATCACCCGGCCCTGGCGGTGCTCGGCGCGGATCGACGGCATGTGGACGCTGGCGTCCAGCGTGGCCACCACCAGGACGGGCCCGCCGTCGCCGGGGTCGACCGCCAGCAGGCCCTCGCCCTGGAAGCCGATCGGGGGCGGGACCCGGTCGGGCCGGTAGCAGAGCACCCTGCGGGTCCCGCTGGACGGGCGGTGGGCCGGCTGCTGCAGGCCGTAGGCGGTGGTCGGCGTCCAGGACTGCCAGCCGTGCTCGTAGACGCGCGCCGCCGCCGGGTCGACCCGGACCTCGGCGATCTCGGCGAACCCCACGGGCGCCTCCTCCTATCCCTTGGTGGCGCCGAGCGTCAGGCCGCGGACGAACTGCCGCTGCAGGGTCAGGTAGACGATCAGCGTCGGCAGGGCGGCCAGCAGCGCGCCGGCGGCGATCAGGTTGTCGTCGGTGAAGTAGAGCCCCTGGAGGTTGGCCAGCGCCGAGGTGATCGGCCGCTTGTCGCCGGTCGATATCAGCACCAGCGCCCAGAAGAAGTCGTTGTAGACGAAGATGAACTCCAGCGTCGCCAGCGCGGCCAGCGCCGGCCGGCAGAGCGGCATGATGATCCGCCAGAACTGGCGCCACACCGAGGCGCCGTCGATCAGCGCCGCCTCGGTCAGCTCGTGCGGGATGGTCCGCATGTAGTTGCTCAGCACGAAGGTGCAGAAGCCCACCTGGAAGGCGACGTGGATGGCGATCAGGCCCCAGTAGGAGTCGTACAGGGTGCCCGAGGGGTTCATCCAGGCCGGCAACGGGATCATCAGGAAGAGCCGGTACAGCGGGGTGATGATCACCTGCTGCGGCAGCAGGTTCCCGGCGGTGAACACGATCAGCACGGCGACGTTCAGCTTCCAGCTGAAGCGCGACACCGCGAAGGCGACGAACGAGGACAGCAGCAGGGTCAGCACCACCGCCGGCACGGTCACGATCAGGGTGTTGCCGTAGAAGCGGACCAGGTCGGCCTGGCTCCAGGCGTGGCTGAAGTTGCTGAAGCCGTAGTGGCCGCCGATCGAGAAGTAGCCCAGCCGGAAGGTGTCCTGGTACGGCCGCAGCGAGGTGTAGACCGTCCAGGCGAGCGGCGCGATCCAGATCAGCACCGTGGCGATCAGGAAGGCGTGCAGCACCACCCGTTGCGGCCGCAGCCGCCTGGCGCGGCGCGCCCGCTCCCGGAGAGCGGCGGCCTCGGTCCTGGGCGCGCCGACGTCGACGCCGGTGGCCGCCATCTACCTCGCCCCCCTGCCCGCGAAACTGCCGCGGAAGTAGACCACCAGGTACGGGATGATGAACGCCAGCGAGATGACCAGCAGGACCACCGCCAGCGCCGACCCGAAGCCGATGCGGCTGGCCTCGCCGACGATGTTGTTGGTCACCAGCACCGACAGCAGCTCGAGCCCGTTGGTGCCCTTGTTGATCACGTACACCAGATCGAAGGCGCGCAGCGCCTCGATCGCGGTGATCACCAGCACCACCACGTTGATCGGCTTGAGCGCCGGGAACACCACCCGGCGGAACGACTGCCACTCGTTGGCACCGTCGATCGCCGCCGCCTCGCGCAGCGACGGGTCGAGCGCCTTCAGGCCGGCCAGGTAGATGATCATGATGTAGCCGACGTGCCGCCAGCCGGAGGCCACCAGCGCCGCCCACAGGTTGATGCGTGAGTTGCCCAGCCAGTCGACGTGGGTGCCCAGCAGGTTGTTCAGCAGGCCGTCGTCGTGCGAGTAGACCAGGCGCCAGATGAAGCCGACGATCGCCAGCGACAGCATCACCGGCAGGAAGATGACGCTCTGGTAGAAGCGGGTGAAGCGCAGCTGCTTGTCGAGCTGCACCGCCAGGAAGAGGCCGAAGCCGGTGGCCAGGAAGAGGAAGCCCAGCCAGATGAGGTTGTGCTGCACCGCCGGCCAGAACGGTGGATAGATGGTGAAGATCTGCCTGTAGTTGAGGGTCTTGATCCACTGGATGGTGTCGAAGCCGCCGACGCCCTCCCAGCGGGAGAACGACAGCGCGATCGACCCGAAGGTGGGGACCCAGACCAGCGCGATGTGCAGCAGGGCCGGGATGGCCACCATCACCGACAGCACGACCTTGTCGCGACGGGTCAGCTTGCGGGCGCGCCGGCGGGTCCGGGGACCCGCCGGCGTGGGGCTCGGAACCGTTGCCATCGGACCGCGTCAGCCCACGAAGATCGACTGCTTCTGCTTCTCGATCGAGCTGAGCAGGCTGCCGGTGTCCTTGGGGTTCTTGATGAACTGCTGGAGCGACGGGATCATCACCGTCGAGACGAAGTCGGGGCGGCTGTCGCGGTCGAGGAACTGCGAGATGTGCTGCGCCGAGCCGATCAGCTCGACCGCCTTCTTCTGCAGCGAGTTGTAGCTGCTGGTGTCCGCCTTGGTGTTGGCGGCGATGTTGTTGGGGTCGGACTTGAGGTAGGTCTCCACCGCCTCGGTGCCCGCCATGTACTCCAGCAGCTTCTTGGCGCCGTCCTCGTTCTTGAGCTTGCGGCTCAGCATGAAGCCGTCGATTGGCGCCTCCACCGAGTCCTGGCCGAACTGCGGGTTGATCTCGGGGAAGGCGAAGAAGTCGAGGTCCTCCTTGTCCTTGCCCTGGAACTGCTGGCCGACGAACATGCCGAGCAGGAACATGGCCGACTTCTTCTGCGCCAGAGTGGCAGCGGCCTCCTCCCACTTGCGCGCCAGGCCGCCCTGGAGGTCGTGGTAGGGAAGGATCTCCGCCCAGTGGTCGAAGGTGGTCTTGACCCGCGGGTCGGTCCACGACTCCTTGCCGTTCATCAGGTCGATGTGGAACTGGTAGCCGTTGGTGCGCATGTTGATGTAGTCGAAGGTCCCCATCACCGGCCAGCCGCCTTCGTCCGCCATGGCCAGCGGGGTCAGCCCGTCCTTCTGCTGCTGCTTGAGCAGGGCGACGTACTCGTCCCAGGTCTTGGCGGGCTGGTAGCCGTGCTGCTCGAAGACGCTCTTCCGGTAGAAGACCGCCCACGGGTAGTAGTAGAACGGCACGAAGTACTGCTGGCCGTCGGTGCCGGTGGAGGCCGCCTTCAGCGCCGGGGTGAAGTTGCCCCCGATCTTCTCCCACACGTCGGAGATCGGCGTCGCCAGCCCCTTCTGCGCGAAGAAGTTCATGCGGTTGCCCGCGAACCAGAAGAACACGTCCTGCGGCGTTCCCTGGAGGTAACTGTTGATCTGCTGCTGGAAGGTGTTGTGGTCGACGGTGTTCACCTGGATGTCCAGGCCGGTGGCCGCCTTGGCCTTGGCGAACACGTCGACGTAGGCCTGCTTGGGCACGGCGTCGGAGGCGTTGGACCCGACCGAGACGACCTTGTTGGTGCTGCTGCCGCCCCCCCCGCTCTTGCCGCTGCCGCAGGCGGCCAGCAGCTCCGGGAGGGTGACCGCGCCGGCGGTGACGCCGAACAGCTTGAGCAGGTCACGCCGGTTCACGACGGGCGTTCCGGTGGCGGCCGGCCTGGCCGTGGGGGACCTCGATGAGCGGGTCATTGCGCCTCCTTGTCAGAGCAGCTGAAACCGATCAGTTTCAACGCAACCCCACAACGTTGCACATATACCAGCGTGCCCGACGCATCGTGTCAAGGGCGAACTGTTCCATCATGTTGACTTCCGATAGGTATGGTTCGATCCTGACGGCATGACCGCATGGCCGGACGGCATCGACGGCCTCTGCTACGGGGGCGACTACAACCCCGAGCAGTGGCCCCGGGACGTCTGGGCCGAGGACGCGCGGCTGATGCGCCAGGCCGGGGTCAACCTGGTGACCGTCGGGGTGTTCTCCTGGGCCTGGCTGGAGCCGGAGGAAGGCCGCTTCGAGTTCGGCTGGCTCGACGAGGTGCTCGACCTGCTGCACGGCCACGGCATCCGGGTCGACCTGGCGACCGCAACGGCCGCGCCGCCGCCGTGGTTCTCGCGCCGCCACCCGGAGAGCCTGCCGGTCGACCGGGCCGGCCAGCGGCTCTGGCCGGGCAGCCGGCAGACCTTCTGCCCCAGCTCGGCCGCCTACCGCGCCGGCGCGGTGCGGCTGGCCTCCTCGCTCGCCAAGCGCTACGCGGGGCACCCGGCGCTGGCGCTGTGGCACGTCCACAACGAGTACGGCTGCCACAACGCCCACTGTTGGTGCGACGCCAGCGCCGAGGCGTTCCGGGGCTGGCTGCGGCGCCGCTACGGCGACCTGGACCAGCTCAACCACGCCTGGGGCACGGCCTTCTGGAGCCAGCGCTACGGCGACTGGGAGGAGATCGGCCCGCCCAGGCTGGCGCCGACCTTCGTGAACCCGACCCAGCAGCTCGACTGGTGGCGCTTCAGCTCGGCCGAGCTGCTGGAGTGCTACCGGGCCGAGCGCGAGGTCCTGGCGCGCCACGCCCCCGCGATCCCGGTGACCACCAACTTCATGCTCGCGCGCTTCAAGCCGGTCGACGCCTGGGCCTGGGCGCCGGAGCTGGACCTCGTCTCCAACGACCACTACCTGCTCGGCGAGGACCCGCTGGCGCACGTCGACCTGGCGCTGGCCGGCGACCTCAGCCGCTCGCTGGCGGGCGGCGCGCCCTGGCTGCTGATGGAGCACTCCACCAGCGCGGTGAACTGGCAGGCGCGCAACCTCGCCAAGCGGCCCGGGCAGCTGCGGCGCGACAGCCTGGCGCACGTCGCCCGCGGCGCCGACGGGGTGCTGTTCTTCCAGTGGCGGCAGTCGCGCGCGGGCGCCGAGAAGTTCCACTCGGCGATGGTCCCCCACGCCGGCACCGGCACCAGGATCTGGCGCGAGGTGGTCGAGCTCGGCGGCGAGCTGGAGCGGATCGCCGAGGTCAAGGGCAGCCGGGTGGATGCCGAGGTCGCCCTGCTGTGGGACTGGGAGGCATGGTGGGCGGCCGAGCTGGACGCCCACCCCAGCGCCGACCTCTCGTACCTTTCGCTGGTGCGCGACCACCACACCGCGCTGTGGCGCCTGGGAGTGACCGCCGACCTGGCGCAGCCGGGCGCGGATCTGGAGCGCTACCGGCTGGTGCTGGCGCCGAGCCTGTACCTGGTGAGCGACGCGGCCGCCGCCAACCTGCGCGGCTTCGTCGAGGGCGGCGGCAGCCTGCTGGTGCAGTTCTTCAGCGGGATCGTCGACCAGCACGACCACCTGCGCCTGGGCGGCTACCCGGGCGCCTTCCGGGAGCTGCTCGGCGTCCGCGTCGAGGAATTCTGCCCACTGCCCGCCGGCGGGCGGGTGCAGCTGGACGACGGCTCGACCGGGTCGCTGTGGAGCGAGGTGGTCCACGCCGAGCGCGCCGAGGTGCTGGCACGCTACGCCGACGGCCCGGCCGCCGGCGGGCCGGCGGTCACCTGCAACGGCTCCGCCTGGTACGTGTCGACCAGGCTGGCTGGGGACGACCTGCGGCGGCTGCTCGGGGCGGTGTGCAACCATGCCGGCGTCGCGCCGGGCGGCGGCTCGGCGCCGCCCGAGGGGGTCGAGCTGGTCCGCCGCCGTTCCCTCGGCGGGGACCGGCCGGTCTCGTGGCTGTTCGCCATCAACCACGGCGAGCGGCCGGCAACGGTCGAGGCGACGGGGGTGGAGCTGCTCACCGGCGTCGAGGTCGGGGGACGGCTGCCGCTGCCCGGGGGGGCGGTTGCCATCGTGCGAGAGGACGGTGCGTGAGAGATGCTGCCAGCCCAGCGGCAGGAGCGGATCCTGGAGGAGCTCCAGCGCAGCGGCGGCGTGCGCGTCAGCGACCTGACCGAGCTGCTGGGCGTCTCGGACATGACCATCCGCCGCGACCTGGACGCGCTCGCCCGGCGCGGGCTCATCTCCAAGGTCCACGGCGGCGCCACGCTCCCCCGCCGCGGCAGCACCGACGAGCCGGGCTTCGAGGCCAAGTCGAGCCAGGAGCGGCCCGCCAAGGAGGCGATCGCGCGCCACGCGGCCGAGTTCGTGCAGCCCGGCACCGCCATCGCGATCAGCGCCGGCACCACCACCCACGCGTTCGCCCGCTACCTCACCCGCATCCCCGAGCTGACCGTGGTGACCAACTCGCTGCCGGTGGCCGAGGTGCTGCACGCCCACGACCGCCCCGACCGCGTGGTGGTGCTGGTCGGCGGGGTGCGCACGCCGTCCGACGCGCTGGTCGGCCCGGTGGCCGTGCAGACCATCCGCTCGCTGCACGTCGACTGCCTGTTCATGGGCGTGCACGGCATCGACCTCGGCGCGGGCTTCACCTCCCCGAACCTGGTGGAGGCGGAGACCAACCGCGCGATGGTGGCCGCCACCCGCCGCCTGGTGGTGCTGGCCGACCACACCAAGTGGGGCGTGGTCGGGCTGTCCACCATCGCCTCGCTGGACGAGGCGTCGGTGCTGATCACCGACACGGGCCTGGAGCCGGAGGCGCGCGAAGCGCTCACCGGCCGGGTCGGCGAGCTGCTGCTGGTGGAACCGGCCCAGATCGGCCTGGTGAAGGTTCCCTCGCTGGACGCCGCCGGCGTCAGCGCCTGAGCTTGCGCGTATGATCGCCGCGCCCTGATACGGCCCGTTACAGCGAGGACCGATGGACTCGAGAGCATTGCTGCGCAAGGAGCGCGAGGCGCTCTGCGACACCCTCACCGAGCTCGGGCCGGAGGCCCCGACGCTTTGCCGCGGCTGGACCACCGCGGACCTGGCGGCCCACCTGATGGTGCGCGAGCGGGAGCCGCTGGCGGCCGCCGGGATCCTGCTGCCCGGCCCCTTCGCCGAGCTGAACCACCGGCGGATGGAGGCCGCCAAGGCGAGCGGGTACGAACGGGTGATCGCCTGGCTGCGCGGCGGTCCGCACGGCCTCTGGACGCTGCGGCCGATGGTGGCCGTCAACGTGCTGGAGTACTTCGTGCACCACGAGGACGCCCGGCGCGCCAACGGGATGGCGCCGCGGCCGGCCGACCCGGAGCTCGACGCCGCGCTGTGGCGCCTGCTGCGGGCCTCCGGCAACCGCCAGCTCCGGAAGCTGCGCGGCTTCGGCGTGGTCGCCCAGGCGCCCGACGGCCGCAGCGCCGTGCTGCGCAAGGGATTCCCCGAGGCGAGGATCGCCGGCGGGCCCGGCGAGGTGCTGCTCTACCTGACGGGTCGCAAGGAGGCGGCGCGGGTCGAGCTGGACGGCTCGGAGATGGCGGTCACCGCGCTGTCCAACGCCCCGCTGCGCGCCTGACGGGGCCGGCTCCCCGAGCGGTTGGAGCGCCGCGCGCTCCGGGTCCAGTATGGGTGGCGCAGCGGCAGTCGGCGCCCAACGGGGAGTGATCGCTCGTGGAGCAACGCAGGCTCGGACGGACCGGCCACGCCAGCACCGTGCTGATCTACGGGGCCGCGGCCCTCGCCCAGGTCGACCAGGACGTCGCCGACCGCTCGATCCAGCTCGCCCTGGACGCCGGCATCAACCACTTCGACGTGGCGGCCAGCTACGGCGACGCCGAGCTGCGGCTCGGCCCCTGGATGCCGCGCATCCGCGAGCAGATCTTCCTGGCGACCAAGACCGGCGAGCGCGCCGCCGGCGACGCCTGGGCACAGATCAACCGCAGCCTGGAGCGTCTGCGGACCGACCACCTCGACCTCATCCAGCTCCACGCCATCGGCGACCTCGAGGACCTCGACCGCGCGACCCGCTCCGGCGGCGCCGTCGAGGCCGCCCTGCGCGCCAGGGACGAGGGGCTCACCCGCTTCATCGGCATCACCGGCCACGGCGACGGCGCGCCCGGCACCCACCTGGAGGCGCTGCGGCGCTTCCCGTTCGACACCGTGCTGACCCCGCTCAACTACGTGCTGAGCCTCGACCCGGCGTACATGGCCGACTACGAGGCGCTGGCAGCCGAGGTCCGCGCGCAGGACGCCGGCCTGATGATCATCAAGACGGTTTCGCGCCGGAACTGGCCCGAGGGCGGGGAGAAGTCCTACACCACCTGGTACGAGCCATTCGACGACCAGGAGCGGGTCACCGCGGCGACCGTCTGGGTGCTGTCGCACCAGGAGGTCACCGGCATTGCCACCGCCGGCGACGTCCACCTGCTGCCGCTGATGATCGAGGCCGCCGGCCAGGTCGGCGCCATGCCGGTGCCCGACGCCGAGCGGGTCCTGGCCGGCGCGGCCGACTACAGCTCGCCCTTCATCAACATCCCCTTCTAGAACGCCGGTCATGGATCCGTGCCGCGCTCGCATGCCCTGCGGTGACACGGAGCCGAAATGGCGCGCACGGTGGATCCGTGACCGGCGTTCTCAGGATTACCAGCGGCCGCGGTGGACCACCTGGTCGAAGGGACGGCGGTCCGGGGCACGCAGCGGCGCCAGCGGGCGGCCGGCCGGGTGGCCGAGCGCGATCATGTAGGCGGCGCGCCGGTCCTGGGGGTGGCCGAGAATCTGGCGGGCGAGGTCCTGGTCGCCCACGGAGGCGTGGCCGCTGCCGATGCCGAGATCCGCGGCAGCCAGCATCATGCTCATGGTGACCTGACCGAGGTCATAGGCGATCGACGCGGCCATGCGCGGGTCGTCGGCCTGCGGCGCCAGCAACACGATGGTGGCCGCCGAGGAGGCGACGTGTCGCGCGCCGTGCCACACCTTGGCCAGCTCCACGAGCTGTTCGCGGTCGGTGCAGACCACGAAGTCCCAGCGCTGCCGGTTGCTGCTGGACGGCGAGCGCCGCCCCGCCTCGAGGATCCGGTCGAGGTCGTGGGGGTCGATCGGCCGGTCCTGGTACTCGCGGACGTTGCGCCGCGCCCGAATGGCATCCCATGTCTCCATGCCGCGCATGGTACGGCGCCCGGGAGCAATTGGATGGACGGGGTGCGGTCTGCTTGCCATGCTGATGGGACCAGAACGTCGAGCCCACCGGGGGTTCCCGTTGCCAGCCAGCAGCATCGTCGTACCACGACCGCCTGGTGCTGCCGGGCGTTCCGACCCGCATGACCGCATCGCAGTCCCGTCCCCGCTGACGGCCGCAGGCGCCGCCCTCTGGTGGCGTGTGCCCGCTCGCCGGTCCGGTCGGTCGTGGCCCCCACCCACCCCGGACTACTTCCATAGCACGGAGATCCAGTCCCACAGAATGTAGGCTCAGAGCGCGATGGCCAATGCCAGTAGACCAAGGCCCAGAGCTGGCGCCACACGTGGCTGGCCACGCAGACGGTACCGGAGCAGGCTCAACTCTTGGGTTGAGCTCGTGAACCAGTCCCATAAGACCTATGGGCCCGCGTTGCCCTACACGTCAGATGTAGGCGACTCGACCCACCTTCCCTGGTGCCCCTCACTCTCGTGACTGTCTGGAGACCCGATCTTGGCCTCCTCGCCCTGAGTCATCCTCTGGGCTTTTCGCCCTCGTTCTCTCCTACTGAGGTGCTGTCTGCGTCTCAAAGGGAGTAACCCATGCCGTCATGCTGGCCCTAACCGGCTCGTGGGCTCAGAAATTGGGCTCCATCATAGCCAGCGCTTGGGCTGGGCCAGCTGTCTGAATCCTCGCCTCGCTGACCGTCCTTCCTTGCCTGGCGAGGCGGTCGAACTGCGCTTCGAGCACGCGAGGAGACCTAGCCAATTACGAGAAGAGACAGAGAGGTATCGAGCCGTTCTTTGCCTTGCTTCGTGCGGGTGGTGAACATGAGACAGCGGATAAGCATAAGTCGCAAGGTCTTGATCATTCCAACAATCGCCGTGCTCTTGGCTGTTGGTCTGGTCGTTGGCCAGCAGAGTCCAGCTCGCGCCACTTTTGTATCGTCGCACTGCACGACTCGTGGACCGGTCGGCAATGACTACGTTGATGTCTGCGTTCGCATCTATACAGAGATTGGCGGCGGCGGCGGTACTTTAAATGTGTTTGGTTACGGAGCCATGGACGCCCGAGGTACGTATCCCCAAAATGATTATCTGAAGGTCACTGCACCGCACATCCGCGTCTATAATCCGCCAACTGGCCCTGAGATAGGTAGAATCACCACCCCAGCATATGACGGCTATAACTATATCAATGGGTATACTCCCAACGGTTACGTAGTTGTCTGTGGCGACGGGTATAAGGCTGTCATGTCCTACACGATTAGATTTTACAATGGGCTAACCGTGTCAGGGAGCAACTTCTATACGCCGACCGGCACTGCTCGATGGTCCTACTGCTGAGGCGGCCTAGCTTGTTGAAACCATCCGCACCGCTCGTTCGTGGATACAGTTGAGGACGGCGGCAGGAAGGACTCCATGAACCGGGGCGGCGACTTTGATGAGTTCTACCGGGCGACGTTCGGTCGCCTGGTCGGGCAGTTGTTCTTCGTGACCGCCGACCTCCACGAGGCGGAGGACGTGGTACAGGAGGCCATGGCGCGCGCCTCGAGTCGGTGGTCCCAGCTGGAGAACTACGACCTGCCGGAGGACTGGGTCCGGCGGGTAGCCATGAACTTGGCCATCGACGGGCTGCGGCGAGCCCGGCGTCGGGCGGTCGCAATGATTCGGCTGGGGCCAACCTCCGATGTTCCGCCCATCTCAGCTGACGGAGTGCTGGTGGCCACGGCGTTGCGGCAGTTGCCGCTCCGCTACCGGCGGGCGGTCGTCCTGCACTACCTGGTTGGCCTGCCGGTCCAGGAGGTGGCCCGCGAACTGGGCATCCCCGTGGCGACGGTAAAGACGCACCTTGCCCGTGGGCGCCGTGCGCTGGCCACACAGCTTCGCCTAGATCCTCAGGAGGTGCAGCCCAAGCATGGATGACCTGCGACAGCGACTGACTGAGGTGGCCCAAGAGGTCGCCGATCAGGCACAGGGACCTGGCCCGGAAGCTGCCCGGCGCCGAGGTCGCCGCCGGGCCGGAATGCGAACCACCGCCACGGCGCTTGCGCTGGCACTGGCCGTCGGCGGATTCATCGTCGCTCGCGGACTCGTTCGCGGCACGGCTGAGACCCCGAGCCTGAGTGGATCAGCCCGGCCAGCGCCGCCACGGACCGTCGCGCTGCCGGTACTTGGGCCCCTGCGGCCACAGGACTACGCGCTAGACTCAAAGCTCCAGGCGGGGGGACGCCGTACCGGGCCGCTGGAGATTGTTGCTCAAGGTGCGAAGGGTGGCAAAGCATGGCGCATTGTCGCCTACCGGGCTTCCCTAAAGGAAGGGAACTCCATCTGCGCCTTCTTTGAATCCAAGGCGACTGGGCGCACCGCCACCTGCCAATCGGAGACACAGGGACTGGCTGTGGCAAGCATTGGGCACCGCGTGTACTACGGCTTCGTGGCAAAGCAAGTCGGGACGGTGCGTCTCACGGTCAACGGTGCGACACCGGCTTCAGTCAATGTGAAACCGACCAAGGCCAGCCAAGAATTTCCGGTCGACTTCTACGCCGCCTTCGTTCCTCCGCAGACCCCAAGTAACGCATCTGTAGACCTCACCACACTCGATGCGAACGGACATCAACTTTGTCAGCAAGCCCTCGTACCGGCCGCAGGCAGATCGAGGTGCTGAAAGCAATCATTCCTTGGCACATTGAGTCCTTGAGCTGAGGACGATGCGGGATTGAGTGGACTGGTGGCCTTGACGATGCAACAAGGCCGCCAGTTCGCTGCCGGCACCTCGCACTCCGCCAGCGGACCTGATCTCGTAGAGTAGATACCGCCGGTCAGAGTAAATACCCGACTTCCCAGGGCTATTGTCGTATAGCGGGCTACTGCTCGTCGTTGTCGGCGAGCCTGATGGCGGCGCTGTGGTGCGCTCCTCTGGGTTGGTGTAGTCGGCGCAGACCAAGTCGGCGGCCGCTGTCACTTCCCAGGTCATGTAGGCGCTGGAGTCCACCGACGGTGCTCGGCGGCCGCAGCGAATGCAGTACTCGACCATGGCGGCGGACTCTCCTCCCTCCCAGTCGCGGCCTGCCAGAGGCTGGCGAAACCGGGTACGACGAGAGCGACGTACCCGGCGTGTCGACGGCAAAGACGGGTTACAACTACATGCAGTACGTAGACGGCAATAACACGTGGGTGGCCCAGGGATGCGGAATGGAAGCGATTGATCAGGGAATGGCCGGGCGGTGGGATCAAGAGACCATCGCGTGTGATCATCGTAGGATCTGGACGGCAGTGCCCTAGCGCGCTAAGGGGTCATGATGAAGGTCACCGGCAAAACGAGAGTCGGCCTGCTAGCGGTGGTGCTCGTAGGGCTGCTGGCCGGAAGTGCGTATGTCTTCTTGGGTCGAGCGCAAGGGCTCCCCGTTGTCAATGAGCAACCCCTGGCACAAACCGAGCACTTTCGGAATGCGGGTAACCGCTTCGAGCCTCCGCCGGCTGCCACCGCAACGGCCAAGCTCACAGCGACTGACGCCTACAAGGCATATCTCGCCGATGCCGTGCCGCCCGGGCTGGACAAGGAGACGAGTCAGCCGCCGGTTGTAAGCCTGGCAACCTACACGAGTGAACTGGGCGAAAATGCTGGGATCGCACCGACACTGGTGTGGCTTATTAAGTTCAGCGACATACCGGTGGTAGAGTTCGGACCGGATCTAAACAAGGGGAGTGTCACTGCCTCGGGTCTCAAGTGTCCGTTCTATGTCATCATCGATGCCGCTACCGGCCAGCGGCTGGAGTCATTCCAAACCTGCGATTCCCCTACAACGAGTTGAGGACAGACTGCATCACTCGCCGAGACCGCTGGGGCACTTGATCAACAGGCGGCCAGGACCGCTTCCAGTCCCCAGAAACAGGACGACCCCAGCTCCATGGCTGGGGTCTGTGGGTGGGAGGGGATGCGCTCCCCGGTTCACTTGTTCGGAGCTACAACTACTTCGCGACCTTGGTGGTTCTCCGGCTGGTGGTCCGGCGCTTGGAGGTCGGCTTGGCGGCTGGGGTGCTCCTGCCGCTCTGCTCCCTGTCCTTGGCCTCCTCCTGCTCGATCACCTTACGGATGGCCGCATCGGTGATGTCGGCCTTGTTCTTGTGGTTGCCCCTGTTGTTGGTCCTGGTGGTCTTGCTGGCCTGGGATGCCCTGCTGGTCTGCTGAGCCTTCTGCGGGGCCTTCCTGGAACCTGTAGGAGCCTTCTGGGAAGCCTTGGCAGTGGTCTTCTGGGCAGTCTTGGCCTTGCTGCCCTGGCTGGCCTGCGGCTTGGCCCCGCTGCTGCTGTTGCCCTTGGGAGCCTGCTGCTGTCTGGCAGGAGCCTTGCTGTTCCGGCTCTTGTTGTTGGCCTTGTCCCTGGCCTTCGGCCGCCACGCATACTCCTTGTTGGAGATGGGCACGAACTCCCGACCTGGGAGTGCGATCTCGCTCAGGCGGACCATGCAGACAGTGCTGAGGACCTTGGCCCCGACCTTGCGGTGAGACCGGATGCGCGCTGCGGCCTCCGGGTAGATCTCCTCGACCAGCTCCAGCAGTGCAGCAGCTCGATCGGCTTCAGAGGCTCGGTGGTCCACGACCACGATCCCGTCGATGGTCTCTGGGTCCATCGCGTGGCCGTCGTAGATCTCGACGCAGCGGCGGATGGCTGCCCTGCGCCAGGCCGGCAGGCCGATGGGGTCGATCTGCGTTGCCTCGTTGGTGCTCATGGGGTGCGCTCCTCTCATCAACGTTCAGTGTCCCTTGCGGGAGTGACGTTCGGATGGTGGGAGCGCATCCCTCGCCTTGGTGGCTCGCTC
>Ga0268241_10000025_pt1 | contig 16695 bp, 10 predicted proteins | sample BulsoiAmnAmmetaG_FD_200248 | JGI IMG/M metagenome (GOLD analysis project Ga0268241, IMG submission 200248) | Bulk soil microbial communities from Mexico - Amatitan (Am) metaG (v2) (version 2) | ecosystem: Environmental > Terrestrial > Soil > Agricultural land | place: Mexico: Amatitan, Jalisco...
CGTCGGGTCACTCCAGGGGGCCGGCGAGGAGCGAACCCCGTCCGGTGAGAGTGCCACGGGGTGCGGTGGAGAAGTACGCCGACGCAGCCTTCCTCGGCTCGCTCGCTGGCGCGGCCGTGACCGTGGCGACAACCCGCAGCCCTCAGCGTGGCGCCGCGATGCTCCAGGCCGCGCTGCCCAAGGCGGCGCGCTTCGGCAGGGAGGGATTCGCCGCGCACCTGGGCCGTGTGCTGGCCGCCCGCGGGATCATGCCGCTGGACTCCGGGGCGATCCGGCTCCTTGACCGGGTGAGCTGCGTGGTCATCGACGTGGACCTTCTGGTCCGCGACGAGTTCCAGCTGGAAGACCTGAAGGTGGTCGCGTCGGCCGACGGCAGCGACCCCGAGGGCATCGCGCGGCGGCTGTTCGATCGCCGCCACCCAACCGCCAAACGACGGCGGGGCGGATGGACGCTCGCGCCGCTTGACGTGCTCGGTCTGGAGGCGCCATCGGGGAGCAAGCGGCTGGCGGCGAGGATGGCCAAGCGCGGCCTGGCGCTGGGGCTGGCCCAGCGCGGCCGGCTGGTGGCGTTCGCCGGCGCCGCGCCGGTACTGCGCGCGGGAGCGGAGGAGCTGGTCGAGGCGGCTCGGCGCGCCGGCCTGGAGGTCGTCGTCGCCGGAGACCCCGGCCTGGCGTCGAGGCTGCGTCCCGATCGGACCGTGCCGAACGGGCGGCGCCTCCCTGGTGCCATCCGCTCCCTGCAGCGGGCCGGGTGCGTGGTCCTGCTGGTTGCGGGCGGCGGGTCCCCGGGCCTGCCCGCCGCCGACCTCGCGCTGGGGCTGCGCCGGGAGGACCAGCCGCCGCCGTGGGGTGCCGACCTGATGTCCGAGGACGACGACCTGAGCCACGCCTACCTGCTGGTGGAGGCGTGCGAGGCGGCCCGCCAGGCCGGCCGCCAGAGCGTGGTCCTGAGCGGCACCGGCGCCGGCATCGCAGCCGCTTCGCTGGCCACGCCGTTCGGCCTGGCATCCGGTGCCGAGCAGCGGGCGATGAACGTGGTCAACATGGCGTCGGCGGTGGCGCTGGCCAACGGGACCCGACTGGCGGCCAGGCTGACACGGCATCCGGTCACCTTCCGGCGGGAGGCCGAGCCATGGCACGAGCTCGATCCCGCCGAGGTGCTCGCCCGGCTGGGCAGCGCTCCTCGCGGGCTCTCCGAGGAGGAGGCGGCGCTCCGCAGGCCGCCGGAGATCCCCCCGCCTCCCCCCGCGCTACTGCTGGTTCGGGCGGTGACGTCGGAACTGCTCAACCCGCTGACCCCGATCCTGGCCGCGGGTGCCGGCCTGGCCGCCACAGTCGGTTCTGTGACGGATGCCGGCCTGATCGGCGGGCTCACCGTCGTGAACGCGGTCATCGGCGGCGTGGAGCGCTATCGGGCCGAACGGACCATCGAGCGGCTCGAGTGCAGGTCCCCAACGGCCGTCCTGGTCAGGCGCCAGGGCGCCGAGCAGCTCGTCGAGGCGAGCGAGCTGGTGCCGGGCGACGTCATCCGCCTGCGGACGAAAGACGTGGTGCCGGCCGACTGCCGGATCCTGGAGGCCACCGCCCTCGAGGTGGACGAGTCGAGCCTGACCGGCGAGTCAATGCCAGTGCCGAAGTCGCCCCCCGCCTCCTACACCACCGCGGTCGCGGAGCGGACCTCGATGCTCTACGAGGGCACGGCGATCGCGGCCGGGGAGGCCACGGCGGTGGTCGTCGCCACCGGCGCGGCCACCGAGCTGCGGCGCAGCGAGAGCCTCCTGCCGCTGGAGCCGCCCCATAGCGGGGTCGAGGCGCGGCTCCAGTCGCTCACCTCGCTCGCCGGGCCGGTCGCGCTCGGCAGCGGAGGGCTGCTGGCCGGAGTGGCGGCGCTACGGGGGCTGCCGCTGCGGACGGTGGTCGACTCGGCGGTCGCGCTGGCCGCCGCCGCGGTCCCGGAAGGACTCCCGCTGCTGGCCACCGTGGCGCAGCTCAGCGCGGCGCGGCGGCTGGCGGACCGGGGCGCCCTGGTGCGCTCCCGGCGGGCCGTCGAGGCGCTCGGGCGGGTCGACGTCGCCTGCGTGGACAAGACCGGCACCCTCACCGAGGGCCGGATCGCGCTGGTTGCCGTCTCCGACGGGACCACCGAGACCCCGGTGAACGGCCACCACCTCAGACCTCGAGCGCGGGACATCGTGGCGGCCGGCCTGCGCGCGGCCCCCGACTCGGCACGGGAAGACCTGGTCCACGCTGAGGACCGCGCGCTGGCGCAGCAGGCCAGCGAGGCCGAGGTCGCCGCCCACCGCGACACCGACGACTGGCACCGCGTCGCGGAGCTGCCATTCGAGCCCGGACGCGGCTTCCATGCCGTGCTCCGCGACAACCACGGGTCCGCGCTGCTGGCCGTCAAAGGCGCACCCGAGGTCGTGCTGGCCCGCTCCTCAAGCTCGCAGAACGGCGACCGGCCGGTCCGCATGAACGCCGCGCGGCGGCGGCGGCTCATGGCAGCGGCGCGCCGCCTGGCGCGGCGCGGGCTGCGGGTGCTCGCGGTGGCCGAACGGACCGTCCCCGCGGGGACCAAACTCGACGAGGACCTGGTCGAGGAGGTCAACTTCGTCGGCTTCCTCGCCTACAGCGATCCGGTGCGGGCCACCGCCGCCGCGGCCGTCGAGAACCTGCGGCGGGCCGGCGTCGACATCGTGATGATGACCGGCGACCACCCCACCACCGCCGCCAGCATCGCCACGGAGCTGGACCTGGTCAATGGCAAGGCGATCATGACCGGGCCGGAGATCGACGACCTCAGCGACGACGAGCTGGCCGCGGTCGTCTCCCAGGTCGCGGTGTTCGCACGGGTCACCCCCTCCCACAAGGTCCGGGTCGTGCGGGCCTTGCAACAGTCGGGCCGCACCGTGGCCATGACCGGCGACGGGGCCAACGACGCGCAGGCCATCCGGCTCGCCGATGTCGGCATCGCCTTCGGCGAGCAGGCCACCCCGCCCACCCGCGAGGCCGCCGACCTGCTGGTGACCGACAACCGGATCGAGACCATAGTGGACGCCCTCCTCGAGGGTCGCGCCCTGTGGGCCTCGACCCGGGACGCCGCCGCCATCCTGGTCGGCGGCAACCTCGGCGAGGTCGCGTTCACGCTCGCCGGCAGCGTCATGGCGGGCCGGCCACCACTCAACGCGCGTCAACTCCTGCTCGTCAACCTGCTCACCGACGCCGCACCGGCGATGGCCATCGCCGTTCGCCAACCCACACGTCCCTCCCCCGAACAACTCCTTCGGGAAGGGCCCGAGGCATCGCTGGGTGGACCGCTGCTGCGCGATATCGCCTGGCGGGCGGCCATCACCGGCGCCGGCGCGACCGGCGCCTGGCTTGTGGCCCGGGCCACCGGCACCCGGGCACACGCCAGCACCGTCTCCATGACCGCGCTGGTTGGATCGCAGCTCGGCCAGACGCTGCTGGTGGGCTGGAGGGATCCGGTCGTCCTGGCCACCGGCCTCGGCTCCGCCGCCCTGCTGGCAGGCATCGTACAGACACCCGGCCTGTCCCACTTCTTCGGCTGCCGCCCACTCGGACCACTCGGCTGGACCATCAGCGCCGCCGCCAGCGGCGGCGCGAGCGCAGGCGCCCTGGTTCTTCCCAGGATTCCCGGAATGCTCCCCCGCGCCCTGCCGCTGCCCCGCGGCAGCAACGACCGGGAAGGAGCCGTTGCCTGACCCGTGCCGTCGTCCAGCGTCAGGATGAACGGCCCCGACGCCCAGCGCCGGTCGCGGCCGCCCTCCTGGAGCCACCGGCACCGGTCGTGGCCGCCCGCCTGGAAGCACGGGTCCCGGTTGCGGCCGCACGCCCGGAGCCACGCCCTCCAGCCGTTCGGGACCGCCCGGCCTCCCGGGATGGGACGGCCTCCCCGGATCGCGCGGCACGCCTCGGACGCGCCCTGGTTGGTGCCGCCTCCTTCCGGTCGGACACCCGGACCCTTGTCAGGGGCCTGCCGCCGGCCGCACCGGTCGAGCGTCCCCTTGCGGCCCTGGAAGCGGCGCCCGCTCCCGCAATGACCGTCGCCACGCCAGCCAGCACGGCATCCGCGCCACGCGATGCTCCCGCAGCGGCCGCCCTGCCACCCAAGCTTCCCCCGGTGCTCAGCGCCGACCCCACCGTCCGCACGGCCGCCTCGGCAGGCTGCTTCACCACTCTGGGCGCCTTCTCCTGCCAGAGACGAACCCCATAGCCCACCGCCAAGCCCAACAGCCCGGCGACCGCCCACTCCTCCACCGGCACACCCCCCGCGTCGACTTCACCCATGCCTGCTCCATCTCACCCTGTTCCCGCCACTGGCACATCACCCAGATCGGACGAGACCTGAATTCACGCTCGGTTCACCCTCAGGGTCGGCGGTAGGCAACGCGGAATGGACGGCATCGGGCGCTGAGCTATTCCTGAGCTGTCGAGGGCCGCAGCAGGCCTTTCTCCATCACGATCGGGACGAGCAGATCGCGATAGCCGTGGTCGTCGAACAGCACGGTGACCTGGTCGCCGTCGTAGCGCTGGATGGTGCCTTCGCCCCAGCGTTCGCTGACCACGCGCGCGCCCACCGGGAAGATCTCGGGCCCGGGCTGCACCGCCGGGCGCAGGCGGTCGTTGTCGCACCTTCCGCACGGACCACGGTAGTCCTGGCCGAAGTACGTCAGCAGGAACGAACGCCGGCACGCCGTGTGCTCCGCGTAGCGGCGCATCATCTCCAGCCTGGAGCGCTCGATCTGTTGCTCGCGAGCGGTCTCCTCCTCTGCGGCCCGCAGCGCATCGGCCACGCTGTGCGCTCCGCTCCAGCGAACACCGCCGTCCGCGCTCCAGTCGGCTGCGCCGACGTCGGCCAGCCGCGCCAGCGCCAGCGTCGCCGGCCGCGAGCCGAGCCGGAGACCGGCCGCGAGCTGGTCGACGTCGATCTCCTCCGAGAGCGTGGCCAGCCGACCCGCCACCGTGGCGACCAGGGTGCTCGGCACGCCTCGCGCCGTGAGATGCCGAGCCATGCCCAGGTCGGCGGGCTGGTACAGCAGCCGGGCCTCAGCCGTCTGGCCGTCGCGGCCCGCGCGCCCGAGCTCCTGGTAGTAGGCGTCGAGCGAGACAGGCGGGTCGGCGTGCAGCACCCAGCGAACGTCGGGCTTGTCGATGCCCATGCCGAACGCCACCGTGGCCGAGACGATCCGCGCCGAGCCGTCAAGGAACGCGGCCATCGCCGCGCGTCTGGCGGCTGCGGAGAGCCCTGCGTGGTAGAGGGTCACCCGGTGCCCCGCGGCCGCGAGCGTGTCCCTCGCCGCTTCCGCGCCGGCGTGGGTGGCGGCGTAGACGATTCCGGGACCCGACAGCTCGGAGGCCGTCTGCTCGATGTGGCGCTGCTTGTCCCTATGGGAGCCAACGTCATGGACCGACAGCTCGATGTGCGGCCGATCGAAGTCGCCAATGACCACCTCCGGCGCTCGAAGCTCCAGCCGCCGGGCGATCTCCTGACGCACCGGAGGCGCGGCGGTGGCGGTCAGGGCGAGCCGCGGCGGCGCCTGGAGCGCGTCGGCCTGGGCACCCAGGCGCAGGTAGTCGGGCCGGAAGTCCTCGCCCCACTGGCTGATCAGGTGCGCTTCGTCCACCACGAACAACCCTGGCCGTGCGCGCCGCAGCGCCTGCCTCGTCTGGCCGTTGGACAGTTGCTCGGGGGAGACGAAGACATACTCGTCGGGGCGGCCAACGGCCGCGAGCGCCTCTGTCCGCGCCCGCGCCGACTGCCTGGAGTTCAGGACCGTGGCCGACAACCCGGCGCTGCGCAGGTGGGCGAGCTGGTCGTCTTGCAGGGCGATCAACGGCGAGACGACCACCGTCGGACCGGTCCGGACCATGCCCACCAGCTCATAGATCGCGGACTTGCCGCCGCCGGTCGGAAGCACGGCAAGGACGTCCCGCCCGTCGGCCGCAGCCGCGGCAGCGCGCAACTGCCCGGGCCGGAGCTGGGCGAAGCCGAGCCGCTCCCGGGCGAGCTCCCGAATCGAGTCCCCCGGCTCGACCCTCGACCCGCTCGCCTCCACGACTGCTTCGCCTCGAACCCGACTCCAAAGAGGACACCTGACGGCGCGGCGGAACGCGGGGTCACCCCCGCGCGACGACGGTAGGACGGTCGAACTCGATGATCAAGAATCGGGGTGCTGCCCACGGGCTGCTTGGCCGCCCGCGCCCCTTGGAGGTCTGCCATCCGTCCGTCCGCCGCGTTCGCCGCTAGCCGGCGGATTCGTCCTGAGGATCGACGTCGCTGAGCCGGCTTTCCTTGTCGAATGGGACCTGGTCCTCGGTCGGGCCCGACTCTGGCTGGCGAGGGTCCTCCGCGTCCCCCTCGGCGTCATGCTCGAGGTGCAGGGCCAGGTCCTCGCCGTGGCTCTGGCCGCCCATGCTGCCGGTGCTCCCGGGCCCTCCCTGCTCCTGCTGGCCACCTTCCAGGTGGTCGCCGTCGCCCATGTCCTCCTCCTTGAGCCCGTGTCGTCCGGCGCGGACTAGCCGCCGGGCTGACGGGCAAACCGCCGCCTCGGCTCGCACTGGTAGCCGCTGGAGGCTTGCGTGCCGCCCCACCGGCCACCCGATCCCCGCAAGGCGGGATGCCATGGCCGGTGCTGCGGCCCTTCGTGGGCGCTGACGCGGGTCAGGCGCCTCGGAGGGCGGGCAACAGCTCGGTCGCGGCCCAGCTGATGAATCGTTCCTGGGTGTCCGCGCCGACCTGCACCAAGGCGATGTGGGTGAACCCTGCTTGCTCGAACTCGCGGATCCCGGCGACGTGCCGCTGAACGTCGGGACCGCACGGCATCTGCGCGGACACGTCCTCCTCGCGCACCGTCCTGGACGCCACGTCGAAGGACGCGGGAACCGGAAGTTCGGCGTTGACCTTCCAGCCGCCCGTGAACCAGCGGAACTGATCCATTGCCCGCTTCACCGCGATCTGCTGATCGGGGTCGTACGACAGCGCGATCTGGCCGATACGCGGCTTGCCGGAGCCTCCGGCGTCGTCGAACATCTGCCCGAGGTCGGCCTGGGGCTGGACCGCGATCATCGCGTCAGCATACCGCCCGGCCAGACGGCTGCTTTGCGGCCCCGACACCGCGATGCCAATGGGCGGGGCGGGGTCCGGCAGGTCCCAGACCCTCGCGGACTCGACCTCGAAATGCTTGCCGCGATACGTGACCGTGCCGCCTGCCCACAGGGCGCGGATGATCTCGACGGCCTCCGCGAGCATCTCGTGGCGCACACCGACGAGCGGCCAGCGCCCGCCGACGATGTGCTCGTTCAGGTTCTCCCCCGCGCCCAGGCCGAGGGTGAAGCGCCCGTCGGACAGCAGTTGCATCGTCGCGGCCTTCTGTGCGACGACGGCGGGATGATAGCGACGGGTCGGGCAGGTCACGTAGGTCATCAAGGGAATGTGGTCGGTCGCCTGGGCCGCCGCGCCGAGCACGCTCCACGCGTAGGGAGAATGGCCCTGCGCGTCCAGCCATGGGAAGTAGTGATCGCTGATGACCGCGAAGTCGAAGCCGGCTTCCTCGGCGAGCGCCACGTCTCGCACCAACTGCCTCGGTCCCGCCTGCTCGCACAGCATCGTGTAGCCGATCAGGGTCACCTTGCTCCTCCTCGCCGCTCGAGCCAGCGCGTCACCACGGTGAGGTCGTCGTGCGGCCGCCACCAGCGTCTCCTCGACGCCGGCCGCCGAGGAGCGCAAGTACCGGGTCGCCTCGGCTGGAGCGCGGCAAACAGCGGCGCGCCCGTTCTTGTCGGGGCGGGGCCCTACAGCTCGACCTGGCCCCGCACGCAGGTGACCGTGCCGCCGCCCACCCAGATGGCGCCGCCGGGATCGCTGGAGACGTGCACGCGGCCGGCGCGCCCCAGCGCGGTTCCCTGGCTCGCCACGTACGGCGCGCTGACCCGCCCGGTGCGCAGCAGCCACTGGGCAAGCGAGGCGTTGAGGCTGCCGGTGACCGGGTCCTCGACCGTGGCGCCCTCCTTGGGGAAGAACGCCCGGACCTCGACCGCATGCGGCGACCCTGGAGGGTACGGGCCCGCGACCCCGAGGTCGAGGTCCACGAAGCCGGGTCGCAGCGCCAGCACCGCCTCCGCGCTCGCCAGCAGCACGGCGACCCACCCGGGCCCGTTGTCGGCCCACTCGGCGTCCAGGATCTCGGCGCGGTCGATGCGCAGGACCGAGGCGATGTGCTCCACCAGCGACTCCTCGACCGGTCCGGAGCGCAGCAGCGGCGGCGCGGCAAAGGCCAGCCCGTCCGCGGTCCGGCGCACCGGGACCAGGCCGGCGGCGCACTGCTGCACGACGACGTCGGCGCCACTGTGGTCGCCCGCCAGCCAGGCGTGGCAGGTCCCCAGGGTGGGGTGCCCGGCGAAGGGCAGTTCGGCCGTCGGGGTGAAGATCCGGACCTGGTAGTCCGCGCCCGGCACGCTGGGCGGGAGCACGAAGGTGGTCTCGGACAGGTTCGTCCAGTGGGCGAACCGCTGCATCTCCTCGGTGTCCAAGCCCTCGCCGTCGAGCACGACCGCGACCGGGTTGCCGCGGTACGGCGTGGTGGTGAAGACGTCGACCTGAGCGAACTGGCGTGACATGAGACGACTATGCCACGCCGAGACGGCGGCCTGTCCGATTGCTTCAAGACGGACGGTGGCGACGGCCACTCGAGCCGCTGGTCGCGCTGGCCGTCGCGGCCGCTCGCACGCAACGGGTCGAGCTGCTGACCACGGTGCTCGACGTCGGCTGGCGCCGGAACCCGGTGCTGCTCGCCAAGCAGCTGGCCTCGGTCGAGCAGGTATCCGGCGGACGCCTGACGGCGGGATTGGGCCTGGGCGGCTGGCCAGACGACCATGCCGCCAGCCAGGCACCCCAGACCGGTCGGGCCGCCCTGTGGGAGTCGTCGCTGGCGACGATGCGTGCCGCCTGGGCTGGGAGGACCGGCGGCCAGGGCGGCCCGATGACGCGGCTCCCGGAGGGGCGGCCAGCGCTGCTGTTCGGCGGGCTGGTGCCAGGCGCGTACCAGCGCGCCGCGACGCGTGGCCAGGGGTGGGTGGCGCCGTTGTTCGGCCTGCCAGTGCTGCGCGAGGGAGCGGCGGCCGTCCGGCGCGCATGGGAGGAAGCGGGACGGCCGGGACAGCCGCGGATCGTGACCGGGGGGTACTTCAGTCTCGGCGACGACGCCGGCGCCGTCGCCGACCACTACATCCGGCACTACTACGGTGACGAGTACTTCTCCTTCGCCCGCGCCGACACCCTGACCGCCGCCGCGCGGCTGCGCGACGAGCTGGAGGCGCTGGCGGCGGCCGGGTTCCCGGCCGCCGCCCGAGGGGGTGAAGATGCAGCCCAACTCTCGTCGCGAGGAGTGACTGGCCGATGGCACTTCCCCGGTTGGATGCGGTTGACCTGATCGGCGTGCGCTTCGACGGCTCGGGGCGCCCGGCCGGGCAGGCTCGCGCTCCCGCAGCGCTGCGGGATGCTGGCCTGGCGGCGGCGCTGCGCGAGCGCGCGACCCTGACGCCCGATGTCACCGTGGCGGAGCCTTCGGCGGCGCGTGGACCAGCGGGATTCCTGAACGAGCGCGCACTCTTCGAGATGGTGGCGACGCTCCGTGGCCGTGTGCGTGCGGCCTTGTCGCAAGGGCGCTTTCCGCTGGTCTACGGTGCCGACTGCGCCGTGCTCCTAGGTGCGGTGCCTGCGCTCGTGGACGTTCTCGGAGGGGCTGGCCTGGTGTTCATCGACGGTCACGAGGACGCCACGCCGATGGAACGCTCGACCAGCGGGGAGGCCGCCAACATGGAGGTGGCCCTGCTCCTGGGCCTGACCGGTCAGGCGGCGCCGCAGCCACTGCGAAGCAGCAGTGTGGGCGTGCTGGGGCCGGCTGCCATCGCCATGCTGGGGATGCGCGACAGCCTGTACCGCCGCGAACTTGGCGTGCCGACGATCGCTGATCGGGTCTGGCTCCGTCCCGCCACCGATCTCCATGCAGATCCGGGAGGCGCTGGCCGCCGGGCCGCCGAACGGGTCGCTTCGCAAGCTCCTGGCTGGTGGCTCCATATCGACCTGGACGTGCTCGCCGGGGAGGAGTTCAGCGCCTGCGGCGCCGCCAGCGACCCCTCGATGCCGGACGGGCTGTCGTGGTCGGAGCTGGCCGCCGTGGTCGCAGTGGCGCTCGAGGCCGGTGGCGCGGCGGGATGGAGCCTTGGCGTCTACAACACCGACCTCGATCCAGACCGGCGAGCGGCCGAAAGAGTCGTCCGCTTCATGGCGGAGGTGTGCGGCAGTTGGCGGTAGCGCGATGAGGAGGCGCCCGCCGCGGCGGCGGAAGGCGCCTTTCCTCAGCGGTAGGAGCGGCGCTCGCGCTCGGCGAGCACCACCTCGATCCCGCCGGTGATGTCGTTGATCAGGTTGAACAGCAGCGTGAGCAGGACGGTCACGACCGACCAGATCACCACGCCGAGCACCCCGATCATGATGTACCAGCGGAAGACCTTGCCGGCGGGAAACGCCACGGTGAGGTTGAAGTTGCCGGCGAACTTGGTGATCTCGTCGAAGACACCCATGTTGACCAGCACGAACCAGATCACCGCGAAGACCAGCAGCCCCACCAGCATGAGGCAGAGGTAGAACAGCAGCGAGAACTTCAGTACCGACCAGGGATCGAGCCGGCGCAGCACCAGGCGGGCACGCCGGTCGGCGGCGGAATTGGCAGCCGAGGCCGACCGGGTCGCCACCGGCCGGGTCGAAACCCCCGGGTACTGGCTGGTCATGAGTTACTCCTCGTCCTTGACCACCGGAGCGACGGCTGCCACGCGGTTGGCGGTTCCGAGCCGCATGATCCGCACGCCCTGGGTCGCCCGGCCAGCGCGCCGGATCTCGCTCACGCGGGTCCGGATGACCTGCCCGCTGTCGGTGATGAGAAACACGTCGTCCTCGTCCTGGACCACGAAGGCACCCGCCAGGAACCCTCGCGCCTCGGTGAGCTCGGCCGTCTTGACGCCCTGGATGCCGCGTCCCTTGCGCTGGTACTGCTCGAGCGGGGTGCGCTTGCCGTAGCCGGCGTCGGTGACCACCAGGAGGTTGGCCTTGGGCCGCACCACCTCCATGGCGAGCACCTTGTCGTCGCCCCGCAGCTTCATCGCGGTCACTCCGCTCGTCTGCCTGCCCATCGGCCGCACCTCCGACTCGCTGAAGCGCACCGCCATCGCCTTGCGGGACACGAACATGAGGTGGTCCTCACCAGAGGTGAGCCTTACCCCGATCAGCTCGTCGTCATCCCGCAGGTTGATGGCGGCCAGCCCCATGCGAGGGGAGTCGTACTCGGCCAGCGCGGTCTTCTTCACCATCCCGTTCCTGGTCCCAAGAACCAGGAACCTACCACTGTCGTAGTCGTCGAGGTCGAGCACCGCCGCGATCTTCTCATCCGGCTGGAAGGACGCGCCCGGGATGTTGGCGATGTAGGTGCCGCGCGAGTTGCGGGCCGCCTCCGGCAGCTCGTGCACCTTGACCCGGTACACCCGGCCCTTGTTGGTGAAGAACAGCACCCAGTGGTGGGTGTTGGTGATGAACAGGAACTGGACGATGTCGTCCTCGCGCAGGTTCGCCCCGCGGACGCCACGCCCGCCGCGGCCCTGCGCCCGGTAGTCGGTCAGCGGCACGCGCTTGACGTAGCCGGTGCGCGTGACGGTCACCACCACCGGCTCCGCCGCGATCAGGTCCTCGATCGAGAGCTCGCCCTCCTCGGGGCGGATCTCGGTGCGGCGCGGGTCGGCGAAGCGGCGCTTGATGTCGAGGATCTCCGACTTGATGATGCCGCGCACCTTGGAGGGGTCCTCGAGGATCGCCCGAAGCTCGGCGATCCTGGTCTGCAGCTCGGCGTACTCGTCCTGGATGCGGCGGCGCTCCAGGGCGGCCAGCCGTCGCAGCTGCATGTCGAGGATGGCCGTCGCCTGCGCCTCGCTGAGCCCGTAGCGCTCCATCAACTGCCCGCGCGCCACCTCCGCCGACTCGGCGGCCCGGATCAGGGCGATCACCTCGTCGAGGTGGTCGAGCGCCACCAGCAGGCCCTCGAGGATGTGCGCCCGCTCCTGCGCCTTGCGCAGCTCGTACCGGGTGCGGCGCACCACCACCGTGATCTGGTGGGTGACGTAGTGCGACAGCATGTCGGCGAGGTTCAGCACCCGCGGCACGCCGTCGACCAGCGCGAGGTTGATCACGCCAAAGGTGTCCTGGAGCTGCGTGTGCTTGTAGAGCTGGTTGAGGACCACCTGGGGCACCGCGTCGCGGCGGACGTCGATGACCAGACGGGTGCCCTCCCGGTTGGTCTCGTTGTTGATGTCCGAGATGCCGGTGAGGCGCCCGTCCTTCACCAGGTCGCCGATGCGGGCCAGCAGGCGGTCGCCGGAGACCTGGTACGGCAGCTCGGTGACCACCAGGCGCTGGCCGCCGCGGTTGGACTCCTCGACGTGGACCTTGGCGCGGACGCGGATGGACCCGCGGCCGGTGAGGTAGGCGTCGCGGATGCCGGAGGTCCCCATGATCAGGGCGCCGGTCGGGAAGTCCGGGCCCTTGACGTAGCGCATGAGGTCCTCGCTGGTCAGCTCCGGGTTGTCCAGCAGCGCGACGGTGGCGTCGATGACCTCGCCCAGGTTGTGGGGCGGGATGTTGGTGGCCATGCCGACCGCGATGCCCGACGACCCGTTGGCCAGCAGGTTGGGGAACCTGGCCGGCAGGACGACGGGCTCCTGGAACTGGTTGTCGTAGTTGGGACGGAGGTCGACGGTGTCCTTGTCGATGTCCCGCAGCAGCTCCATCGCGATGGGCGACAGACGTGCCTCGGTGTACCGCATCGCCGCCGCGGGGTCGCCGTCGGCCGAGCCGAAGTTGCCCTGCCCATCGATCAGGGGGTAGCGCGACGCGAAGTCCTGCCCGAGGCGGACCAGCGCGTCGTACACGGCGACGTCACCGTGCGGGTGGAACCGGCCGAGCACCGAGCCGACGATGTAGGACGACTTGCGCCGGTTGCTGCCCGCACGCACGCCTTCCTGGTCGGCACCCCACAGAATCCGCACGTGGACAGGCTTGAGACCGTCTCGGACGTCGGGCAGCGCTCGACCGACGATCACGCTCATGGCGTAATCGAGATAGGAGCTGCGCATCTCCTCCTCGAGGTCGCGCGGCTCGATGCGGCGAGCTTCAGGCACTGCGATACTTCCCTTCTCTCGTCAATTCTCCGGCTTCCCGGACCAGCGGCCGGGCGGGCGCACGCCCGTCCCGTCCGTCAGATGTCCAGGAAGCGCACGTCCTTTGCGTTGCGCTGGATGAAGTCGCGGCGGTTCTCGACGTTCTCCCCCATCAGGATGGTGAAGATCTCGTCGGCGACGGCCGCGTCCTCGAGACCGACCTGGAGCAGGGTGCGGCGCTCCGGGTCCATGGTGGTCTCCCACAACTCCTCGGCGTTCATCTCGCCGAGACCCTTGTAGCGCTGCGCCTCCGCCTTGCTGTTCGGGTTGCGCTTGAACCACTGCTCACGCTCACGCTCGGTGTAGGCGTAGAAGATGCTGTTCTGGCCACGCCCGTACCTGATCTTGTAGAGCGGGGGCTGCGCGATGTAGACGAAGCCGGACTCCACCAGCCCGCGCAGGAAGCGGAACAGGAAGGTGAGCAGCAGCGTGCGGATGTGGGAGCCGTCCACGTCCGCGTCGGCCATGATCACGACCTTGTTGTAGCGGGCCTTGGTGAGGTCGAAGTCCTCGCCGATGCCCGTGCCCATGGCCGTGATGATCGACTGGATCTCGGCGTTCTTCAGCGCCTGGTCCAGCCGGGCCTTCTCGACGTTGAGGATCTTGCCCCGGATCGGGAGCACCGCCTGGAAGGTGCGGTTGCGCGCCTCCTTGGCGGAGCCGCCCGCCGAGTTGCCCTCGACGATGAACAACTCGGCCTGCCGCGGGTCGCGTGACGAGCAGTCCGCCAGCTTGCCGGGCAGCGAGGACGACTCGAGCAGCGACTTGCGCCGGGTCAGCTCGCGGGCGTGGCGCGCCGCCATGCGGGCACGCGAGGCCTGGATGCACTTGACCACGATCGCCTTGGCCTGCGCGCCGTGCTCCTCGAACCACTCGTCGAGCGAGCGGTTGGCGGTCGTCTGCACGAAGCCCTTGATCTCGGTGTTGCCGAGCTTGGTCTTGGTCTGGCCCTCGAACTGCGGCGCCTTGAGCTTCACCGAGACGATCGCGGTGAGGCCCTCACGGACGTCGTCGCCGGTGAGGTTGTCGTCCTTCTCCTTGAGCAGCGCGTTCGAGCGGGCGTAGCGGTTGATGGTCGAGGTCAGCGCCGCGCGGAAGCCCTCCTCGTGGGTGCCGCCCTCATGGGTGTTGATGGTGTTGGCGAAGGTGGAGATCGCGTCGTTGTAGCTCGAGTTCCACTGCATCGCCACCTCGACCTGCGAGGTGTCCGACTGCCCCGAGAAGTAGATGATCGACGGGTGGATCGGTTCCTTGCTGGCGTTGAGGTGGGCGACGAAGTCGCGGATCCCGCCTTCGTAGTGGTAGACGTCCTCGACCTTCGGGCTGGCGCGCTCGTCGGTGAGCGTGATGGTCAGCCCGGCGTTGAGGAAGGCCATCTCGCGCATGCGCTTCGAGAGGATCTCGGAGCGGAACTCGAGCTCCTCGAAGATGTCCGGGTCTGGCCAGAAGGTCTGGGTGGTGCCGCGGCCCTTGGCGCGCCCCACGCGCTCGACCGGCCCGGTCGGCACGCCACGGAGGTAGCTCTGCCGCCAGCGGTAGCCGCCGCGGATCACCTCGGTCTCGAGCTGGCGAGACAGGGCGTTGACCACCGAGACGCCAACGCCGTGCAGCCCGCCGGAGACGGCGTACGACTTGCCGTCGAACTTGCCGCCGGCGTGGAGGGTGGTCATCACCACTTCGAGGGCGGAGCGGTGCTCGAGCGGGTGCTCCTCGACCGGGATGCCACGACCGTTGTCCGACACCCGGACGCCGCCGTCAGCGAGCAGGGTGATGTCGATCCTGTCACATTCGCCGGCAAGCGCTTCGTCGACCGAGTTGTCTACGACTTCTGCGACGAGGTGGTGAAGGCCGCGTGAGCCGGTCGACCCGATGTACATCCCGGGCCGCTTCCGGACCGCTTCCAAGCCTTCGAGGACTCTGATCGATTCTGCTGTATAGGCCGTTGCCATTGAACTCCTTGTCAAGGCCCCAAAACGGACATAGCACGAGCCAGATCGCCACCTGGCGACGGCGGTTCAGATACGTGCGCTATGCACAGAGAGGGGGAAGATCCCTGACGAGTATACCACGATCTGGGCTGCTCCTGGCGCCGTTCGCGCAGGTCAGGCGGCAGATGGTCCCGCTCGGAGGCAACCTGGCCGGCGACCTCGCGCCGCGACTTGGCTGACCCCTCGCGCTGCATCATGCCCGTTCCGCCATTTCCGTCGATCGTGGTCCCCTCCGCGGCCAAATCGCCCAGACCGGCCGTCAATCCGCCGAGGGTGGACCCCCTCGCGGACCTCGCCAGGGCCGCGGCCGCGCCCCGCCGATGGACGCTCGTCGCTCCCACCACTCCGCTCACCTGGGCGTCGCCGGCGTGCCGCCGTCCTGTCGTGCCGCCGTACCGCCGTGCCGGTCCAGCCCGGTGCCGTTCGATGTCGTGTTCTTCGTGAACGCAACGCAGCGATGCGTTCCAGGCATTCATACCCTAAGGCTGGGACAACTCCACTCCTGGAGCGGTGCCAGTGGTCAGTAGCCGGCGCGAGAGCCTCGGCCCAGCGTCCGGGAGTCGCCCGTACGCACACGAACCTGCTTGACGACTCCAGGGCCCACGATCGCCGCGAGCCGGTCCAGCAGCGTTCCCTGGAGATAGGAGAGCTGTGTCGCCCAAGCGGCCGAGTCCGCCAGCACCAAGAGGGTGCCGTCCTCCTCCAGCCGCCGAGGCTGGCAGTGGTTCGCCACCGTCGGTCCCACCACCTCAGTCCAGCGCGCCACCAGCCGCGCCGCAGTCAGCCGCCGCTCCCAGCCCTTCGACCGAAGCACCCGGTCGATCTCCTGTCCAATCGGACTCGGATCACGACCCATTACAGGACCCTGTCGCCGGCGGGCCGAAGGCTCTCACCGCTGTGCCTATCGGCAGTGGGCCGAAGGTCCTCATCGCTGCACCTATCGGCAGTGGGCCGAAGACTCTCACCGCCGCACCTCTGGGCAGAGGTCGCAGGCCCTCACCGCTGTGCCTCTCGTGGGTCGGCAGGACGTTCCCGCCGCCACGCTTCCCGCCATCCGGCCAGAGGTATCGGCCGGCATGCCTCCCGCCGCCGGGCCGGGGTTCTTCCCGCCGCGCTTCTTCCCAGCCGGCCGGGGGCACCCACCGGTGCACCTCCCGCCAGGGGGGCCGGAGGTACCCACCGCCACACCTCTCGCTGGCAGGCGGAACGTCCGTATCGCCGCGCCCTGCACCAGAGGGCCGGAGGATCTCATCGCTCCCGTACCCGCGCTGGGCCCGCCGGGCCGCACCCTTCTCGCCGTTGCACCGATCGCGCCGGGCGGATTCCCTCGCGATTGTGCGGGTCCTCTTTGGTTCTGAGATCGTCGCACCGAACGCCGCCGACTTGGCCCCGCTCGGCATAGGGCACGTCCGGAGAGTTGGAGCTG
>Ga0268241_10000026_pt1 | contig 16682 bp, 11 predicted proteins | sample BulsoiAmnAmmetaG_FD_200248 | JGI IMG/M metagenome (GOLD analysis project Ga0268241, IMG submission 200248) | Bulk soil microbial communities from Mexico - Amatitan (Am) metaG (v2) (version 2) | ecosystem: Environmental > Terrestrial > Soil > Agricultural land | place: Mexico: Amatitan, Jalisco...
ACGCCGCCGTGCAGCACCCAGCGTTTCCGCACAACCGCCCAGGTGAGAAGCGCTGTCGAGAGTTGCGTTGTGGTGCGCGGCGAGGTCGCGTGTGGCGTGGTTTCTGGCAAATTTCTGGCACGGCCCCTGTGCGGTGGCGTGTCCCGATAGGGGCCTTGCCGCCACAAGGCACCGTCACAGTCCTGACCGCCCTGCCGGCCCGGCGACGGCGAACGGCCACCCGTTCCCAAGGTCAGGAGACAGACGACCGTGCCCAGCATGCCCCAGCCGATCCCGCCACACCAGCACCCCACCAGCGCCGACGCCGACGCCGACGAGGTGATCCTCGGCGTCGACACCCACAAAGACCTCCACGTCGCGGCGGTGACCACGACCGTGGGCGTGCCGCTGGCCGGCAAGGCGTTCCCGACGACCGCAGCCGGCTACCGCAAGCTGCTCGCCTGGGCGCAGACGTTCGGGACGCTGCGGCGAGCCGGGGTCGAGTGCACCGGCTCCAACGGGGCGACCCTGCCCGCCACCTACGGGCCGCTGGCGTTGTGGTCTTGGAGGTCAACCAGCCCGACAAGGCCACCCGCCGCCGACGCGGCAAGACCGACGCCATCGCCGCCCAGGCGGTGCTGTCGGGCCGGGCCACCGCAACCGCCAAGACCGGGGACGGGCCGGTGGAGATGCTGCGCATGTTCAAGCTGGCCAAGGCGTCGGCGATCAGGTCCCGCACCCAGGCGGTCAACCAACTCAAGGCCGTGCTGGTGGCCGCCGAGCCGGCGCTGCGGGAGGCCGCCGAACGCGGCAGCGAGCCGCAGCGCGTCCGCGTCGAAATGCACTTCCGCTCCCTGGGCGCGGCCCAAACACTCCTCGCCTTCGGCGGCGACTCGGCGAGGCGATGAAGATCGGCGGGATCGCGCGAGCCGTCCACGTCGATGCGAGTAGCGCACACGGAGCGACTACGACGCGCCAGCGGAGGTTATGATTGGCAAACAATTCCGCGCAGGAGGGAGCACCGCCGACCTCATGCGGAGTCGAAATCCCAGAGCAAATCGACAGGAAGACTCGCACAGGCGGCCTGCCGACTGGGTGCCGATGAGACCAGGGCATCCCGCACCGAGGCGGCTGGCGATGGGTCTTGGTTTCCGATCATATCGGTGGGTGACCGTGACGGTCGTGGCCGCCATGGTCGTGGGCGCCGTCTCGTGGCTGGCTCTTCGGGCCGGCCCCAGCCACATTTCGGATGCGAGGACGATGTCCAGCTCACCGCCTCCACCCGGCGGATATTTTCGGCTCGTCCCGGCCGAGCGCTGGCGGACGCTGCCGTCCTACGACGTCTGCGAGGGGCTGGTGCATTACTCGACCTGGGAGCCCAGGCCTGACAACTACAAGCGGAACTATGCAATCCCCAACCCGGCGGCGGTCCATCGCGCGCTGGAGGCCAGGCCCCGTGCGGTGAGGGGCGCCTACGACCCGCGCTGGGACTCCTGGCTCGTCCCGCGGATCGACGGGCAGTTCGCCGGCACGACCGACGAGATCTTCCAATGGGCGGCCTGCAAATGGGGCCTGCCAGATGACCTGTTGCGGGCCATCGCCGTGCGCGAGTCCACCTGGTATCAGTACGAGACCTATCCCGCTGGCCGGTGCGTGGACCACTTCGGCTGCGGAGACGTCTTCACGACGGCCTCCCCCACATCCAGAGTCTTCTGCCGGGCGCTCGCCCGCTACGGCTACGACTACCAGCGCGACTACGGGCCCGGGAAGTGTCCGAAGACCTTCTCCATCATCGGGATCAAGTCGTGGCAGGATCCGCTCCAGGCAGCCTGGCCCGACGCCCAGAATGGCACCTTCCCCTTCAACCGGGACTCCACCGCCTTCGCCGTCGACTATCTCGCGAGCCAGTTGCGGGGCTGCTTCGAAGGCTGGCAGCTATGGCTCAGGAAGACGGCCGGCAAGCGGTACGCTGCCGGCGACCTCTGGGGCTGCGTCGGCTCGTGGTACTCGGGGGAGTGGCATTCCCCGGCGGCTGACGGCTACATCTTGCGTGTCCAGGCCACCATGCGCCTCTGGCCGTGGCTGGACCCGAACTGGGGCGACGACCGGCCTGGCTACAACGCGGTCTACGGGCACCCCGGCCCCGACCCGTTGAGCCCCACGAACTCCCGGTAGGCGGCCTGGGCGCGGTCGCGGAGACGGGCCAGGTCGGCCTGCCGCCACCGCTCCAGCAGCTCTGCCTTGGCCCGCTCCCGCTCGGCGGAGGGGACCCACACGTCCGCCATGCCCGGCGCCTGGGGGGGTGTGCGCGCCAGGCGATCCCGCTCCCGGTCGAGCTCATCCCGGGTCACCAGGCCTGACTCGAAGCCCAGCAGCGTCCTCGACATGGTCGGGCGCTCCCTGCTCAATGCGTAGCACTCGCGGACGTTGGCCTCAGTGTGCTGGAACTCCTGAAACGACGTCCGGAAGTACTGGTTCAGCCGCCCGACCACCGCGCCGAAGTCTCGCGTCACCTGGTCGAACTCCCCGACCACGAAGCTGCTGCGGTACGGGAGGAGACACGAGTAGAACCGCCGGTAGGCGACCAAGGCGTCCCTGAGCGCCACCCGCGGCTCGCGGACAAGCTGGGAAAGGATGGCGCCCTGCGGGTCACGGATGAGCGCCAGCACCGGGATCCCTATCCTCGCCGCGGCGATCAGCTGGGCGGGAGCATGCAGGTGGTGGGCGATGCGCACCGGGCGGACCTGTGCGAGCTGGAAGGCGTACACCGCGAAGGTGGTCGCCGATCGGGTGTACCCGTCGATCACCAGCTCCGTCTCGGAGCTGATCACCTCAGGGCTCGGGCCAGGGTACTTGCGGCGCGCGAACGGCAGGTAGATGGTGGGGTGTTCCGAGGCTCTCACCCGGACCAGATGCCGCAGGCGGCGGGCAGCCGACGGCGAGTTGGCGGGCGGTGGGGCGGCGGTGCGCACCCGGCGGCCATCCGTGCTCACCTGACGGTCACCCGTGCCGGCCCCAGCAGACGCTCGTACACGCTCAGATAGGCCATGCTCTGGCGGTCCCACGCTAGCTGCTCCTCCACGCGTCTGCGGCCGATCCGTGACATCTCGGCGCGCCGGGTCGAGTCGTCGAGCAATTCGGCGATGGCGCAGGCGAGCGCCATCGGGTCTCCCGGAGGTAGGTACAGCGCCGCGCCCTCCGCCATGGCCCTGGTCTCCTGGAGGTCGAACGCCACGAACGGCACGCCGAACGCCATGTACTCCATCCCCTTGACCGGTGACACCTCCGGCTGGAGGTTGGAGTCCATGGCCAGGTCCGCCGTTGCCAAGTAGGCGAAGCAGGCATCCTCGTCGAGCCAGCCGGTGAAGGTGACCCAGTCGGCGATGCCCAGCTGCTCGGCGAGCGCCCGCAGCTGGGGAAGCATCTCGCCGTCGCCGATGAACGTGAACTGGCAGTCGTCTCGCCCGAGCGTGTGGACGAGGTGGTACACGGCCGACAGTCCGAGGTCCACGTGGTCCTGGGGTCCCATCAGGCCTACCCAGCAGGCCAGGAATCGCCTGCCGTTCCTGACCTCGGGCCGCAGCGGGCGGGGTCCGGTCCTGGCCAGGACGGGGCCGTTGCCGACGACGCTGACGCTGCTCTCCGGGAGCCTCCCCCGCCGCACGATCACGCCGCGCAGGGCTTGGTTGACGCACAGCACGTGGTCGGCGAGCCGCCAAGAGCGCCGCTCCAGCATCCGCAGCAGCGTTGGCAAGAGCCCTGTGGCGCACCCGTACCGGTCCGCGAAGACCTCCGGCGAGAGGTCCCGCTGGTCCACGACGAACCGCCGGCGGGCGAGCTTGAACGGCAAGGCGAGCAGGAAGTACAGGTCTGGCGGGTGCCCTGTCTGGATCGCGCCGAAGCCGTGAGCCAGGAAATCCCTGAACGCTAGGGCGGACGCCGCCAGCAGCGAGTACCCGTACTCGTAGAGGAACGAGAGCTTGCCCGAGGCCGCTGGTGGAGGCGGGTACTCGTACAGCCGCAGCCCGCCACGGGTGCGGAACCTGTGGTTGTCGGCGTGCCGCTGCGAGATGACCGACACCTGGTAGCCGGCATCGAGGAGGGTCTCGACCTGCTTGACCGCCCGATGGTCCCGCGCCAGCGGCACGTTCTCGATGACCACCAGAATCCGTTGGACCGGTCGCCGGCGCCCCGCCCTCGACCGGGCCAGGTTCCCATTTCCCGCCGCCACCGGCGCAGGGTCAGCGCGCATCAGCATCACGGTCCTTTGCTGGTTCTGTTCGGGGGAGGCGCCGTCTTGCGCCGGCCGCGAGGCCGATGAGGACGAACAGCAGGTCGGCCGAGCCGCGGTAGGTCAGGTGCGGGTCCAGGACCATGAGCACGCCGATCACGACCAGCGCGACCGATACGGCCAGGGCTGTGACTCCGATGGCGTCGTCGCGCAAGCGGGCGAGCGGCAGGTGCTCGCGCAGGGTCGCCCGCAGGAAGTACAGGAACGCCAGCAGCAGCGGGATTCCGCCGGCCCAGAGCAGCCAGGTGTAGCCACTCTCGATCCAGATGTACCCCGTGGCCATGGTGGCGGTGGCGACCCGGGCTGCGGGCCGGACGCCGAGGATGACGTTGCCGTGCGAGAAGAGCACCGGCCAGAAGTAGCTGGTGAGGTTGTGGAGCCGGCCGATCCAGCTGACCGGGAGGCCGCTAACGGAGCTGAAGCCCTGGAGCCGGTGCTCGATCACCGGCTGCAGCGCCCAAGCGGCCGCGATGAACGCCGGCACGAACCCGGCCAGCGGCCGCACGCGCCGGAGCACGAGCGCGATGGTGACGATGCCGAGGAGCATTCCGGTCGCGCCGGAGAATTCCCCGGACGACAGCACGCCCGCCACGAAGAGCATGCCCATCACCAGCAGCGCGGCGCGGTGGCCCCGCCCTCGGGCGAGGAAGCCGACGGCAATCGCGAGGTTGAACGTCAGGAGGTCCGCCACGGCGATGGGGAGGGCGAGAGTCGATCCGCCGCGGTTGTTGAGCAGCGCCTCCGCGCTGCCGTAGGGGGCGAAGTGCCTGGACAGCAGGTAGGGGACGCCAAAGAGCTTCAGCGACTGCAGGATCGCCACGATCGCCACGGCCGAGGCGGAGATCATCGCTACCCAGAGGCAGTTGCGCAGCTGCCGCTCGGTGCCGACGCTGCACCGGGCCACCAGGTAGACGCCGTAGTACTTCCACACCATCAGCGCGTACAGCAGGTCGTCCTGGGCGATCGGCTGGCCGCGGGCCACCATCCACGCCAGCGGCAGCACCGAGCTGGTGAACGCCAGAAGGAGGATGGATCGGTCGATGGCGTCCAGTGCCAGCTTGGGAAGGGAGCCCGCCCCCGCGGCGCGGACGACGCCGCGGGTGACCAGACCCGCGGCGACCAAGACGAGTAGCGCCTCGTTGGGGCGAAGCAGGGGAATGACTAGACCGCGGTCCATCCCCGCGACCAGCGGCGTCACCCCGATCAGGAGGTAGGCGGCGGTGGGCGGATGCACCGCCACGACCGCGACGAGCAGGAGGGCGGCCAGCCCGACGAGGAGCAGGCCAGGAGACACCACCGTGACGGCCGCGCCCACCGCGCACGCCACCCCGAGCAGGGCGATGGTGGCGAGCGCGCGGCGCCAGCCGACCCTGGGCCGCCTCGTGACGGTGCCGCGCAGGGCGACGACTCCCGTCGAGCCGGTTCCCCCGAACGGCGCTCCCTTCCGGCTGGTAGGCAGGTGGATCACCGACGGCCCCCCCGGTTCCTTCGCGATCCGGACGGCAGCCGCCCGCGCAGGATGCCGCTCTTCAGCCACGCCAGCTCCGGGGCGCGCCAGAGCGCCTGCACGCCGAGAAACACCCCGGTCCCGATCAGGGTGGCGGCGAGCATCGCCAGGAGCTGGGACAGCTTGGTCAAGGGCAGCGCGCGGAACGCCAAGGTGGTGAGATAGGCGGGTACGACCATGACCAGCGAGGCCACCAGCGTCCGGGCCAGCGGCGCCACCAGCGGGAACCCAGTCCGGGGCAGCTTGGCGCGAAGGCGCCAGGCGATGTGCGCGGCGCCGACCAGGCTGCCGACTGACAGGGACAGGCCCAGCAGGACCAGCACCGCCGTGCCGCGGCCAGCGAGCCATGCCCCCGCCATCAGAGTGAGGGACACGCCGACTCGCATGGCCATCGAGCGCAGCGGCGAGCGGACGTCGTGCCTGGCGTAGAACGCGTAAGTCCCCAGGACGAACCAGGTCTCCCCCACCACTCCTGGGGCCAGGCTGGCCAGCGACAGCGCCGTGAGCCTCCAGGCGCCCCCCTCGCCGAGTCTGCCGAAGGCCAGCGCGTGCGCCAGCGGAAAGGACAACGCGACGTACGCCGCGGCGATCGGCACGGTCACGAAGGACGCGACCGTGACGCCGCGCAGCAACTCCCCGCGGAACGAGCGGCCGTGCCCGGCATGGTGCAGGCGTGAGAGCTGCGGCAGGAGCGCGCGCGCTGTTGGCCAGGTGACGATGGCGGTTGGCAGGTAGAAGAAGTTGAGCGCGAGCTGGAAGGCCACGAAGCCGCCCTGCACGCGGTTGGCGACCACCATGACCGCGAAGATCTGCAGGGCCGCCAGCCCGGTGAACCCAAGCGTCGGCAGGATCCGCCGGACAATCCTGCGGACCTCCGGATCGCGCCAGCCCGCGCTGGGAACCATGGTCAGCCCTGCAGCCCGGGCGCCTCCCCACTGGCAGGCGGCGTGCAGCCCGACTGCGGCCGTGGTCCCCAGCCCCAGCAGCAGGAGCTGGCCACGCGGCACGTGCGTGATCTCGGTGCCGACGCCGAACAGCACGCCCGCAGTGATCAGGACGGCGATCATGCCGAGGCTCTCCAGGGCGGGAGCGGCCGCCGCCAGCGCGAACCGCCCCCGGGCGTTCATCGCCGCGGCGCCGACGCCGGCGATGACGTACAGGGCGACCTGCGGCACGAACATGACCAGCAGCAGCCAGCCGACGCGGGCCTGCGCGGCGGCGGTGGCGCGGTCCGGCACCCCGGCCGTGAGCAGCCGGATGATCACCGGCCCGGCGGCCCCCAGAACCCCGGAGACCACGCCGGCGATCAGCAGCAGCGACCCGAGAAAGCCGCGCACAAGCCGCTGCGCCCGTGCCCGATCGCCATCGTCCACATAGCGCACCAGCGGCGGCACCAGCAGGGATGCGAACAGGGAGCCGGCCAGGAGTTGGTAGTAGACGAGGTTGGGCAGCGAGTTGATCGACTGGTAGGTGTTGCCGAGGTAGGTCGCTCCGAGCACCGCGCCAACCACGATCGCCCGTAGCAGCCCCGTCAGGCGGCTGACCATCGTCCAGACGGAGCCGGCGAGCGAGTTCCGCATCACCGTGGCGGTGGCCGGGGCGGGAGGCTCCGGCGATGCCGCTGGGCGTCTGACGGCCGGCTCCTGTGGCCGTGCCTTCTGCCTCGTCACGCTCACTGCCATCGCTCGCCGACCTGCTGGTCAACCGGCGCCGCGTGCGCGCAGGACGGCCGGCACTGTCCGGAGGAGCGTCATGAGATCCAGTAGGATGCTGCGGCGCTGGACGTAGTCCACGTCGAGGTCCAGCGCCTGGCGCATGGTCAGCGTGCTGCGGCCGCTGGTCTGCCACAGCCCGGTGATGCCCGGCTTGACCGCGAACCTCAGATGGTGTCGCGGCTCGAACAGCTCCACCTCCCAGGGCAACGCGGGACGGGGTCCTACCAGAGACATCTCCCCGCGCAGCACGTTGATGAGCTGCGGCAGCTCGTCCAGGCTCGCCTTGCGCAGGAACCACCCGATGGGGGTCATGCGGGGATCGGCGATGCCGGTCACCTTGTAGATCGCGCGGGCGGGATCGGCCGGGGCCGTGTCACCGGTGAGCATCCGGGTCACGTAGGCGCGGTGGACGGCGTCGTCACAGCCCTCGTACATGCTGCGGAACTTCAGCATGACGAACGGCTTCCGCAGATGTCCCACCCGGACCTGGCGGAACAGGGCGGGACCAGGGCTGGTGAGCCGTACGGCGATGGCGATCGCCACCATCACCGGCGACAGCAGGGCCAGCGCGAGGCCGGCGAGGACGAGGTCGATGGCCCGCTTGGCGGCGTGGTCGAGCCGCTCGGTCAGCCCGGCGGGGTGGGCGACGCCGATGCGGAGGTCAGTCGTCACCGGAAGCCGCCCACACAGCGTCGTTGACGCAGCTCGATACGTACTCGATTTGGCCGTAGGTGATGTGCGGGAACAGCGGGAGCGAGAGAATCTCCGACGCCGCCAGCTCCACCACCGGCAGGGGGTCGTCTGTAAACGCCTGGTAGGGCCCCTGCCGATGGCAGGGGATGGGGTAGTGGACGCCGGTCTCGATCCCTTGCCGCGCCAGAGCCTCCCGGATGCGATCTCGCTCGGGGACGCGGACCACGTTCTGGTGGTGGGCGCTTGTGGCCCCGTCGTTGAGCGCCACCCTCCGCACGGCAGGGCGGAGCAGGCTGTGGTAGATGGCCATCGCGGCGCGCCGCGCCTGGTTCCAGTGGTCGAGCAGGGGCAGCTTGGCGGACAGCACCGCCGCCTGCAGAGCGTCCAGGCGGCTATTGCGCCCGACCAGTTCGTGGACGTGGCTGGCGCCGGCTCGGCGACCGTGGTTGCCGAGCGACCTGACGCGGTCGGCCAGCATGGCGTCGTTGGTGACGACGGCTCCGGCGTCACCGAAGGCGCCGAGGTTCTTGCCAGGATAGAAGCTGAAGCACCCGGCGATGCCGAACGACCCGGCCTTCTTGCCTCGCCACGTGGCCCCGTGGGCTTGCGCGGCGTCCTCGATGAGCGCCAGGTTGCTGGTGCTGGCGAGGCGCATGATGCCGTCCATCGCCGGCATGTTCCCGTAGAGCGGGACGACGACGACCGCAGCCGTCCGGCGATTGATCGCGGGCTGGACGGTCTCCGGGGTGGCAAGCAGCGTCTCTGGATCGACGTCCACGAATCGTACGGACGCCCCTGCCGCCAGAACGGCCTCCGCGGTCGCGATGAACGAATTGGCCGGTACGATTACCTCGTCTCCCGGGCCGATGCCCAGCGCGCGAAGCGTGAGCTCGATCGCGTCGGTCCCATTGGCGACACCCGCTGCACAGCTGGTTCCGCAATACCGCGCCCACTGCTCCTCGAACTCCTCGACCCGCTGGCCACCTATGAACGAGGAGGTTGTGGTCGTCTCCTGCCAGGCAAGCTCCAGCGTCGACCGGACATCCGTGCTCATGGCGGCCAGATCGATCAGCGGGACTCCTGGTCGGGCGTCCGTCTCGGATGGTTGTGTGAGCCTCATGGGATCGCTGCCAATTTCGGTTCACGGCTATCGGGCCGTGCGATCCGATCGAGTTCCACTGGGCCGCCGGTCTGGAGGGAGCGCTCGGCGCCCTCCAGAGCCCGTGTGACCTCCAACCCGTTGTATCCGTGCGTTTGCGGTTGCCTGCCCGTCAGCACGCAGGAGACGAATTCATGGTCCTGTACGTACAGCGGCTCGTCGAACGCCACGTATGGCGATCTGATGTCGCCGTACCGATAGGACATCGGATAATCCTGTAGATTGGCGCCGTTCCCGGGTGGGATCACTCCCTTGTCGAAAACCCGGATGCGCTCGTTGGAGACGAGGTCATTGTAGACCGCCATCTTCGCGCTGCCGACGACGGTGGTGCGGCGCACCTTGCAGGGGTCCAGCCAGCTGACGTGGATGTTGGCGGTCACGTCCGGATTCGCGTACAGCAATCGCAGGTACGCGACGTCCTCGAGGTGCTGGTAGCCATGCCTGGAGCCCCACGCCTCCACCGAGAAGGGGCTCGACCCCAGGACGTAGTTGTAGATGGAGATGTCATGGGGGGCCAGATCCCAGATGACGTTGACGTCATGCTGGTAGAGGCCCAGGTTGAGCCGTGCGGAATCCATGTAGTAAATGCGGCCCAACTCACCTGACTGAACGAGTTCCCGCAGCTTCCACACGGCCGCGTTGTACTCAAAGGTGTGCCCGACCATCAGCGTGAGGGACCGCGCGGCCGCCTCCTCAATCATTAGGAGGGCCTCTGCCGTGCTCATGGCGAGCGGCTTTTCCACCAGCACACTCTTGCCCGCTGCCATGGCGGTCAGCGCGAGCGCGGCGTGCGTCCTCGGCGGCGTGGCGATGACCAGGGCATCCACCCGATCGAGGGCCTCCTGGAGATTCTGGTACGTCGCCAGGCCTGGCAGCGCCCGCTTCAAATCAAGGAGCCGCTCCTGGCGAGGGTCGATTGCGCTGACCCGCTCGACTTGGGGAATGCCATAGAGGACCCGCGCGTGTTTGGATCCCCAATAGCCGCAGCCGACTACTCCGACCTTCAACGTTGACCCCTCTCAGACCCCCCCGAGTGGCGGCCTGAGTTAGGGTCGGCGGCCCACCACACCGGGCCGCGCAAGACTATGAGAATGGTCGGGTTGCAACATCCAGTAATCGCCGTAGCGAATGTGAGGCATCTGTATGAATGTTACCTTACAAGATGGCTGGGCAAGATTGGCGTAGTTTGCCTGTGCGGCTCTGCTACAATCAGCGCACCCACACCTGCGCAGAGTGTCGTACTGATTTGCTACGGCTTGCGCCGTGCCATCAGCTCGGCGATGGCGACCTCAAACCGTTGCCGTGCGCGTTGACCAGGACCGCTCCCAGTACCTTCGCATTCATCCGGTCGAGCTGCTGGCGCGCCTCCGTCACGTTCGCGCGAGTCGACGAACGGGCGTCCGCCACGAGCAGCACCGCATCGCAGGCTGGCACCACGGTCGCCGCATCGGCGACGGGCAGCAGGGGCGCCGCGTCGACCAAAACGAAGTCGGCATGCGTGCGCAGTTCATGGATAACTCGTGAGACGATTTTTGAATCGAGTAAGTCGACGGGATCGTCCGAATCGGATCCCGCTGGCACGATCGTGAGATTGTCGCCGACGCTCCAGGCAACCTGCAGCGGGCTGGAGATGCGCCCGTGGCCGTTGGCAAGCACGTCGGTGAAGCCGAGCGGCCTGGGGCCGTCGATCCCGAAGATCCCCTCCAGGCCCGGCTGGCGTACGTCCGCCGACAGCAGCACGACCTTCCTGCCGGACTTGGCGAGGGCGAGACCGAGGTTGGCGGTGGTGAAGGACCGGCCCTCCTGGTCCCGAGGGCTGGTGACGAGGATCGCCTTGGCCCCGCAGGCCGTCGCCGCGACGACCAGGTTGGCTCGAACCTGGCGGAAGGCCTCGCTTGCGCTGGAGTTCGGCCGCTCCAGGGTGACCAGTCCCTGCGTGGGTGGCCCGCGGAGCCTCGGCACCGCCGGGACCGCGCCGAGGACCGGGGCGCCGAGCCGGGACTCGAAGTCCTCGGACCCTCGCAGCCGATCGTCCACGTGCTCCCACAGCAGCGCCGCGCCGATCGCCACCATGATGCCCAGGAGCAGGCCGAGGCCCGCGTTCACCAGGAGCCTCGGGCGGGATGGGCTGCTGGGGACCACGGCGTCGGCGATGATCCGCCCAGAGGAGACCTCCTGGCTCGGCGTGAGCTCGGCCAGCTTCTGCTGCCGGGCGCCGATCTCGTTGGTCAGCGATGCCGCCTGGGCGCGCAGCACGTCCTGCTGGTGCGGGCTGGCGCCCTCGGCCTTCTTCTCCACGGCCGCCAGGGAATCGTTGAGCGCGCTGAGCTGGCTCTGCAAGGAGCGCTGCGACGCCAGCACGTCGTCGACCAGCTTCTGGTGCCGGAAGGTGAGGTAGGCCTGGGCGAATGCCTCCGCCCGCTGCTGGGCCATGCTCGGATCGTGCGAGGAGTAGCTGAAGTTGAGGATCTCGGTGTCCACCGGGACGTCGACCGACAGGCCCCGGAGCACCTCCTCGGGCGTGCCAGGCAGGTGCAGTGTGGCCAGCACGATCTTGGCCACCGCGCTCGAGCCGGCCACCAGCTTCTCGGTGGCCATGTTGAGCTTGTCCTGGGGTGTGGCGTCCGAGGACTCCTCCAACAGGACGCTCGCCTTGGCGGTGTAGACCGGAGTCTGGCGGAACGAGAGCAGCAGCGCGGCCCCCAGCGCCGCGCCGATGACGCCGGCGACCAGCCATTTCCGTCTCCAGAAGAGGGCGGCGAAGTCGCGGAGGTCCGCGGGGGCAGCCCCCGTCGCCCGCTCCTGCATCCGACGCTCTCCTCGCGTAGTGACCGCCGACGGATCATCGCGCCCCCGCACCGCGGAAGCAACGCCTGACGGACGTACGCCGCCTACGTCAACTGTTGGTCATGTCCGGTCAAGATGGGCGAACGACCGGCAATCTCGGCGGCTGGCTCAGTTGCCGGGCTGCGGCGGCGCGGCGTGACAGGTCCCGGTCCCCGAGTCGGTGAACGTCTCCCCGCTGACGGGCACGAAGCTCCAGTCGAACGCGCCGTTGCGCAGCGTGAGCCTGAGCACGCCGTGGGTGACGTTGTTCAGCACCTGGCTGGTCGCCAGCCTCCCTCCCGGGGTGTCGAGCCCCGCGCCCCCCGTCCCAACGATGAACTCGCGCACCCCGTAGGTGGTGTCCGCCTTGCCCTGCGAGTTCATCTGTTGGAGCCGCTCGTACCAGTGGGAGTCGCCGTTCATGACCACGTCGACGCCCGCCCCGTAAAGATCGTCCCAGAACGGCTGGTAGGTCGCGTCGCCGCCCGAGTCCGACGACACGAACCGCGGGTTCTGGTAGTAGGCCAGGGTGCACTGCTTGGAGGCGTTGGCCGCCAAGTCGGCCTGCAGCCACTGCTCCTGCGCGCTGCCGGCGGCGCAGAAGTCGGGGCTGTCGCCGCAGAGAGCCGTGTTCAGCGCGATCACGTGCCAGGAGCCGAGGTCATAGCTGTAGTAGCCCTTGGCGGGGTCGCCCGCCGCGCTGCCGAAGTAGTTGTAGTAGCCGGCGCCGGGGGTCGAGGGGCAATCCGTCCCGCCGCTGGTCGCGTAGTCCTTGTCGCCCGGCACGGGCCTGGTGATCCCCTTCTTCACGCCCCAGGTGGGGCCGTAGGACTGGGCGAAGGCGGCCGGCCCCCCGCAGTCGTACTGGTTGTCCCCGAGCGGCAGCACCGCGTCCACGCCGTTCATCAGCTGCGCGGTGGCCTTGGCCCGGCAGTCGGTGTCGGTCCCCTCGCCATCGTTGAAGGCGGGCGACGCCGGGTCGCAGGCGATGTCGCCGGCAGCGGCGACGATCGGGTTGGGGTTCGGCTGGACCTGGATGGCCTGCGCCTGGGCCGGTCCCGTGTTGCCGGCGTTGTCCACCGAGAAGGCCCTGACCGTCTCGGGCGTGGCGGTGGTGAACGGCCCGGTGTAGACGGGGCTGGAGGTCGTCGGCGTCGAGCCGTCAGTGGTGTAGTAGGTCGTCTTGATGCCCGACCCGCCGGGGTCGGTGGCGTTCAGCGAGACGGTCACCGAGCCGTTGTAGGCGGTCGATTGGCAGGACGCGTTGTCGCACAGGATCGCCGTGTTCGGCGGGGACGTGTCCGGCCCGAGCAGCGTCTGGCTGACCGTCTTCACGGTCGTGTTCGCCGGCGCGCCGCCCGGCTGGCCGGCGTTCTTCAGCCAGTCGAGGAACTCGTTCAGCGTGGTGAGCTCGATCGGTCCCCAGTCGTTGATGCAGAAGCTGTAGTTGTCGGGGTCGTAGGTCTGCGAGCAGATCTCGTGGAAGGCGAAGGTGACCCAGCCGCCGCCATGGGTCGAGGCCCCGGTCACTGACGCCTGCAGGTGCGACAGCGTGAGCGGCGGAACGTTCGGCGGGCTCCCGCTGGGTGGGTCGTACACGGTCCGCGTGGCGTAGATGTCCTTGGGCGGGAGCGTCTCGGCATAGACCGGTCCGGCGCCGTCACCGTTGACGTCGATCTGGCCGGCCGCCCTGGCCGTGCTGTAGCCGCAGCCCTGGACGACCTGCTCGGCGGTGGCGTCGTACGCGCCCTCTGGGTAGGCGAAGCTCACCGGGTAGAAGCCGTGGTCGAGGAGGTTCTGCCGATCCTGGCAGACCTCGCGGACCTTCTGGTTGTAGTCGGTCAACGTCTTGATATTGACGTGGTCGACAGTGTGCCCGCCGATCTCGTTACCCCCGTTGTTGACCGCGGTGAGCTGCGACCAGGTCATGTGCTGGGGGTCGACCCCGTTCAGGCCCGACACGTTGTAGAAGGTGCCGACCAGCCCGCGGGGGGCCAGGGCGCGCTTGAAGCCGAGCTGGTACTGGGTCAGCAACCCGTCATCGAAGGTCAGCGAGACCGTCGTGGGCGGCGGCAGGACCTTGATCTGCTGGGTGTTGACCGCCTCCACGTTGCCCGCGATGTCGGTCGAGAAGAACTTCACCGTCACCGTCGCCGCCTGTGAGAGCTGGAACGGCCCGCTGTAGACCGGGCTGGACTGGGTGGGGGTCGACCCGTCGGTGGTGTAGTAGGTCTTGTCGACGCCCCAGCCGCCGCCGTCGCTGGCGGACAGCGTCACCGTGACCGAGCCGGTGTAGCCGGCCGGGTCGCAGGCACCGCCGTTGCAGGCGATGGTGGTGGTCGGCGCGGTGGTGTCCGGCGGCGGGTTCGCCTGGATGAGCTGCGACCTGACCGCCTCGACGTTGCCAGCGTAGTCCCAGGAGCGGAATTTGAGCGTGGTCGGGCTGGTGATGGCCAGCGTCCCCGTGTAGGTCGGGCTGGCCAGGGTCGGATCGGACCCGTCGGTCGTATAGTGGGTACTGGACAGGCTGGACCCGAGGTCGGCCGCGGTGAGCGTCGCGTGGACGACGTTGGGGTAGTTGGCGGTGGAGCAAGGCGCGCCGTCGCAGGAGATGGTGGTGGTCGGCGCCACCGCGTCAGCGGCGATGGCGGCGTCGCGGACCGTCTTGAGGACGGTCCCGGCGGGCGCGCCGCCCGGCTGGCCGGCGTTCCCGACCCAGTCCAGGAAGGCATTGAGATCGGCCAGCTCGATGTAACCGGCGGAGGCCGTGCAGGTGGTGTAGTTGGCGGCGTCCAGGGTCTGTGAGCAGACCTTCTGGATCACGACCTGGTCCCAGCCGCCGTTGTGCGCGGCGGCGCCGTTGACCAGCGCCTGGAGGTTGGCCAAGGTGACTTGACCGCTCGGTGCGTAGGCCCGGGTCGCCAGCCAGTCCTTGGGGGGGAAAGTCTCGGCCCAGGTGGGACCGGCCGGGGACACCGATCCGGCGGTGCGGCCGTTGCCGTAGCCGCAGCCCTTGACGATGCTCTCCGCGGTGGCGTCGAAGGCCCCGAACGGGTAGGCGAAGGTGGCCGCGGCGAGCCCGTGCTGGAGCAGCGCCTGCCGGTCCTTGCAGACCTCGTCGATTTTGGTCTGGGTGTCGGTGGTGGTCTTGAGGTTGATCCCGTGGACCGTCTTGCCGCCGATGTCGTTCCCGGCGGCGGCTAGCGTCGAGAGCTGCGTCCACGACATGAACTTGGCCGTCGAGCCAACGGTGCCGGAGTTGACGTAGAAGGTCGCGGGGACGCCGTGCGGCTGCAAGGCCTGCTGGTATCCCAGGGTGTACTGGCTGATCGGGCCGTTGTCGAAGGTCAGCGACAGGGTCGTCTGCGCGGCGGCCTGGGCGGCCGGCATGGCCACCGACACGCCCGCGACGAGCACGCCGACACAGACGACGATCCGGGCGACCCGGGTCGCCACCCGGCCGGGAACGCGGTGGAATTCGGCCGTGCGCCGCTTGGACGGGCTCAACAGGTGCCTCCCCCAGGAACCAAAAACCATCAAACGGCCCGGGCCCTGCAAGCCCAGACCACGAAGAAGCAATTGAAGGAATCCGCCCTGCACCGACCCGGAGACCGATTCCACCGCGGCAACGCTAGATTGGCCGTCCCCGGGTCAACACCCGCAAATGCTGTATGTCCGGCGTAGCCCGCTCCGATGAGTTGGTCGCAGCTCGCTTGCGTAATGAGCGCAGCAGCGGTACGCCACTCAGGGGTGCAGGCCGAGCAGGTGGGATCGCACGCCGGCGCCGAAGGGGGTCGGCGTCCCGTCGTAGCGCCAGATGAGCGCTGGCTCGTCGGCGCAGTTGCCGGTGAACCAGGCCCATGCCAGGTAGCTCACCCCATGGCGGTCGTTCCAGTCCATCAGCGGGCTGATCAGGCTGTGCCCGCAGTCGTGCTCGCCGATCTCACCCATGACCACCGGCACCTGCAGCGCAAGCGGGGCGATCGTGCGTTCCCAGCATTCCCGCAGGTAGCAGGGTGACCACTCAGGGTTGGCACGGTCCTGGTAGTAGACGTGGATGGAGGCGGCTAGCTGCCTGGCTGGATCATTCGGCTGATACGCCAGCCACCGGTCGACGACGCCTGCGTATTGCGGACCGCCGATCAGGATCGGGTTGGTCGCCCCCGCCGCCCGTACCGCGCTCACCAGCTCCTGCATCCCGGCCGCCGTGAAGCCCACGCCGGGGCAGGTGCCACCGTCGCGCACGCAGGCCCAGGCGGCGGTGGTGTTGCGGTTGTCGTCCGGGTACGGCTCGTTGTACAGGTCAAACAAGACCGCGTGGTTGTGCTTGAACTGCTCGGCGACGCTCCGCCAGTAGGCCGGCGAGTGGTCGCGGTCGGGCATCGGCTGCTGGTCGCTCGCCAGCTTCGTCCCGGGCGCGCTGTGGTGCAGGTCGAGGATCACGTACATGCCGGCGGCGTTGACGCGCCTGACGTAGCCAGCCAGAGCGGCCCGATAGTTGGCACCGCCGTA
>Ga0268241_10000027_pt1 | contig 16478 bp, 15 predicted proteins | sample BulsoiAmnAmmetaG_FD_200248 | JGI IMG/M metagenome (GOLD analysis project Ga0268241, IMG submission 200248) | Bulk soil microbial communities from Mexico - Amatitan (Am) metaG (v2) (version 2) | ecosystem: Environmental > Terrestrial > Soil > Agricultural land | place: Mexico: Amatitan, Jalisco...
CTGCCCCTGCCCCCGCGGCCCACGAACACCGCCATCTCGTCCTCGGGCTGCAGGAGGCCCTCGGCGAGCAGCTTGGCGTCGGCGACCAGCACGTCGGTGAGACGGACGTCCATCAGGCTCCTTTCCCCTTCAGGGCTTGCGCTCCGGCGCTCGGGCCCTCGATTCCCGCCGCGCACCGGAAGGGACCACGCGGCCTCTGCTCCGGCGCTCGAGTGCTCCATCCGCCGCGCCCGGAGGGCCCGCGCGGCCACCGCGCCGGTCCCCGAACCGGGCCGGTTCGCGGCTGCTCGTGCGGTTGCACGATCATAGTGTCATCGACCCGCCAGCGGTCATCGAGGGAGGTCCACAACTGGCCAGACGACCCTCCGGCGACGTCATCTACCGGGTCGCCAAGGAGGAGACGCGCGACGTGCGCCGCTTCCTGGTCCGCGAGTGGCCCGCGGCCGATCGGGAGATCTTCGGCGACGACTGCGACTGGACCAGCCAGCCGGTGGTAGTCGAGGCGCGCGTCGGTGAGGAGCTCGTCGGCGCGGTCCTGGGCGAGGTCGTCGCCGGCATGGCGCGCCTCCACGACCTGCTGGTGGTCGCGGACCATCAGGGCGCAGGCGTCGGCAGCCGCCTGGTGGAGGCGTTCTGCGACCGCGCCGCCGCCCTCGGCGCGGCCCGTTGCTACCTGCGCTGCCCGGCCACCGAGCGCCACCGCCGCTTCTACGAGCGCCTCGGCTTCTCCCAAGTCGCCCGGCTGCCCCGCTACTACCACGATCACGACTTCCTCGAATACCTTCGCGAGCCCCTGGTCCGAGGCTGATCCACGCAGCCTCGGGAGCTGTTCTAGCACCGGGCTCCGGACCGGGCCACCGGAACGCGCCAAGTTGTGGATAACGAGTGCCGCCCGCTCGAAGCCACCGCGAGGCGCGTTGGCCGGACGCCCGGTGGCCGGGACGCTCCGCCGCCCGCCAGCTCAGGGGACCGGCGCTCCGCCACCCGCCAGCTCACGGGCCGGCGCCTCGCCGCACTTCCGCGAGGATCCCGTCGAGGTCGATGCCGTCCTCCGAGTCCACGCGGGCACGGCGGGGCTCGCCCGGCAGCCAGTTGAAACCCCAACGCCATTCGGACCCGGGAGGGTGTCGCTGAAAGAGGAGGTCGATCATCGGCTGCAGCTCCGCTTCGTCGATCTCGACGCGGTGGTGGCCGCGCATCGGCCGATAGACCGGAGGATCGGCGTCGGGCACGCGAGCTCCGCGCCGCCGCAGCGCATCGAGAATCGCCGCTGGCGAGGCACCGAGATGTCGGAACAGCACCCCCACCAAGCTGTGCTCTTCGTAGACCATGGCGAGGAGCCAATGTTCCGGCTCGGGCGGGCGATGACCCCGCGCCAGCGCAAGACCCTGGGCGCGCCCCTCGAGCTTGTACGCGGCCGGGTTCGGCGACAGGCCACGTTCGGGGGAGTAGTGCTGGACGTTCGGCCCCAGGAGCCCCGTCGGGTCCTGCAAGACGTCGACGACCCTGGCATAGGTGACACCCACGTCCGCCAGCGCCTCCGCCGCCACGGACGGTTCCGCCAGCAGGGCGAGCAGGAAGTGCTCCGTCCCGACCCACCCGTGATCGAGCCGGCGGGCGATGCTGGATGCGCTGCCGAACATGATCGGAATCGTACTGCTTCAGGCGGCCTGACCGGACCGCTCGGAAAAGGGGTGAGCCAGTTTCCACAAGCGGTCAGGGCCTACTTGACACTGCTCGAACTGGTGTTCGAGGCTACGGGACATGGTTCTCACTGCAGGTGCGTACCCGACCACTGAAAGTGGTCAACGCGACCAACGACTCGAAGGGCTCGCCCAGCGGGTCCGGCCGGTGACCCTGGCCCGCGAGCAGCTCCTGCCGGTGCCGGGCGCGCTTGAGCCGTTGTTGCCCGACGGCGGTCTCCGCCGAGGCGGCACGGTGGTGGTCGACGGCTCGCTCGCCCTGGCGTTGGCTCTGGTCGCTGGCGCGTCGGCGGCCGGGTCCTGGGTCGTCGCCGTCGGCATGCCCGACCTCGGGGTGGTCGCCGCGGCCGAGGCGGGCATCGTCCTGGACCGCCTCGCGCTCGTTCCCGGGGTCAGCGCCGCGGTGCTGGGGACCGTGGTGGCGGCACTCCTCGACGCGATCGACGTGGTCCTCGTCCGGCCTCCCGCCCGGCTGCCCGCCGCCGTGGCGCGACGCCTCGCCGCCAGAGCACGGGAGCGCCGGTCCGTGCTGCTCCCGGTCGGCGGCTCCTGGCCCATCGCGCCCGACCTGCGCCTGGCCGTCACCGCGAGCCGGTGGGAAGGTCTCGGCCAGGGCTCCGGACGCCTCGAGGCCCGCAAGGTCGAGGTCGTCGCCGCCGGTCGGGGCGCCGCCGTGCTGGAGCGCCGGGCCACGCTCTGGCTCCCCAGCCCCGACGCCGCCGCGGAGGGCGGCAAGCCGCGGCACGACCGGTACGTGCGCGCCGTGGAGGAGGCGACGGACGGCAGGGTCATCCGGCCGTGGAGAGGAAGGGAGGTGGAGACCATGACCGCATCAAGGGGCCGTCTTCTCCAGCCGGTGTAGCCGATGGAGGAGCGACGTCGATGGCCCGTGTGCTGGCGATCTGGTGCCCTGACTGGCCGGTGGTCGCGGCCGGCGCGCCCGCCACCGAGCCGGTGGCCGTGATGGACGGAGGTCGCGTGCTGGCCTGCTCGGCCGCCGCCCGCGCCGAGGGAGTTCGTCCCGGCCAACGCCGCCGCCAGGCGCAGGAGCGTTGTCCTGAGGTCAGGTTGATCCCGTACGACCCGGATCGTGACGCGCGCGCCTTCGAGCCCGTGCTGGTGGCGGTCGAGTCGCTCACCTCTCGCATCGAGGTGCTGCGCCCTGGTGAGTGCGTCTTCCCCGCCCGAGGAGCCGCCAGGTACCACGGGGGTGAGGTGGCCCTGGCCACCACCATCCTCACCGCCGTCGACCAGGTCCTCGGCGCCCTGTGCCGCTCCCAGGTCGGCATCGCCAACGGCCGGTTCCCCGCCACCCTCGCCGCCCGCCATGCCCCGGGCCGTGGTCCGTCCGCGAGCGCCGACGATGCCGTCGGCCCCGGCTGCGGCCTGGCCGATGGGCCCCGAGGTTCCGGCGCCGCCCTGGCCGATGGGCCCCGAGGCTCCAGCTCCGCCCGTACCGATGGCGCCCTCAACCCGGGCTCGGACCCTGCCGATCGGCAGTTCGCCGCGCGCCGTTGGATCGTTCCGACGGAGACGACCCTCGACTTCCTGGCGGGCTTCCCCGTCGCGGTGCTGGAGCGTCCCGAGCTCACGGACCTGCTCATCCGCCTGGGCCTGTCCACCCTCGGCGACCTGGCGGCCCTGCCACGGGCCGCGATGGCCGCCCGGTTCGGGCCGGAGGGCGTGCGGGCGCACCGGCTGGCCAGCGGCCTGGACGAGCATCCGCGCGCGAGCCGCCGTCCAGCGCCGGACCTCGGCGTGGCGACGGAGCTCGACTCGCCCGCCATGCGGGTCGACGTCGTCGCCTTCGCGGCCAAGGCGCTGGCCGACAAGCTCGTCGACCACCTCGAGCGGCTGGGTCTCGCCTGCACGCGCCTGCGGATCGAGGTCGAGACCGAGCACGGGGAGACGCTGGCCAGGGTGTGGCGGCACGAGCCGCCCGCGCGTCCCTCGCGGCGAGGGGCCGCCACCGACCCGCGTGCCGCGCGGGTCGCCTCCATCGCCGAGCGTGTCCGCTGGCAGCTCGACGGCTGGCTGACCGGCTCGGCGGCCACGCGCCCGACGGGCGCGATCACCCGTCTGGCCCTGATCCCCGACGAGGCGATTGCCGCTCGAGGACGCCAGCTCGGCTTCTGGGGCGAGGAAACCGAGGCCGGCCAGCGAGCCGCTCGCGCGCTGGCTCGCGTCCAGGGGTTGCTCGGGCCGGAGGCCGTCCGGCGCGTCAGCCTCCGAGGAGGCCGTGCCCCGGCCGACCGGGTGGTCAGCGTTGCCGAGGGCGAGCTCCCTGGCACCGGCGACCCGTCCGCCAACGGTCGCCCGAACGCCGGCAAGCGTCCAGGAGCCCATGCCCATGGGATCCCGGAGCCCGGCGCGCCCACCGGCGGTTCAGCGACCCGAGGCGTCTCGAAGGCTCGCGTGCGGGCGGCGGCTCGAAGCGACGCGGCGGCTCGACTGGACGTGCCGCTCCGGGAAGGCGCTGGTCTCCCGGAGGATCCGGGAGCCCGCCACATGAAACGTCGAGAGACCCTGGGTGGCGATGGTCGATCGGATGACGCTGGGAGCACCGTTGCGCGCAGGACGCTCCCAGCCGGAAACGGTCCCCGTCGCCGCCGTCCCCGAGGCGATGGGGGAGCCGGACAGCAGGTCGTCCTGTTTCCAGGGGCTCCCGACTCCCCCGGTTCCGCGGACGACCCAGGGAGCTCGCGCGACGCCGCCAACGCCGTCGGTCCAGCGGGTGGACCGGGCCGTCCCCAAGGCTCCAGCGGACCCATCGAGCCCGATTCGGTCGTTGCGCCAGACGGCCCTCCCCGGATGGAGCCTGCCGCGGCGCAGCCACCGAGAGTGTCCCGTCGCGATCCCAAGGTTCCCCCCTGGCCCGGCAGGATCCCGGAGCCGTCGCCGGCGATCGTGCACCACGAGCCGGTGACGGCCGATGTGCGGGACACCGGCGGGGCGGGCGTATCGGTCAACGGTCGAGGGATGCTGAGCGCCGAGCCCAGTTGGCTCCAGGTCGACGGCGATTGGGCGCGAATCGTGGCATGGGCCGGCCCCTGGCCGGTCGACGAGCGCTGGTGGGACCCGAACGCGCGCCGACGCCTCGCCCGTCTCCAGGTCACGACCCAGAAGGACCTCGCCTACCTGCTGAAGCTGACCGACGGCCGTTGGTGGGTCGAGGCCACCTACGACTGAGGTTTCCCGCGTCCGTCCAGCCGTTTCTCGAGGCGCGGATTCTGTCGCAAGCCTCTGGCTACCCCTGTGGATAGCCGTTTGCCTTCGTTTGCCTCCAGATGCATAATCTCGACTGACTCCGATCGACCGACATGCGAGGTGAGGAAAGATGAGTGAGATCGGCATCCGGGTCACGCCGGAGCAGCTCCGACAGGTCGGCGTCCGTCTCAACGGCGCCGCCGGTGACATCGACGGGGCCCTGCGGCAACTCGCCGCCAACGTCGAACCGCTCGGGACGGATTGGGCCGGCGTCGCGCAGGCCCACTTCCTGGAGCTCTGGGGCGAATGGCAGCGAAGCGCGACGGCGCTGCACACCGCCTTGACCGGCATCGCCCAGCTCACCACCCAGGCCGCCACACGCTACGAGTCCACCGAGCACGGCATCGCCACCAGCTTCGCCCACCAGTAGCGACGGGTGGCATTGCCGAGCGGCGGTTCCCGTTCCGATCTGATCGAGTGCACCGCGCCGGCCAGTCTGGTCGAGCGCGCCAAGCCGGCCGCCGCTGAGTCGGGGCTGCCGCGTCGACCACTGGCTGGGACTGCCGTAGAGGTCGTTTCAAGGTCGGGAGGGTGACCGCCGGGCAAGAGGGCCCTTGGCGGAGGGTGAGACTCGGGCCGCACAATGACCGGTGTGGACTCCGATGTTGTCGTCGTCACCCACCTCTTCCCGCCCGAGCGGGCGTCGGTCCTCCAGTTGCTCTCCTCGCTTGATGCCGGGCAGTGGCAGGCACCCACGGTGTGTCCGGGCTGGTCGGTCAAGGATGTCGCGTTGCACCTGCTGGGCGGCGACATCGACCTGCTCTCCCGACGACGCGACGGCCACCCCGCGACCGACGCGCCCACCCGACCGGCTGGATTCCAGGAGCTGGTGGCATCCCTTACTGGCTGGATGTGGCCCGCCAGTACACCGAGCGGTGGACCCACCAGCAGCAGATCCGCTACGCGGTTGGGGTGCCCGGGTTGAAGGAGCCAGCCTTCATGGCGCCGGTGCTGGCCACCTTCGTGCATGCGCTGCCACGCGCCTTCACCGGCGTGCCAGCGGCGGTGGGGACGACAGTGGAGGTCGTGCTCGCCGGGGAGGCAGGTGGTCGCTGGGTGCTGACCCGCAGCCCGCGCGGCTGGGAGCTCGCGGCAGGCACGGCAGCAGCACCGCGCGCACGAGTGGCGCTGGACGCCGAGACGGCGTGGCGGCTGTGGACCAAAGGAATCAGGCCGGACGCGGCCCAGGCCGCCGTCTCGATCTCGGGTGATCGGGCGCTCGGCCTTCCGGTCCTGGACGCCGTTGCCATCATCGGCTGACGGATGGGCTTCACAACCTCTGGAGCTTGCGGCGCAAGAGCAGCGCGCAGGCCAGATGCAGGAAGGCCAGCAGGATGTCAGCGCGGCGCTCGTAATGAACCGTCAGGCGCCGGTCGGCCGGCAGCCAGGCCAGCGACCGCTCCATCTTCCAGCGATGGTGGCCCAGCCGGGTGCTGGATTCCACCCCGCGCCGCGCTCGCACGCTCACGTTGTCGACCGCCGCCCGCGACTATCCACCACACCTGACGTTGTGAAACCGGCGCTTGGCTCCCTTACCGGTGGAAGGCTCGGCGGCGGGGGAGGGTGCGGTGCAGGCGACGGGGCCGCGCGGTGGCGCCGGCGGGCGCGGCTGCGGTGGTGGCCGCCAGGGGAGCGTGCGCGCTCCGGCGGGCCGGGGCGGGGCTGTTCGAGTTCGCGCCGACGGACCAGACGCCGCCGTGGCCGGCGTAGCATTGGAAGCGGACGACGATGCCCTCGGAGGTGTTCCGGACCGCAACGATGTTGGCTGGACCGAGAAGGAGGACGGAGCCGCACTGCTCGCAGTACACCGAGAACATTGGTCTTCTCCGAGTTCACGCCTCGCTCCGCGAGGCTGGGATGGCGGGCCGGGTCGAGTGGCTGGCAGATCGCCCAGACGCTTCTCTCCCAGGGTTCCAGGGCTGGCCTATAAGAACAAATCCAGTTATGATCGATTTCGATCATGACTGCTAATGATTGGGCCTCGATCGAGCTCCGCCACCTGCTCGCGTTGCGGGCGGTCGCACGCACGGGATCGTTCAGTCGCGCGGCGGAGGAACTGGGCTACACGCAGTCGGCGATCAGCCAGCAGATCGCCATGCTGGAACGGTTCGTCGGGCTCCCGCTGTTCGAGCGGCGAGGCGGGCGCCGGCAGGTGATCCTCAGCGAAGCGGGCAAGCTGCTGCTCCGCCACGCCGGCGCGGTGATCGACCGCTTCCAGTCGGCCAAGGCCGACCTCGCGGCCTTCGCGGAAGGCGCCAAGGGAACGCTGCGCATCGGCGCGTACGAGAGCGTCAGCGCACGGATCCTGCCGGCGATCCTCGGGGTGTTCGCGGCCAAGTGGCCAAAGGTCGATATCGACCTCAGGGACTCGTCGGATGACGAGCTGCTCCCCCTGCTCGAGGGCGGCGAGCTCGACCTCGCGTTCGTGATGGACACCGAGGCGCTGAGCGACGGGTTCAAGACGACGGAGTTGCTGCAGGATCCCTACGTCGTGCTGCTTCCAGCCGGCTCGCCACTGGCGGAGCAGGACACCGTCCCGCTCGAGGACCTCGCCGAAAGCCGCTTCGTCGCGCAGAGCACGATGACCTGTCAGCTGTATCTCGAGACGTCGCTGCGGCGGGTCGGCTTCGAGCCCGACATCGCGCTGCGGTCGAGCGACAACGCCACGGTTCAGGGCCTGGTCGCCGCCGGCCTCGGTGTGGCGATCGTCCCGCTGCTCACGGTGGACGAGAACGATCCAAAGGTGGCCGTCCGGCAGTTCGACCCGCCGATCCCGCCGCGGACGATCGTCATCGCCAACCACCCGGACCGCTACCTGTCGCCGGCGGCCGAGGCGTTCCTCGACACCGCCCGCCAGGTCGGCGCCGAACTGGGCGGCTGGCGCTAGCGCCGCCGAGCTGTGGCGCGGGATCGCGGCGCCGGCGCGGATGACAGTGATCGATGCCGGATCACGGCCGGAACTTGCGCCGCATGGGTGCGCAATTCGGGTCCACAACGGCACCACGCAGGCCTTCGGCATTCCGTAGTTCTGCGGACGAATTTGGCGCGATAGTCGCGAAGTGCGCGGGGAAATCTTCAATTTATGGGCTGGTTGCGTGTTCGGCCTGAGATAGGGACGGAATGCGCTGTTGCCTGCGTCGAACACATGTTCGACCATGTGCGCCATGAGTTGGCGGAATCCTCCAATTCCTTGGGCGGAATTCGCCCGGCTGGCAAATGGCAGCAGCTTGCGGTCGCGGACCCCGACCATCGCCACCGAGGTCGGCCGGGCTCGGCAATCCAAGCGGACCCCCGAGCATCAGCCCGAACCGGCGCCCGAGCGCCAACCCGAACGGGCCCCCGGGCGGCGGCGGCCGGTGGCTCGGAGGGTCTCGCGGGCGCTGGCGTTTCCCTATGCCGAGCTGCACTGCCACTCGAACGCGAGCTTCCTGGACGGCGCCTCGCCTCCTGAGGAGCTGGTCGAGGAGGCGGTCCGCCTCGGCTTGGAGGCGCTCGCGCTCACCGACCGGGACGGCATGTACGGGGTGGTCCGCTTCGCGGAGGCGGCCAAGGCGCTCGGCATGCGCACGGTGTTCGGCGCCGAGCTCACCCTTGGCCTCGAGAGCGCCCGCCCGACCATGCTCGACCCGGACCCCTCTGGAGACCACCTGCTGGTGCTCGTCCGCGATCCGGAGGGCTACGCCCGCCTCTGTCGGGCCATCTCGACGGCGCAGCTGGCCGGGTCCAAGGGGGCGCCGCGCTCGAACCTGGAGCTGCTGGCCGGCTTGCACGGCGGCCACTGGCTGGTCCTCACCGGCTGCCGCAAGGGGGCGGTGCCCCGCGCGTTGGTCGAGCGCGGGCCAACGGCGGCCGCGTATCAGCTCGACCTCCTGATCGAGACGTTCGGCCGCGAGAACGTGCTGGTCGAGATCTGGGACCACGGCGACCCGCTGGACTCGACGCGCAACGACGCCCTGGTCCGGATCGCGGCCGGGCGCGGGATCGACGCGATGGCCACCAACAACGTCCACTACGCCGTCCCGCGCCGCCGGCGGCTGGCCACGGCGCTGGCCGCGGTCCGCGCCCGCCGCTCGCTCCACGAGCTGGACGGCTGGCTGCCCGCCTCGGCCAGCGCGCACCTGCGCTCGGGATTCGAGCAGGCCAGCCGCCTGGCCCGCTATCCAGGGACGGTGGAGCGGGCGGCCGTGCTCGGCCGTGAGCTGGCCTTCGACCTCCAGCTGATCGCCCCGAAGCTGCCGGACTTTCCGGTCCCCACAGGCCACACCGAGATGAGCTGGCTGCGGCATCTCGCCGAGCAGGGAGCGATCCGCCGGTACGGCCCGCGCGGCGCGAAGCGGGTGGAGGGCGCCTGGCGGCAGATCGACTACGAGCTCGACATGATCGAGGACCTCGGCTACGCGGGCTACTTCCTGATCGTCTGGGACATCGTGCGGTTCTGCGAGCGCGCCGACATCTACTGCCAGGGCCGTGGCTCAGCGGCCAACTCGGCCGTCTGCTACGCCATCGGCATCACCAAGGCCGACGCCGTCTCGCTCGGCCTGCTGTTCGAACGATTCCTCTCGCCGGAGCGCGACGGGCCGCCCGACATCGACCTCGACATCGAGGCGGGCCGGCGCGAAGAGGCGATTCAGTACGTCTACCAGCGCTACGGCAGGGACCGCGCGGCGCAGGTCGCCAACGTGATCACCTACCAGCCGCGCTCCGCCGTGCGCGACATGGGCCGGGCGCTCGGCTACGACCCCGGCCAGCTCGACGCCTGGGCCAAGCAGATCGAGATCTGGGGCCCGGGCGGCGGCAGGGACGACGTCCACGAGTCTCCTGGGGACCGGCCCGGGCCCAAGGTCGGCCCGCCGGCCGGGCGGCTCGGCGAGGCCGACGACCACGACGTGCCCGCCGCCGTCATGGAGCTCGCCGCCGAGGTCCAGGGATTCCCGCGGCACCTCGGCATCCACTCGGGCGGGATGGTCATCTGCGACCGGCCGGTGCTGGAGGTCTGCCCGGTCGAGTGGGCGACCATGAAGGACCGCAGCGTGTTGCAGTGGGACAAGGACGACTGCGCGGCGATCGGGCTGGTGAAGTTCGACCTGCTCGGGCTCGGCATGCTCTCGGCGCTGCACGCGGCGGTCGACCTGATCCGCGAGCATCAGGGCGTGGAGATCGACCTGGCCGAGCTGCCGCAGGAGCCGGCCGTCTACGAGATGCTCCAGGCGGCCGATTCGGTCGGCGTCTTCCAGGTCGAGAGCCGCGCGCAGATGGCCACCCTGCCGCGTCTGCGGCCGCGGACGTTCTACGACCTCGTGGTCGAGGTGGCGCTGATCCGGCCCGGCCCGATCCAGGGCGGCTCGGTGCACCCGTACATCCGCCGTCGCAACGGCTCGGAGAGGGTGACCTACCTGCACCCGCTGCTGGAGCGGTCGCTCTCCAAGACGTTGGGGGTGCCGCTGTTCCAGGAGCAGCTCATGCAGATGGCGGTCGACGTGGCCGGCTTCACCGCCGCCGAGGCCGACCAACTCCGCCAGGCGATGAGCGCCAAGCGCTCGGCCGAGCGGATGGAGCGGCTGCGCGAGCGCCTCTACCAGGGGATGGCGGAGCGCGGCGTGACCGGCGAGGTCGCCAACCAGCTCTATGAGCAGCTCGCCGCCTTCGCCAACTTCGGGTTCCCCGAGAGCCACGCCGTCTCATTCGCCTACCTGGTCTATTCGAGCGCGTGGCTGAAGCTCCACTACCCGGAGGCGTTCCTGGCCGCGTTGCTGAACTCGCAGCCGATGGGGTTCTACGCGCCGCGGACGCTGGTCGCCGACGCCCGCCGCCACAGCGTGGTCGTCCGCGGCCCCGACCTCCACGCAAGCGACGCCCTCGCCACCCTCGAACCACTCGACGGTCCGGAGGAGGAAGGGAAGGGCCCGACGGAGGAGCAGGGGGAAGGGTCTCTTGGCCCAGGGAAGGACCCGGCGGAGCGGCGGGAAGGGACTCGCAGCCCAAGGAAGGGCTCGGCGCGTGAGCGGCGGGAGGAGGTTCCCGGCCCCGGTGCCGCGGCTTCGGCGAAACCGGCTCCGGTGGCGGTGCGGGTGGGGTTGTCGTCGGTGCGGGGGATCGGGGACGAGCTGGCGGAGCGGATCGCGGCGGGGCGGCCGTACGACTCGATGGCGGACCTGGTCCACCGGATCGGGTTGAGTGAGGCGCAGGTCGAGGCGCTGGCGACGGCGGGAGCGTTCGGCTGCTTCGGGCTGGAGCGCCGCGAGGCGCTCTGGGCGGCCGGGGCGGTGGCGCAGGCGCGGGCGGACCGGCTGCCGGGAGCGGTGGTCGGCGCCGAGGCGCCCCGGCTTCCCGGCATGAGCCCGGTCGAGCTCAGCGCCGCCGACCTGTGGGCGACCGGCCTGTCGGCCACCGGCCACCCCGTCGAGTTCCTCCGCGAGCGGCTCGACGCGCTCGGCGCGGTGTCGTCCGACGGGCTGGCCGCGGTCGAGCCGGGCGCGCGGGTGCTGGTCGGCGGGATCGTGACCCACCGCCAGCGTCCGGCCACCGCCGGCGGCACGACCTTCCTGAGCCTCGAGGACGAGACCGGCATCGTCAACGTGATCTGCTCGCCCGGCGTGTGGGCCCGCTACCGCCGCGCGGCCAGGACCTCGGTCGCCCTGCTGGCCCGCGGCCGCCTCGAACGGGCCGAGGGCGTCACCAACGTGATCGCCGAGCAGCTCCACCAGTTCAGGACCGACTTCGTCATCCGCTCACGCGACTTCCACTGAACGCCGGCCGGTGAAGGCCGGTGGGAACGAGGCGGCCCGGCGCGCCCCGCGCCGACCGCCGGGCCGGCGCGCTAACCCGGCGGCGTGGGGCGGTGGAGGAGGTGGCACAGGGCGGGTTCCAGCTCGGGGTGCTGGAAGGTGTAGCCGCTCGCCTCGGTGGCGGCGGGGTGGACGCGGTCGCTGGAGAGCAGCAGCTCGTCGGCGAGCCGACCGACCAGCAGCCGGGGCGCGAAGCCCGGCACGGGCACCAGCGCCGGGCGGCCGAGGACCCGGGCGAGGGTGGCGGTGTACTCGGCGTTGGTCACCGGGTTCGGGGCGGTGGCGTTCAGCGGACCGCTGGCGGCGCCGCTGACCACGGCGTGACGGTAGATGCCGACCACGTCGTCCAGCGTCACCCAGCTCCACCACTGCCGGCCCGAGCCGAGCCGGCCGCCGAGCCCGAGCCTGAACAGCGGCGCCTGCAACTGGAGCGCGCCGCCGCGCGGCGTCTGGACGAAGCCGGTGCGGACGTGGACCGTGCGGATCCCGGCGGCCCGCGCCGGATCGGCGGCCGCCTCCCACGCTCGGCAGACCTCGGACATGAACAGCCCCTCGCCCCCTGGGCTGGTCTCGGTCAGCAGCTCGTCGCCACGGTCGCCGTAATAGTGGATCCCCGAGGCGGTCACCAGCACCCGCGGGCCGTCCGGCAGGCCCGCCATGGTGTCAGCGAGCAGCCGGGTCCCCCGCACGCGGCTGGCCAGGATCTCCCGCTTGACCTTGGCGGTCCAGCGCAGGCTGGCGATGGGCCTGCCGGCCAGGTGCACCACCGCGTCGGCCTTGGCCAGCGCCTCCGCGTCGATGGTGCCGCCCGCCGGGTCCCAGCGGGCGGCACCCGGTCCGGGACTCGGCGAGCGGGTGAGACGGAGCACCTCATGACCGTCGCCGGCCAGGCTGGAGACCAGCGCCGACCCGATCATGCCGGTGGAACCGGTGACCGCTACCAGCATCCTGGGACTCTACTCAAGAACCCTCCTTGCGGGCGGGTGTCTGGCCGCCCGTGCCGGAAGTGTTGCCCTTGGCCGTCCCGTTGGTCTCGACGCTGCCGTTGCCCTTGCCGCCGAGGATGCCGCGCGCGAGCTGGAGCCCGGCCACGCCCTGGCTCAACGCCTGGGCGAGCGCCTCGGACAGCCCCTGCGCCCCGTTGAGGACGATCATCTGGTCGACCGCGCCGAACGGCTTGGCCGCGGCCTCCACGATCGCCGGCCAGTTCTCGGCGAGCTGCTGGCCGATGACCGCGTCCTGGTTCTGGGCGAGCGCGTCGGCGCGCGCCTTGATGGCGTCCGCCTCGGCCAGGCCGCGCGCCCGCGCGGCGTCGGCCTCGGCGCGACCCTTGGCCGCGGTCGCGGCGGCCTCGCCCTCGCCGACCTGCTTGGCGGCCTCGGCGTTGGCGGATGCCTCGAGGCGGACCCGCTCGGCCCCGGCCTGCGCCTCGAGCCGGACCCGCTGCGAGTTGGCGGCGGCCTGGAGCTCGACCTCCTGCCGCTCGGCCTCGGCGCCGGCGATGCGGGCGTCGCGCTCGGCCTTGGCCAGCGTGGTCCGCTCGTAGGCCTTGGCGTCGGCCGGCTTGCGGACGGTCGCCTGGAGCCGCTGCTCCTCGCGGTGGGCCTCCAACTCGGCGACCCTGGTCTCCTGGACGACCACCTCCTGGCGGGCGCTGGCGTCCGCGAGCGGTCCGGACTGCTTGGCCTCGGCGGCGGCCCGGTCGACCTGCGCCTGGTAGCCGGCCTGCTTGATCTGGCTGTCGCGGCGGGCCTCGGCCTTGAGCGCCTCGGCCTGCTGCTCGGCCTGGGTCGCCTCGCGGTCGGCGTGCGCCTGCGCGATGCGCGCCTCGCGCGAGACGGCCGCCGCGTGGGGCAGCGCCAGGTTCTTGATGTAGCCGGTGGGGTCGTGGATCTCCTGGATCTGGAGGGAGTCCACGATCAGGCCGAGCTTCTCCATCTCGGTCCCTGAGGACTCGCGGGTGAGCGAGGTGAGCTTCTCGCGGTCGCGGATCATCTCCTCGACGGTCATGTTGCCGACGATCGCCCGCAGGTGCCCGGCGAACACGTTGTGGACCCGGGCGTCCATCTGGTTCTGCTGGTCGAGGAAGCGGCGGGCGGCGTTGGCGATCGAGACGTAGTCGTCGCCGACCTTGAAGATCACCACGCCCTGGATCGCCAGCGGGATGCCCTGGGTGCTCACGCAGTCGATGGCGAGCTGGGCCTCGCGCAGGTCGAGCGAGAGGCGGCGCACGGTCTGGATGCCGGGCAGGACCAGCGTGCCCTTGCCGGTGACGATCTTGAAGCCGAGGCTCTCGCCGACGCCCTCGACCTCGGCGTGCTGCCGCAACCCCGAGATGACCAGCGCCTCGTTCGGCTCGGCCACACGCCACATCAGACGGAACAGGACGAACAGCAGCAGGAGAACGACCAGCGCGCCCCCGGCGATGATGATGGGGTCCATGACGAGACCAGCCTCCAAGCCCCTAGATCGGGCTCACGACAACGGTCCGCGGGGGGAAGTACTCGACGACCACGACGCGCCGTCCGGGCTCGATGGTGTCCTCGCTGTCGGCGGAGTAGGCGTGGAACGCCTCGCTGCCGCCGCGGATCGCGACCATGACCTCACCGATCCGGCCGGGTGCGATGGTGCCGGTGACCCGCCCAACCCGTCCGACCATCTGGTCTGCGGACAACCGGTCCTCGTCTCCCCCGCGTCTGATGGATGCTTCGCGCGCGCAGCCACATGATGAACCATCCTCGAGCCGAGATCTTCTTCAATGGCCCAAGTTGTGGACAATCGTCAGGCGAATGACAACGCGACAGAGCGACGATCGGCACGAAGACCCCTGGGACCCCGTTCGGTACGAGCGATTCGCGGCCGAGCGCAACGCCCCCTATTTCGACCTGCTCGCGCTCGTCCGGCCGATCCCCGGCGGACGTGCCGTCGACCTCGGCTGCGGCACCGGCGCGCTGACCGTCGAGCTGCACCGGCGGACCCGCGCCGCCGAGACGCTCGGGCTCGACAGCTCCGCCGCCATGCTGGAGCGGGCCGGTGCGCTCGCCGGGGGCGGGCTGCGCTTCGCCCAGGGCGACATCGCCGAGTTCGGCGCGGGGGAGACCGGCGGGCGCTGGGACCTGATCTTCTCCAACGCGGCACTCCAGTGGGTGCCGGACCATCCGCGGCTGCTGGAGCGCCTCAGCGCCCGCCTGAGCGCCGGAGGCCAGCTGGCGGTGCAGGTCCCGGGCAACCACGACCACGTCTCGCACCTGGTCGCCGCGGAGCTGGCCGCGGAGGAGCCGTTCCGCGCCGCGATGGATGGCTACCAGCGGATCAGCCCGGTTCAGGCGCCGGAGCGCTATGCGGAGCTGCTGGAGCGGCTGGGCTTCGTCGAGCAGCACGTGCGGCTGCAGATCTACCCGCACCACCTCGCCGGGCCGGAGCAGGTGATCGAGTGGAGCCGCGGGACGCTGCTGACCGACTACCAGCGCCGCATGCCGCCGGAGCTGTTCGAACGGTTCCTGGCCGCCTACAGCCGCCGCCTGCTGCCCCGGCTCGACCAGCGCAGGCCGTACTTCTATCCGTTCAAGCGGATCCTTCTATGGGCCTGCGGCCCGGCGAATCGGGCAGCTCCTTGGTCCTGATGTCGACCCCGCCCATGAACGCGACGCCGCGCACCCGCAGCACCGGCGAGTCCGGCCCAAGCAGGTCGTTGCGCGCGCGGTTGTCCCAGCCGCCCATGAAGCCGAAGCCACTGGACTCGACGCGGATTCCCGGCGGCACGATGATCTCGATCCCGCCCATGATCGCCACCGCGGTGATGGTGGTGACCTGCGCGCTCAGGATCGCGCCGCGCAGGTCGAGCTGCACGCCGCCCATCAGCGCGAACGCGGTCGAGTCGGGCGGCACCCGCCACGGGCCCTTGCGGTCGACGCCGCTCATGATCGCGATCGAGAGCCGGTTGCCGCCCGGTCCGGGCCGCACCACCGGCACCCCGGTGTGGGGGTGGTACGCCTGCGCCCCCTGGTGGTAGCTGGTCGGCAGGTCGTCGAACAGCCGCTCGAGCTGGCCGATGGTCCTGGCCTGCAGCGCGCTGCTGGAGCGCTCGTCGAATTCCTCCTGGTCGAGGCGGCCCTCGACGTAGGCGGCGCGCAGCCGGTCGATCGCCTGGTTGCGCTCGGCGTCCGAGGCGCGCGGGGTGGTGTCCGGCGCCGGCGCGCGCGGCGCCCGCTCGGCCGGGGGCTGCGCGGCCGGCTCTCTGGGCTGCTCGGCGGGAGGGTTGCCCTCTGGCGGCATCTGGTCGGCTCCTCAAGGTCGCTGGCTCCGGCCATTCTGGCGAAGACCGCCGGAGCTGCAAACCTCGGTGCCTCGTCAGTACCGCTGGTCGTGCGGGCAGTAGGTGGTGCCGCGGCCACCGAGCCAGATCTTCTTCAGGGGTCTGCCGCAGCGCGGGCAGGGCTGTCCGGCCTGGCCGTAGGCGATCAGGAAGGTGGCGTTGCGCCCGCTCTCGCCGTTCACCATGCGGTAGTCGCGGAAGGTGGTGCCCTCGCGGTCGATCGCCTGCGTGAGGACCTGGCGGATGGCCGCGTGCAGGGCCAGCGCCCGGTTGCGGCCGACGCGCCGGGAGGCCGGGTGGATGCGCGCCAGCCAGAGCGCCTCGTCGGCGTAGATGTTGCCGACGCCCGCCACCGGCCGCTGGCTGAGCAGGTAGGGCTTGATCGGGGCGCGGGTCAGCGCCAGCCTG
>Ga0268241_10000028_pt1 | contig 16478 bp, 14 predicted proteins | sample BulsoiAmnAmmetaG_FD_200248 | JGI IMG/M metagenome (GOLD analysis project Ga0268241, IMG submission 200248) | Bulk soil microbial communities from Mexico - Amatitan (Am) metaG (v2) (version 2) | ecosystem: Environmental > Terrestrial > Soil > Agricultural land | place: Mexico: Amatitan, Jalisco...
CGGTCCTCCCGCGAGCGGGCTGGCTTGCGGCGGCGGCCGCGTTGCTGGGCTGGCTGATCGGGGAGGGCGAGCCGGGCACAGCGCTCGTGATCGCTCCCGCGCTCGCTGCCGTGCCGCTCCTGCTCCCGCGCTCGCCATTGGTCTGGTCGGCGCCGGTGCTGGCGCCGCTCCTCGGCTTGATCGGGCTGGCGCCCGCCTTCGCAGCGCTCGCGGGATTCGGCGGACGCCTCCGGCGTCGCGCGGCGCTCGCTGTCGCCGGTGTGATCTGGCTTGTCGCCGCGGAGGCGCTCACCGGAAGGTCGCTCCTCTACGGGCCCGCCGACGGGACGCAGCCGCGCTCGGACTGGGCGGGGTCGCTCACGAAGTCGGCCGAGCACGCGGTCTGGCCGGCGATCAGCTCGCCCGCCCTGCTGTCCGCGCTCGCCTTCGGTCTCCTCGCGGCGCTCGTGCCGCTCGCGGTGCGCGCGCGGAACCTCACGGCCGACATCGTGCTGGGCCTGCTGTGGTCCGCCGGGCTGGTCGCAGCACTGCGCGCGCTCGACGACGTGATGGACCCGCACATGCGCCTCGGATCGGCGCGTGGCGCCGTGGCTGGCGCGCTCACGGGGGCGGTCGCGGCAATCGCTCTGAGCCGGGTTCGGAGGGATCGCAGCGGGCCTGACTCACACGAGTCTTCCCTAGGATGGCCTTCGGAATGAGCGTGCTCCGCAACCTCGAGCAGAAGATCGAGGCGATGGTCGAGGGCGCCTTCAGCCGCGCGTTCAAGTCGCGCGTGCAGCCCGTCGAGCTCGCCCGCAAGCTTGCGAAGGAGATGGAGGAGAACCAGACGGTCTCCATCTCCCGCGTGTACGTGCCCAACGAGTACTGCGTGTTCCTGTCGCCGGACGACCGTGAGCAGTTCTCGGGCTACGAGGACGCGCTGCGCAAAGAGCTCTCTGACTACCTGCTCGAGCATGCGCGCAACGAGAACTTCGCGCTCGTGACGAGGCCGACTGTCGATTTCCGCACCGACGAGCGTCTGAGCCTGGGCGAGTTCGGAATCCAGGCGCAGCTCGTGCGCGCGCCCGAGGACGAGGCGGGCGAGCCGGAGGCCGGCGACTTCGGGCACACGATGGTCTACTCGCCCGATCGCGAGGCGCGCAAGCTCGTCCCGCCTGGCGGAACCGGCCGGGCGATGCTCGTCGGCGCAGGACGGCGCACCGTGCTCAGCGGCGAGCGCGTGGTGATGGGCCGCAGCCGCGACTCCGACATCGTGCTCGACGATCCGAACGTATCACGTCAGCACGCCGAGCTGCGCAACAGGGGCGAAGGCTGGGTCGTGCGCGACCTCGGCTCTACCAATGGCATAAAGGTGAACGGCAGGCGGGTAGAGCAGGCTAGTCTGCAGCCGGGCGACGAGATCACGCTCGGCCTTTCGCGCCTCACCTTCGAGCAGGAGTAATCCGTGACCGACCCCGTGGCCGTCGCGCTCAAGTTCGGCTTTCTCATCGTGCTGTACCTCTTCCTCCTGTGGGTGGCCCGGAGCTCGATGCGTGACCTCTCGCGGCACGAGGACGCGAGCATGGTGATGGAGGGCGCTCCGCGCAACGCCGCCGCGCGCAGCGCGGAACGGCAGCGCCCGGCGGGCCCGGACCTGCGCGCCGGCGTGCGGCCGAGGCTCGAGGTGGTGGCGGCGATGGGCCACGACCCCGGCGCGCGCTTCGACATTTCGCAGGGGGCAACGCTCGGTCGCTCGAACGCGTCGGACATCGAGGTGAACGACCCGTTCGCCTCGTCCGCGCACGCGAGGATCTTCCCGCGGGGCCAGTTCATGTACATAGAGGACATGGGGTCCACGAACGGGACCTACCTCAACGGCCGCCAGCTCCGGCGGCCGGAGCAGCTGAAGGTCGCGGACACCGTCCGCATCGGCGACACCGAGTACCGCTATCAGGAGTAGCCCGTTGGGCCTGCGGATAGTCGAGGAAGCCGCGCTCACCGACGTGGGGCGCCAGAGAAACGCGAACGAGGACGCCTACTACGAGTCGTCGCCGGTGTTCGCCGTGGCCGACGGCATGGGCGGAGCCCGCGCCGGCGAGGTTGCGGCGCGGATCGCCGTCGAGGAGTTCGATCAGGTCGCGGACGAGACCGCAAGCCCCGAGGAGCTACTGGCCGGCATCGCGCGCTCGGCCAACAAGCGCATCTACGAGCTCGCGCAGCGCGACGAGACGCACGCCGGCATGGGCACCACGTTCATCGCGGCAATGGTCTCTGGCAACGAGGTGGCGGTCGGGCACGTGGGAGACAGCCGCGCCTACCGCTTCCGTGACGAGGAGCTCGAGCGGCTGACGCAGGATCACTCGCTCGTGGAGGAGCTGCGGCGACAAGGCAAGCTCACCGAGGCGCAGGCGGAGGCTCACCCGCAGCGCTCGATCATCACGCGCGCGCTCGGCCCCGAGCCGGACGTGGATGTCGACACCTTCAGCTTCCCGGCGCGCGACGGTGACGTCTACATGCTCTGCTCCGATGGGCTCACCGGCATGGTGTCGGAGGAGCGGATCGCCCAGATCCTGCGCGTCCGTTCGTCGCTGCGTCAGGCCGCCGAGGAGCTCGTGTCCGAGGCGAACGCGCGCGGGGGACGCGACAACATCACGGTCGTTCTCTTCAAGCTCGGCGGCGACGAGGAGCGCGACCAGGACTCCGACACGTTGTCGGGTCAGGAGACCTCGGTGGCGCTCGGCGACGGCGCGCCGGCGGCCGACCCGGCGCATGAGACGATGGCGATGCCAGCCGCTGAGGCGAACGCGGCGCGCGCGGCCGTCGCAGAGCGTGAGGCACCGCCTCCGGAGGCGCCCGCGGCCGAGCCGCCACCCGCGCGGCCGGCGCGAAGGGGCAAGCGCTGGCTGAAGGCCGCCGTCGGTGTGCTCGTGGTCGCTGCCGTGCTCGCCGGGCTCTGGATAGGCAGCCGCCAGTTCTGGTTCGTGGGCACCGACAACCAGGGGGCGATCACCCTCTTCAGAGGCCTGCCGTACGAGCTTCCACTGGGCGTCAAGCTCTACACGGAGGAGTACCAGAGCAGCGTCCCGGCGCTCTCGTTGCCGAAGCTTCAGCGGCAGCGCATCCTCGACCACCAGCTACGCGGCCGCTCGGACGCGGTCGACCTCGTCCGCTCGCTCGAGCAGACGCACGCCTCCTGATGTCCGCGCGAACTCGCGAGTTCTTCGGCCTCATCCCGGTCGCGCTCATGGTCACAGCCGGCTTCACGGCCGTGCTGATCACGCGCTCGTCGCAGATCAGCACCGCGACGCTCACCTACGGCGCGGTGTTCCTCGGGCTGTGCGTGTTCGCGCACTTCTTCGTGCGCGCGCGGCTGCCCGACGCCGACCCCTACATGTTCCCGCTCGCCGCCCTGCTCGCCGGCTTCGGGCTGGTAATGATCTATCGGATCAACCCGGACCTCGCCCGCAAGCAGGCGCAGTGGTTCGTGTTCGGGCTGATCGTGTTCTGCGCGACGATCGTGTTCCTGCGGGACCACCGTACGCTCGAGCGCTACCGCTACACGATCGCGGCGGTGAGCATCGCGCTGCTGCTGGCGCCGCGGCTGCCGGGGATCGGCGGCGCGACGAACGGCGCCTACCTATCCGTGAGCTTCGGCGCGTTCCAGTTCCAGCCGGCCGAGTTCGCGAAGATCGGCGTGATCATCTTCCTCGCGAGTTACCTGCGCGACACGCGCGACGTGCTCGTGCGCGGGCGCTTCCCGCACCTCAGTCTCAAGCACTTCGGGCCGCTCCTGATCATCTGGGGTGCGGCCATGCTGATGCTGATCTTCATCCGCGATCTGGGCAGCTCGCTGATGTTCTTCGGCGCCTTCCTCGCGCTGCTCTACGTCGCCACCTCGCGGCTGTCGTTCGTGGCCGGCGGGCTGGGACTGTTCGCGCTTGGGGCGTGGTTCCTGGGCAGCCACATCCAGCACGTCCAGGACCGCGTGACGGTCTGGAAGGACCCGTTCAAGCCCGGGCTCGTCGAGCACGAGGGCTACCAGATCGCCCAGGGCTTGTTCGCCCAGGCCGACGGCGGGCTGTTCGGCAAAGGCTTCGGCCAGGCGCTGCTGCAGTCGCCGTACGGCGGCACGCTGCTGCCGGCGCCGCACACGGACCTCATCTACGCGGTGATCACGGATGAGCTCGGCCTGTTCGGCGCTGTCGGCCTGCTGGTCGTGTACCTGCTGTTCATCGACCGCGGCTTCAAGACCGCGCTCGTCGCCGGCGATGCCTTCTCGAAGCTGCTCGCGACGGGGCTCACCGCAGTCGTCGCGATCCAGGTGTTCGTGATCGTGGGTGGCGTGACCAAGGTAATCCCGCTCACCGGCGTCACGCTGCCGCTCGTGTCCTACGGCGGCAGCTCCATCGTCGCGAACCTGCTGCTGCTCGCCCTCCTCCTGATCGTGTCCGACCACGCGCGGCGCGAGCCGCACGCTGCCGGGGGTGTGGTGCGGTGAACAGGCAGATCACCCAGGTGTTCGGGCTGATGCTGATCCTCTTTGCGGTGCTCGTGGGCGCGAGCTCGTGGTGGACGGTGTTCGGCGCCGACGGCCTCAAGGACAACAGCGCGAACCGGCGCGACCTGCTCCAAGAGCAGCGCATCCCGCGCGGGTTGATCCTCACCGACAACGGCGACACTGCGGCACGCAGCACGCGCCTCGGCAGCGGCAACTCGCTGCGCTACGTGCGCACCTATCCCACCGGCAACCTGTTCTCGCACGTCTTCGGCTACTCGTTCATCCAGCTCGGGCGCGCCGGCCTCGAAAGATCCGAGAACGACGCTCTTGCGGGCAACCAGAACGAGTTCTCATCGATAGTGGATGAGCTGCTGAACCGCCCGCAGGAGGGCTTCGATTTGCACACCACGCTCGACGCGGGCGCGCAGCGCCTGGCGCGGCAGCTGCTCGCCGGCAAGGGGCGCGGGTCGGTCGTCGCGATCGAGCCGAAGACCGGACGGGTGCGGGTGATGCTGAGCTTGCCGGACTACGACCCCAACAACATCCCCCAGGACTTCAAGCAGCTCAACCGCGATCCGAGCTCACCGCTCTTCAACCGGGCCACGCAGTCGGGCTATCCACCCGGCTCGACCATGAAGGTGGTGACCGCGTCGGCCGCCCTCGACAGCGGCAGGTACACGCCGAACTCGGTCGTGTCCGGCAAGTCGCCGAAGATCGTGGGCGGCGTGCCCCTCTCGAACTGCTGCACGGAGGGCAGCGGCAACTTCGGGGCATTGACTCTCACCGAGGCGCTCGCCAAGTCCGTGAACACGGTGTGGGGCGAGGTCGGTGAGAAGCTCGGTAAGAACACGATGTTCGAGTACATGCGCCGCTTCGGCTTCGACAGCAAGCCACCGATCGACCTGCCGAGGGACGAGCTGCGCTCGAGCGGCGTCTACGGCCGCGGCGGCAAGCTGCTCGACGAGCACGACGCCATCGACATCGGCCGCGTCGCGATCGGGCAGGAGCGCCTCAACGTGACGCCGCTCCAGATGGCCGAGGTGGCCGCGACGATCGCGAACGGCGGCGTTCGCATGCGGCCCCAGCTCGTGGACCGCGTGGTGGCGCGCGACGGGCGCGTGAAGGAGCGGCGCAAGCCGGAAGAGGTCCAGCGCGTGATCAAGGAGTCCACAGCGCGCGAGGTCACGCAGATGATGCAGGGCGTCGTGGCCAACGGCACGGCGACCGCGGCGCAGATCCCCGGCGTGCAGGTGGCGGGCAAGACCGGTACGGCCGAGGTCGACAACGGCGCGGCGAACCAGGCGTGGTTCATCGCCTTCGCGCCCGCGAACGACCCGAAGGTCGCGATCGCCGTGACGGTCGAGAGAACTCAGGGAGAGGGCGGCACGGTGGCCGCTCCGATCGCCAAACAGATCATGCAGTACCTGCTCGGGAAGGGCTGATGGCCGAGGTCGCAGAGAACACGGTCGTCGACAACCGCTACCGGATCCTCAACAGGATCGGCTCGGGCGGCATGGCCGACGTGTACTGCGCGGAGGACACGCACCTCGGCCGCCAGGTGGCACTGAAAGTGCTCCACCGGCGGTTCGCGCAGGACGACGAGTTCGTTGAGCGGTTCCGGCGCGAGGCCTCGGCGGCTGCGGCGCTGCAGCACCCGAACGTGGTCAACGTGTACGACCGCGGGAAGCACGACGGCACCTACTACATCGCGATGGAGTTCCTCCAGGGGCGCACGCTCAAGGAGATCATCCAGGCAGAGGCGCCGCTGTCGCAGGAGCGCGCGATCGAGCTCGCCATCCCGATCCTGCGGGCCGCGGGCTTCGCGCACAAGCGCGGCGTGATCCACCGCGACTTCAAGCCGCACAACGTCATGGTCAGCCCGTCCGGTGCGGTGAAGGTCACGGACTTCGGCATCGCTCGCGCCGGCGCCTCCGAGATGACCGAGACAGGCTCGATCATGGGCACCGCCCACTACCTGTCGCCCGAGCAGGCGCAGGGCCACGGCGTGACCGCCGCTTCGGACCTCTACTCGATCGGCGTGATGCTCTACGAGATGCTGGCGGGGCAGGTGCCCTTCCAGGGCGACAGCGCCGTCTCGATCGCGCTGAAGCACCTGAGCGAGCCGCCGCCGCGCCTCGCGCAGTTCGCGCGGGTGAACCCGCGACTCGAGGCGGTGCTGAACCGCGCGCTCGCGAAGCAGCCCGAGCAGCGCTTCCAGTCCGCGGACGACTTCATCGCCGCGCTCGAGGAGGCGCGCGCCGCCATCGCCGCCGGCGACAACGGCGACGCTCAGGACACCGCCACCTGGACCGCAGTCCCGCCGCCGCCGATCGCGCCGCCTCCGGCGGAGCGCGGACGTCGCCGCTGGCCGTGGGTCGTGCTTGCAGTGCTGCTTGCGGCCGGGATCGCCGCCGGTGTCGTCGCGCTCGTGCTCGGCGGCAATCGCGTCACCGTGCCGAAGGTGGTCGGCGAGACGATCGAGCAGGCGAGCCCACAGCTCACCCAGAAGGGCTTCCACGTCCGCACGACCCGGCGGACCAGCGAGCAGAGCGCGGGCCTAGTGTTCGCACAGGACCCGGCCGGCGGCGACAAGGCCGACAAGGGCTCCACCGTGAACCTCACCGTCTCGACAGGGCCCGGCAAGAAGACGGTCCCGGACGTGCGCGGCATGACGGGCCAGGAGGCGCTCACGGCGCTGTCGAAGCGAGGCTTCCTCGTGGAGGAGCACCAGCGCCACTCCACCTCCGTGAAGGACGGCTTTGCGATCGGCACCGACCCAGCGAACGGCACGAGCCAGGAGGTCGGCAGCCGCGTTCAGCTCTTCATCAGCTCGGGCCCGCGCCAGGTCGCGGTGCCGGACGTGGTCGGCCTCGACGTGGACTCGGCGAAGTCCACCCTCAGTGATCAGGGTTTCACCTACACGACCACGCAGCAGGCCTCGGACCAGCCGGAGGGTCGTGTGCTGTCGCAGACGCCCAGCTCCGGCACGAAGGTCGACGAGGGCAGCCGCGTGAGCCTCGTCGTGTCGAAGGGGCCCGACACGGCAGACATTCCGGCGGTCGTCGGCCTCACGGAACAGCAGGCCACCGACCAGATCCGCGCCGCCGGCTTCGAGGTGCAGGTGAAGGACAAGTCCGTGAACGACCCCACGCAGGACGGCCAGGTCGTGCAGCAGCGCCCGAAGAGCGGCAAGCTGAAGAAGGGGCGCACCGTGGTGATCTACGTGGGCCGCGCGGCCCAGCAGCCGGGCGGTACAGGCACTCCACCGATGGGCGGAGGGACCGGCTAGTGCGGGTGGCCGTGCTCGCGGGCGGTCGCTCTAGCGAGCACGACGTGTCGCTCGCATCCGCGACATCCGTGGCCGAGGGGCTCGCGCAGGCGGGCCACGAGCCGATACTCGTGGAGATCTCGCGCGAGGGTGTCTGGAGCCTCGACGGTGAGCCGCTCGCGCTCACCCCCGGCAAGCAGGTGGCCGGCGCCGACATCGTCTTCCCCGTGCTTCACGGTCCCTACGGTGAGGACGGCACGGTGCAGGGCCTGCTCGAGACGATCGGCACTCCCTACGTGGGCGCCGGCGTGCTGTCGTCGGCTCTCTGCATGGACAAGGTGGTCTTCAAGGAGCTGATGTCGCAGGCTGGCATCCCGCAGGTCGACTACGTGGCGTTGCGCGAGGGCGACGACTCGCGGCTCGCGTCGCGTCTCGGCATGCCGCTCTTCGTGAAGCCCGCGCGCCTCGGCTCGTCGGTGGGGATCTCGAAGGTCAGCAGCGGCGAGGCGGAGCTCGAGCAGGCGCTCTCGCTGGCATGGGAGCACGACCCGGTGGCGCTCGTCGAGGCCTTTTCAGGCGGCATGGAGGTCGAGTGCTCGGTGATCGGGAACGACGCGCCCGAGACGTCGCAGCCGGGCGAGGTGGTGCCGCACGCCGACTGGTACGACTTCGAGGCGAAGTACTCGCCGGGCGGGATGGAGCTGGTCGTGCCGCCCCGGCTCGACGAGCACGCGATCGAACGCGTCCGCGCGCTCGCCGTCGAGGTGTACCGGCTGGTTGGCTGCTCGGGCTTCGCGCGCGTGGACTTCTTCGTCGAGAACGGCCACAACGTGCTCGTGAACGAGCTCAACACGATTCCGGGCTTCACGCCCACGAGCGGCTTCCCGAAGATGTTCGAGGCCTCTGGCGTGCCGTACCCGGAGCTGCTCGACCGGCTGCTCGGGCTCGGGATGGAGCGCTTCGAGCGCGAGCGCCGCTACGGGTTCTGAGTCACGCGCAGCGTGACCTCACGGATCTCGGCACGGCCCGAGGGCGGCAGCTTCGTGATCCAGATCAGGTAGTTGCGGTACTGCTTGCCGCCGGTGTTCAGCTTCACGTGCGAGGGGCCGTTCACCGTCTGGTCGCCGCTGAGCTTGGTCCATCCAGCGATCGTCTGGGGCACGGGGTCGGCGCTCGTGCCGTACACGGACATCGTCCACGAACCGGGTCCTGTTGTGAGATCGAGCCAGCGCGCGAGCACGCCGTGGCCCGCGTCGAGGTAGAGCCCGACACCCGGCTTCCCGAGGTTGCCGCCGGTGTACTGCTCGGTGGTCCAGGTGGTCGACGGGTTGTCGTCGATCACGTTGCGCACTGCTTCCGGGTGCTCGCGGCGGTCGCCGAGCGGGTCGTAGTCGTGCACGCCGGTGGGGGAGAAGCTCACGGTGCGGAGCGTCGCGCTCGCCTTGCTCGGAGGCGCGCTGCCGGGCGAGCCCTTCTTCGTCTGCGTGAGCAGCAGGATGGCCGCCAGCGCGATGCCGCCGGCGAGCAGCGCGGTGATCACGAGCGCCCGCCGCGGTGAGCGAAGGCGCCATGGGAGGAAGCGCTGCGTGGTCTTGTCCGGCAGCGCGCGCAGCACGGTGGTGGCCTCCCCGGAGGTCTGCCCCGCACGTGCCGCCTCGATCGCGAGCGCCTGCTCGAGGTCGGTGAGCATGTCCGCCACGCTGCGGTAGCGGTTGCGCGTCTCCTTGGCCGTGGCGGTGTCGACGATCGCGGCGGTGGCGGCCGACACTTCGGGGCGCATGCGCTGCACGTCCGGCATCGGCTCGCGCACGTGCTTCATCGCCACGGCCACGGGCGCGTCGGCCCTGTACGGCACGTCGCCGGTGAGCATCTCGTAGAGCACCACGCCGAGCGAGTAGATGTCGGACTGTGGAGTGACCGGCTCGCCGAGAGCCTGCTCGGGCGACACGTAGTCGGTGGTGCCGAGCACCCGCCCGGCCGCGGTGAGCCCGTCGGCCTCGAGTGAGCGTGCGATGCCGAAGTCGGTCACCTTCGCGCGGCCGTCTGCGTCGATCAGCACGTTCTGCGGCTTCACGTCGCGGTGCACGAGCCGCTCAGCGTGCGCGGCCTCGAGCGCGCGGCCGATCTCGATGGCGTAGGCGATCGCCTCCGGAACCGGCAGCCGCCCAAGCCGCCGGATGCGCTCCTTGAGCGTCTCGCCGGCGACGTACTCGAACACGATGTAGGGCTGGCCGTCGTCCTCGCCGGCGTCGATGACAGTTACGACGTTCGGATGGGAGAAGCGGGCCACGGCGCGGGCCTCGCGCCGGAAGCGCTCGATCTGATCGCTGTCCGAGGAGATCTCCGAGTGGAGCAGCTTGATCGCCACCCAGCGCTCGAGCGTCTCATCGAAAGCCCGGTAGACGGTGGACATGCCACCGGACCCGATCTTCTCCTCCAGCCTGAAGCGGCCGCTGAGAAGGGTGCCGATCACTGTTTCTCTATTTTGGGGTCCTTGCCGGTCCGAGTCCGCTACTTCACCGATCCCGCCTGCTCCTGGTCGTGGAACAACGAGCCGGTGGTTCGGAAGCTCATGGTGGAATTCGGCACGGAGCTGTCGTGGTCCTGGGTCATGGGCGGACTCGCCCGCGACTATACGCAGGGTCTCAGCGGCGGCGATGCAGGTGCGAGCGGCGACGACGCGGTGTACGCCTTCCTCACCAGGCGCTGGTTGCAGGCCGCGGAATGGGGGCGGATGCCGCTTGACCCGCTGATTTGGCACGAAGGCCCACTCAGCTCGTCGTATCCGGCATGCATGGCCGTGAAGGCGGCCGCCGAGCAGTCGCCCGACGACGACGGCTACCGCTACCTGCGCGCCCTCCGCGAGGGGATCCTCTGCTTTAGGCGCAAGCTCGACACCACCGAGGCGCTTGTAGAGGAGGCACGGCGCACCGGTCTCGACGTCCAGCGGTTCCGCATCGACCTCGGCTCCCACGCGATCGTGGAGGCGTTCGGCGCCGATCTCGAGCTCACGCGCAACCCGCCGGAAACCGCACGGCGGGAGGGGAAGGTGGAGCAGCGGCATGGCGGCGAGCGTCTGCCGTTCCCGAGCGCCGTGTTCATCGGCGAGGACGGCTCCGAGCACGGCGTCTTCGGCCGCGCGCCCTACGAGACGTGGGCGGCCGCCGCGGAGGCAGCCGGCGCGCGGCGAACGCGCGAGGACCAGCTTTCGCCCCTGGAGGCCGTGCATCGCTTCGGCCGGATCGCGACCGCCGAGGTCGAGGCTGTGTGCGACCTGCCCACGCCGAGAGCCGCCGCCAAGCTGTGGGAGCTGGCATCGGACTGGAAGCTGAAGCCGGTGCGCGTGCTCACCGGCTGGCTTTGGGAGCCGGCCTAGTCCTCGTCCGCGGCCGCGCGCACTACGAGCACCGGACGGTCAGCGTGCTGCAGCACGCCGTGGGAGGTGCTGCCGAGCACCAGCGATTTCAGCCCGCCCTGCCCCCTCGAGCCCACCACGATTGCGGCCGAGTCACGCTCGCGAGCGAGCCTGACGAGCGTCTGGGCGACTGAGACCTCGTCGGCGACGGCCAGCGCCTCGGCCTCGAAGCCCGCCTGGCGCGCGATCTCCGCTCCGCGCTGAGCCGTCCGCTGTGACGCCTCCGCCAGCGCCTGGTCGACCTCCAAGGACGCGCGCACGTCGATCGGCGGCAACGCCGCGTCCACGCCCAGCGACGAGGTCGTGTACTCGAGTGCCGTGCCCGGCTCCCACACCGCCACGACGAGGGCGGGCTTGCCGGCGAGCACGCTGCCGGCCTCGCGCACAGCGCGCTCCGCGGCCTCAGAGCCGTCGAAGCCGATCACAATTGGACCGGAAGCCACGGGGCAAGCCTATGGGTTTGGAGCGAAGCCGCGCTCGCGGCGGCCGGTGATCCCCGCGGACGGGATCTCCACGAGGCCGGCCTCGGAGGTGACGGAGCCGATCCGCGCCGCGCCTGGGTGGTGCTTCGCGAGCAGCTGGGTCGCGCGTTCGGCATCGGCCTCGGCGACGACCGCCACCATGCCGACGCCCATGTTGAACGTCTCCCACAAGTCTGCGGGTGCGATCCCGCCCCGCTCGGCGATCAGGCCGAACACCGGCGGCGCCGGCAGTGGCTCGTCGACCCGGAAGCCCACGCCGTCGTTCAGTCGCAGCAGATTCAGCATGCCGTCACCGGTGATGTGGGCGAGGCCGCGCACGTCGGTTTCCGAGCGCAGCAGCTCCAACACCGCACGCACGTAGATCACGGTCGGCTCGAGCAATACCTCGCCGACGCTTGCGCCGCCGAGCTCGCGCGGCGTCTCGTCGAGCTCGCTGAGCACGCTGCGCGCGAGCGTGTACCCGTTCGAGTGGAGACCGCTCGACGGCACGCCGATCAGCGCGTCCCCAGGCTCGATGTGATCGCCAGTGACGACCCGGTCGAGCTGCACCGTGCCGAATGCCGACGCTGCGAGGTCGAAGCCGAAGGGCGACGGATGTCCGCGGATCAGCTCTGGGAGCTGCGCGAGCTCGCCGCCCGGAATCTCGATGCCGGCTTGCTCGGCTCCCGCTTTCAGGCCCTCGCCGATCTGGCGCAGCATCTCGGGGTTGGCCGCCTCGACCGCGATGTAGTCCACGAGCGCGATCGGCTCGGCGCCGACGCACACGAGGTCGTTCACGTTCATGGCGATGCAGTCGATGCCGACCGTGTCGAAGCGCCCGAGCTGCTCGGCGAGGATCACCTTCGAGCCGACACCGTCGGTGCAGAGCGCGATGCCGGTGCGCTCGTCGAGCCTGAGGACGGCGGCGTAGTGACCCGAGCCGACCATCGACCGAGTGGGTCGCCCGGGATCGATCGAGCGCAGCACCTCCACGAGGCCGGCCACCGCGGCGTCGGACCTCGAGGTGTCGACGCCGGCGCGTGCGTAGGCGCTCTCGCTCATGCGGCCATTGAACCTGATCGCCCGGCCGCGAGGATCGCTGCGCCCAGCGCGACGCGGTAGGCGGCGAAGGGCGCGAGCGAGCGGCTGCGATCGAGGCGTCGCACGAGCGGCACGCAGGCGAGCGTGGATACGAGCGATGTGGCGGCCCCCGCGGCGAACGGCGCCGCGAGCCGGCGCGGCACTCCGCGTGCGCCCTTCAACGCGGCCGCCCCGGCCAGCACGGGCAGCGCTGCGCGTCGCGCGAGCCGCGCCGACGCCGCGCGGTCGAAGCCCAGGGCACGCGCCATCGTGAGCACAGCGCCCATGCGCGAAACGCCGGGGATGAGGGCCACCGCCTGGGCCGCCCCGATCGCCAGCTCGTCGAGCGCTCCGGCGTCGCGCTCCGGGCGGGTCGCGCCCCGGTGGTCTGCCGCGGCGAGCAGGACGCCGGCGAACACCTGCGTGAGCGCCAGCTGCCGCGGCGAGCCGAAGCGCTCCTCGACCGGCCGCTCGAGCGCAAAGCCCGCGAGCGCAGGCGGCAGCGTCGTGAGAATCGCGGAGCGCAGCGTGCCGAGGTCTCGCCGTGCGACCCAAGCGAGCCCGAGTGCCGCCCCCGAATGCGCCGCTACCTCGAACGACTTGCGCTCACTCGGCTCGAGCGAGGTGTACGGCCAGCCGAGTAGCTGCGGGATGAGCGCCACATGCGCGCTGCTCGACACCGGCAGCAGCTCCGCGGGCCCGTGCAGCGCGCCGAGCACGAGCGCCTGCCGGACGCTCAGGGCGGGCAACGGCTAGGCCGTCTCGGCCGTGGCGCGCCGGCGGCGCCTGAACACCAGGTACACGATTCCGAGCACGATCAGTCCTGCCACCGCGTAGTCCACGTAATGCAGGGAGTTCTTCCAGTCCTCCCAGTTCTGGCCGGCCTGCTTGCCCACGAACGCGAGCAGGAAGACCCACGGAACGCAACCGAGCAGCGTGAACAGCGTGAAGCGCCAGAACGGCATCCGGGCGACGCCCGCGGGCAGCGAGATGAACGTGCGCACGATCGGCAGCATGCGCGAGAAGAACACGGTCGCCTCGCCGTAGCGTTCGAACCAGCGGTCCGCCCAATCGAGGTGCTCTCGCTTGACGTGCAGCGCGCGCCCGTGCTTCTCGAGCAGGTCGATGCGGCCGTAGTAGCCGATCGCGTAGGCGATCCACGATCCCACCACGTTCGCGGCGACGCCCACGGCGACGGCGGCGAGCAGCGAGTACTTGCCCTCCGACACGTTGAAGCCGGCGAAGAGCATGGTGGCTTCGCTCGGAATCGGGATGCAGGCGCTCTCCGGAACCATGAGAAGCGCGATGCCGCCGAGCCCGAGGTCGCCCACGACGTTGGTCGCAAAGGTGACCAACTGATCGGTGATCGAGGCGAGGATGAGCATTCGGGAGAGCGAAGTAGGGTAGCGAGCCGTGCCGGTGTCACTGTTCGCAACCTCGCTCGACGCCTACCAGGACAGCATCGCGGAGCGCCTGGCGGCGGTCGCGGCGGATGGACGCTACATCCTCGGGCCGGAAGTCGCCTCATTCGAGCGCGAGTTCGCCGGCTACCTGGGCGCCGAGCACTGCGTCGGCGTGGCCAACGGCACGGACGCGCTCACGATCGCGCTGCGCGCGCTCGGCCTCCAGTCGGGCGACGAGGTCGTCGTGCCGTCGTTCACCTTCTACGCGAGCGCCGAGGCGATCGTGAACGCAGGCGGCGTGCCGGTGTTCTGCGACATCGACCCTCAATCGTTCAACGTCACGCGTGAGACCGTCGAGCGCGCGGTCACTCCACGCACGCGCGCGATCATGGCGGTGCACCTGTTCGGCAACGTCGCGCCGGTGCCCGAGTTGCTCGAGCTCGGGCTGCCAGTCGTCGAGGATGCGGCGCAAGCTGCCGGTGCCACGCTCGACGGCCGCCACGCGGGAGCGCTCGGCACGGTCGCCACGTTCTCCTTCTTCCCGAGCAAGAATCTGCCCTGCCTCGGCGACGGCGGCGCGATCGTCACGAACGACGCGGAGGTGGCCGAGCGGGCGCGGCTGTTGCGTTTCCACGGCTCGAAGGACAAGGTCACCTACGAGGACGTCGGCTACAACTCGCGGCTCGACTCGCTGCAGGCCGGGGTGCTGCGGCTCTTGCTGCCCGAGCTCGACGGCTGGATCGAGTCGCGGCGGGCGGGGGCGCATGCGTACGAGGAGGAGGGCCTGGGTCAGTACGTGGAGCTGCCGCGGCCGGCGCCCGGCTGCGAGCACGCCTACCACCTGTACGTGGTGCGCTCCGAGCGCGCGGACGAGCTGCTCGAGACGCTCACCGAGCGGGGCATAGGCGCGCGCGCGTACTACCGCCGCCCGGTGCATCTTCAGCCCGCTACTGCGCGCTTCGGCGGGACCTCGCTCGACCTGCCGGGGACCGCGGAGGCGGCCCGCACGCACCTGGCGCTTCCGATGGGCACGCAGCTGTCCCGCGAGCACGTTGCGGAGGTGGTCGCGGCATGCGCTGCGACCGCCCTCTGACGGCGCTACCATCTCGCACTGGCGTCCCGCGCGGATGCTCGGCTCGCGTGCGCCCGCTGGCCCATTCCACGACAGTCCCAGCCGGTTCTTGCACTCTCTGAGGACACGCCTCTCGACATCCGTCGCCGCCCGCAGGATCGGGCAGGTCGTGATCGACGCCTGCGCCGTCGGCGTCGCGTTCTACCTCGCGTTCGTGCTGCGCTTCGACGCGGGCATTCCGCACCGCTACGACGAGCTGCTGCGCGACACGATCTGGTGGGTCATCCCCTTCAAGGTGCTCGTATTCGCGCTGTTCGGGCTCTACCACAAGCTCTGGCGCTTCGTAGACCAGAAGGACTTCGAGTCGACGGTGCGCGCGGTCGTGGTCGCGGACCTGCTGCTCGTCGCGATCCTCTTCGCCATCTCACCGGGCGGGACCGACCCGCCACGCGGCGTGATCGCACTCGACCTGCTCCTCACCCTCGTGCTCGTGGGTGGCACGCGCTTCCTCGTGCGCTCCCTGGTGGAGCGCCCGTTCCGCGCCCCGCTCGTGCGCGACATGCGTGAGGTGCTGGTGGTCGGCGCGGGCAACGGGGGCCAGTCGGTCGTCGACGAGCTCCGCCGCAACCCCGAGCTGCGCCAGCTGCCGATCGGCTTCGTGGACGACGACCCGCGCAAGCAGGGCATGCGCGTGCGCGGCCTGAAGGTGCTCGGCTCGACCAACGACTTGAAGCGCGTCCTCGACGACGCCGAGCCGGACGAGGTGATCATCGCGATCCCGTCGGCCCCAGGCGTCGTGCGCCAGAAGGTGGTGACCGCGTGCCGCGAGCGCGGCATCCCCGTGCGCACGCTGCCGACCGTCTTCGAGATCCTTTCGGGCGGCATCAACCTCACGCGCCAGCTGCGCGAGGTGCAGGTGGAGGACGTTCTCGGCCGCGAGCCTGTGCGCGTGGAGATCGACCGCGTCGGCTCCTACCTAGCCGGCGAGGTGGTGCTCGTCACCGGCGCGGGCGGCTCGATCGGTGCCGAGCTCTGCCGTCAGATCGCCCGCGTGGGCCCCGCCCGGCTGGTGCTCGTCGAGCACGGCGAGAACGCGCTCTTCGAGATCCGGCGCGAGCTCGAGGACGACCGCCACTTCACGCGTGCGACCGCCGTGCTTGCCGACTGCAAGGACGCGGTGCGGATGCGCGAGGTGTTCCTCGAGCACAAGCCCTCGTTCGTCTTCCATGCCGCCGCCTACAAGCACGTCGGCCTGATGGAGGAGAACCCGATCGAGGCCGTGCGCAACAACGCGGTGGCCAC
>Ga0268241_10000029_pt1 | contig 16380 bp, 10 predicted proteins | sample BulsoiAmnAmmetaG_FD_200248 | JGI IMG/M metagenome (GOLD analysis project Ga0268241, IMG submission 200248) | Bulk soil microbial communities from Mexico - Amatitan (Am) metaG (v2) (version 2) | ecosystem: Environmental > Terrestrial > Soil > Agricultural land | place: Mexico: Amatitan, Jalisco...
ACCACCACGGAGACGCCCACCACCACCGCCTGAACTCCCGCCGCTCTCCGGATCCGCCGCCGATCCTTCTGCCACTCGGGCTTACCGGGGTTTGTGAAACAGCCGCTTGAAGGATCTGCTCCGCCAAGACGGCCCTCGCGACCAGCAGCGCCACGCCGGACAACAGGGGGCCCGCCGGCGCCTGCATTCGTACCGGAGTTGGTGGCGTCGATGGTCGCGTCACCGGCTGAGCTGAAGCTGAACGTCTTCTCGCCCGTGCCGCCCGGGATGGTGACCGTCACGGTGTTCGACTTGGCGGATTCGACCCCACCGGTGTCCACCGCGGTGCCCGTCAGGTTGGTGGCGCCGGCGGGCCGCTGGTGGCGGGAGTGGTCGCCGACGCGGTGTTGGAGGCGGCGGACTCGTTACCGGCCGCGTCGACGGCGGTCACCGTGTAGGTGTAGCTGGTGCTGGGCTGGACGCTGGTGTCCTGATAGGCCAACGCATCTGCGGAGACCGCGCCGACCCGGGAGCCGCCGCGGTAGATGTTGTATCCGGTCACGCCGACGTTGTCGGTGCTCCCGGTCCACTGCAGGTCGATCTCACCGCTGCCGATGGCCTTCGCGGTGAGGTTGCCGGGCGCGGTCGGCGCCATGGTGTCGGGGGCCGGGGCGCTGGTGGCGCACACCACGGTCAGCTGCGGGCGGTTGCCCGCGGTGGTGGCCTCCTTGGACCAGTAACGGACGCCGTCGCTGACCGGGCTGCTGACCCGGAAGTCGGCCTCGCCGTTGAGCGTCGCGATGCCCTTGGTGACGTCGACGGTGGCGACAGCGTTGGAGGCGACCGCGCCGAGCGAGTTCAACAGCGCGCCTCGGGTCGGCGCGTTGCTCCAGTTCACCATGCTCTCGCTCCAGTTGGGGCCGGTGGTGTAGAAGTCACCGCCCTTGGAGGACCCGTCGGCGTTGTTGGTGAGCCGCAGTGTCGCACTGGTGAGGCTGACACAATCGCTGGTGGCGACGTTGAACTTCAGCAGGAAGTCGTCGACCGGGCTGTTGTCCGCGATCAGCGTCGTGGAGGCTGCGGAATTCCTGGTGGGGTTGGCCTGGTCGATGGTGGCATCGCCGGCGGAGACGAACGTGAAGGTTTTGGACGACGGGCCCGCCGGCGTGGTGACGGAGACGGTGTTCGAGGCAGCCGATTCGTTGTTGGCGCCGTCGTAGGCGGTGACGTAGTACTGATAGGCGCTGCTCGACTTCACGGTGAGGTCCTGGTAGCTGTTGTGACCGGCGCCAGTGCCGGCGGTGGTCGCCAGCAGGGTGAAGGTCGATTCCCCGGGTCCCTTCCGGTACACCTTGTAGCCGCTGACGCCGGTGCCGGAATCGGTGCTTCCGGTCCACCCCACGTCGATCTCGTTGAAGGCCACCTGCTCGGCCTGCAGGTTCGTCGGCGCCGTCGGCGGTGTCGCGTCCGCGGTCGGCGGGGTCGTCACCGACGCCACGGCGGACAGCTGGGAGAGGTTGCCGGCGGCGTCGACGGCCTGCACCTGGTAGGTGTACGGGGTACTCCCGATCACCGTGGTGTCGGTGTAGCTGGTCGCGTTGGTCGTGGTCGTGGTGAGCAGCGTCGGTGTCGCTCCATTGGCTCCACGATAGATGCTGTAGTTCTTCACCCCGACGTTGTCCGTGCTCGCGGTCCACGACAGGTTCACCTGATTGGCACTCGCCGCCGAGGCGCTGAGCCCGGTCGGCGCCGTCGGCGGCGTCGTATCCGCCGCGGGGGCGCTGTGACAGTTCGCCGAGCCCGAGTCGGTGAAGCTGAAGCCGTTGGCCGGCATGAACTGCCAGTCATAGCTGCTGGCATGCAGGGTCAGCTTCAGGATGCCGAAGGCGCTGTTGCTGGCGCTGGCGGAGTTGGCGATTGGGGCGCCCATCGTCTGGAAGTCCTTGCCGCCCGTGCCCACGACGAACTCCCGCAGGCCCTTCGCCGCATCCGCCGCACCCGCGCTCGTCTGGGGGTTGAAGCGCTCGTAGTCGTGCGCATGCCCATTGAGGACGATGTCCGCGCCCGCATCGTACAGATCGTTCCAGAAGGCGACGTACGTGGTCGACGAGGGCGTGGTGGTACTCGAGGAGAAGCGCGGGCGGTGCCAGTAGGCGATCGTGCACACGTTCCTGTTGGCCGCCAGGTCGGCCTTCAGCCACGTCTCCTGCGAGGAGCCGACCCCGCACCCCTGGCTGATGCTTCCCCCTCCAAGCTGCGCGCACTCGCTGTTGAGCGCGATCATATGCCAGGTGAAGGAATTGTTCGGGCCCGTGACGTTCCAGGAGTAATAGCCCTTCGTCGGGTCGCCGGCGTTGGCGCCGAAGTAGTTGTAGTACGGCGCGGCGCCGGCGGTGCGATACTCGTGATTTCCGGCCGCGGGGCGGCTGATGCCCTTATCCGTGCCCCAGACGGTCTTCGCATAGGAGCCCGCATACTCTGCCTCCGTGCCGTTGTCGTACTGTGAATCGCCGAGCGGCAGCACATAGTCGGGGTTGATGCCGGCCACCGCGTCGCCGGTCGCGCCCTGCTGGCAGTGCGTCGCACTCGGCGCCGTGCCCGCCGTGCAGGCGATATCCCCGCCGACCGCCAGCACCGGATCCGTCGTGGTGGCGACGGCGTTGGCGGTCGCCGCCGTGGCGCCGCCGCCAACAGCTGTCATGGACCGTTGGGCCGACGGGGCAGGCGTTCTCGTGGAGGTGGCGGTGGTGGACGCACTCAGCAGCAGCGTGGCGACGGCCACCCCGGCGAGCAGCGCGTGTGGCTGGACACGGCGGAAGTCGTCGGGTCGGTCTCGGGCTGGCGGGCGGTGGCCGCAGAGCACAGCGCTGCTCCTTGGAGAGGAAGCTCTCGGAAATCGCATGAATTCGGCCTCTCCTGGTGTCCTGAGATGTTATCAGGGAGAGAGATGGACCCTTGGCTCATTGGTGTCTTTGTGCTGGTTAGCGGCAGTTTCAAAACGCATTACCGCCTATTCTCAAGATAGAGAATCAGCACATTATGCGTCGATGAGGTTAAAGGATTACTTGAGCGCCGACGAAGCAGCCCAGGCGAGCGCACACGCGGTCCGCCCGCGGCCCCATAAGTCCATGGCGGCGGACCTGAGGGAGGGGCCGGTCCTCACCACGACATATGGCCTCTGAAGGCTCCTCCGGCCACCTCACGGTCGATGCCGGCCGCGGCGCACGAGGTTGACCAGTGCACGCCACCAGTTGCCACGAGCGGGCGTGATGGAGGCGGGCGACTCGTTCGGCGAATGCTTCGCTGAAGGTCGCGGAGCGCTGCTCGCCGCCGGGCCCTCTCCCTGTTGGATGAGGACATTGCCCTCGGGGCCGCTCTGTGTCCGGATTCCCTCGCGGGTCGGTCCGTGGAAGAGGGAGACGTGGACGTCGACCGCCAGCTTGGCCATCTCCGGGCTCTCAGCCACGTCCGACGTCTCACAGTAGGTGCAGATCCACCGATAGGTCGCCTCTCCCATGAGACCTCCACCCCGCTGCTGCGCATATCGATGCTCAGCGGCGGCCACAGCGGGTCGCGAGAGCTTGTGGTCACACGCCACCTTCTCTTCAACAGTATGAAGGGCGGCACGTCATAGTGCTGGACGACCAGATGGCTACGTCATCTTGCGTATCCAATTTTACAGGTATTTCTAGGGTAGTTCACCAACATGTCGGGTAGTCACTGCCAGTTCATAGCCGAGCGCTCCAACAAGTGATTGCGCGTGATCGAGCGGGATCCGTGCCGCATGGTCCTTGGCCATGGAGGGCCGCCCGATTTCTGGTCTGGGGGGGTTGGCGAGGTGGTTGAACAGGACGACAGGCGTGGTTGGCAGGTATTGCGATGGCGTGTGGCTTGCCGCGGTCCTGGGAAACGAAGCGAACGGCCCGTGGCTGGCGACGGCGCGCGACCGAAGGGAAGATCCTTGGCCTCTACGAGTGGCTCGGCCTGGTGGACCCGGCTCCTCACCGCCTGCCGTTTCGGACTCGTGGGAGCCATCGGGCTGCTGGTCAACCAGGCCCTGCTGTGGGCGTGGGTAGCCGGCCTGCATGGTCACTACCTGCTAGGTGCGGTGCTGGCGACGCAGGGCTCCACGCTGTCGAATTTCATCCTTCTGGAGCGGTGGGTCTTCCGGCGCGCCAAGGCCCGCCGCCCGCTCGTACGGCTGCTCTCGTTCGCCACCATCAACAACTCGGCGCTCCTGCTCCGCATCCCCCTGCTCGCGTTGCTCACGTCCGTCCTGCATATCTACTACCTGATCTCCAATGCGATCACCCTGCTGCTGCTGTTCGCCGCGCGCTTCCTGCTGAGCGATCAGTTCATCTGGAAGGAGAGCGACCTACCGACCACCTCCAGCGTTGTCAGGGCCGCGCTGGACAACCCCGACGGAAGCGCGAGCCGCGTGCCGGCCGCGCCCACCGGAAACACGCCCGTGCTGGCAGCGTTCGTGCCCGGATCGCGCCGGCCGGCCGCTGGCCTGCCGTACCTCTACGACATCGCGGGCCTGGTCGCGATCACTTCGGCGGTGCGCCTTCACGAGCTGCAGTACTTCCGCGTGCCGACCCTGGAGCGTCCCGCCGACATCGAGATCCGCGTCCGGCCGGTCGGGTCCCCTGGACCACGGCTGCGGCCGCTGGTCACCTTCGGGCCGACCTTCGTGGCCTATGACGAGCATCTGGGGCGCCTGGGGGCCAATTTCCGGCTGGACTTCCGGCACCGGATCGAGGTGACGATCGGCCCGCTGCTCGCGCGCTCGCCACACGTCCTCTACACCAACGTCGTGGAGGCGCTGCTGCGGTTCGTGCTGGTCTCACGCGACCATATCCTGCTGCACTCGGCCACCCTCGAGTTCGATGGTCGCGGTGTCATGCTCACCGGCCGCACCGACACGGGCAAGACCGGCACGGTCCTGCGGCTGTTGCGCGAGCAGAAGGCGTCGTTCCTGTCGGACGACATGACCATCGTCGAGCCGGGGGGGTTGGCGCGCTGCTATCCCAAGCCGTTGACCATCAGCGCCCATACCCTCCAGGCCGTCGACGGTGGCGACCTGTGCGCCCGGGAGCAGGTCAAGCTCTCGGTCCAGAGTCGCGTCCATTCCAGACGGGGACGCGCCATCGGCAGCCGGCTGGGGAGGATGAACCTGCCGATCATGGCGCTGAACTCGGTGGCCCAGGCGATCGTGCCGCCGCCCAAGTACATGGCGGACCGACTGGTGAGCTGCAAGTTCACCGAGTGCACGACGGTCGAGGAGCTGTTCGCGATCACGCGCGGGCCGCACGCGGTCAAGGAACTCGACCTCGCCGGCGCGGTCGAGCTGCTGATCGAGAACACCGATGACGCCTACGGGTTCCCACCGTTTCGCTACTTCGCGCCGGCGATCACGATCGACGGCCAGGACTACGCGCAGTTGCGCGAGCGGGAGCGGGCCCTGTTGAGCGCCTTCCTCGTCGGCGTCCGCGTCCGCCGCGTCAGTCGGGATGACTTCGGCTGGGCCGACGCCATCCCGCAACTGCTGGCCGCCTCCGGTGAGAGCAGGACCTGAACGGTGAGGCAGATAGGAGGCTCGTGGAGACCTGACCGGAGCTGGGGATGCGTGACCTGACCGTCGGCAGCGCCGCATCAGGATCCGAGGCCAGATCCGAGGCTCCACGGTCCCAAGCGGCGACGCGGCGCCTTGTGCGCTCTGGTGCATTGTTGCTCTGCGCGGTGATCGGGCTCGCGGCAGCTCTCCGGCTCTGGAATCTTGGCGGCGTCGGCTTCCGGGGCGACGAGGCGGTCTATGCGGGTCAGTCGGCGATCCTGGCCGGTGCGCAGGCGATGCGCCGCCATTTCATCCTGCTCTCGCGTGGCAACTCGAACTTCCTTCTGTACCAGCAGGCGGTGGCTCTGGCCTTTCGAGCGGTCGGAATCAGCGACGTCGCCGCCCGGGTCGTGGCAGCGCTCTGCAGCACGCTGACGGTCCCAGTGATCTTCCTCGTCGCCAAGGCCCTGCACGGTCGGCGCGCCGCCCTGTACGCGGCGCTGCTGCTCGCAATCAGCAGCTACTCGGTTGCCCTGGGGCGGCTGGCGCTGCTCGACTCCACCCTCACGCTGCTGTTCTCGCTGGGGATCCTGTTCCTGGTCAAGTGGGAGCAGACCAGGAGGAGCATCTACCTGTATGCGTTCGCGGCCGCCGCGGCCTTCACGATTCAAGCCAAGGTCGTCGGCTCGCTGCTCCTGGTGGTCTTCGCGCTGTACCTGCTCCTCACCCGGTCGTGGAGGGCGCTCGGCATCCGGGAGATCCTGCTCGCCACGGGGGTCTTCGCCGTCTGCCTCGCTCCGGTGATCGTGCAGCTGGCGGCGAACTCCCGGGAGTTCAACGAATTCCTGTCCGCGAGCAGCCATCGGGTCAGCCGCGTCCCCTGGTACTACTACGTGCGGACGCTGGCGCGGTACGAGGGCCCGGTGATCGTCGTGCTGTGGGGAGCTGGGATCGTAGCCGCGTTCGTGCGTCGGTCGCGTGCCGATCTCCTCCCCATCATCTGGTTCGCGGTGGTCGCCGGCTTCTGTCAGCTCTATCCGTTGAAGGCGTTCAACTACCTGCTGCCGGTCGTCCCGGCGCTCTGCGTCCTCGCCGGCGGCCTGCTCGGCTCGCTGTCGGTACGGGCACTCCCTCGCGCTGGGCTGGCGGCGGTACTGGTCGTCGGTTTGATCGCCTGCGCCGTTCCCGGACAACGCAGGGTGTTGGGTGACGATTCCTACGGGGGGCTGCGGGAGGCGGGGCAGTGGCTGGCCGCTCACGCTCCCCGCCGCGCTGGGATCATGACGATTTCGCATGGTTCGGCGCAGTATGTCTTCAGCTTCTACGAACGGCAGGACGCCTACCCGTTCGGCAGGTTCCGGCTGCCGACGGTGCTGCCGGGCGGCCAGGTCGTGAACCCTTCACCCACCCGCGACGCCAGCACGCCGAGGGACTGGGTCGCGTTCTGGCCGCCCCGGCTGATCGGCAGCGGCAAGGTGCAGTACCTGGTGTACTACAGCGGCCAGCTGGACGATCCTCCCGAGGACAGTCAGATCGTCCGGACCTCCACCCAACGCATGTTCCGGCTGCTGATCCAGCGCTACGGCGGCGAGTTGCTCCACACCGTCTACCTCCACCATGAGCCACGGGTCTGGATCTACCGGATCACCAGATCGCTTCCGAGCCCGGTTCTCGATGTCGTCCCACAGGGGAAGCTCGTCAGGCTGACCGGCAAGGGCTTCACCGCCAACGCAGCGATCACCCTCACCTACCACGGCCAGCCGGTTGCTCGAGGACAAGCCGCCGCCGACGGATCGCTGTCGGCCACGTTCCAGCGGCCGAGGGTCACCGTTCCCGGCTGGCTCCTCACCGCGACCGATCAGGCCGGCAACAGCGCCGGGCTGCGGCTGCCGGTGCCGATCGTCAAGTACGCCTCGCAGGGCACGACCCTGCGGATCACCGGCACGGGCTTCGCGAAGCGCTCGCCGGTCGTCGTGTCCTACCACGGGCACCCGGTCGCGTATGGCCGGACCCGCCCCGACGGGTCCCTGTCGGCCACGTTCCAGCGGCCGACCCGCATCGCCGCCACCTGGCGTCTGGCCGTCAGCGACGAGATTGGCAACTACGCGTGGATACGGTTGCTGCGGCCTTTGGTCGAGCCGTCCCTCAGCGGCGGGATGGTGCGACTGCACGCGACGGGCTTCACCGCGAAGTCGTTGGTGACGGCCACCTACCACGGCCAGCGGCTGGCCCGGGACCGCGCCGACGCCGGAGGCTCGGTGCTGCTGACGTTCCGGCTCTCCGCCCTCCAACCCACTCGCTACCTGGTCGTCGTCACCGACGAGGCCGGCAACGCCACGACCGTCCCGGCGCTGCGCCTCACGCAGCCGCAGGGGCAAGGACCAGGGATCCCCCATGGCTGAGCCGGCCGCCGGGCGGGCGGGCAGCGTCACGGCTACCGGGGGCCGCACCAGCGGGTGGGGCCGGGAGCGTCTCGTCCTGGCGGCCGCGGGCCTGCTCATCGCCGCCGTGGCAGCCGGCTGGCTGCTGCTCCGGCCGCTGGCCGGCCGACCGTCCACGGGCCTGGCGGCACCCCCCTTGGGGGCTGGAGGTATTCCTTGCAGGCAGGACCCGATGGCACACGTGCACGACCCGACCAGGTTCGTGCTGGTCGCCCGCTGCTCGACGGTGAGCGGGACGGTCAGGCACGTGCACTACGAGCCCCGGTACGGCAACCGGCAGCTGCTGGTGACGGTGGATCCCTCCTACCGGCGGTTTCTGCTGCCCGAGAACCACGGCCTGCTGACCGTGGAGGTCATCCCGACGGACGAGATCAGCGTCCGCATCCCCAGGGTCGGCCAGCACGCGTCCTTCCACGGCGCGTTCGTCTTCAACAAGAACCAGCGAGCGATCGAACTCCATCCAGCCTGGAGGATCGACGTCGCCGCACCGGACACATCCGGGATGCCACGGAGCGGGCCGGGCCCGACCTTTTCGGTCCGTGCCCATGTCCCACCCACGGTCGCGGTGGGAGAGCTGGTTACCGTCGCGGTGCGCACAGAGCTCGTGTGGCAGGGTCGCCGGCGGGCGGCACCGGAAGCGCACCTGTTCGTCGAGCTCAGCTCCCCCAGCGGCAAGGGCCTGCAATGGGCGGCGGCGGCCACCAACTCCCTGGGCGAGGCCACCATCCATCTGGTCGCCCTCCAAGCCCCAGGCCGGCTCACGCTGACGCTGTACGCCAACGACCTCCAGCTCAGGCGGCAGGTGACCACCCGACTCCCACTGGAAGTGCGGCGAACATGAACCTGTCGTCGCAGGCCGGAACGGTCAGTCGTCACCGCTCCAAGGCCGGCGCACCGCGGCGCCATGGCGGCCGGAGGCGCTGGGTCCGGTGGGTGGGCGTGGCCATCATCGTTGCCCTGATCGGTTCGCTCATATGGTATGTGGGTCCTCTGTACCACCACGGACCAAAGCGGCTGGTGTCCAGCTTCACCCCGGTCGCCGATACCTGGGTGAGCACGGCCTCTCCCGACACCAACTACGGGGGGCAGCCCATCCTGCGCACAAGGGGCATCCCCAAGGTCCGCACCTATCTCCGCTTCGACCTGCACGGCCTGTCCAGTCGAGTGACGAAGGCGACCTTGCATCTGTGGGCACGGACGTCCAGCTCGGCCGGGTACCGCGTGCACCCCGTCGCCGATACGAGTTGGAACGAGTACAAGCTGGCGTCCAAGACCGCTCCGGTGTACGGAACGGCGAGCGCGGCGTCGGGCCCCTTTGCCGCCAACCGCTGGACGACCGTGACCGTGACCAAGTTCGTGCCTGGGAACGGGCTGGTCAGCTTCGCCCTGACGGGCACCGGCCAGGAGAACGGCAGGTATGACAGCCGCGAGGGCACCAGGAAACCCGAGCTGGTGGTGGAAACCAGCGCCTCCACGACAGCGGGAGACGGGCCTCCGGCTCCTTCGCTGCAGGCTGCGCTCGAGAATGTCACCGCCGCGACCGCCTACCGCTACGGGGCTCGCGACAACGTCGGCAACTCGATGGAGACCCTGAAGATCGTGCAGAATCCAGCCGGCGGCTACCTGGGCGTCTACCACAGCCGGTCCAACGGGGTGCTGTCCGTCAAGGCCGCAACGTCCACCGATCTGCTGCACTGGACCTACCGGGCAACGCTCGACCCGCACGCCTCGCAGCCGGCCCTTGCCGCGCTTTCGGACGGCGGGTTCGTCCTGGTTGAAGAGGCGGACAACAAGGGCGTGGGCGCTCCCACGAGGACCTGGCTGCGATTCCGGCACTATCCGAATCTCCAGGCCCTGCTGACCTCGAGATCCGATCGCGTCTTCGACGCGCCGCACACGCTCGTGCCGCCGAGGAGCGGGGCTGAGGGGACGCCCAGCATCGACCTGGCGAAGCTCGCGCCCGACCTTGACCACTCGACGATCACCATCGGGTTCCACTACTTCAAGCAAGCCAGGGTCGACCGTCAGGCGAGCGGCACCCTGGTGAACTTCTCGTCTTGGACCACCAGGGCCCGGACCGATGTCGACGCCGCTCTGACGGCCCAGGCCGTCACCGGCAACATCGGCGATCGGGACCAGGTCGCCTACCAGGACGCGACCACCGAGGTCATCGAGGCCCAGGCAACCACCGCCAGCGCCTGGCAGATCTACCTCTATGACCCGGCGTCCAGGCGGGCCACTCCCCTGCACGTCAGAACCCACAAGGGAAGCAAGAGCTTCGCCAACCCCACGGTCACCAGCCTCCGGGCACCGTCGGGAGCCTCGGCACTGGTCGTCACCCTGTTCCTACCACTGAGCGGGGCGGCGTCCGGTGAGGCGGGCGAGCTCATCTACTACCGGGAATACGGCGCTCGGCCGACCGGGTCCGACCCCGTGATCGTCGCCGCCGGCGACACCGCCTGCGAATCGGACCGGATGGTGACCCAGACGACGTGCCACCAGCAGGCCACCTCGGACCTGGCCATCCGCCTGGCCCCCACGGCGGTGCTCGCGCTCGGCGACATGCAGTACGAGCGCGGTGGGTTGCAGGGCTTCCAGAACGCCTACGATCGCAGCTGGGGGCGGCTCAAGCGGATCATCCATCCCGTACCCGGCAACCACGAGTATCTGTCGGCCGGCGCCAGGGGATACTTCGACTACTTCGGTGCCGCCGCCGGCGATCCACAGAACGGCTACTACAGCTTCGACCTGGGCGCCTGGCATCTCATCGCGCTCAACTCCCAGTGCGGCTGGGTCAGCGGCGGCTGCGGCCCCGGGTCGCCGCAGGAGCGATGGCTCAAGGCCGACCTGGCCGCACACCACAACGCCTGCACGCTTGCCTACTGGCACGAGCCGCGGTTCTCCTCCGGGCAGCACGGCAGCAACCCAAACTACGACGCGTTCTGGCGGGACCTCTATCAGGCAAATGCCGATGTCGTGTTGGTCGCGCACGACCACGACTATGAGCGGTTCGCCCCTCAGGACCCCGACAGGCGGCCGGACACCAACCGCGGCATCCGTGAGTTCGTGGTCGGCACCGGCGGGAAGAACCACTACAGGTTCAAGGCCGCGCAACCCAACAGCCAGGTGCGCAACGGGGACACCTTCGGCGTGTTGGAGCTGACGCTGCATCCGACCGGCTACAGCTGGCGCTTCGTGCCAGAGGCCGGCAAGACCTTCACCGACTCGGGCTCGACCGCCTGCCACTGACGAGGTCGGCCTGCTCGGGATGGCGGGGACGCGGGGTCGTCCAGCCGAGCGTCTGCTTTGGGATTGGTCCTCTGACCAGCGGGAGCTTCACGTGCCGCCTCGACTGTTCTTTCGCTCATGCCCGTTCGCCGGCGAGCACTTGCCCTCGGGTGAGAGGCTCATGAACGCGGTGTCAAGGGCGCGGCCTGGCGGGCAGTGAGCTTGTCGAACAAGGAGCCGGCGTTCAGCGTCTCGACATACTCCAGCATGTATTCCTGGCCGATGTCGACCGGACCCAGGTCTGGGAACTTGACCTGAGCCTGGGTTTCCTCCTTTGTCCAGCCGGCCGCGACTGCTTCAGCGACGGCGGCCTTCCAGCCAAGGAGAACCGATCGCTGCTTGTCCACGTAGGACAGATCGGTGACGGGCCCGTGGCCGGGGACGAGGGTGTCGACGTCGAGCGCACGGATGATTTCCAATGAGTCGAGCCACTGATCGACGTCGGAGGTCATGAGCCAGGTCTGGCAGCCGGAGAAGATGCTGTCGCCGGTGAAGACCATGCGCTCCTGTGGCACGTGGACGGCGAGCTGGCCAGGGGTGTGGCCCGGGGTGTGCAGCAGATGGAAGTCGTGTTCGCCGACGCGGAGCGACAGATCGCCGGTGAACACGATCGTTCCCTTGTTGAGGTCGGCGTAGTACTCGTCGCGGTCGGGGAACAGGGCCGCACCGTCGGGGTCGTCGGTGGGGATCGCCTCGCGGGCGTACTCGAAGGGATCAAGCTCCGGGTAGACGGTCATGAAGTTGTCGTACAGGCCCTTGTGGTTCACGACGGCGCCAGCACCGCGGAACCAGTAGTTGCCGAAGATGTGGTCGACGTGGTGCTCGGTGTTGATCAGGTATCGGATCGGGCCGTGCGACTCGACCTCTTTGCGCATGGCGACCGCACGTGTGGGCAGTTGAGGGGTGTCGATGACGACGGTCCCGGCCGAGGTGACGACGAAGCTGGGATTGCAGCCTCGGACGGTCGTCTCGGTGTAGACGCGGTCGTTCAGCTGCTGCATTGGTGAGGCCTCCATTGCTCGGTGCGTCAGTCGTGGTCATCGGGCCGGCGGGCCACGAGTGACCCGAAGAACTCGATGTGGGCGCGCATCTCCTTGCCCGCGAGCTCCGGGTCGCGGGACTGCAGGGCCTGGAGGACGGGCCGGTGCATCTCCGCGATCATGCGGAGATCGGAGTCGGCGCGGATGACGCTGATCAGGGTGCGGGCCTCTACCCGGAGCGACCGCCACACCTCGATCAGAACCTGGTTGCCGGACGCTTCGACGATGATCTCGTGGAAGCTGACGTCGTGGAGCAACTGGGCGTGGAGATCCTGGGCCTCGGCCGCCTGCCGCATCCCGGCGAGCTCGTTGGCGAGCGCGGAGAGCTGGTCCTGTGACATCCGGACCGCGGCCTCTCGCCCCGCAACCTCTTCGAGGGCCGCACGTACCGGGTAGATCTGGCCGAGCTCCTCGGTGGTGACCTCACGGACCCGGGCGCCGCGGTGGGGGCTGGTCTCCACGAAGCGCATCGCCTCCAGCTCCCGCAGCGCCTCACGGACGGGAGCCTGGCTGGTCCCGAACTCGGTAGCGAGCCGGCTCTCGACGATGCGGTCGCCGGGACCGTAGGTGCCGTCGAGGATGCGCTCGACGATGCGGTCCTTGATCTGGTCGCGCAGCGTCGTCCGGCGGAGGGGCCGATCCACCTACTCTCCTGTCCTCGGTTTCTCTCGCTACTCGTTTGTCGGATACTCGTTTATCGATGATCTCCGAAGATGCCGGCCGCCTACAAGGGAGCGAGGGGCGAAGCATGAGCGACGACCAGGTATTGGCGACCTTCTTCGGCGACGAGGAGTTCCCCATCGAGTGGGAGGACGGCCAGCGCGAGCTGTTCTGGGTCCACGACGACCTGCACATCCCGAACCCGGTGTCGCCGATGTACGCCGACATCGGCGGCTGGTGGCTCAAATGCGATTACATGTTCCGCCGCTTCGGCACGCCCTTCGCCGCGGACTGGATCGTCAAGATCATCAACGGCTACGTCTACACCGCCGCCATCCCGGCCCAGCCCGGGTTGTCCGCCGAGGCCAGCGAGTACGGCAGCCGTTACACCCCTCGTGTCCCGCTCGACCCACAGGACCCGGCCGAGCTGGGCGCCTATATGGGCTGGACGCTCCCCTACTACGCCGAGCACTTCCTGGACTGGTGGCGTGGCCGGCTCCGGCCGGAGATGGAGCGCAACTTCGTCCGGTTCGACGAGTACGACTACGACCAGGCCAGCCTGGTCGAGCTCGCGATCCTGCTCGAGGACGCGATCGACATGCACGACCGGCACTGGCAGATCCACTGGGTCCTGAACTTCGCCCAGTTCTCCTCGACCCTGGCGCTCAACGCGGCGATCACCGCCGCCAAGGGTGAGGGCGATCACGGCGCGCTCATGGGGCGGCTCCAAAGCTCGACCGAGAACCGCAACTGGGACTCGATCGAGGAGCTGTGGAAGATCAAGGAGTGGATCAAGGCCGAGCAGGGCGAGGTCGCCAAGGCCTTCCAGCGCCCGACCGCGGCCGACATCCTCCGCGCGCTCGAGGCGACCGACGCCGGCCGGGCGTTCGTGGCCGACAAGATCATGCCGTACCAGAAGGTGTTCGGCTTCAAGTCGATGTGGGCGCACGAGTTCTCGTTCCGCACCTGGCGGGAGAACCCGGCCCCGATCATCGAAGCGATCCGCGGGTACCTGGAGACCGACTACGACTACCCGGCCGAGCTGAAGGCCGTCGCCGACGACCTGGAGGCAGCCAAGGCGGAGGCCCTCCAGGGCGTCGAGCCCGGCCCGGCCCGCGACGAGCTGCAACGGGCGCTCGACCTGAGCCTCGGGATGAATCCCCTGACCCCTGACCATCACTTCTACATCGACCAGGGGACCAACGCCCGCGTGCGCCTGGTGCTGGTCGCGATCGGCCGGGCGCTGGTCAGCGAGGGCAAGCTCGACGACCCCGAGGACGTCATGTACCTGCGCTACAACGAGCTGCGCCGGCTCATGGCCGGCAGCAACTCGTTCGACGCCAGGGAGCTGGTCTCCGACCGGCGTGATGCCCGGGAGGAGGCCTTCGAGCTGCGGCCGCGGGACTGGGTCGGCACGGCGACGAAGGACGCGGTCGCCTTCCCCTATCTATCGCTGTGGGCGTTCCCGGAGAAGCTGGAGCGCAAGCCTCCGGAGACCACCGACCAGGTGCCCGGCCTGGCGGCGTCGTCGGGCGTGGTGGAAGGCACCGCCCGCGTGGTGCTGTCGCCGGAGGAGTTCGACTCGGTCCAGCGCGACGAGATCGTGGTGTGCCGCATGACCAGCCCCGCCTGGGTGGTGCTGTTCACCAAGATCTCCGGCCTGGTCACCGACGCCGGCGGCATGGCCTCCCACCCCGCCGTGGTCTCGCGCGAGTTCGGCATCCCGGCCGTGGTCGGCACCTCCGACGCCACCCGCCGCATCAAGACGGGCGACCGGGTCCGGGTCAACGGGTCCCTCGGCCGGGTCGAGATCCTCGCCTGAGGAGGCAGCATGCCCGATGACTCCCTGGTCCTGCCGTTCTGCGACCCCCGTTGCCGGCAGGTCGCGCTGGCTGGTGGCAAGGGCGCCAGCCTGGCCACCATGACGGCCGAGGACCTGCCGGTGCCGCCCGGTTTCGTCATCGCCTCCACGGCGTTCGAGGCCGCGGTCGACGCCGACGCCCTCCGCACGCTGATGCGCAACAGGGACGTGGAGGCCGCCCAAGCGATGGTCGCGACCGCGGAACCGCCGAAGGAGCTGATCAAGCGGCACTACGCCGAGCTGACCGGGCTGGTCGCGGTGCGCTCCTCGGCGTGCGCGGAGGACTCGGAAGCGGCGAGCTATGCCGGCCAGCAGGAGACCTACCTGAACACCGACGGCCTGGGCGAAGTGCTGGCCAACGTCGTCCGCTGCTGGCTGTCGTTCTTCACCGAGCGGGCGGTGTTCTACCGCCAGGAGAAGGGCTCGCTGGACGATGTGGCCATGGCGGTCGTCGTCCAGCAGATGGTGGACAGCAAGAAGTCCGGGGTGCTGTTCACCGTCGACCCGGTCCACGGCCGCAAGGACCGCATGGTTGTCGAGGCCGCCCGCGGCCTGGGCGAGGCGGTCGTGTCCGGCGAGGTCACGCCGGACAACTACGCGCTCAGCCGCGATGGGGTGGTGAAGAAGAGCAGGGTCGTCGGGGCGGAACCGGTTCTCTCCGACGCCGAGTGCGCCGCGCTGGCCACGCTGGGACGACAGCTGGCCGACCTGCACGGAGGCCCCCAGGACATCGAGTGGGCGTTCGACGCCGACGGCCGGCTGTTCCTGCTGCAGTCACGTCCCATCACCACGATTTGAGGAGCGGCCGGTGACGTGGATGGCGCCCCGGACCGTGGCCGAGGCGGTGAGGCTCAAGGCCGAGTGGCCCGACGCGACCCTGGTCGCCGGTGGCACCTTCGTCGGCATCCTGATCCGGCAAGGGCTGCTCGCCAGCGAGGACTGGATCTCGCTGCAGAACGTGCGCGAGCTACGGGAGCTGTCCACCAGTTCCGAGCTCGCGCTGGGGGCGATGGTGACCCACCGGCGGATCGAGCTGGACCCGGACATCGCCGTCGGTTGGCCCGGCGTAGGGCAGGTGTTCGCGGCCGTGGCCAGCCCTCGGGTGCGCAACGCCGCCACCGTGGGCGGCGTGCTCGGCGACGGCGACTACGCCTCGGACCCCCCCGCGATGCTCATCGCGCTCGACGCCTGGGTGGAGGCGCTGAGCGTGCGGGGCCTGCGCCGCGTCCCCGTGGCCGATCTCATCGTCGGCCACTACCAGACCAGCCTGGAGGAGGACGAGCTGATCACGCGGGTCCTGGTGCCGCGGGGTCGCCACCACGTCACCTATCGCAAGCTGCGCACCCGCAGCCGGGAGGATCGGCCCTGCGTCTCGGTCGCCGCCTCCCTCCATGAGGGCGGAGTAACGGTGGTCGTCGGCGCGGTCGCCGAGCGTCCCCAGCTCTTCCCCGACCTCTGTGCGACATGGAAACCCGGAGACAGCGCGAGCGCACGCGAGATCGCGGCCGGCTACGCCGATCGGATCGATCCCATCAGCGACAGCCGCGGCTCGGC